>Ga0194122_10001948_pt1 | contig 23751 bp, 31 predicted proteins | sample TA2MahCa10mmetaG_FD_155487 | JGI IMG/M metagenome (GOLD analysis project Ga0194122, IMG submission 155487) | Freshwater microbial communities from Lake Tanganyika, Tanzania - TA2015021 Mahale Deep Cast 10m | ecosystem: Environmental > Aquatic > Freshwater > Lake | place: Tanzania: Lake... | reverse complement strand
TCGCTCTAACCATTAAGCTACACCCCCATGGGGTTCATATTCGCACTAATAGTTTCGCTTTGAGTGCTTGCTTACGCTTTTTAGCTTGGCGTAATGCCTGTGGTTTCAGACTACGCTTCTGCTCTTTTTTGCTGTGGTGCTGCCAGTTTGGAAACGTAGTCATCGTTTTGCCTTGATTACCTAGTAATTATAGCATGAATTATTTAGGACGAGCGGGGGGTGTGGACAGTTTTGTGATTGTCTGACTTTTGATGAATGCTTTTAATTCTGGCGTTTCATCCCATTCCCACACTTCTTCGTGACCCTTGCTATCAATACGCTTAAAACTTTTCTTTGCCATTATTCATTTCCTCAAGTTTATCTAGTATACCATCAAATGAACCAATATTGTCAATTTCGTTAATCATCTTAGCAATTTGACTACAAACAATCGGTCGTTCTTGTCTCGCAGCAAAAGCAAGCGCATTACGCAGAGATGCTTCTGCTTCTTTTAAACTATCTTCTACTTGTTTACCTAGTGCCATAATTAGTGTTCAGTTCACATTTATTATACTGGTTCTTGGATTGGATGTCAACATCATTCCAATGTCTCACGACCCCCGCAATAATAAAAAGGTTAGTAGTGAGATAAGTGACAAATATAATAGTCCGTATACGAGCAATGTTGTCTGCTTCTCTGTCATCATTAGTAGCTTTCTCTCCTAGTGCTTTACACCATAGTCTCCACATTTTTTCGGTCTATCCTAACAAAATCTTGTAATACACCATTTTTAAAATGTAATCTTATTCTAGGCCAATCTTCCCAAGAACCTCCCCATTCTGCAGGATAAATTTCAATATATTTAGTAATGCCATGAATAACATATCTTCCTTTTTTGCCAGTAGGAACCCATTCATAATTTAAAAATTGCCTACGTTTATCATAACGAGGATCATCTTCATCAATTAGTTCAAAAGTATTCGTACCTGTATAATCTGGATACCAAAGTCTTCCAGCTGGATCTAACCAATAATTTGTCAGTGTACCACCGATATCATAATCTTCGATATCCTTAGTTTGACAAATAGTATTGGTAAAGTATTCTCCTATATCATAAGAGCTTCTAAAGTAATCAAACATGCCCATAGAATTCTACCTCTCTTGAACCCTGCACAGAGTTATTTTACTCGGTTTCTGGGATCTTGTCAATCCCTCTGTCTCTAGTCATCAGTTTCTCCTTTCAATTCGTTTAAGTAATCTATCCACCATTGTGGGTCTTTTTCCATTTTCCAGTTTGGAACTTCCATTCCACGCTCAAAATACCACTTGCACAGTGCTTCATCAATCTTTTCAGCAATCTCAGTCTGCCTCATTCTCTTCATCAATGTCTCCATATGGGTTCTCCAAGTAGGGTCCATGTTCTCGTTTGGCATCTTCTCGGACATAATTAACTTCTGATACGCTAGAGGACAACCACAGAGATAACTTCATCACCAGCCATATCACACCAAGGGGTAAAAAACATAGGGAAACAACTAGTGCGTGATTCAATCCCTCTGTCTCCAATCAGTTTGATCTTCATCACGCTTGAACCAATCATGTAGATCATCTGGATTATCAAAACCACGACGACCAAATCTTTCATGTCCCAATCCACCAATATCAAGTTGGTTCATGAAATCGTCCATCGCATCCATATCAGGGTTTTCTGCTTTTCTTCTTGCCTGACGAAGTATAGTCGCAGCAGAGCGATTTGCTTTGGAAAGTTTTTCTGCCCAGATCATATCCTCAAGACTTACTTCCTCTTTCAAAACAATCTTTTCACAAATTGCTTCTAATCTTAATCTATATTGCGTGGAGAGCATAAGATTTTCCAGATGTAAGGTTATTTATTTTTAGGTCGGAAGGGGCAATCAGGACATCCTGCCCCACAGCATCCCCTATTAGTTGATCTCATAGTTTTCCATATAGGGTTATTTAGCATGAATCATTGACTCTAACTCATTGACCCTGCTGAATTCTTCGTATGCTTTTTCCGACCTTTCCGATAGGATATCAGAAATGTCTTCAAGAATTACTTCGTTATCGATATATTCATCCAGATACTTATCCAGTGCTTCTTTCAGATACCGATAACGATGCCACTCAGGGGAGTATGGTTTGTAGTGTGCCATAACAAAATTGATATATGTGGCTAATTATAAGCTATATATGCTAATTTGTCAAGATCAACTTTTTTTATTAATTTTTTGGCGGGAATTTTTTTCCCAGATTCGTGTATTTGAAAAACGAATTTTAGTTTAGGTAAATTTGTTTTCCTTCAATACGAACCAAACCAGTTTCAGTTTGAATATTGATCTCAGTTTTAGCAGATTGAGACAATTTTCCAAGCTTAGATGATAGTTCTATGTCGTTGTCTGCTTCAACTTTGTAAGAAACTGTACCTCCACCAGCTGCTATTTCAATCAGATATGCTTCTTCCTGATCAATTTCAACAGTGGCAGATGAACCACCAACATATTCTTTTTTCTTTCCTTCAATTTTTTCATTTGCATTTCCTTGTACTGTAAGGAAGTAATTTTTATTTGAACTTAACGCATAGCTACCTTCAGTATTGATGGCGAAATCTCCTTTAACACCAAGTTCGTAGTTGCCGTTGACAACATATTTCAAACTGCCAGGAGTTTCAATTGACATGCTTGCTCCTGGTTTAGTCTGCTCTATCTTGACTTCTCCCGAACCTTCGCTATATTCTCCTGCAGATATTTTCTTTCTAAGATATGAACCCTCAAGGTTTATATTTGGTGAAAATATATTTACATTTGCTTCCGATTGTATCTGTAAATTTTCTAGACTTTTTAAAGTTAAAGTTTCATTCGCTTGAATAGTAATATTATCTCCTTTCATGCCGATGTCTCCACCAACAGATTCAATTGCAATATCACCATAAACTGTCAAAGAATATGCTGGTTTCTTTTTTACTTCTGTATTTCCAGCAGCATTTGTTGTCTCTTCCTCTTCATCGTCGTTTCCTGTAATTTCAATTGCGACTGAATGAAACTTGTCAATTTTATCTTGACCTTTCATGATAATTTTACCACCACATCCACCCAAAGGTTTACCTGTGGTCATGATCATGTTGCCAGCTTGGTCAAAGTGGAATGCAGTTTGACCATTTGTTAAAATAAATCCTTGCGTGCCATCAGTTTCATTTTCATATACACCCATCGTCCAACCTTTGTCTTTAAAGATTGTTGTGAATTTATCTTGCGCTGGTGGTGAATCTGGTGGAGTGCCACCCGTAGGTCTAGCTGCAGGAGTACCAGCTAGACCTGATGCACTTGAATTTAAATATGATGCAGGTTTTAAAGGACTTCTAGACATTTACGGACAATCAATATATTTACCAGTACCAATCTTCGCATAACCTCTACGTGTTAGCTCATCACTATCTAGGCAAGATAGATTTGGTAAAAATCTTGCTCCATATCCGCCACCACCTACAATTCTTACCTTTGGAAGAATATCAAATGATCTTGTCCTATTTAAAACTCGTATCTCTGTAACAAAACCATCTTTAATTATTGCTTCTGCGATGCTGTCATCATCATCAACATAAACTGTTGGAATAGAAGTATATCCCGAACCTGGACGTATTAGCGTGAATGAGGTTACAATGCATAACGTACCTGTTGGCGGGAGTGCTGGTGTATATCCAACACCAGTTCTAGTAAGTTTTACTCCAGAAACGTATCCAGTTTTATCAAGTGTTACAATTGCTGCAGCACCATATCCTACTCCAGTAATAATAACTCTTGGTGGAGTAGCATATGGACAACCAGGATCATCTAAATCAATGCTAATAATTCTACCAGAACTATCAGTAGTAACAGATGCTCTTGGAGTTCCTATGCAACGTTTAAATACCCCCGTCGTTGGCAATGACGCAGGAACATCTGCTCTGATAATAACATCTGTAAATGCTGCAGTGGTAATAATTGAAAATCTTAGTGTCTCATCTCCTTCAATATCTGTATCATCCTCGATTTGAATATTAACTGTAGCTGTGTTACTATAGATCGTGAAAGTTCCACTCAAAGATCTCGATATAAAATCAGATGCAGTAATTCCTGATCCAAACAATTGATACGAGAAATTAGTTCCATCGGAAACATTAGTTGTTGTGATAGTATACACAATAGTCTCTCCCTCATCGTAAATTAACTTATCGGAAGAAACAGCATAAGTTGGAGTAAGTGCAACTGGAACTGCAGCAAGAGGTGCATTGTTAATAATAACATCTACTGAAGCAGTTGTAGTATTAATACTACATGTTAAAACTTCTGGTCCTTCAAAAATACCATCATTTGCTACTTGAATTGAGAATGTTCCTATGCTAGAAGTAATCGTTACATTTCCTGTCAGTAATCCACCAACAATATCAGTAGAAGAGATGCTAGGACCGCTTAAAGAATAAGTTAAGACTGTTCCATCTGCAACATTTGTTGTTTTTACGGTGTATATGATAGTATCACCTTCATTTGCTACAGTTTTATCGGCACTTATAAAGTAAGATGGTGCCGTACTTCTTGTTGCATTGATAGTAACAGAAGCAGATGCAGTTGTAGTATCAATTGAAAATGTTAGTGCTTCTGCTGGATCATCTCCTGGTGCGTCATCGTTAACAGCAATCTGAATAGGAACTGATGCTGCACCTGAAGTGATAACAAAACTACCTGTCAATGATCCTCCTACAATATCTGCAGAATTAATACCAGATAGTGTATAGTTTAAAGATGCTCCGTCTGGAACTCCTTTAGTAACAATGTTAAATGTAACTGTATCTCCTTCGTCTACAAATGCTTTATCTGGACTGACAGCATATGCTAATGCTACCGCAGGAATAGCAGGAACAAATGGACCTGCAACTGGAAGGACAGGAACAACAGGAGCGGCTGGGGGTGGTGCTGCTGGGATCCCAGGGACGGCAGGAATCACAGGAGCAGCAACAGCAGGATCTATGATTGTACAATCAAACTGAACTCCAGATGGAAATACATTAATATACCCAGGAGGGGTTGTACCTACAGAAAGTACAATACTAAATTCTTCAAACCCTTCTACAACAGCATCAGCAATTGTGTTAAAGGTTATAGTTGCTGAAGTTGCACCTGCTGCAAATGCAACAGCACCAGCAGCTGCTGGCGAAACCAAAGTATAGTCAGCAGCAGTTGTAGTTATATTATTAAATGTAAAATTTAAACTAGATGGTTGAGTAATATCTCCTGATCTAGTAATTGTGAACACAGCTGGACTTCCTTCTGGAACTCTAATATTACTAGATGTATATTCAAGTCTCCCACTAACGCCAACTCCAAATGGTGGAACAGGGCCAGATGGCGGACCAGGAACAACAGGTGGAGTTGTCGGTGCTGGAGTACCGCCAAGAAAAACTACAGAAGTTTCAGGAACGGGAGGATATTCTGTAGCTTCTCTACAAATACCAGAACCAAAATCCAATGCTCCATCTTCAACTGCTCTGATTAGTCTGTCGAGATCATCTTCACTTTCTTCGCCGTTAGAACAATCAGTACAAGTTACTTGGATCTTTTCACACTGAGCTTCTGGTCCAGTGCAAACCAGTCCTAAAAGATCTGTAACTTTTTTAATTGCAGCGCCAACCATGTTGCCTACACTAGCAATTGCACTCAAGATTTCTTGTATTGGACCAAGTACAGCATTAATAATTTCATCAATAAATCCGAGAAGTGTGCTTAGAATGTAATTAACAACTTGATCTATTAAACATGCTGCAGCATTGTATGCTTGTTCAAGCAATCCAAGAAGAAGATCTGTAATAAATTGTGCTAATCTTTCTGTGATATCCTTGAAAGAACAACCAAGATCTTTTACAGCATTGTTAAAAAAGTCTTGCAATCCTTTTAGTCTGGATTGTTTTGGTTTAATTGTAGGATGTCCTCGTTGACCAGTAACTTCTTCCAATGTCGCTGCAAAACTAGCATTAGCAGCATCAATCTCTGCTTGATCTCCAGATTCAAGTGCAGCACTTAAAGCATCACTTCCCTCTTGAACTGCAGATCTTTGCTGTTCTGTAAGAGGTTGATCAATATCATCAGGAACAATCGGACGTTCTCTTTCATACAATGCAGTTTCAACTACTGTATCAATACCTTCTCGTAGAGTTTTAAGAACTTCTCCTTTTGCTCTTGCTACAGAACTTCTAACCAATCTAACAACTCTACTAATATGATACCGACCAGTTCCAACTTGCTCAGTTAAAACTCCACTTACTTTACTTACATAAAAATCTCCTAGTTGTCCACCAGAATCTTGATTTGCTGCAAGCATCTCACCAATAATATGAGTGAGATTTGTTTTTAAATTTTTCTCGGCACCACAATGAGGATTAGCAATGACTACACAAAACTGTCCTCCAGTAGGATTGTTCTCCGAGTTCTTTCCGAATGCTCCAGCAATAACTGGAGGAGCTCCACCTCTTTCTCCAGCACGTTGACTAGCAACAGGTTGAGCTCCAGTAGTTACTGCTCCCGCTTCATATCCAACTTCATTATCAGCTGATGCAGTTGGACCACCATCTACCTGACTAAAGTTTGTATAAGGATCAGCTTCGGCAACATATCTTGTTAGACTTTTACAATCTCCGCCTGGATTTGGATCATCGCCAACAACTTTAGTTGATCCTGGAGTATGGGGGATCGACCCCATGATAATTGGTTTTTGTTTATCGTTATCTAAGTAAAAACCAAGTACCCAAGAACCAGTAGCTAAATTAGATGATGCTCCTGTATCTCCATTATCAGAATATGGAGTAGTCACAGGCATCATAATGGGAGCCCATGGCAAAGAAGCAGTAGGAACAACACTACAATCTCTAAGATGCTCACCTACAATTCTTATTTGAACTCTTCCGCCCTTTTTAGGGTCATTGGTATTTTCTACCTGTCCAATCCACCAGGAAAACCCATCGCTTCCTATCTTATTGATTGGAAATAATGATGATAATACTGGATCCATTTATAAAATGCCTTTTAAATATTTATTGTACATTTGATGGAGTATCTTGTACTCCATAAGTATCACGTATGACTGTCAAAAATGTTGCTGCTTGCTTTTTCTTTGGGGCAAATGCATGATTAACTTCTGAAATTAAATATGTTCCGCTGTGCTCTGGATCATATTCATTATCAGCTGATCTGTTTTGTGAAGGAACTTGATTGGGAATGAATACATTTATTGTGTCACCCACTTTTAAAGCAGGCGTTCCTGGAATAGTAAGAATTAATTTTTGATTAATTGCGGTATGAGATCTAGCAATTGTCTGCATGATATAATGTTTTTGAAAGTCTGGGTACTGAGACGTTCCAGATCCACCATCACTTGCATCTGGAGAACCAATTGTTGCTTCATCATTCCAAGTTTCATGATCTGTAAGAACACTCATTACTCGTGTAGGATATTGTGATAGTTCTCTTTGACCTGAAGGAAGAACAGATTGACTGCCGAGATGAGTAAGTTGATCATATGCATCTGCTAAAGAATATGTGCTTTCCTCATATTTTCCTGTGCTAAAATCATATGTACAAAGAACCGAAGAGAATGCTCCCATTCTTAACTTAGAAAGAATATCTATCTCCTGTGGAAATTCTATATCAAATATTCTGTTTATCTCTTCAACAGAAGATCCAGCTGGTGCCAAATAAAATGATTGAACAGGTTCGTTTTCGTCAACAGAAAATAAAGTCTCTAGAGATTTAAAATGGTAACCAGTTCTGTTTTCATAGAATGCATATCCTGCAGTTCCTTGAACTTTGCTGTATGTTGATGCGCTAGTTCTTCCTAAATCTGATGTTCCAGTTGCAGGTGCAGATGTTGTTCTAGATGAAGTCGTTGCTTCTGAGGTTGACTGACCATAAACAGCCCTAGACTTTACAAAATCTATCACTGAGAAAGGAGATTTTTTTGCAATATTAAATTTAACTTTGAACAAACTTCTATCATAAAAAAATTCTTTCTCAGAACTTAATTTTTCTAGCATCTGAGATACTAATTCTTCTGGTTTACCTGCTATTGTTTGAGCTAATTTAATACTTTCATTTACTAATGCTTCTAAAGATATTAAACCTAGTGTATATGTTTGAAATCTTTGACCTTCAAATCTGTTTTGTATTTTATTTACTCGCATTTCATATTCATAATCTTGATCATCTGTTGCTTTAAAGGAAAGTACAATCTTTTCAAATCCTTGAATTGGGTAAGACGATATTATATTGCTTCCAGAATCTGCTAACTGCAACTTAGCATGTGTCATCGGTTGATTAATATCTTCAAAGTAATCAAACCTCTGTACGAGATCAGTAATATCTAGAGTATTTTCTCCTTTAGCATTAGAGATAGTACATGATAGCAACTGAGCACTAGTTGCGTATGGAAAATTTGCCATGATTATCCGATTGCTTTATTGGGGTAAAAATCTCTGTACGAACGATCAGGAACTCCTCTATCAATTGCAAGATTATCTGCACCAGGAGGTGTAGAAGTATCTGTCACAGGAGATCCATTAGTATTTAACATTGCAATAGCAGTAGATCCGTTTCCAGTTTTTGCATCTGGTTTTAACATCTCTGCTCTTGCAGAAGCAGTCTCTGGATTTTTCTCTGGTTTTGGAGTAGGAGGATTTATAGATGGCAATCCTTTCTTCTCAAGGAGTTCTGTAATTTTTTGTCTCACAGCTTGACTAGACCCAGAGAAAATTAATGTCTTTCCATCTCGTGTACTAATTAATTTGTCAACTTGTTTTCCAAACAAATCTTTTCCTCTCACATAAGATACTCCCAACTCTGGTATCTGGAATGATGTCCCATCTCCAGGCTTAGAAGAAGACAAGAATTTTTTAAGACTTTCTACTCTTGCTTCAGTTTTAGCTGGATCAATTCCTGCAGAAGGCGGTGGAGCAGCAGGAGATGCTGCAATTTGTTGATATTTTTTTAGTTTTGCTTCATATCTTTTTGCTGCGTGAGGAGTGTGAACATTTGGTTGACTACCACCAGGAAGAGAAGGCCATCCAGAATCTTTAGCAAGTTTTGGAAAAATATGTGATTCTAATTTTCCTTCCTTTAAATGACGAACCATGGTTGCTTCAGTTTGTCCATAAAGACCTACCATAAAAGTTCTCATAATTTTTGTTTGATTTTCCATGCTAAATTTATCTTTTGATGTATCAAGACCTGCTTTTTCTGCTCTTTCTTTTAAGTATTGTGGCATGAATTGATATGCACCAAGAGCTCCAGATGATAATCCTTGTTCCTTTAACTCCAGGCCCTTAGAAATTGCTTGATCAATAGTCATGTCAGAAAGACCTTTAACTTCTCCGACATTATTTACAGAGTTTGGTCCTCCCTCTCCACCAGATATAGTTTCCATCAATGCTTTAATTTCTGGTGGTGCATCACCTGGAATTAATAAATCACCATCGGGACCAGGACCAGGACCAGGAGGATTGCTTTCATTAATAGTATCAGCAAGACCTTTTAATACTGTCTCAAAAGTTTCTAACATCTTTGCTAGGATACCACCACGACCCTCATCTTTCTTTTCTACTGGTGCTGGTACTTCTGCTTCTTTAGCACCAGTTCCAGCAGCACTCTTTGCAAATGATGGAGGCAATCCAAATACTGCAGCAACGGGTCTAATAAGAGATTGCAAATCATTATCTAATCCACCTGCCTGCCCACCTAATGCTCCAATGTATTTTGAAGTTGATGAAATGACTGCTCCGCCAACTGCTTTCATCGGTAGTTCCATTGCTCTAACCAAACTTTCATTCATAAATTGATTAGTGCTGCCACCCAAGTTAACGATACCAGTTCCCATAGGTGATGCCGCACTAACACCAGGAACTGGTTTAGATCCTATTTCAAATGATTGTCTTCTGGATTGATAAGGTTTTGGTCTAACCTTTCCATCCATTGCACTTGGTTGACCTTGAGTATAGTTGTTGTTAAGAGGAACAACCATCTCATCGCCATGTAACTTCGCTAAGTATCCGCTATCAGGACCAGAAAGTATAGCACCAGTCTCTGCTTCTGGTATATTTCCTGGCAAAGCTATATGTTCAAAACCAGTTGGTCTTGCTAGTTCATTCTCCTTTGTACTAAGATCATCAAATCCACTTACAGTTGCTGTATCAGTAACTTTGTCTAAAGATTTTTCGTGTTCTACATCTTCTGCTTTATCAATTGATACTTTTTGGAATTGAGTTTGCTTTGAAATTGCTGCAGCAATTTTATCTAACTTGTCTTCAAGAGTATCAGTTCTGGTTTTTAATTGTTCTGCTAATTGTAATTGTGATTCGGCAACAGCATTAATACTCTTTGATGATTGTGATGTTGTTTCATTGAGAGAAGAACTAATAGATTGCAAAGAACCTACTAAACTATTTAAAGATTCTAGTAGTTGTTCTTTACTAATTCTTTTTCCAGATCCTCTAGTTGCTTTTTGTACCTTACGAGCACTGCCTCCAGTTACAGGAGACATTGGTCGTGTCATTGGATCATCAATTTCTACGGCATAATCAAACTTTGCCTTAAATCTCTGTAGTTTTGTTGACTTCTTTTGTTTCTTAAATAGTTGCCAAAAATTTTGTCTTGGGTTTTTTAATAATTTTGCACGCTCGACGAGATTATTTAAATCTTCTTTCTTACTACCAATGTAATCTCCACCAAATTCATGCGCTAATGCTTTTTTAAAGAAGAAACCTTTTTCAATTCCTGCTTCTTCTAAAGATGTTTGATTTGCTTCTGCAATATCAGATGCATACTGTCTCTCTTCTTCTGCCATCTGTCTGGCAGCAAGTATCTTTGAGATAACAGATGCAATAGGATTTACGCTACCTCTAGTATCTACGTATCCTTCTGTTCCTGCAGCCATTATATCTTTCTCCTACTTCGATATTTATGCCGTAGCTAAACGCATTGCAGTAATATTCAATTGTTGTTCAATTGGAACATATTGAACTCCACCACTAGACCCATTAGCGACAGGCATTTGTGGTGCTGCATTTAAAATAATTGTACTAGATGCTTCTGTATCTGCTGGTGCTGCATATGCAATTTCTGTAGCTGTTCTAGAAGATGATCTAGATGGAGGAGCAATTTGAGAAACTTGTTTTACTTCACCTTTACTTGGCAGAGTATATTCTTTATTGCTTTCTAATCCAAAAGAAGCAGCATGATTATTTCTAACTGATTTGTATACAGATTCGCTTATTTCTTTAGTTGTTGTCTTATTGTTTACTGTTGTCCTCTCGTAATATTTTCCATTTACGTAAAAATATTCTGCTATTTGTAAAATTTTTCCATCTTGTTCCATTTCAATTTTTCCGTATCCCTTTGGTTTGCCTGCAGCTGTCGGTACATCATCAGCAGTTTGACCAGAAGCTTTAAGGTGTTCTTCTTTTGCTCTAGTATCAGCTAATGGACTAGCAATATTATTTCTTGCTTCCTTTACAAATCTAGTAGGATTTAATAACTTTCCATTTTTATACACCTCAAAATGTAAGTGTGTTTGCTCTGTACTACCATCAAAATATCTATATAATCTGCCAATTTGTTGTCCACCATAAACTGTATCACCAACTTTCAAATCTGGTCTGGGAATAACATGCAAATATCTAGTAATCAAACCACCACCATGATCTATTTCCATGTCTCCATATGGATATGCATCTGAAGCTTTTGATTTAATAATTTTTCCTGTTTTATAAGCAACAATCGGTGCTCTAGAATCTTTTTGTTTGTGCTCTACCATATCAACACCAGCATGAGATCGCTTTCCACCATCTCTAGAAGCACCAAAAACTTGACCAGATCCTGTTCCAGCTGCTCCTCCTGGAAGAGGATTAAAAGTTTCTCCACTAATAGGTCCAGTATAAGGATCAATTTCGGGTGTAGGACCCCCAGGTCCTCCTCGATTATTCAATGCTTCTTTGATTGCATCTAAAGGACTTCTAAGTAATGCAAGCATACGTTGTTGAAAAGAAGCACCCGTTGAATTTTTAAAAACACTTTTCTCTGCAGAACTTAATCCATCATATTCTCCCCCATCACCAGTTTCAGTTCTCGATACTAAATCTTCTACCTTTGATCCAACTCCAGAGAAAGATCCTCCAACATTTGTAGAAACCATTGAAGGATTAACACCAAATTTTTCTGCAAGTAAAGCAAGTTCTTTATTAAGTTCTGGAGAAACAGTAGATCCTGCACTCCCTAATGACTGAACAAATGACGCAGTTGATGTTAACAGAGATGCACCTATCGTACTTGGAATAGCATTCTGTAAATTGTTCATCTCATTTTTATTACCTACCCACTCCGTACCATGGAGCATTGCGGTTCCTGGTCTTACATCTTTAGATCCAATCTCATATTGATCTGGACCAACACCTAAAGCTTCACTAAAAAATGCTGCGAAATGTTCATCTTTTGGAGCAGGAAGATTTGGTTCAATATGCTTTGTATATGCAGCAATATCAATATCACGAAGAATATCAATGGCAGCGAACGCCCATCCAGCAACAGGTATTGCACTTCCAAATGATAAGAAACCACCCTTCACATCTCCCATTGCAATACGTGCAAGTCCTTCTCCCAATCCATAGGCAGTAGAAATTCCAGGAACTAATTTAGCAGCAACTTTAACTGTTAATTTTTCTGCTCCTTCTTTACCAAGTTTTTTTATAAGAGCATTTTGAATTGGTTTACTTCTCAACGCTCTCTCAAAAATACTTTGTCCTCCAGATGTCGATAGTTTTTTAGCTGCACCTTGAGTTCCTGCTGTTGCTCTCCTTGTTACACCAGGCAGAGCAATGTGCTCAAATCCTTTTGCAACCATAGGAGTTGCAGCTTTTGCAGCAAGTTTTTGTGCTGGTTTTTTGGTAAGAAGGCGAGCAGGATTACGAAGAAGCATTCCTCCAAGTCTAATTCTTGATCGTAATCCTTTTGGAAGAAGTTTATATAAACGTTTAAACAAAAATTTCCCTAGTTTCTTACCAAAATATTTAAGAAGTGTTTGTAATAATCCGTCACCATCTCCACGTGTATCTGCATATCCTTCCGTTCCTGCAGCGTCTCTCTTATTTTTTAGAGCACTTCTTCTTACTGCATCTTCTTGTTTGTCAGCAAGTTCTTTTGCTAGTGCATTCTGCTCCTCAATTGCACTCAAAATGCCATCAAATTTACTTTCTAATCTAGCATCTTCCAGTTCAATTTTTTCGTAGGTTGCAACAGAGACAGAAAGACTAGACCTTAATAGAGCATTTTGCTCTGTTATTTTTTTATCAATTACTTCTAGTTGACTTTGAATTTTAGTTAAATTTAAGGTTAGATACCTATAAATTTTTGCATTACTATGTCCTTCTTTTTTCTTTTCTTGATCTGGAAGAGTAACGTTACGACCTGTTTTTTTATTAATAATATCTACAAGATTTGGTCTAACACTGAGAGGAATATCTTCAAAAAACTCTTCATTAATTTCTTGTTGATTTGTTTCTTGTGCTTCCTCTAAAACTTCTGTAGCAATATCTACCTGTTCTTCAACTTCTTCAGGATCAGATTGCTCTACAACAACTTGTACTGCTTGCTCTTTTTGCTTTTGCTTTTCCTTTTGTATTTCATCAAGACGAGATTGTATTGCTGCTTCTTCAATCTTTTTATCTGTTTCTTCTCTAAATGGTTTCTCAAGGAACTCTTCTACCAACCACTTCTGGTATGCTTCAGCATTATATGCACCACCAGACTTATCCTTCTGATTTAGTTGAGGATACTTACCCCATTTTTTAAGGTTTTCAATTAACTTATCAGCATCAGCATCACCAAGTTTTACATAGGATGTGAAGTTTTCGCTCAACCCCTCTACTCGTCTACCAGTTAGATTACCTTTGAGACGCAACCAAGTTGCCTCGCCAACCCTATCAGCAGACCAATAAGGTTTTTCGGGATCTAGTATTCCTTCTGGTGCTGGTGCTGGATCTATCATTTAACGTTTAGAAGCTTCTTGCTTTGCTTTTTCTTCTTGAATATACTGCACTAACAATGCTGTGTAAACTTCTCGTTCCCACGGCATAAGATGTTCTATTTCACTCAAGCTATATTTATGATACTGCATTAAAGCAAAGTTTGTTTTAAAATACCCTTCCAAACTATTTTGGAAGAGTGCTATGCGAAAAAATTTTGCATACCTTCAATCGTATATTCAGATTTAACACCAGTATTAGGATTAATGACCGTAAATGTATGAGATAATTTTGGCATTGTGTCGTAAAACTTTTGAATTGCTTCAAACTGTTTTGTTGTTAATGTCTCAATCCAATCTTTAAATTCTTTCTTAGATGTGGTAGATGAATCATATACATCCTCCCCAAAGAAGATTTGATCCACATGATCAGCAAGAAAATCAAATACTTCTTCTGTTTTAATATCTTTGTCTAGAAATTCTGCTTCAATAAATCTATCCATACTTGGGTATCGCATAATAATACCAGTATCTTCCGTAAGCATGATCTTATTTGTATGCTCAGGATCTTTTTTGACAGTTACATCATTGATGTTGATATTAACCTCTACTCTAGTTTTATCATCATCCTTACAAGTTACATTCATTGTAAGAATTTCTCCAACAGCTGCTGCACGTATCATTAAAAATAGATACTCAAGATCAAAAGCAGGAAGATCTTCTACTTTGATTTTTGAGATTACACAATTTTTGATCAGATCTTTTACCGCTGCAATGATCTGCTGCTCGTCTTCAGATTCCAATGCTATCAGTAAAACTTTTTCTTCCTTTACAAGAAAAGGTCTATACTTAATTGTTTTACCTGTAGAAGGAAGTTCTAATTCAAAAGTTGGAATGCCAATTTTAGGTAATGCCATAAAAATTTATTCAATTCGTATAGGTATTTATCCGTTAAAAGATGAGATGTCGTTATACACTACAGTGTGCTTGGCATAATAGAAATTAACTGTTAATCTTGTAATTTGAGATGTGCCATATGCCAGAGGAATAGCATCAATTGAGTAAGGAAAACAATCTTCTAGAATATACATTACTCCTGCTCTAGCATTGGGCGCGTTCACACCTCTTTCAGTTTTTGTAACTCTAACTGTACCCATGTAATCTTTTGGGTAGTTAAGGCGAATGTTTCTATTTAAAACTTTTGGTGCAACAGTTTTAATCGTACTTAATCTGTTACCAGAGTATGTTTTTGGAGCATCATTTTCTCCAGTATTACCACTGTAGATATATGAGTACCAACTGTTAAAGAATTTAAGTGCTGTTAGATTTGCATCAAGCATCCATCCTAAAGAAAAATCAGAATACATCTTTGTGTGAGCATAATTTATTTGTGCTTCACCAAGATATCTTCCAGTAATTTGACCAGTAGCAGACTGCATACTTGGAAGTTGAGCTTCATCACATAACATAGTAAGTAACTTATCTTTACTTACTTCAGAAGGTGCTGCCAAATTTATATCACAATCTGTTTTAATTTTTGCTGCTAAAGCAGATGGCAACTGAAAATTAACGTCATATCCATTACTCATGGACATTCCGCTTTGATTATTAATCGCCTCTAGAAAATTTGATATGGATCCTGATATTGGTGCCACACTAAATACAAATAGTTGGTCTACCTATATTTATGGCATATTCTGGACAATATAAACCAATCAACCCACGTAAGTATAAAGGCGATCCAACAAAGATAATTTATCGTTCTATGTGGGAAAGAAAATTCATGGTGTTTTGTGATAATAATGACTCCATTATAGAATGGGGGAGTGAAGAAGTTATTATTCCTTATAGATGTCCAACTGACGGGAGAGTTCATCGCTACTATCCCGATTTTTATATCAAAGTAAAAGATGTCAATGGATTTCTAAAGAAATATTTGATTGAAGTCAAACCTAAAAAACAAACGATACCACCAGATGATAAACCAAAGAAAAAAACTGCCGCTTGGAAACGAGAAGTCTTAACCTTTATGAAAAACCATGCTAAGTGGGAAGCAGCAAAAGACTTTTGTGAGGACAGGCAGATGAACTTTTTAATCCTTACAGAAGAGCACTTAGGAGTTTAAAGCAATGGCAAAAACAAAATCTGGAGGGGTTGGATTTGCAAACAAATCTAATACCCCAGATAATTATGTAACATTGTTTGAGAAAGTAAAAGCAGAAGCAGCGGGAGAAAGTAGAGGACTTTCATGGTATAAAGGAACAGTTAGAAATCTTTCATCTCAATATAAAGGTGATCCGTCTAAACTTGAGAAAGATGAAAATCGCGATACAAGTGATGCATTAGAGCACCAAGATGAAAATGTTTTGAGAAGAAAAGTATTACAAGGACACTTATATTTCTTTGAGTATGAAGCAAAAATGAGACACCTTCCATATTATGATAAGTATCCTTTAGCATATGTACTCAAAACAGGAGGAGATTCATTCTGGGCAGTCAACTTACACTATATCAATCCAAAGAAAAGACTAAAAATAGTAACTGATTTACTAAAAAATAAAATAGATGTACCGAAGAAATGTATCCATAAATATATCAATGGACATGTGACTAGCTTATTCTTAGATCTGTCTGAAAAAGAATGGTCAACTTCTATCTTTATACCAGTAGAAGATTTTGTTACACCTAAACAAATTCCTTACGATAGAGAACTTGTATGGGCAGAGACAGATGACGAATACTTTAAAAAATTAAAAGGTCAAAGAACAGTTAAAAAGTATACGAGCATCTAATGTCAATCTCCCCGAGTAATCTTTCAGTATTTCGTTCATTAACTGATGGGCAAAGAGCAAGAATATTAGCAGCAGCTACAGGCACTACTGTTGAAGGTGTGCATGTAACTGATAGAATAAAATGGGAGTTGCAACAATATGAAACAGGAGTTGCATCAGGATCTATTTCTCCAACCCCTCCACCCCCATCAGCTGGCGCTACACCATCTGCATCACTTTCTGTATATAAGTATGCTCCAACTATTAATGCTGCCACTCTTGGAAGTGGCACAACTAGATACCCAAATAGTCCAGGTATTGATGCAAATAGCGACTATGTAATCTTTGAATTTTTCAAATATGCTCCTCCATTTGGTAGAAGAAGTGGAACTGCAGCGCCAAGTGCATCGACATCAACTTCTCCAACTGCAAGCGCATATGATTTATACAATCAAAGTAACAGAAGAAGCTATGCTTCACCATCTGATATAAAACCAATTATATTATACATGCCAGAAGATGTACAAGTAGAATTTGGTGCTGATTGGCAAGGAGCGGCATTTGGTGCTGCACAAGCAGGTCTGGCAAGATCAGCAGGAACGCAATTAAGTGCTTTACAACAAGCAGTTAATGCAATTCCAAGCACTGTAAAAACTACTGCTTACCAAGCTATTGTAGATGGTATTAATAAAGTAACTGGTGGTAGTATTTCTTTAAATCAGTTAATAGGTGGAGTAAGTGGCAACATTCTAAACCCAAATGTTGAAATGATGTATGAAGGTCCTCGTCTTAGAAACTTTTCATTATCATTTAAAATGACACCTAGAGATGAACCAGAAGCAAAATCTATCAGAAGAATATGTAATCGATTTAAAAAAGCGATGCTTCCTACTTATGGAGGAGAAGCAGCAGATCTGGAAGCAACAACATTAATTACAGTTCCAGATTTGTGCCAAGTAACATACATGAAGGGCAGTAATAGACACGATTATCTTCCACTGTTTAAGTTGTGTGCTATCACAAATGTTTCAATTAACTATACTCCTGATGGATCATATGCAACATATTCTGATGGATCACCAGTGGCGACAGAACTAAGAGTTTCATTCTCAGAAACGAAACTCGTTTTCGGTGATGAAATAGCAGAAGAAGGAGACACATTCTAATGTACTTTAATAATATACCCAACATACAATACGATACAAAACCAATATCGTTTCCATTCAAAGAATCTGATTATGTTCTTGCGAAAAATTTCTTTAAAAGATATAAAGTAAATGAAGATGCATTTTCTTATAGTGTATTCTTTAAAAAGTATATCATTCAAGATGGAGAAAGGATAGATACTGTTGCAGAAAAAATATATGGTGATGCAGAACTTGACTGGGTAATTGTAATTACAAATAATATTATTAATCCTTTATTTGATTGGCCTATAAGTGAATATGAACTAAGAAAAAATTTAGAACTAGAATATGATGACCCATATTCTATTATCAAACACTATAAAACCTACGAGATTAAAAATTCTCTGGGTAATATAGCTCTACAAAAAGATTTAATTGTTGATCAAGCATTTTATAATCGCCCATTTAAATACTGGGATAGTAACTCAGTCGCTACAGTTTCTGGATCGATCGCCTCATATCCAGTAACATTATTTGATTATGAAAGCGAAATGAATGAAAAGAAAAGAGAAATCTTTATTTTAAAAGGTGCTTACTTACAATCTTTCCTTGGCGATTTTAAAAAGAACAATCTTTATAAAAAATCTTCAGATTACATTGATAGGACAACTAAAAAGACTGGAGTTTGATCGACTTTTTTGATAAAAAAATTGGCGGAAAAATTTTTCCGCCAATCGTGAAATTAAATTTTCATTTTTGAAATCAGTCTTCCTCAGCAAGGCGAGCGAAGTATGACAGAGCATCGTCTTCATCGTCATCAGTCGCCCCTACAGTGGCAGCAACCTTAGGCAGTGAAGGTTCGCGGCGAGCAGCAACAGGAGCAGGTTCAAACTCTTCTTCGTCTTCTTCATTACGAACAAAAGCAGGACGCGGAGCAGGTGCAATACCAAGAACAATGTTCAAACGTTGTTCAAGTTCTTCAAAAGTCTTGAATTGATCGGGAGCAGTAAACGCTTCAAGCGAATACTGTTCTTTCCAGATGCGCTCAAGTTCATCATCAGCAGCACTCAAAGCAGTGGGTGATGCAAACTCAGAAGCATCATAGTTCCAATACCCAGCGACAGTGCGGATCTTCAGTTTGAAGTTAGCACCTTCCCAAAAATCAAAAGGATTAATGGGAGTTTCATCTTCAAACTCAGGTTTCATTGCAGCAAGGATCTTGTCATGGATCTTCTTGCCATACTTGTAGAGAAACACCTTACCATCATTCTCAGGATGCTTAGGATCACTCACAACATAGATGTTGGAGTAGTAGGACAGTTTGCGCTTTTGTTTGCGAGCAACTTCTTTATCATCATCATGACCACTGTTCCACAGTTTGCGGTTTACTTCACCAACAGGGTCTTTTTGATTAAGAGTAGTGAGAGAGTTCTCGATGTACCAACCACCAGGACCTTGGAAGGCATGGGAGTACAGTTTTGCCCAGGGTACACTTTCTCCCTCGGGAGCAGGGAGGAAACGGATAACGGCATAACCGTTACCAGAAGCGTCAAGTTCTGGTTTCCAGAAACGTTCGTCTGCACCACTCTTCTCAGTGCTAGACTTCTCAAGTTCCTTTTGAAGGAAATCAAAATTGTTCTGGGACTTACGCTTCAGATCTGCAAAAGACATAGGATTACCTCGGATTGAATTGGATTTGGTCTTTGTGACGCCTGTCACAGGATAATAATAACACAGGCAGAGGTCGGCGTCAACCCTCTGCCTCTAGTTTTTCTTTCATGGTGGTCAGTTTATCAAGTAGCACATCAAACATTTTGTTTGCATTATCATCTGGAGTGGCTCCAAGAATAATTGCTGCTTGTTTGATGTTTTCTGCCATCTCTTGTGCTTCTGGATCATCACTTAACAGAAGTCTGGTATAAAATATTTTTTGTTTCTCGATAAGAGTTGCGAGAACATCAAAATATTCCATCTTTTTTTCTTTGGTTAGCACAGCAAATGCAACCATAGATCTCATGCAATACTGCTGGAGATCTGCCATTTCTTGTAGATCCCCGCGAACCATTTCGGATTTAAAAAAATCAGACATACTATACCAACATCAATTTTGCTCTAGAAGTTTTCTTTATATAGTTTAATTTTTGAGCATCAAACTTTAACTTTTCTTTTAGTGGTCTTGAAATTAACTTGGGAACATTTTCAAGTTCTATCTCATTCAATTCACAATAGTACACAATAGCATCAATATAATTCATTGAATTGTCGTGCGCTATTTTTTCCACTTCTTGTGAAAATTTCGCGACGGTCATAAACTTATCCTCCAATTTTTCTTTCATATGTTTCTTCGTACTCCTTGATGTACTGTTGTAGTTTGACAAAGTATTCTTTTTTAGGAGGCACGATACTCACTTGAACATCACCAGTTTCACAGGAGACTATAGTTACAAGTTGTTCCACTTTCAATCCATATAGTTCATACAGCATACACGCATACGCTGTTTCTTGAACATAGTAATCGTACAGATACGATTCTCTTTTTTCTTCTGCAGAAGTTTTGAAGTCAATGATTGAAAGTTTGTTATTATATTCTGCTATGCAGTCTACTCGTCCAGCAATTTTTAAATGATCAGAATATAACGCTGCCTCTTGTAGGTATACGTTATTTATATTATCAAGAACTTTGACAGACGAGTTAAACATCATCCAAATTAGAGGAACATCTTTATATAAAGATGTATCATGTTCATTATTAATATAATTTTCTACTAATTTATGATATTTGTTACCTCTATTGGTAGAGCGAGAAGAGATTTGATTTGCTTTCTCTTCTCCTACTCTTTTTCTCCACTCATAGATAACTTTTTTCTTTGCAGGATTATTACTAATCACGGTGGTGACTGATTTATGCCTGTTGCCAGTGGGAGTTTGATAGTATCTCCTACCATCAACCGTAACAGTGTTCATTACAATTGGCTCAATCAAACCAACATGATTAAATTGTTTCATTACAATCCTAGATTAAGTTTACTAATAAGATATGATTTGACTAATCCAGAACGAACAATATCTTCAATTCCAAATTCAATCATGCTAAATTCTTCCATGTTTTGAAGAATTCTTTGGAAGTCAATGATGCCAGACTTCTCATTTGATTTTTGTAAATCAGATTGTCTAGCATCTCCACAAAATAAAATCTTACTATCTTGACCAACTCGTGTAATAATACTATCGAGTTCATGGAAGTTTAAATTTTGACACTCATCGACAATAACAATGCTATTGTCAAGAGTAGATCCACGGAGAAATGATGTGCTCCAAAAAGAAATAGTTTCTTGTGCTTTTAAATTGCCATAGAGCATTTCAAATGAAGGAGCATCAGGCATTTCAAACATATATTTTACCATATTTTTATATGGAATTTGATATATATCTGCTTTATCTTCATGTGTACCAGGAAGAAATCCAATCTCTCTTGTGGCAACTAGAGAACGAACGATATAAACTTTTTCATATGGACTGTTCTCATCAAGAACATCTCTAAGTGCTAGGTAAAGTGCTACAAATGTTTTACCTGTACCAGCACAACCATAAGAAAAAATATTTTGTCCTCTACCGTACTCTTCAAACATCATTGTCTGACTATCGGTTAGAGGATCTATGTTAAGAAGATAGTTAGAATTAATTGGTTTCTTTCTCTTCATTTGTTTTGTAGACATCCCATTAAGATCTGGGTTATTTCTTTTTCTCGCTCTAGGCATATTTTATTACCACTCTATAGTTGAACCACGAAGTTTAGATGCTCGACGCATCATATCTCCCCACCCAGGATGGGTCTTGTCCATCTTATTTCTCCAATCACCGACCTCTCCAACACCAGCAACGCCAGCATTCCAATCTTTATCCCAATCGGGATTATCTTTTCTCCACTGGTCGTACTCTGTCATTGTCATGTAGAGTTCTTTCTTTTCTCCAGTTACTTTATTGATTAAAGGATATGTAGGCATTAAATCCACTCCAAAGCTTCGGCGCAAATAGGAAATTGACCTGCGAATATACATTTACATTCGTTAGCAATATCCATGTGTTCTTTTTGAGTACCATGAGCACTCCGTAGATTTATATAGTGTATCCATGAACGCACAGATCCAGTCATATAGATACGAGTTGGTGTTGCCAAAGGTAATATAAACCTAGCACATTCCTTTGCCACACCTTGACGTAGGAGTTCGTTGTATAACTCCATCGCATTTATAAAGTGATTGCTGATATACATTTGAAGATCTTTCTTGGTCTCTTCTGGAATATCATCAATAGAATTTTGGCGGTTCTTTGTATCTTGACTGCGAAGATCAGGTACAGGAATACCAGTCTCCAACCAATTTACATCAGCATAACGTTGAGAAAACTCTTGGAATGTAAAAGAACGATGACGCAATATTTGTGCTGCAATACCACGGGAGGTTTCAATCTCCAGGGTCATATGAGCTTGCTCAAATACAGACCAGTGTTGATGCTTGATACAATACTTTAGCAGACCAGCAACATTAGGATTGTCCTGGTTCTGTGGGTTGCTCACCCTCGCTACGTACCCCATCGTCTGTTCCGCTTGAGGCGTCACTGACACTAGGCGGACTTGCGAGTGGTTCAAATTTGTATCCAAATCCATATGCTGATTTCCTTCGTGATTGAATTAGTGTGCGAAGTTTTTTTGCTTGATAAAGTTCTTTCTTTATCTTAGCATATTCTTCATTGTCATACAAATGACTTTTTTCAACAGCATTTTGTAACCATTTAATATACTGTCGAAGAGATTGTGGTGATTCTGTAATTTGTGCCATAGTTTTAATCCGCATATCCATCATCGTCATCATACTCAGAAAATCGTAAGTTCTGATCTTTGCTAGAAGAATTTGTATAAGACTTAATATCCGAATAGACTTCAGATTTTAATGCATCAACTAGAAGTTCCAGGTTCTTGACGATTAATTTAAGTTTGTCTCTGTCCATTTTTATTTGTCCAGTTCAATACATTTTACAATAAAAAAAGGAGGGTGTCAACCCCTCCAATGAACGTTTTAAAAAAGTGGGCATGTGCTCCCTTCGTTTTATTTAATTAATTCTCTACAGATACGTTTACAGGTTTGTTGCTTATCATCACATTCAATTAGACAGTTAAAGTAATCATTAATTAAATCGTTTTGTTTGTTACATCGGTCAACCGTGCTTTCGAATTGTTTCCATCCAGCTAGTTGATTGTAAGAAATTATGTTATGCATAATAACCTCCTAATAAAAAACACATAACAAAGAGTTTTTAAATCATCTTTTTAACCCATAGACATACTATCTATAATACTTTATGTTTATTCACTAACATTTGTATCTTTTTAGTATAACTTAATACTAACTTAATACTTGTACAACCATTGAATGTAGGTTGATAGTAAGATTGTTCCTAGAGCTGCTGCAGCAGTTAGAGATATGATAGTTTGTATCATTATTTTGCTCCCACTAGTTGTGCTAGTTGTGCTTGATGACGACGCTCTTCTTTTTGCTTTTGCTCCTTAATCAATTGTAGGAAGTTAAGTTTTTTCATTTCTTTTCCTCCCAGTTCCAATTGTTACATGGACGATAGGAAATACCACGATATTTGTTTGGTGGATGAGATGGAGCATGTGTTTCTGAATACCACTTACGGTATTCTAGTTTCGGAGTGTGAGTATTATACTTCACACCACGATAGGTTGCTGTCATCCCTTGGTCCCCTCTTTTACAAATTTGACCCCACGATAGGTCTCATTGTATTGTTGAGGTTGTTGTTGCAT
>Ga0194122_10001947_pt1 | contig 23761 bp, 24 predicted proteins | sample TA2MahCa10mmetaG_FD_155487 | JGI IMG/M metagenome (GOLD analysis project Ga0194122, IMG submission 155487) | Freshwater microbial communities from Lake Tanganyika, Tanzania - TA2015021 Mahale Deep Cast 10m | ecosystem: Environmental > Aquatic > Freshwater > Lake | place: Tanzania: Lake... | reverse complement strand
ATTTCAGGATGCGCGGCAGTTCCTGCTCGATCTGCATCCTGACGCAAACGAACTGCTCTATCACACGCATGCGCTCACCGCTGTGTTTTCGCTTTCCGAGCGGCTCAGTGACGCTTATTGCATGCTTCCCATCTACACCAACCACCTCAGCCTGGGATTAAACAAGGGCACGCATTTGCGCGATCCGCACCATTTGTTGACGGGCACCGGGAGCCTCATCCGTCACATCGATGTCGCCGCGCCGGCAGACTACCGGAACAACAAGGTCAGAGACCTGGTTCGCGCCGCGATCGACTTCGCCAAGGCGGACATGGACAAACCCACCCGTGCCGCGGGGCTGACCATCTCCAAAATCAAAACCAAGGGCTGAGCTGTGGCGGGTTCACTCGGGCGCCTGGTTCTTCAACTGCCCCAGGAGCCGTGCCACGCTTCGCGCCGACTGGCGCAACGCGCGCCCCGTCTTCACCGCGCTCGCCGCCAGCGCATCCGTCGTCACCTGATCCGCCTTTTCCAGGGCGTTGCTCGTATGCCGTCCGCTGCCCGTCAGCGCCACTGCCACTTCCGCGCCGCCCATCAGCACTGCCTGCGCGGGCCGCAAGGCGGGCCACACCAGACGCGGGCCTTCGCCCGGTTCGGCCGCTGCCAGCACTGCCGGCGTAAAGTCGCTCATCAGCTTCGCCTGCAGCTTCCACATGCCGGATGCCACCCACGTTGCCCCGTTCAGCGGCACGCCCCGCTCGCCAAGGTTGATGATCCGCGGCGCGCGCCACAGCAGCCCTGCCGGCGTGCAGCGGTCCGCGCCACAAACGCCCGAGCACCACTGGGGATCGAGATACGAAGCATGTTTGCCCGCCGAGACCCACACGCGGGGGCCGCGCTTCACGGCCTCAAGGTCCACCGCCCGCGCGGCGGTGCTGCGGTCACACACGGTGGACTCGTGCCCCGCCGCATACCAATACTTCGCCTGCCACTTCTCGCCCGCGCCTTCCAGCAGCGCCGACACATGCTCGGCGTCGAGCGCATGGGCCACGCGCCCGCAATCGCGCGACCACAAATGGTAGTAGTGCAGTTCAATCCGAGCGCCGTTGCGGAATGCCTGCCCGTAAAGCACGCCGGTGCGGGAAGCCACGCGCGGGTCGCGCTGGTTGGGCGCAAACTCGGCGGGCACGGCGTCGCACTCGTCCACGCTCAGGATCAGTTGCGGCGCAAAGCGCTCCAGGAGCTTTTGTTCCAGCCGGTCTGGCAGCCCGTCGCGGTCCAGGTCGGCGGGCGGCGCGCCCCAAGCCGGCGCTGAACACAAAGCAAGCAACAGAATGTAACGGTTGCGAATCAAACTGGACATCATTGTAGCGTTCTGCGTACTCTGAATCTATGCGTTCCCTTAAACTTGCTGTCGCAACGATCGTCTTGGGCCTCGCTGCTGCGGCCGCCGAAAGGCCCAAGAGCGTGCTGCACATTATCACTCTCCGCTACAAACCCGGTACTACCGACGCGCAAAAAGAAGAGGTCAAGGCGGCCACCGTTTCCATGGCCAAGCAGCTCCCTGGCATCACCCGCTTGTGGTTCAAGAAGGTCAAAGTGCAGGTGGAAGGCATGACCGACATCATGGTCATGGAGTTCAAAGACCAGGCCGCTTTTGACGCCTATGGTCCGCACCCAGCTCACAAGGCGTGGGAAAAGGTCTATCTGCCGCTGCGCGATGCCAGCAACACGCAGGACGTCACCAACTAAGCCTTGCGCCCGGTTGTTCACATTCCTGATGACTTTCCCGCTGTAATGGCCCCCAGTGCCGCCTACGCTGCGCTACAATTGCGCGCCGAAGTGCGGTACTGGGACAGCCTGCCCGGCGGTGAGTTGGTTGACCGTGTGCGCGACGCCGAAGTGGTGGTCAACATCCGTTCGTCGTCGCACTTCACGGAAAAAGTATTCGCGGCCTGTCCGCGCCTGAAGATCCTGTCCATCTGGGGCACCGGCACCGACAACGTCGATCTTGACGCCGCCCGCGGCCACGGCGTCACCGTCACCAACACTCCTGGCGTAGCCGCCGCTTCGATCGCCGAACATTGCCTGATGCTGATGCTGGCCGTGGCGCGCCGCATCGTGGAGGTGGACGCCAGCGTCCGACGCGGCGGGTGGGCTCGCGCACAGGTTTCGCAGATGGCGGGCAAGACGCTGGGCGTTGTTGGCCTCGGCGCCATCGGCCGCCGCTTTGCACAACTCGGCCAGGCCATCGGCATGAACGTCATCTCCTGGACGCGTACACCAAAACCGGAACTCGGCTTCCGGCATGTGCCGCTCGAAACGCTCTACCGCGAATCCGACGTCGTGAGCGTCCACTTGCGGTTGTCCGATGAATCCACCAGCATGGTGGGCGCCCCGCAACTCGCCATGATGAAGCCGTCGGCGATCCTGCTGAACACCGCGCGCGGCCCGATTGTCGACGAGTTGGCGCTGATCGATGCTCTTGGCGCCCGCCGCCTCGCCGGCGCGGGTCTGGACGTGTTCACCGTCGAGCCGCTGCCGCCTGGCGCGCTGATTGCCACGCTCCCCAATGTGGTGCTGACACCGCACTCAGCCGGTGTGACTCCGGAAACCGTGGAAGCCGGGCTGCAGCTTGCCATCGACAATGTGTGGAATTTCCTGGCCGGCACGCCCACCCATGTGGTTTCGAGCGGCACCCGCTAGTGCCCCTACCCTATCGACCCGTTTGACGCGGACAGTGGAGAGGAATACCCTCTATATCGACAGGGACACATTGCACGTGACGCGGTACACCCCTTCCCGGTACTATCTCGTCGCCGCCTTCGGCCTGATGGCGGCGGCCTTGCAGTGTCTTTGGTTCGCCTCCTATTGGCCCGGAGCCTGGGCGCTGGCGATTCTGGCGGCCCTGATGGCCGGGGTGGTGCTGGCCCTTGCCCGGCGCCCGGCGATTGAGATTCACCCGCGCCATCTGAGCGTGGGTAGCCGTAGCATCGATTGGGTGGAGATTCAGAGCCTCGATTGCGTCCGGTGTCTCCCCGTTCCTCTGGTCGCCGTGCTCGCGCTCGCTTCTGGGGGGCGCTTTTTGTTGATCTATCCCGAGGAACCCGCCGAGTGCCGCCAATTGCTTTTGCAACTTCGCCGCGGGGGCTCGGGAGTCGTTGATTGACGGTCTGCCGCACGAGTAAGACTGGGGCGACTCGCCGCCCACGATGCTCAATGCCGCTCCGGAACGTAAGCTCCTGCCCGGCCCCCGCTATCCGCTGCTGAGCGAGGCCGATGAAGCCGACGCGGAACGGCTGTATCAACGCCTGAAGACCGTGGGGCACCTGGACCCGAAGCCGCCCGGCACTGATGAGTAAACGCCCGCGCGGCCGGTTTCTTCCCCGCTTCTTCCTGGCCCTGGCTGCTCTGTCTGGCCTCGTCTATTTCACGTTCCCTTCGTGGCTCCCCTGGTTCGGTACTTGGCTGGTGGACGGGCAGCCACCGGTGAAGGCGGAGATTGCGGTGGTGCTCGCAGGTGACTTCTCCGGCCTCCGCGTGTTGCGCGGCGCCGGCCTTGTGCGTGATGGTTACGTGCCCAAGGCACTGGTGAGCGGCGCTCCCGGCGTCTTTTCGTTCTAAGAAAGCGACCTGGCCGTGCAGTTCGCCACCAAGCAGGGCTTCCCCGAGTCGTTCTTCGAAGCCTTCCATACAGACCACCACTCCACGCAGGAAGAGGCGCACATCATAGTAGGGGAACTGCGCCGCCGCGGCATCCGCAGCGCGCTGATCGTCACCAGTGACTTCCACACGCGCCGCGCCGGCCGTATCTGGCGCTACACCGTGCCGTGGCTGGATCTGCGCATGGTGAGCGCCGAAGACCGGTTCTTCCGCCGCCCTTCCTGGTGGCGCGGCCGCGAGTCTGCCAAGCGAGTGAGCGACGAGTGGATGAAGCTGGCCGCCTTCACGTTCGACTTCTTTCCGCCGCCTGAGTGGGGCCCGGCGCCGTAGCAGAGGAAGGCCGGGCGCAGCGCTCTAGTGGGTCATCGCGTACAGCACGTAGTTTGCGCCCAGCTTCATCGCCGCCGACGCGAACTTCTCGGGGTAGCCGGGATCGTCGGCAAACTCCCAGCCGTCGCCCACGTCCATGTTGAAGCACACAGCCATCGTCATGCGGCCGCGGCGATCGAGCACCGCGCGCCACTGCGGGATCGCGCCGCCGCGTTCGATGCCGGAGCCGCCCACCACGTTCGCGCCCGGCACGCGGAGGCGCTCCTTCAGATCGAACAACACATGAAACACCGGGCTCGCGTCGTCGAGTTCCACCACTTCGGCGGCGGGGTCGATTTTGCGCAGGCCTTCCATGAAGCGGGCCCACTCGCGGTCGTTGTGGAAGTCGTCCACCATGAGAAAGCCGCCGCGGTCGAAGTATTGGCGGAGGCGCGCGGCTTGCGGCGCGGAGAGTTCCCAATCGCCCACGGAGACGGCGAACATCCACGGCAGGTCGAACATGTCGTCGCTGTCGATGTCGGCGATGTGCTCCACCGGTTGCACGTCGATGCGCGTGAGGCGAGCGAGAATGCTGAGGAACACGCGGTCGCCTTTGTTGGCGTCGATGCCCCAGCGCGCGTAGCCGCCGAAACCGCGGCCGTCGAGCGGCGAACGGTAGCGAAGACGCCCCTGCACGAACTCGCCTTTGCGGCGCGCGTCGGGCGGGTCTTCCACGGGGTCTTGCATCTCGTCTTCATACTGCGCCCAGATGCGCCCGCCGCCGCCGCGTGACTGCACCACCGCTGCCAAGCCTGCTACGAGCAGGAGTGCGGCGGCCGCTAGCGTCAGTCTCACTCCACCAGCCTACAATCAAATTTGGACCTGCGCCTCTACACTCCCACCGACCGCGATGCCTGTCTGGCCCTGAGCGACTCCATCGTTGCCGCGGCGCGCGAAGACTTCGTGGCATTCCTTGACCAGCCCGGTGAATTCTACGTTGCCGAACATGACGGTGCCGTGATCGCCTGCGGCGGACTGGACACGCGCGCGCAGCCTCCGCGTCTCCAGTGGGGCATGGTGCATCGCGACTGGCAGCGCAAAGGCGTGGGCCGCCTTCTGCTGCTGTATCGCCTGCGCGAGTTGAGCCGCACTGCGCCGGACGCTGAGTTCGTTGCGCTCGCCACAACGCTCGCCGCGCAGGGCTTCTATGAGAAGTTGGGGTTCCGTGTGGCCGCCACGCCGCGTGAAGATGGGCTCGTGGAGATGGTCAAGCGCCTGGCGGTTTGCGCGTAGACGTCGTGAGCGCGCGGCGGAACTCGCCCAGTAGCACGTTCGTCTCACCCGCGCGCCAGCACGCGCCCACTTCGAGCGCCTGCCCCAAACCCTCCATCGGCCGCGCGGTCACCGCGGCGCTCAATGGCGGGAGCGCGTACGACGCCACCAGGAAAATGCCGAGCCCTTCGGCCACCAGCGCCGGACCCACCTGTACCTGCGCCGTCTCCTGCGGGCGCTCGCCGGACGGCGCGACGCCGGCTTCGCGAAGCTGATGCAGCAGGCGATCGTAGACCGCCGGATTTAACGAGCGCTGAAAGACGATGAGCCGTTCGCCGCGCAGGTCACGCGCGGCCACCTTGCTACGCCTCCTGGCCAAGCGATGCGCGCGGGGCAGCACGGCCACCCAATGGCCCGACGCGATACGCTGGCTCTCGATGCGCGCGTCGTCAAACGGCAGCAGGCCGATACCGACGTCAATGCGGCGCTCGAGCAGCGCGGGGATCAGTTGGCCGATGCCGAGATCGAGCCGATCCAGGCGGGCCCGGGGATGCGCGCGCTGCAGGCGCGTGAATGCGGGCAGCACAATGCTAGAGAAGCCATACTCGCGGTAGCCGATGCGCAGGCCCGGCGTCTGGCCGGCCAGTCCGGAGGCGGCAACTCGTGCAGCCGCCAGGGTGGCGGCTGCGCCCTCCATGAATGCGCGCCCCGCGTCGGTGAGCCGCACCGTGTGCCGGTCCCGCTCAAACAGCTTCACGCCCAAGCCGCGCTCCAGCCGACCGATCTGCTGGCTGAGCGCGGGCTGGCTGATAAACACCCGCTGCGCAGCGCGCGAGAAGTGCAGTTCTTCGGCGAGCGCGAGGAAATAGTGCAACTGCCGGAGTTCGAACGGCGGCAGCGAAACACTCATAACGATAGCTTATTACCAAATCCACTTGCGGCGTGTGGCCCGGCTGCGACATCCTAGGTCTCGTCATGCCTGAGAACAAGCCGCTCATCAGCCACACGATTACCCAGGGCCCGCGCCGCGCCCCGGCCCGCGCCATGTTGAAGGCGGTCGGATTCACCGACGACGATCTGCGCAAGCCGAACATCGGCATCGCCAACACGTGGATCGAGACGATGCCCTGCAACATCCGGCTGCGCGAGCTGGCCGAAGATGTCAAGCGCGGCATTCGCGACGCGGGCGGCACGCCGATGGAGTACAACACCATCGCCATCAGCGACGGCGTCACGATGGGCACCGAAGGTATGAAGGCGTCGCTGCTTTCGCGCGACCTGATTGCCGACTCGATGGAACTCGTCGCGCGCGGCCACATGTTCGACGGCATCATCTGCCTCACGGCCTGCGACAAAACGAACCCCGGCGCCGCGATGGCGGCGCTGCGGCTGAATATTCCGAGCCTGGTGCTCTACGGCGGGTCGATCCTGCCCGGTCATCACAAGGGCAAGGATCTCACCGTGCAGGAAGTCTTCGAAGCCGTGGGCGCGCACGCCGCGGGCAAGATCGACGACGCTGAGCTCCTGGCGATTGAGAACGCCGCCTGCCCCGGCGCGGGTGCCTGCGGAGGCCAGTTTACGGCCAACACGATGGCGACCATTCTCGAAGTGATCGGCCTGTGCCCGTTCGGCATGGCTTCGGTGCCGCAGCCGGACGATCGCAAGAAGGAAGTGGCGTATCAGGCAGGCCGCATGATTGTGGAGGCGGTCAAGAAGGACATCAAGCCGCGCGACATCTGCACGAAGAAGGCGTTTGAGAATGCGATTGCCGCGGTGAACGCGTCGGGCGGGTCGACCAACGCTGTGCTGCACTTGCTGGCGATGGCGCACGATGCGGGCGTGGATCTTGAAATCGATGAGTTCCGCCGCATCGGCGAATCGACGCCGCTTTACTGCGATCTGCGTCCGGCGGGCAAGTACACGGCCGTCGATGTGGATCGCGCCGGTGGCATTCCGGTGATCGCCAAGCGGCTGCTCGATGGCGGCTACCTGCACAAGGACTGCCTCACCATTACGGGCCGCACCATCGGCGAAGAAGCGGCTGACGCGAAGGAAACGCCGGGCCAGCAGGTGATCAAGCCGGTGAATGAGCCGATCAAGAAGTCCGGTGGATTGGTGATTCTGAAAGGCACGCTGGCGCCGGAAGGCTGCGTGATCAAAGTGACGGGCATCGACCGCAAGATTCACCAGGGTCCGGCGCGTGTATTTGAGCGCGAAGAAGATGCCATGGATGCCGTGATCGCGGGCAGGATCAAAGCGGGCGATGTGGTGGTGATTCGCCATGAAGGACCGAAGGGCGGCCCGGGCATGCGTGAGATGCTGGGCGTGACGGGCGCGATCATGGGCGCGGGCCTGGGCGATTCGGTGGCGCTGCTCACCGATGGCCGCTTCAGCGGTGCGACGCGCGGCTTCATGATCGGCCACGTGGCGCCGGAAGCCGTTGACCGCGGGCCGATCGCGGCGGTCGAGGAAGGCGACCCGATCACCATCGATATCGCCAACGGCAAGATCGATCTCGATCTGCCGGCCGAGGCGATTGCGGCGCGCCTTGCGAAGTATGTGAAGCCGGAGCCGCCTTACAAGCGCGGCGTGTTTGCCAAGTACGTGGCGAGCGTAGGCAGCGCGGCGCGGGGCGCGGTGACGGACTAGCGAACGGGCAGCGTGATGCGCGCTTCGGGCCAGCCGCCGGGCAGGGCGGGTAAACCCGGGCTCACCGAGACCGTCACCAGGCCGCAGCGCCGAACCTCGCTGGGCATGCGGAAGTTGATCTGTTGGATGCCGGGCTGCAGGTGTTGCGTGGGACCGATGTAGTCTGCCTTCACTATGTAACGCTCGTCGATGAGGAGGTAGGCTTCGCGGGCCTGATCGAGTCCGGTGGCTAAGGATGAGACGTCGCCGCGGGGTGCCGCGTCGCCGAAGAAGGCTGCGGGGCCCCAGCCTTGTCCATCCGTGGTGAAGACACCGTAGGAGGTGAAGTCGGCGATGGGCACCGTCACCGCCGCGGAGATTTGGCCGCCACGTTCCACGGTAATTTGAGCGGTGCGTTTGGCATAGTCCGGCGGCACGCGAAACTTGACCAAGCCCGATTGCACGTTGGCCAACCCCACTGGCTCACCGTCGAGCAGTACGCGTGTGCCGGCCAGTTCGGTGACGAGGTTCCCCGCGCGTGCATCGAGCGGCCCGAGACGCTGGCCGATCAGGGTGACCAGTTGCCCACGCGCGGCGAGGGACTGCGGGCGGCGGCTGGCGTGATCGACGAGGCAGGCCACGGCGGGCGGCCCGGTGGCGGCGTCCGGATTCTCGCGTTTCGTCAAGCTTTTCTCAAGCAAGCCGCCGCCGTACGAGAACCACTCAAGCGTGCCGCGCGGGTTGAGGATGGCGAAGGGCGAAGACGGCACATACGTTCCATCGAGAAAACCGCCCTCGGGGTTCAGCTTGCGATAGTACACGCCACCGTCCAGGCACGCACCGCGGTAGGGGCTGTCGCGCTGGGAGCCAAGGCTGTTTTGCCGCTTGGCCATGAAGCGATGTAAGTGGCCGTTCACTGGATCTGCCTTGAGTTCATAGGTAATGCCGGGCGAAGTCCAGGCGCCGAGCATCGTCCAAGGCCCGCGTGATCACGGCCGAATCGCATTAGGACGTTGCCGATGCCGCCGTTCACGTGGCGGAATGATCCAGTGAGCCACGGATGCCCCGCCGAATTCATCGCCACCGGGCCGGGCTCTCGCGACACGATGCCAGCGTTGCCGGTCAGGCGAACCGTAAACGATCCGCCGTCCATCAAGCCGCCGTCAGTGTCGAGTAGCGCGATGGAGAGGGCGTTGGGAGTTGCCGTTGGGGCGGGCGAATTGTACGAAACAACGGCGCCGCCGGGGGCCGGAGCAGACCGGAGTCTCGCGGCGGCGTCAGCGGGCCGGCGGTGTGGTTGGATCTGCCCTCGCACGGGCGGTTTGCGTTCTCGCTGGTGCCGCGCCCGGACCTGGGTGCGCAGCGGCTGGGCGAGATTCGCAGCCGCCGGATGACGTGGCGGCACGCGGGCTACGAGTACATGGTGAGCACCAGCACGAAGATCGCGCCCGGCACGCGCGCGTACAACTTGTACGTGCTGCCGGTGAACCGGAAGGTGAAGGAATTCGTGCTGAGGGCGGGTCCCAAACTCGAGGACGCCGTGCACGCGCGGCCCTGAAAAAACCGAACGGCGCGCCCGGGAAGGCGCGCCGTTGACCGGTGAAAAAAATGGCGTCCCCAGCGGGATTCGAACCCGCGTTATCGCCGTGAAAGGGCGGTGTCCTAGGCCGGGCTAGACGATAGGGACGTGCCGGCTGAAGCCCTGTTACAGGGTCTTCAGATAAGCCATCAGGTTGTCTTTTTCCTTCTTGTCCAGCATTTCCTCGTAGGCGGGCATGCCGTTGCCGCCCTGATCGATCTTCTGGCGCACTGAAGCATCGGTGGTCTTGGTCTTGCCGTCGGCGAGCGTCGCCTTCTTCATCAGGCCCTTGAGGCCGGGACCCATCTTCTTTTCGTCGCTATCCGCGTTGTGGCAGACCGCGCACTGTTCGAAGACTTCCTTGCCCTTAGCTGCGTCGCCCGCGCCGCCCTTTTTGTCCTGGGCGAACAGGCTGGAACCCGCCAGCAACGTAAGACCGAAAACACTCGCAAGAGTTTTGGTGAGTTTCATACCGAAGGAGCCGAACCTCTCAGACTTTTAGTGTACAACGAAATGGTTCCGTCCGCAGGGTAGACGACACTCAATCATGGCGGAGCGCTTCGACGGGATTGAGCCGGGCGGCGCGGCGCGCGGGGCGCACGCGCGGCGGTTGCTCGACGAGACTACATCCTGGTTGATTTCTCCTTTTGCTACACTACCCGCCATGAGACATGTGAGGATTGCTTCGTTCGCTGCCTTGCTTTTTTCCGGTAGCCTCTCCGCCCAGGAATTTCGCGCGACTATCTCCGGCTCGATGACGGACGCGACCGGCGCAGCCGTGCCCAACGTGCAACTGACTGCCGTGAGCGTGGATCGCCAGGTGGAGTACCGAGCCGTATCCAACGAAGCTGGCCGCTACGTGACGCCCTTCCTGCCCGCCGGCGCCTATCGCCTGCGCGTGGAGAAAGACGGCTTCAAGCCAATCCTGCGCGAAGGCATCACGGTGAGCGGCGTGGACCGCGTCAATCTGGACATCAAGCTGGAAGTGGGTTCGACGACGGATCGCATCACGGTGACGGCCGACACGCCGCTGCTGCAGACCGAAACCGCCGTGCGCTCCGGCACCATCGGCTCCAAATTGATCACCGACATTCCGGTGTCGGGCCGCAACATGTTCCAGTTCCAATACTCGCTGCCCGGCGTCACCAAGAACAGCAACTACTGGGGCAACTTCGAGCTCTACGCGTTCGGCAACATCAACAGTGTGTCGATCAACGGCGGACGGAACGGCGAGAACGAAATCCTGCTGGACGGCATCACCACCACGCGCGGCAGCCGGAGCGCTTCGTTTGCACCGGCGCTGCAGGCGATTGAAGAGGTGAACATCGTCACCAATACCTACGACGCCCAGTACGGGCGCGTGGGCGGTGGCACCACTTCGATCAACCTGCGCACGGGCACCAACACGATTCACGGCGAGTTGTTTGAGTTCTTCAAGAACAGCAAGCTGATTTCGAACGGCTACTCGCGCAACTCGGCGGGCGTGCGCAAGCCGGCCTACAAGAACAATACCTACGGCTTCCGGCTGGACGGACCCGTCTACATCCCGAAGCTGGTGGACGGCCGCAACAAGCTGTTCTGGCTGCTGTCGCTCGAAGGCCTGCGTGAGCGCAATCCCCAAACGCAGTTGTGGACGCTGCCGACGGCTGACCAGCGCAACGGCGATTTCTCGCGGCTGTTGACCAATGCGGGACAGCAGATTGCCATCTTCGATCCGCTGACGAATCCGCGCCAGCAGTTTCCGGGCAACGTGATTCCGCGGTCGCGCCTGAATCCGGTGGCCACCACCACGCTGGGGTTCTTCCCGCTGCCGAATCGCGCGAGCGAAGGGCTGGACGGACAGAACAACTATCTGTTTGTGAACTCCTCGCGCAACGAATATGACCAGTGGCTGGGAAAGATGGACTGGGCGGTGAGCGACCGGAGCCGGCTGAGCTGGCGCTACGGACAGACGCCCTGGGAGAACTTCGCGCGCGTGCAATGGGGCACCAACGCCGCTGAGCCGTCCACCGAAGCGCCGTCCACGCGCATTTCGCGCAACTGGGGTGCGGACTGGACGTTCACGCTGAACCCGACGGCCGTGTTCAATCTTCGCGGGGGCTTGGCGCGGTATGAAGGCTTTTCCGGTAACGTATTCGGGCGCGGCTTTGACCCCGCGCAACTGGGCTTCCCCAGCTCGCTAGTGTCGCAGTTTGACGTGCGGCAGTATCCGCGCTTCAACTTCACGGGCAACAACTACTCGTCGCTCGGCTCCACGCGCACGGCAAACTACGAGACGCAGGACACGTACTCGATTCAGCCGAACATGACGATGATCCGCGGCAAACAGACCTGGAAGTTTGGCGCCGAACTCCGCCGGTACAACTCGAACACGCACAACCCGGGTGCGTCGTCCGGTACGTTCAACTTCGGCCGCAACTGGACGCAGCGCAATCCGCAGCAGGCCGATGCGCTTTCGGGCAATGAAATCGCGACGTTCCTCACGGGCGCCATCACCAGCGGAAATGTCGAGAAGAACATCTGGCCGGCCTACCGCAACTCCTACGGGGCGCTGTTCTTCCAGAATGACTGGAAGATCACGCGTACGGTCACGTTGAATCTCGGCCTGCGTTGGGACTACGAGGGCCCCATCGCGGAGCGCTTCAACCGGCAGGTGCGCGGGTTTGCGTTCGACCAGGCGAGTCCGCTGCAGAGCCAGGTGCAGGGCTTGACGCTGCGCGGCGGGCTGCTCTATGCGGGCACCAGTGGCGCGGCGCGCGAGGCGTTTCTGCGCGACCGCAACAACTGGCAGCCGCGCGTGGGCATTGCCTGGCAGTTCCTGCCCGGCTGGGTGATGCGCGGCGGCTACGGCTTGAGCTATCTGGGCCAGAACGCGGCGGGTCCGGACACGGGTTTCAGCCAGCCCACCTCGGTGATCGCCAGTGTGGATAACAACCTCACACCGGCATCCTTTATCAACGATCCGTTCCCGCGGAACTTGTATCCGAATGGGTTACTGCAGGCGATCGGCTCAAGCCAGGGTTTGGCGACGAATCTGGGGCAGGCCGTAGCGGCACAGTATCTCAATCGCCCGCTGCCCTACTCGCAGCAGTTTTCCTTTGGGTTGCAGCGCACGCTGTTCAACTCATGGCTGGTGGATGCCAGCTATTCGGGCAACCTCACGGACAAGCTCCCGGTGAACATTGCCCAGAATTTCATTCTGGGCGGTGAGTTGACCCGCCTGCCGGTGGCCGAGCGCCCGGCGTACTTTAACGCGGCGCAGCCGAATCCGATGGCGGGGCGGCTCCCGGGGTCGGGCTTGAACGGCGCGATGCTGCCGCGCTCGACGCTGTTGAATGCCTTCCCGCATTTCTCGCAGGTGACCATCACAAACGTGCCGGTCGGCAGCCAGAACTACCACTCGCTGCAAGTGAAGGCGTCGCGCCGTTTTGCCAATGGCTTTTCCTCGCAGCTTTCCTACACATGGTCAAAGACCCTCGAAAGCGTGACCCTGCTGAACGCGCAGGACGCCAATCTGGGCAACCTGCTGAACACACGGCCGGAACAGCGCCTGCAGCAGTTCGACATCCCGCACACCTTCACGGGTATCGTCACGTACGAGTTGCCGTTTGGCAAAGGCAAGCGCTGGGGCTCGAATCTCGGCGGCGCGGGACAGGCCGTGCTGGGCGGCTGGAACTTCAACGTGCAGTACATGGCGCGGAGCGGCGTGCCGTTCGACTTCCCGAATGCCTCGCCGCTGGCCGCGCGGAGCGCCGTGCTGACCGAAGAACAACGCAACGAACGGGCGCGGGCAGCCGGGCGCGACAAGTTCAATCCGTTCTTCGACAAGTACTACGACACGACGGTATTTCCGAGAGCGGCGCAAGCGCCGTTCACGCTGCGCGACTTCCCGACGCGGTTCCCGGACGTGCGTAGCCGGTATCTGCAGAGCTGGGAGATCTCGGCGTACAAGGAGTTCAAATTCTTTGAGCGGCTCCGGTGGCAGATCCGTGCGGACTTCCAGAACGCCTTCGACTACGCGTACTTCGGGGCGCAGGCGTCGGCCAACGTTGCGGACCCACGGTTTGGGCAGTTGAACCCGGCCCAGAATAACGCGACCCGCCAAGCGGTGCTGGTGATGAAGGTGCTGTTCTAAGGATCGATGCGTGCAACGCGCAGCCGCTCCTTTCTTTGCGGCTGCGCTGTTGCTGGCCGTGGTGGGTTTATGGCCGGGCTTCTTTGCGAAACTGCCCGAGACCCCGCTGCCGCATCATGTGCATGGATGGTCGGCAACGGCCTGGATGGTGCTGCCGTTGCTGCAATATGCTCTCATCCGGCACGGCGGCGGCGGCCGCCATTGGCACCGGCGCATCGGATATGCCAGCATCGCGCTGGCGGCCATCGTCGCGGTGAGCGGGGTTTACGTGGTGCGGATGATGGCGTACAAGAATATCGCCAGCTTTCGGCTGGCCAGCGTGAAATTCGTCTGGCTCGATCTCACAGGGATCGCACTATTCTGCATCTACGTTGCCTTTGCCATCCAAGCGGCACGAAGGCGCGATATCCGACTGCATGTGGCGGCGCTGGCCGCCAGCGCGCTCATTCGGCTGGAGGCGGCTCTGGAGAGAGTGTTCGTGAATTGGCTGCCCGCGCTGGTGGCGGACTTCGATGCGGCCCTCTACGCAGCGCTGGTTTTCCTGGAACTCACCTGCGCGGCCCTCATCTGGCTGGAGTGGCGGGGCGGCCGCCCGCGCTGGCCCCTCCCCGTTTTGCTTGGCTACTGTCTCGTGATGCACGCCACGGCCACGCCGCTCGCCCGTAGCGAAAGCTTCCAGCGTTTCAGCAACTGGTTTGGCGCGGCCGGGCGCTGATGATGAACACTTTGGGAGGAGCTCGCTATAGCTTCGGCGCGTAGTAGCCTTTGCGCGCCCGCACAATCAGGTCCTTGCGGTTCTTCACCTTCAAGGAGATCTCATGGAACAGGCCGTCGGCTTTCAGCGGCACGGGGTTGAAGGCCGCGCTGTACTGGTGGCGCATTTCGTTGGCGATGTTTTCAAACGACTGCGCCAGATCTTCCACTTTGAACGGGAAGAAGGCAAGCCCGCCGGTTTCCTGCGCATAGTATTTCAGCACTTTGTCGCCGTCGGTTTCCAGGCGGCTGATGTTGGTGGAAATGGTGTAGACCACCACATCCGCCTTCTGCGCCAGTTCGAGGGCTTGGTCGCGCGTGTACTTGCTGTTGTTGTCGTCGCCGTCGCTCAATAGCACGATGGCGCGGCGGAACTTGTGGCGCGGCTGGTCCTGGCTGAGCTTGTCGCGCGAGGCAAACGCGATGGCGTCGTAGAGCGAGGTGCCGCCGCCGGGCTTGAGGTCGCGCACGGCGTTTTCGAGCTTGCCCATGTCGTCGGTGAGATCGGTGGCGAGGTTGGGGAGCATGTCGAAGCCAACGACGATCGCCTTGTCGCGGTCGCGCCGCATGGCCGAGCGGAGGAACTCGAGCGCGGCTTCCTGCTGGAAGCGGAAGCGGTCGCGGATGGAGTTGGAGGTGTCGATTACGATGGCGAGGCGGAGCGGCAGGTCGCTTTCGGCGGTGAAGTCGGAAATCGTCTGCTGTTTCTTGCCTTCGAAGACCTCGAAGTCTTCTTTCACCAGGTCCGTGACGAAGCGGCCGCGTTTATCGACGACGGTATAGAGCAGATTGACGCGGGTTACGTTGAGTCTGATGATGTCCGCGTCGCTCAACTCCTGAGCCGGTTGCCGGGGCTGCGGCACCTTGGCGGCGTCCTGCGCCAGCAACATCGCCCCTACTACGGCCGCCGTCAACGCCAAATTCTTCAGCATGGAACCTCTCCTGTGATTATACGGCCCGTGGCCGGGAGCCGCACTTGCCTTGAATATGCGACACTGGCTACAAATTTCCTTGGTTGGGAAGGTTTGGATGTCACATCGTACGCTCCGTACTCTTGTCTCTTTTGTCGCATTTGCCGGCGCTCTCATGGCGCAGACGAGCCGCGGCACAATCTCTGGCTTGGTTACCGACTCGTCCGGCGCGTCCGTCCCCAATGCGAGCGTCGAGTTGCGCGGCCAGACCGTGCGCACGACGCAAACCAACGAAGCCGGCGCCTACCGGTTGGACGCGGTGGATCCAGGCGAATACAGGCTGATGGTGAAGGCCGGAGGCTTCCAGACCGCTTCGCGCGGAGCGGTCACAGCAGCCGCTGGCCAACTGACGTCGGTGGATTTCACATTGGAGGTCGGCGAGACAACCACGGTGGTAGAAGTAGCTGCTTCGGGTGACGCGGTTTTGCAGATGGAAGCTCCGGTACGTGGCGGCACGATCTCTGGCGCTCAGGCCGCCCAATTGCCCATCGCCGGGCGCAATGCGGTGTCGTTGGCGTTGACGCTGCCGGGCGTCTCCTCCAATCGCTACGGCTTCGGCTCCGGTACCTTCTCGGTGAACGGTTCGCGTGGGCGGTCAAACAACTTCATGATTGACGGCACGGAGAACAACGATATTTCAGTGGCAGGACAGGCGCTGCAGATCCGCAACCCGGAAGCCGTGCAGGAAGTATCCGTGCAGACGTCGAACTTCGATTCCGAGTTTGGCCGGGCGGGCGGCGCGGTGGTGAATGTGATCACCAAGTCCGGCACGAACGAGTTCCACGGCTCGGCTCTTTATTTGATCGATGCCACGTTTGACGACGCGATCACCAACACGCAGTCGCTGGCGGCGGCAGTGCGCGAGCGGGGGCGTCCGTTGCCGGGCACCGAACAATGGTACGGCGCCACGTTGGGCGGCCCGATCCGGAAGAACAAGACGTTCTTTTTCGGGTCGTTTCAGGACCAGCGTCAGGTTTCGCAAAGCACTGTGACGCTGACGACTTTATCGGCCGCTGGGCGGGCGGCGTTGAATCAGGTGTTCCCGCGCGGCACCAATCCGCGGGTGGATCTGTACAACGAGATCTCGGCGAACGCCACGGCGAACTCGCAGTTCTTCCCGGTGGCGCTCGGCAACGGCCGGCCGGCTATTGAATTCGGCACCGTGCTCTTCCCGTACTCCGCCACCTACCGTTCGCGCCAGATCACCACACGCGTGGATCACCAGATCAGCAACAACGACCAACTGTCGGGGCGTTATGTGATTGACGATATCTCCTCGCCGCAGGGCGGAGCCACCGGGTTCTTCCCTGGCTTTTCCACGTCCAGCCCAGTGCGCTACCAGAATGCCGCACTGACTGAAACGCATATTTTCTCACCCACCGTCACCAACGAACTGCGGCTTTCCTATAACCGCATCACGCTGGACTTTCCGGTGGATACGGCGAACGCGCTGGGCAAGACACTGCCGTCTTACAGCATCGCGGGCATCTCGGGGTTCGGCGTCCAAACCAATCTGCCGCAGGGCCGCATCGCCAATAACTACTCGCTGCAGGACACAGTGAGCATTGTGCGAGGCCGGCACACATTTCGCACCGGGCTGGATCTGCTGCAGCAGCGTTCGCGGCAGACCGCGCCGAGCGTCATCCGCGGTTCTCTGTCGTACGGCGCTTCGAGCGGCTTCACCGGGTTTGCCAATTTTGTGGACGACTTGGGCGGCACGGGCTCGGCCTCTCGCGACTTCGGCAACGCAACCTTCTATCCGGGGCTGCTGCGGTCGGCTTACTTCTTCCAGGACCGGTGGCGCGCCACGAACTCGCTGACACTCACGCTCGGCCTGCGTTATGAGGACTTCGGCACGCCGATGAATTCGCTGCTCAAGCCGGCCTACTCAGGCATCTTCAACCTCGATCCGGTGACGTTCACCGGCCCCTACAGCCAACCGAATCAGGTGAAGCGAGACCGGAACAACTTCTCGCCGATGCTGGGGATTGCCTGGTCGCCCGAAGGTGCGAGCAGCCTGGCCGCGAAGTTGTTTGGAAACCGGAAGTCGGTTATCCGTACCGGGTATCAGATGGGGTATGACTCCTTCTTCAACAACATCGCGTCGAACGCCGTGGCCGCGGTCCCCAACCTGATCTCGACGTCGGTGCCCTCGCAAGTCACCACCGCCAACCCGCGCGGCTTGCCCAACCATTCGACGAATCTGCCGCGCCAGGCCCGCGCGATTCTGCCGATCGACTCGCAAGTGCTCATGTCGCAGAATCTGGTGAACCCCTACACGCAGCGCTGGTCGTTCGGCTTGCAGCGCCAACTGACCGAAGCCATGATGATGGACGTTTCCTACGTCGGCTCCAAGGGGACTCGTCTGTTTGTCAACGAGGACTTCAATCCGCTGGTGCCGGTTAGCATGCGGATTATGCCAGCCAATGTGACGCCGCCCTATACAACTCAGGGCCGGCTGGACAACCTGCAGGGCGGACGGTTGACGCGCACCAATGCGGGCAAGTCGAACTACCATGCCTTCCAGAGCTTGCTGCAACGGCGAATGTCCAAGGGCCTCCTGCTGCGCGCTTCCTACACGTGGTCAAAGGCGATCGATAACGCGAGCGAGATTTTCGGTGTCGGTGCCACCAACCTGCCCCAGAACACCGCGCTGCCGTCCATCTACGGCGGCTTGTCTATCGACCGCGGCCTGTCGTTCTTCGACCGCACCCATCGCGCCGTCTTCAGCTATCTCTACCAGCTTCCCTGGGGCGCGGACCGCACGGGATTGGCTCAACGCGTCATGCATGGCTGGGAGATCAGCGGCATTACGACCTTTGAAACCGGCGTGCCCTTGACGATCTTCAACGGACTGGATGCGGATGGCATCGGTGGAAATTTCGACCGTCCAGACTTCAACCCGAACGGGCGGCCCGGCGTACGGGCACAGTGGAACCCCACGGCTTGCCCGACCACCAACTACTGCAACCCGGAAGCCAGCAACGCCCCGATCAGCCCGTCGGAGGCGATGTTCATCGGTCTGCCCGCTCATACCGGCAACACTCCGCTGCGCACCGGGAATCTTGGCCGGAACACGCTGCGGACTCCGGGGATCAACAACTTCGATATGAATCTCACCAAGACCACCCGCATCACCGAACGTGTGAATCTGCAGTTGCGGGCGGAGATCTACAACATTGTGAACCACCCGCAGTACGGCTCGCCCAGCGTCAGCCCGTTTTCACCTGGTCAACAAGGGATTTCCGCTAACGTTGCCAACTCGCCGGCGGGGCGATTCCTCAAACCGCAGTTTGCGGACGGCGGTAGCCGCGTAATGCGCTACCAGGCGGTGATTCGCTTCTAAGCCGCAGGCTCGCCTTCGAGGAACCACTGCCAAGCTGGCTTGACGGTGGTTCCTTTCGGCACTTGCGCCTGTAGTTCCATCGCGTCCGCCGTGCCGAGCGTGATCAGCCAGCGCGTGGCGCGGGGATGCGCGGCGCGGGCGGCTTCGAGTGCGCGGAGTTCGCGGTCCACCATTGCGGGGTCATTTAGTTCGGCGCACACCTGCATCAGGAGCGGCGCGCCGGTGCGGGGCGTGGCGAGGAAGCCCACCTCGAAGCCATCCTCGGTGCGCACGTAGCCGAGTTCGCAGCCGCGCCGCTCCAGTTCCACCTCCACCAGATTCTCGAGCGCATGGCCCACGTTGGCCTTGCCGCTGCGATCGAAGGCGTGGCCGAGGCCCGCATCCACAGGGTAGATCTTGCGCGGGTTCGATTGCCGCTGGCGTTCGCTCGACGTGGCCATGGGCACCATGCGAACGAGGAACGCGTCTTCGAGGTGCCCCAGCAGCGCATGCAGCGTGTCTTTGCTGGCGGCCACGCCTTGCGACTTCAGATCGTTGAGAAAGCGGTGGATGCTGAACAGGCCGCCGGAAGCGCCCAGCAGTTGGCGCGTGAGACGCCGCAGCGCCACGATGCTGGTGACGTTATGGCGCTCGACCACATCGCGAAAGATCACGGTGTCCACATAGCTTTGCAGCAGCGCGACGCGGACCGAATCGGGGAGTTCCTGTGCTTCTGGAAAGCCGCCTTCGGTGATGAAGGCACGGCAGAGTCGATCGAGTTGCGAGCGTTGGGCCTTCGGCACAAACGCCGGGTCTTCGGGCGGCGCGATGCCGCGGTGGCGGAGGAACTCGCGGAAGCTGAACGGGAAGACCGTGGTCTCGGTGGCGCGGCCGCGGAGCGACGTAGCCACTTCGCGGCTGAGCATTTTGGCCGAGGAACCGCTGACGAAGACTTCGAGCGACTCGGAGTCGAGGATGCGGCGCACGAAGGTTTCCCAGCCGGGCACCACTTGGATTTCGTCGAAGAAGAACGTCACTTTTTGGCCGTCGCGAAACTGCGGGTAGCGCGCGAAGTACTCTTCAAGGATCCAGTTGAGCCCGGCCGCGGTGAGTCCGCCGAGGCGCTCGTCTTCAAAGCTGAAGTAGACGAGTGCTTCTCGCGGCGTGCCGGCGGCCAAGCGCTCTTGGAGGCATTGATGCAGGAAGGATGTTTTTCCGGCGCGGCGCATGCCGATGATGGCGTGGGCGCGGCGGGGGAGTTTGGTGAGCTTGATGTCGCGCGAGGTGGCCTCGACGGGTTTCGAGGCGATGGTGTCCGCCAGCTTCTGGCAGATGACGTCGCGGAGACCCATCCTTTCCATAAGGACAGATTAACAGTAATGTGTCCTTTTTACAAGGACACATTGGCGGAAAGGTGTCCTTCCCGCTAGTACGACTTGGCGATCACGGCCCGCTTCTCCACGGGCTCGCCGGTGACGATGCACTTGCCGGGGCCGTCAAACCGGTCTTCAAGCGGAATGCACCGTACGCTCGCCTTGAACTCCTTCACGCGCGCGTCGCAGGCGGGGTCGTCTTTGATGTGCGCCATCACAAACTTGCCGCCGCCTTTTTCGGCGGTGGCTTGCGAGAGGATCTCTTCCACTTCGCCGATCGAGTTCGCCACCACGGTGTTGGCGGCGAGGCGGGCGCGGCCGGCTTCGAGGAGTTCGGTCTGCATGCGGTCGAGCGAGCCTTGAATCGTCGCCACGATGCCGTCGAGCGAAGCCGGCTCCTTGGTGCCGAGGTCGCGGCGCTTCAGCACGCACGTGTTGGCGGCAAGGTCGCGCGGGCCGATTTCGAGCACCACGGGCACGCCGCGCGTTTCCCAGTGAAAGAACTTGGCGCCGGGGCTGTGTTCCGTGCGGTCATCCACTTCGGTGGCGATTCCGGCGGCATTCAGATCGGCCGCGACGGCGTTCACTTTGCCCAGCAACTGCTCGACGTCGGTATCCTTGCGCAGGATGGGAACGATCACCACTTTAGTGGGCGCGAGCGCGGGCGGCAGCACGAGGCCATTGTCGTCTGAGTGCGTCATGATGAGTCCGCCGATCAGGCGCGTGGAGACGCCCCACGACGTTTGCCACACGAATTCGAGTTTGCCTTCCTTGCTTTGATACGTAACGTCGAAGGCCTTGCCGAAGTTCTGGCCGAGCTCGTGGCTGGTGCCGGCCTGCAGCGCGAGACCGTTCTGCATCATGGCTTCGATGCAGAACGAACGGTCCGCGCCGGCGAACTTCTCGGCGCGCGTTTTCACGCCGCGGATCACGGGCATGGCCATCACATTCTCGGCCACGTCGCCGTAGACGTGCAGCATCTTCACGGCCTCTTCGTAGGCTTCCTGCTGGGTGGCGTGAGCGGTGTGGCCCTCCTGCCAGAGGAACTCAGAGGTGCGGAGGAACATGCGCGTGCGGAGCTCCCAGCGCACGACGTTGGCCCATTGGTTCAGTAGCATGGGCAGGTCGCGATAGCTCTGGATCCAGCGCGAGAAGAAGTGGCCGATGATGGTCTCGGACGTAGGCCGGACGACGTAGGCCTCTTCGAGCTTCTTGCCGCCAGCGTGCGTTACCACGGCGAGCTCAGGGGAGAAGCCTTCCACGTGCTCGGCTTCCTTCTTCAGGAAGCTTTCGGGGATGAACAGCGGGAAATAGACGTTCTTGTGGCCAGTGGCCTTGAAGCGGCGGTCCAACTCGGCCTGGAGGCGCTCCCACACGGCGTAGCCGTTGGGTTTGATCACCATGCACCCCTTCACCACTTCGGCCGGTTCGGCCATGTCGCCCTGGAGGACCACATCCTGGTACCAGGCGGCGAAATCGTCGCCGCGGGGGGTAATGCTCTTGGTCTGCTGAGGTTGTTGCTGCTTCATTTTGGCGGGAGTCTTCTAGGGTAGCGAACTTTTTTGCCACCTCGAAGCCTCGGGTTGCGTATCTAGCCAGTGAGAGACGCAAAGAAACGATCTTCCTGGTAGTGCCCAAACCGCCGGTTGCCTCGCTCGCCAGTTTTCCGCAGATCGTGCGTGACCACCAGTCGATGGTCTTTTCGATCGGCTGGTATTTGCTGCGGGACCGGGTGGTGGCTGAAGAGCTGGCGCAGGATGCGTTTCTGCAACTGCACCGGAACATCGAACAGATTCAAACGCCTGCGCACCTGGTGAACTGGCTACGGCGGGTGATGACGCAGCGGCGTATTGACCATTCGCGGCGGGCGGGCGTGCGGCCGCAGGTGGGGCTCGACAGCGCCCCGGAGCCGCGGGCGGTACAGCGCGAGGCGGACCCATGGCTGCGCAGCCAGCTTGACCGCCAGATTGCCCGCCTGCCGGACCGGTTCCGGATGATGGTGGTGCTGCGGTTTCAGGAAGAGTTGGAGCCCGCCGAGATTGCCGAGACGCTGGGCATCCCGGTGGGCACGGTGAAGAGCAGTTTGCACCGGGCGCTGGCGCTGCTGCGCGGGCGGATGGAAAAGATGCAAGGGACGAAGTGACGATGGACAACGACAAGTTTGAACTCGAACTGCGGCGCGTGATGCAGCGCGTCGAACCGCCGGCGGGGTTTGCAGAGAAGGTGATTGCCCACACGCGCGCGCCGCCGCCGCAGCAGCGCCGCCCGCGTCCCATGCCGTGGCTGGCGGCCGCGCTGGCGGCCACCATGCTGATGACGTTCGGCGCGGCGTGGGTGAAAGGGGCGGAAGATATCCGCCGTGGCGGAGAGGTGAAGCGCCAGTTGTTCCTGGCCCTGGAAATCACGGGCGAGAAACTCGCCCCGGTCAATCAGGTTCTGAATGGGAGCACGCACTAATCATGAAATACACAAAGTTCGCTCTGCTCGCGCTGTTGCTGGCTACTCCGGCGCTGGGCCGACCCACTGAGTTTCAGAACATGCTGAAGTTCGACCGTCTGGCGCCGAAGGCCAAGAAGACGGTGGAAGTGAATCTGGACTCGACGATGCTCAACTTCGTTCAGAACTTCCTGTCGGACTCGAAGAAAGACGAGGCCGACGCCAAGCGCATCATCGGCAAGTTGAAGGGCATCTATGTCCGCGTGCTGGAATTCGAAAAAGAAGGCGAGTATAACGACGCTGACCTCGAAGGGATCCGCAAGCAGGTGGAGGGCCCCGGCTGGCAAAAGATGGTGGACGTGCGCGAAAAGGGCAAAGGCGACAATGCCGGCGTCTATATGCGTACCGACGGCAAGCAGATGCAGGGTCTAGTGGTGCTGGCCTGGGAACCGAAGGAAGTGACGATCGTGAACATCGTCGGCACGATGGACCCGGCGGACCTGCGCGCGCTGAGCGGCAAGGCGGGGATTCCGAACATCAATATCGGGCCGGTGTCGACGGGCAAGCAGAAGACCAAGGACAAAGACAAGGACGAGGACGACGACGACGAGGAGTAACCGGCCATGATGCTCCTAGATGCTCCTAGTGCCTCTGGCGCTTGCTGCCTCTGGGACAGTGAGCGTGGAAGAATTGCTGGCCGGGCTCGCGGCCTCGCAACAGCGGGCCCAGGCCGGCCGCGCGAGGGTCGTGTACACGCAGTTCGTGCATGCCCAGCTCCTGCGGTCGAACGGAAAAGTGGCGCGCGAGGAAAAGCGCACCTACACGGTGACGCCCAAGGCTGACGGCTTTGAGCGGAAGCTCGAAAAACTGGAAGGCTGGCTGGAACATAAGGGCCGCGTCACGAAGTTCTCCGTACCGGAATTCGAGCACAAGAACGTGGACCTGGACGCCCACCTCATTGATGAATTAACCCACATTTCCGTTTTGAGCCGCGCGTGCGAGTCTCTCGGATGCTCGTCCGCATCAGTATCCATAAGGGTTTGAAGGCAATGAAGGCCCCTGCGGAGGACAGCACCCAATGGGTGACAAACAAAACCAGCGAGGATGTCCCAAATATAGTTGAAGGTCGGGACAGCGTGTAAGAACATGTTACGCTACCTTGCTTTCGTTTGGAACAATTTTCTGAGCAATTGTGTTTCTTTCTAAGATGGAGGCCAGCGCCCACGTGTCGCGATGGCCAATGATTTTGCGAAAGTGCTTTTCGGTGAGCAGCCAGGCCGAGGCCGCCCAGCGCAGCACCATGTCTTGATCGCGCCAGCGTTTCACGTTGTGCGTGTG
>Ga0194122_10001932_pt1 | contig 23910 bp, 22 predicted proteins | sample TA2MahCa10mmetaG_FD_155487 | JGI IMG/M metagenome (GOLD analysis project Ga0194122, IMG submission 155487) | Freshwater microbial communities from Lake Tanganyika, Tanzania - TA2015021 Mahale Deep Cast 10m | ecosystem: Environmental > Aquatic > Freshwater > Lake | place: Tanzania: Lake... | reverse complement strand
CCCTACTACGACGCCGCCAAAGAAACCATCGCGATTCCGGCGATCAGTAAAATCAGCATTATGGGTACAAGCGTCTTGGCACGGCCGGTCGCCCCGTCGTACTCTTTCCAGACGAAGATCCCACACAACGCCGCCACAATCGGCGCTCCGCAATTCAACGCGGTTGTCAGCATCGGCCCAACGCTTGCGCTCTTGGCTACCGCCGCCGCGGCTAGCGTACCGGCGGCGCCGATCGCCCAGAGTGCTCCGCCGATCAATCCAAGGAAGTGGTTTTTCTTGCCCGCGGCAAAGTACTGCGAAAACTTCACCGGTTCGCCTTGTACTGGCAAATTCATGAAGTACAGGTTGTACAAAAACGTCGTTAGGAGAATGCCAATCGTCATGAAGAGCAGCGCGGTGTAGGTACCCAGGCCGATATCGCCGGCCCGGCTAAAGTCCAAAAGGGGCGCGAATAATCCCAGCACAACGCCTCCCGCCGCGCTGATTGAGATACCCTTGATCCCGCCTCCGAGTTGATTCTTGACCTTCGGCTTGGTCACCAAGGCGTGGTTGTGATGCGCGATAGCCGTTGCCACGATGCCAGCGAGCAGCAAGCCGATGCCTCCGAATAGCAGCGCCGCGCTCCCTTCCGCCTTCGCGATATATTTCCAAACCAGGCCGATGATGATTGATAGTCCGAGCGAGATGGGCATCGCCGACGCCATGCCGGAGGTTGAGACCCCAGCCAGCAAAAGCATGTTGCCGAGATTAAAAACCCCGCCTGCCAGAACCGCCACCGCCATATTCCGCTTGCCGGCAATGGAGAGGTTATCCTCGAAGGTCAGGTCGTTCCCCATCATTCCCAGCGAGACGGCCATCAGCATCGCGGCGAAGAGCGCCCCGAGTGAAAAGTCGTAATAGAAAAGCTCAAACCTGTGCTTCCCGCCGGCCTTCTGCATGTTGACCCACGATCCTAGGCAGATCATGGAGATCACTAACGCGAAGAGCGTCCACCCGTACGTTGTCGGTATGAGCATAAACCTCTGGAGTTTACCGCGTTAGCGGCCCCTGTAACAACTGCCTTAAGTACCAAGCAGCGACAGGATCTTTTCCCGGTACGTCCGGCTCAGCGTCAGTTCCGTGCCGTCCTTCAAAAGGACAACGTACTCGCCGTGAAACCACGGCCGAAGTTCCTTGATGCGTTCCGCGTTGACGATCGTCGAGCGATGTATCCGCAAGAACTTGCGCGAGTCGAGCCGGCCTTCCAGCGAGTTCATCGTCTCCCGGATCAGGTGTGTGTCCACGCCAACGTGCAGGTTTACGTAGTTGTCGGCCGCCTCGATCCGGTCGATGTCCTCTTGCCGCACGAAGAACACACGGCCCGGCGTCTTGATCGCAAAGCGCGCCGGTTCCTGATTTCGCTGCCTGATTTCATTCAACAGATTCAGGAGCTTTTCGTTGTTCGATCCCTGCGACGAGAACTGTTTCCGCGCCCGTTCGAGCGCCTTCTCGAACCGCGTCTGGTCGAATGGCTTTAGCAGATAGTCGAAGGCATGGTATTCGAAGGCCCGCAGCGCGTACTCGTCGTAAGCGGTGACAAAGATGACGACAGGCATCCGCGCGGGATCGAGCGCTTCCAGCAGCGCGAATCCATCGAGACCAGGCATTTGAACGTCGAGGAAGAGCAGGTCGGCGCCGGTATCTTCCAGATACTCGAGTCCGTGCTGGGAATTCTCGAACTCCGCCATCACTTCGAAGTCCGTCGTGTTCGAGAGCATGCGGCGGATGCGCTGGCGAGCCAGGCGTTCGTCGTCGATTATCACCGTACGGATAGTCTGAGTCTGCATGAGTGTCATTGATCAGTCTCCAGCCGCGGACGCGGGTTGCGGCGTTTCCAGTTCCGGCTGGGAGAGAGCCGGTGAGTTCGTTAGACGCGTCGGCACGCGGAGTGTCACTTCAAAACCGCCTTGCGGCGCGCGGCGAAGTTCGATCAGATGATCTCCGCCGTAAACCCGCATCAGCCGGCTCCGGGTGTTGTTCAGCCCAACGCCCTCGCGCACGGGTTCGCCGAGAGGAACCTCCTCCCGCTGGGGCCCAGGACCGTTGTCGTAGATCTGAATCGCCAACTTTTCACCTTCCCGTTTGCTGGTGATACGAAGCATACCCGGTCCCGAGTTCCGCGAAATGCCGTGCTTCAGCGCGTTTTCCACGATCGGCTGCAAGATCAGGTTTGGCACGCGAATGTCAAGCGTATCCGCGTCGATCCGCCACTCCACGGTAAGCCGCTCCTCGAATCGCATCTGTTCGATTTCGAGATAGCGCCGCAGAAAGTCGATCTCTTCGTGAAGCGGCACTTCGGGAACGCCCACATGTTCAAGCGTGAGTCGCAGGAAGTCGCTGAGCCGCACAATCATCGCTTCGGCGCGATGGGGCTCGGCGTGCACCAACTCGGAGATCGAGTGTAACGTGTTGAACAGGAAATGCGGATGCAGCTGCATTTTGAGCGCGTGCAACTGCGCCGTCGCCAGCTTCGCCTCCAGCTGCGAAGCGCGCAGCCGGCCGTCTTCATACTTCCGGTAATACTCAAAGGCGTGGTGCAGGATGATGACCACGAGGTAGTGCAGGACGCCAAAGTCCAGCGCGCGCGCGACAGACTTCGCCACTTCGACGCCTGTATGCGGCACCATGCTCGGAGCGACAAACGGCAACGCCGAGAAGTCCCAAGCTACCTTCGTCGCAACGGCGACAACAAACGCCGCGGGGACATGGACCGCTACGTTGCGTTTTGACTGCCCGCGGCCGACCGGGAACTTGCGGCTCAGTAGCAGCACAAGCGGCGTGACCGCCGCCCAAATCCAGGTATAGGTCAGCTCATAGAGCGCGGCGTCGCGCCACGACATCTCTTTGCCATAGAGTATCGATCGGTAGTGGACAACGACCGTATTGAAACAGCCGTAAATCGTCCAAAGGCCAAATATGATCCAAGTTCTGTTCTGCAAGTGATTTCCCCAGGTTCGACAACCACTTTGCCAGATTTCTCAGGCATTGTGATCGGTACCCCAGGCCGGGTTTACTTGCTCGACAGCTCGATGAAACGCTCCCTACAAAGGTTGTCTGTTGGGGAAAGGGTCTCTATAGGGAGCGTTGGGGTACATTTAGACCTAGTTTGCAGGGGATACACACCGCATGCGACCGGAATGGGGTGAATCGCAGGTGGCTGGGGCGAATCGCTGACGGCGATGGAATAACCTGGGAATCGTATGACACGGCGACAGTTCCTGGCTATGCCGGCCGCGCTGGCGGGCAAGAAGCCGAACATTGTGATGATCCTGCTTGACGACCTCGGCGTCGGCGATGTCGGCTGCTACGGCCAGACGAAAATTCGAACGCCGAACATCGACCGGCTCGCGCGCGAAGGAACGCGATTCACCGCCGCTTATGCAGGCGGCCCCGTCTGCGCGCCGTCCCGTTGCGTCTTGATGACCGGCAAACACGGCGGCCACGCAAAGATCCGCGCCAACGCCGGCACCGCGCCTATCGAATCCAGCGACTTGACCTTCGCCAGTTGGCTGCGCAATCAAGGCTACGTTTGCGGCGGCTTCGGCAAATGGGGACTCGGCGACCACGGCACCGCCGGCACGCCATGGCGGCACGGCTTCAACGAGTTCTTCGGCTACCTCCATCAGGTGCACGCGCATTCGTACTACCGCGACTTCCTCTGGGACAACGACCAGCGCTTCCCATTGCCCGCCAACGCCAACGGCGCGAGGGGGACCTACACCGCCGACGTCATCGCCGAACGATCCTTCGCCTTTCCGCGGAAGCACAAGGATCAACCCTTCTTCCTCTACGCCACCTACACCGTTCCACACGCTTACTTCGAACCTCCCGACGTCAAGCCCTACGAAGATCGCGACTGGCCCGATGGCGAAAGACGTTACGCGACGATGGTCACGCGCGGCGACACCTATGCCGGCCGCATTCTCGCGCTGCTCAAGGAGTTCAACCTCACAGATAACACACTGGTGATCTTCGCCAGCGATAACGGCGGCGTTGGGAGCAAGGAGCACACGCTTGACTTCTTCAACACGATGAAGCAGCCCGACGGCTCGACTCTACGCGGGCAGAAGGGAACGCTCTACGAAGGCGGTCTCCGCGTGCCGTTCGTGCTCCGCTGGCCCGGCCGCGTGAAAGCGGGCGCCGTGTCCAGCGAGCCGGTCTACTTCGCCGACATCTTCGCCACGGTGATGCACGCCGCCGGCGGCGCGAATACGTCTCATGAGGACGGGATGTCGATCTTACGGTTGCTGGAAAAACCGATTCGCCGCCCGATGGTTTGGGAGAGCCATGGTTGGACGCAGAAGACACAGGAGTTGCGCGCCGACTACGGCATCGCTGTCCGAATCGGCGATTGGAAGGGCGTGCGCAACAAGCCCGATGGCGCGATCGAGATTTATAACTTGAAGGACGATCCGGGGGAGACGCGGGATCTTTCTGCGACGGCGCGGCGGGAGAAGGCGATGATCGAGAAAGTTATGGCCGAGCAGCACACGGCGCCGGCGAAACACTTGGGCTCGATGGAGTGGGTGAAGTAGCTACTTCTTCTCGGCGATCTGCGCGGTCGTGCGTGCAAGCTGATTCTCAACCTGCGCTTCGTTGCGCACCGCTTCCAGATAAGCGCCGCGCAGCAGCTGATCCTTGCGGTTCAACAGCGTTTCGCGAATCGTCTGCTGAACGCGAGGATCGGTCAGCTCACGCTGACCGGACGGCTCTTTACTCAGGAGCTTAAGAATACGATAGCCCTCGCCGGTCTTGATGATGTTCGACACTTGGCCCGGCTTCATCTCTCCAATCAACCGGCGCAGGTCGGCGCTCGCTTTGGCCAGCGACGACTCGGCCACGAAGCCCAAATCGCCGCCGTTGGCCGACGATCCCGGATCTTCCGAGTAGTTCTGCGCCAGCATCGAAAAGTCCTCGCCGCTGCGGAGGCGCTGTTCGATGTTCTGCATTTTTCGCCGCGCCTGGTCGTCGTTCTGCGCCTTGTCGTTCTTCAGGTTGCGGAACTCGGCGTCGGGATTCGGCGTCACCAGAATCTGGGCCAGATGCACGGTCGGCTCGGCGAGATTAAAGCTAGCGCGATTGGCGGCGTAGAAATCGGCGATGTCCTTTTCGGTGATGTTGATCTTCGAGGTGATCTCTTTGTTGATCAGCTTTTCGATCGAGAGTTTCTTGCGGATGTCGGACTTCAAATCCTCGGCGGTCATTTTCTTCGCGACGAGCTGCTTTTGAAACTCCTCTTGCGTGTACGGCGATTTCAACTTGTTAAATTCCGCGTCGACGTCGGTTTCCGGGGCCAGAAGGCCCTGCTTTTCGGCCCGCTGCATCATGATCTCCTGATCGATCATGGCGCGTAGCACCTCAAGCTTGTTGATCAAGACTCCGTCGTCGTTGGCCGCCGCCGGACCCGCTTGCGGGAACTGCACGTTGTACTGCTTATCAAGCTCCGCGTTCGTAATGGCGCGGCTGTTGACCGTCGCGGCGACGTTGGCGGGCGGAGTCTTCTTGCAGCCGGCCAGGACAAGCACAAGGAGGAGGATCGAGCCGCGTTGGAAATTCATGGGATTCGCAACCGCCCATTGTAGCGCGGGCGGCGGAACGTGTTGCCGGCTCGGTTCGAATTGTTGCCTCCCCAAGGCTGATATATTGGTTGCAGCCGATCATGAAAAGGAAACCGACCGAGAAGGTCATCGCTAACGAGATCCTGGAAAGCGCCCGGCGCAGTGCGGGCGTCGAAGCCAATACTCGCCCGGCGAAGTGCGAAGTATGTGGATCGGATTCGGCGCCTAACGCAAATGAAGCGCTGTGCTGGGTGTGCCGGCGGCTAAAAATCAGCGCCTGGCGCGATTCGGACCTGCAAGCGTCGACGTCTCCGGAGTAAGCGCGCCGTGCGCGCCGCGTTGATTGCCTCCGCGTTGATCCTGAGCGGCTGCTATCGCGTTTCTCCACGCGTTCCGGCCGTGAAAGGTAAGCTCCGCACGCAATACACAATGCGTGTGATCGACGTTGCCGTGGGAACAGGCAAGCTCGCCGAAGCGGGCAAGTTGATGGTCGTACACTACACCGGCTACCTCCGCGACGGCACGAAATTCGATTCCTCGCGCGACCGCAACGAGCCGTTCTCGTTCGAGCAAGGCAAACGCCGCGTCATCCCAGGATTCGACAACGGCTGCGAAGGCATGCGAGTCGGCGGCAAACGCCGGCTCGTAATTCCCTATCAACTGGCGTACGGTGAAAAAGGGCGATCGCCGAAGATCCCGGCGCGATCGGAATTGATCTTCGATATTGAACTGCTCGACGTCAAGGAACCGCCGCCCGCGCCGTGAGAAAGTAGTAGTCGGATGAGAGTTTGGATATTAGCCGCGTTGGAGTTCACCGCTTTCGCGCAACCCGTCGAGTTCGTCAAACAGATCGAGCCGATTTTCGCCGCCAAGTGCTATGGCTGCCACGGGCCCAATCAACAGTTGGCCGGGCTGCGGCTGGACGTTCGATCCGAGGCGATGTCGAAGATCGTCGCGCGTGTGAGCGGAGCGCCGGGTATGAAAGCGATGCCGATGGGCACGTCGGGTTTGCCCGCGGCGGAGGTGGCGCTATTGAAATTGTGGATCGATCAGGGCGCGGTGTATCCGCAGCGCGCGGTGAAGGCGGGCACGAAACACTGGGCGTATCAGCCGGTCCGCAAGCCGGCGGCGCCGGCGAACACAATCGATCACTTCGTCCGCGAGCGACTGGCGCGGGAGGGGCTGGCGCCGTCGAAGCCCGCTTCGCGCGAGACGCTGTTTCGGCGCGTGAGTCTTGATCTTACCGGCCTGCCGCCTTCGCCCGCCGATCTCGACGAGGGCGATTATACTCGCTACGTCGACCGGCTGCTCGCGTCGCCGCAGTTCGGCGAAAAGTGGGCGCGGCACTGGCTCGATCAGGCCCGGTACGCCGATTCCGACGGCTATGAAAAAGACTGGGCGCGGCCGTGGTCCTGGCGTTGGCGGCACTGGGTGATCGACGCGATCAACCGCGACATGCCGTTCGATCAGTTCACGCGCGAGCAGATCGCCGGCGACCTGCTTCCGAACGCGACTGTCGAACAGCGCGTCGCCACCGGCTTTCACCGGCACACGCTCACCAACCGCGAAGGCGGCATCGACAACAACCAATTCCGATTTGAAAATGTCGCGGATCGTTCTTCCACCGTTGGCTCGGTGTGGCTGGGCCTGACCGTCGGCTGCGCGCAGTGCCACGATCACAAGTACGATCCGATTACGCAGCGCGACTTCTATCAGCTCTACGCGTTTTTCGACAACGCCGAAGAGGACGACATCGACGCGCCGCTGCCCGGTGAACTCGGCGTTTGGTCGCGGACGGCGGCGGAGTTCGAATCGAAGCGCGAGGCGCTTGTCGCTGCCTACAAGGTGCGCGAAATGCAGCCGGCATGGGAAGTCGACATGCTCGACGCGTTCCGCAATCCAGGGCGGCGCACCGATTGGGACCTGGCCTGGGACTGCCTGCTGAAGCTCACCGAAGACGGCGACGGCGGCAAGATCATCAAGAAGTCAGCGGCTGATCGCACGCCGCGCGAAAAGCGGATTCTCGAAAATCACTTCATCCGCAACTACCACTTCGCCGTCGGACAGAAACGCTTCAAAGAGGTGAAGTTCGACGAACTCGACAAGAAGCTCGGCGAGTTGCAGGCGCAGTACCCGCGGCTTTCGCAAGCCTATGCGCTGGCGGAGAACACAACCGCCGCGCCGTCGCACTTGCGAGTGCGCGGTGACTTCAAGAACCTCGGCCCGGAAGTGCAGCCATTGCCCCCAGGCTTTCTGCCGCCGCTCGCGCAACGCGACGCGCGCGCCACGCGGATGGATCTGGCCAACTGGCTCGTAGGGAAGGACAATCCGCTTACCGCGCGCGTTGCCGTCAATCGCATCTGGCAGGAGTTGTTCGGACAGGGCCTCGTGAAGACCGCCGAGGACTTCGGCGTAATGGGCGCGCGTCCTTCGCATCCGGAACTCCTCGACTGGCTGGCCGCGTCGTTGGTCGAGAACGGCTGGAGCCGTAAGAAATTGATCCGCACGATTGTACTGTCGGAAACTTACCGGCAGTCGTCGGATGCGACGCCGGCGATGGTTGAGAAAGACCCGGAGAACAAGTGGCTGGCGCGGCAGTCGCGCGTCCGCATCTCCGCCGAAGGCATTCGCGACGCGGCGCTGCACGCGGCCGGTTTGCTCGATCTCTCACGCGTCGGAGGCCCGTCGATCAAACCGCCGCAGCCCGATGGCGTCACCGCTATCGGCTACGCGCGCGGCACGAAGTGGGAGGTATCGAGCGGCCCCGAACGATACCGCCGCGGGCTCTATATCCACTTCCAACGCACAACGCCCTATCCGCTGCTGATGAACTTCGACGCGCCGCGTTCCACCACGGCGGCCTGCCGCCGCCTGCGATCGAACACCTCGCTGCAAGCGCTGAATCTGTTGAACGACCCCGTGTTCCTGGAGGCCGCCGAAACGCTCGCGCTCCGCGTGCTGCGCGAAGGCCCATCCGACAACCGCGGCCGCATCGAAGCCATGTCCCGTCTGGCTCTCGGCCGCACGCCGTCGGCTGAGGAATTGACGCGATTGACGCGCTACCTCGACACGCAGCGCACGCTGTTCGCGAAAGAGAAAGACCTGCCCATATCCGTCATTCCCAACGTCGACCGCGTCGAACACGCCGCGTGGGCGGGTCTGGCTAGCGTGCTCCTCAACCTCGACGAGTTCCTGACACGAGAATAACGATGATCGACTTGATACAAAACCGGCGGCGTTTTTTCCAGCAGGTTACGGGCGGCATCGGCACCATCGCGATGGCCGATCTGTTCGCGCGCAACGGCTACGGCGCCGAAGTGAAGAAGCCACACTTCGCGCCGAAAGCCAAACGGGTGATCTTTCTGTTTCAAGAGGGCGCGCCCTCGCAGATGGACCTGTTCGATCCCAAGCCCGAGTTGCGGAAGTGGCATGGCAAGCCGCTCCCGCCGTCGATGACAAAAGACCTAAAGCTTGCGTTCATCAAACCGACCGCGGCGGTGCTGGGCAGCCCTCGCACGTTTCAGAAATACGGGCAATCGGGCATGGACTTGTGCGATCTGCTTCCGCATACCGCCTCGATCGCCGACGATCTTTGCTTCGTGCGCTCGATGCAGAGCGACCAGTTCAATCATCATCCGGGGCAGTTGCTGTTGTTCACCGGGCATAACCAGCCGGGCCGTCCGTCGATGGGCAGTTGGGCGCTCTACGGCCTCGGCAGCGAGTCGGAAAGTCTGCCGGGCTTCGTGGTGTTGTCGTCCGGCGTCGGGACATCGGGCGGCACGGACAATTTCTCGTCGGGCTTCCTGCCGTCGAGTTATGCGGGCACGATGCTGCGCAACTCGGGCGATCCGATCCTGTACCTGACCAACCCGAAAGGGATCAGCGCCGATACCCAGCGTGCGCGTCTCGACGCGATCCGCGATATGAACGCGATGGCACAGACACGGACCGGCGACGCCGAGATCAACGCGCGTATTCACTCCTACGAACTCGCCTTCCGCATGCAGTCATCGGCGCCGGAGTTGCTGGACTTCTCGAAAGAGTCGAAGACGACGCTCGATTCCTACGGCATCGGCCAGGAAGCAACCAACGCGTACGGGACAAATTGCCTGCTGGCGCGGCGCATGATGGAACGCGGCGTTCGCTTCGTGATGCTCATGCACGCGTCGTGGGATCACCACTCGGGGATTAACCAAAATCTCCCGAAACAGACCAAGACGACCGATCAACCGGCGGCGGCGCTGATCAAGGATTTGAAGCAGCGAGGGATGTTGGACGACACACTCGTCGTCTGGGCCGGCGAATTCGGCCGCACGCCGATGTCGGAGATGCGGCGGCCCGAGGACGCCGAGGGCGCCGGGCGCGACCATAACCCGAACGGCTATACGATCTGGCTGGCGGGCGGCGGTGTAAAAGCGGGACAAGCGATCGGCAAAACCGACGATTTCGGCCTGAATATCGTCGAGGACAAGATCCACATCAACGATCTGCAAGCGACAATCCTGCATCTGCTCGGCTTCGACCACACGCGGTTGACCTACCGTTTTATGGGCCGGGAATTCCGGCTTACCGACGTGCACGGCGAAGTCGTCAAAAAAATTTTGGCGTAGAAGCCAAAAAAATATTTGCCTTCGTAACGATGTTCTGAGACAATACGGCGAGCATCAAGCCATCCGTGTCGAAACCCACCCGCCGAAGGAATTCCTTCCTCACGGCGAGGCTGGTACGGTGGCATCAGCATTAGGAGATTTGTAGTGAGAGAAAAAGGTGTCGTGAAATGGTTCAACGCTGCTAAGGGCTACGGCTTCATTCAGCGTGCGAGTGGGGAGGACGTATTCGTCCATTTTTCCGCCATTCAGATGAACGGCTATAAGACGCTCGACGAGGGCACGGAGGTTGAGTTCGAAGTGAAGACGGGTCCGAAGGGCCTGCAAGCCGAGAACGTCGGGCGGCCCTAAGGACCGGAACGACATTTGCACAGATTGGCGAAACGGCCGCTCCCCCGGGCGGCCGTTTTTGCGTCTGCGCGAGAATAGTCCCATGCGCTTCGTGCTCTGCCTTTTCTCTCTCGCCGCTTTTTGCCAGAATCCGCCGGTCGTCCTGATTAACGGCTACCAAGGCCCCCCCTGCGAAAACGCGACCGCCGAAGCCACCTTCGGCCAGTTGCCGCAGAAACTGCGCGACGCCGGCCGCGAAGTGATCTTCTTCAACAACTGCTCGGTGCCGGCCACGTCGGCTAGCCGGGCGACGATTGAAGAGATGGGCGCGGCGCTGGGCACTCGGCTGGCGGCGCTGAGCGCGGCGCAGGTCGATATCGTCATGCACAGCATGGGCGGACTGATTTTGCGCTCGTATCTGTCGGGCAAACAGAACGCCTCGGGTGTGTTTCGTCCGCCGGCCACGCACAAGATTCGGAAGGCTGTGTTTCTTGGCACGCCGCATTTTGGACCTGGATTCGCGGGACTCATTGGCGCGGTCGCGGGCTCCGATCCGCAGGTGCGTTCGCTCCTTCCCGGCAGCCAGTTCATGCTCGACCTCAACACCTGGAATCAAGGTGGCGACGATCTGCGCGGCATCGACGCGTTGGCCGTGATCGGCAACGCCGCGCCAATCGATGGGGTCAACAACGGCGGTGATGGCGTCGTGGCGCTGAGTTCCGGTTCTCTGCTCTTCGCGGCCGGCGATGAGCGCAACCGGGTTGTGCCGATGTGTCACACCGACGCCGGCCCGCTGCGGCTTCTCACCTCCGCGTGCCGTCCGCCATATCTCGCCAACGTTGACAGCGACGATCATCTGTCGTGGCGCATCGTCCGCAGCTTTCTCGCCGACACCAACGATTGGCGAACACTGGGAACGGCGCTATCGCGCGATGCAATCGGCGGCGCGCAAGGAGGCGTCCTGGTAAACCTGCGCGACAAGGACGACAACGCGGTCAAGGACGCGACTCGCATTACGGCGGGCGGCACGGCGCTTGTCAAAGGTTCCGACTCCTTTTACAACGCGTTCGTGGCTGCCGGCGCGCGCGAACTTTCCATCACCACGCCCACCGGCACATCGACGGCGCCGGTGACGATTCCGGCCGGAGCGACGGTGGTGGCAACCGTGAAGCCGGGGCCATGGGCCGTCGCCGCGCTCCCTGCCGCGGGCCGCGTGCCGACGCGCACACTTGCGCCGGGAATGTTCGTTAGTATTTACGGGGCGACGCTGGCTTCTTCGAGCACGGCGGCGTCGTCGCTCCCCTTGCCGGTGACGCTATCGGGAACGCAGGTGTTGTCGGGCACAACGGCGCTCGGCTTGCAGTTCGCCGGGCCGACGCAGATCAACGCGATTCTGCCGGAGAATGCGACGGGGCTGGTGACGCTCGAAGTGAAATCGGCGGCGGGCGCGCACAAGATGAACGTGTTGATTGAACCGGCGGTGCCGGCGATCTTCACGCAGACGGGTACGGGCGCGGGCGCGGCGTCGGCGATTCAGGCGTTGAGCGGGAGCGTGGTGACGGCGGGGTCGCCGGCGAAACCGGGCGATGTGATTAGTCTTTATTTGACTGGCCTCGGTGCGACCGAAACGCGCGACGGATTGCAGTGGGCGCGATCAACGCCGAGGCTTTTCTTGGGCAGCGTCGAAGCGCAGGTGCTCTACGCCGGACGCGCGCCAGGCTTTGCGGGACTCGATCAGATCAACTTCATCGTGCCGGCCGACACCCCGCGCGGCGAAGCGACACCCTTGCGCGTCGAATCGGCCGGGCGTGTTTCCAACGCGGTGACGCTGCCTATCCTGTAGCCATCAACTGCGCGGCCGCGTCGACGCTTCGGGCCACCAACGACTCAGGAAACAGCCACAGCGGTCTGGCTGAGGTTGGATCGGGATAGACGACCGGTTCGCCGGAATCGAAGCGAATCTCGGCGACGATGTGTTCCTCGGACCAGAGCAAAGCTACTCGCATGGCGCGATCGACGCTGACCGCGAGTACGCTACTCCCCATGAATCGCCGTCAACATCGACACCGTGCGCAGATCGACATTGAGAGACTCCAGCGCGCCGCGTACCGCCGCAAGCTGCCCCTCATATGCCGGAAATTCGATGGTGCTATCCAAGCCGGCGTGCGCCAACTCCGGATTGACCGGAAACGGCAACGCGGCCAAAGACTCCAGTGTGTCTTCGAGATGCCGCGACTCCACGTTCACGCGAACCAAAACCAGTTCTCCCTCTTGAGGGGAGGTAAGCAACGCTGACATACTGCTCTCCTTGTCGTTCGGGCAAACGGTTTGATCAGGGAGAGAACGAAAGTACGTCCTGAGGAAGGCCCGTCTGCCTTTAGCACTTTTTACCGTGGTTGCAAGTAGCTGGCTCCAGTCCGAAGACCTTGCCTAAATCACTCCACGTGACCCCAGACTACCATCGCGTTTTGCCGATTGCAAGAACAAATTTGCCGCAGGGAAAAAAGTTCGCCGGGTTAACATCCGATCCGAAACCACGCTCGTAATGAGTAAGGGAGCCGGGTGAAAACCACCCGAAGCCAAGCGCCGCGAAAGCCACGGCGCTATCAAACACCAAACAATGTGCGGCCCACGCGGCCGCGGGAGATACGAATGACTCCATTCAGACAAGGATTGGCCGCGGCGCTATTGTGCGCCGCCGCCGGAACCGTTTACGGTTCAAGCCATCGCGAAGCGCTGGCCGTCCTCAACGAGCCTTGTGCCGACAATACCGACACCTATGCCTGGGTGTCCGACGGTTCGCACGACAAGCTCTACCTCATCATGAACTTCAATCCGTTGCACGAGCCGGGCCAGGGCAACCAAGGCCTGCGCGCCTGCAACGGCTATCGCTACGAATTTCACATCGGCAAAGGCACCAGCCTCGCCGACCGCATCGTCTACCGTGTGGAATTCAAGAACACGCTGCCGATCAGCAAGGCCCCAGGCCCCAACGATCCGCTCGGCGGCGGCAACGAACTGCTGTGGCAGTTGACCGGTGGCAAGGAAACCATGACCGTCACGCGCGTCAAGGGTTCGGACTTCCAGAACGGCCCCAACGATATCGCGCTGCTCGAAGACGCCGACGTACTGCCGAACAACCACGGCCCACAGACCGACCGTTTGGTCTATGGTCTTGGAGCGTTCAAGGGTTACGATTCCGGCGATTCCACTAGCCGCGGAGTCGGTCTCTACGACCAGGCCTTCGTCGACAAGTACATCCACAAGTTGAGCAACGGCGGCCGCGTCATCGCGGGGCAGTTCGACGATCCCTACCAGCTCGACGAGAAGGGCATCTTCGATCTCGTCAACCTTGGCCGTGGCGATCTCGGCGGCATCGCCGGCGCTCGCAAGGGCCCGATCCGCGACGTGTTCACCGGCTTCAACGTGTTCTCGATCGCCCTCGAAATTCCGATGGAGGACATCTTCCCGCAAGGCATTCCCCACAACGGCCAGGGCTTGTCGATGTCGACCGACAGCCTTCTGCGCGTGTGGTCGTCGATCAGCCGCCAACGCGTGCAGACGGTCGATGCGAACGAAGTCATCACCGGCATGAAGGGCTCCGGCGATTGGGTCCAGGTCGGCCGCAACGCGCTGCCGCTGTTCAATGCCGGCCTCGTCGGCACACAGCGCCACACCACGTACCTGCGCTCGACTCCGATGAAGGACGTCTCCAACTTCGGCGCCGACATCCTGTTCCCCGTGCTCGTTCGCGACCTCGACGCGCTCGGCATCTACAAGGCACTCGGCGTACCGTCCGATGCCGTCAAGTCGCTGCGCGGACCGCGCCTCGACATCATCCGGGCCGTCAATCTCGGCCGCCCGATTCCGATCAAAGACGGCTCGACCGGCGACGTCATCACCATCGACGCGGCCATCGATTCGTCCTTCCCCAACGGCCGCAAGCTCGGCGGCGGCACCGCGCCGAATCGCCATCAGGTGAATGTGAACACGGTTCTCATCAGCCTGATCGGCGCGGGCGATCCTGGCGCCGGTCTAGCCAAGGGCGTTGAAGTGAACGACAAGAACTTCCTCAATCGCTTCCCCTTCCTGGCTCCCGCGCACCAGGGCTTGTTCCAAGGCCACGGCGGAACGAACGTTCCGACGCAGCCGGATATTCCTCCGGTTCAATAACCATGAGGAGAACGGGCGGCGCCGCAACCACGGTGCCGCCCTTCAACGATTCCATGAAGACGTTTCTTTTACTCGCCGCGCTGCCGCTCGCCGCGCACGATCTGTGGATCGAGCCGACAACGTTCTTTCCTACGGTAGGGCAAGTCGTCGGCGCGAAGTTGCGCGTGGGCCAGGACCTGCTCGGCGATCCCCTGCCGCGCTCGACGCCGCTGATCAACGAACTGATCGCCGTCGACTCCGCCAGCCGCCGCGCGCTCATCGGCCGGGAAGGCGCCGATCCCGCCGGCATCGCCCGCATCGATAGCGCCGGGCTTACGATCATCGGCTACCACAGCAAGCCATCGGTGGCCGAACTGCCGGCCGAAAAATTCAATGCCTATCTGAAGGAAGAGGGCCTGCGCGTACCGCCCGCGACCAAGTCGCCCGTGAAGGATTCGTTTCTCCGATGCGCCAAGACGTTGATTCAGTCGGGCCCCGGTGGCGCCGATCGCGCGCTCGGCTTCCCATTGGAACTTGTCGCCGAGAAAAACCCGTACGCGCTCACCGGAGACCTTCCGGTGCGACTGACCTACCAAGGCAAGCCGCTCGCCGACGCGCTTGTTGTCGCCTTCAACAAACGGAACCCGGATGAAAAGCAGTCGCTGCGCTCCGACGCGCAAGGCCGCGTGCAGTTCCGTGTCGACGGCGCCGGCATGTGGCTGGTGAAGGCCGTGCATATCGTCCCGGCCGGCGCGGACTGGACGAGCTACTGGGCTTCACTCACGTTCGAAAGGAAGACCGCAAAATGAAATCGCTGTGGCTTTGCGCGTTGTCGCTGACGGCGCATGAAATCGGCACCACCCGCGTCGTCGGCACCATCGGCGAACAGTACAAAATCGAAGTCACAACGGACGCCGCCTCGCTCGACGAAAAACTCGCGCAGTTCGGAAGCTTCGAAGAGGCTTACCCGCGGCGCATGAAGATCTTCTTCGACGGCGCGGCCGCGCAGCCGGCGATTACACGCAGCGGCGATGTCATCGTTATGACCGGCGCCGTGCCGCAAGGCGCAAAGACTTTTTCACTTAAGAATGGTTGGAATTTCTCGACGTACGCGCTGACCGTCAACGGCGTCACCGATTGGGTCGGCGGCGGCGAATTGAGCAAGACGTATTCGCTCGACGCGCCCGCGAAGTCCGAAGTCGTCCGCCAGTATTTGTGGCTCGGCTTCACGCACATCGTTCCACTCGGATTGGACCACGTACTCTTCGTCTTGGGCTTGTATTTATTGAGCGGCAAGTGGCGCAGCGTGTTGTGGCAGGTCAGCGCATTCACGCTCGCGCATACGATCACGCTCGCGCTTAGCATCTCCGGTGTCATCGCCGTGCGCGCGGAGATCGTCGAACCGCTGATCGCCGTCTCGATCGCCTACGTCGCCGTTGAGAACATTTTGCACAAAGAGTTGAAGGCTTGGCGCATCGCGCTCGTCTTCGGTTTTGGCCTGCTGCATGGGATGGGCTTCGCAGGCGTGTTGCAAGAGCTCGGCCTGCCGCGCGGTGAGTTCATCACGGCGCTGCTGTCGTTCAACATCGGCGTCGAATTCGGCCAACTCGCGGTCGTGGCCGGGGCGTTCGCGTTGATCGGCTGGCGCTGGTCGGAACGCGAGTGGTATCGCCCGCGCATCGTTGTGCCGGCGTCGGTGGCCATTGCCTGCATCGCGGTTTTCTGGACTGTCGAACGCATATTGGCCTGACCGGCGCTGTTGCGCTACTCCGACGCCGCGGTAAATTCCGGGCACAAGCCATGGTGCGAATCGCGCGCATCGGCGACCTCGAGTTTCGGCGCGGTGAAACGGAACACCGGGTATTTGACCTTTTGGAATAACGACTGAAATTTGGCCGACTCGATGGACCGATGGATCTCCTCCATGTCAGCCGGCCGAAAAATCTTGCAGCCGGCCTCTGGATCAAATTCCTTGTGCAGCGGAATCTCTTCGATCATCCAGAATTCATCCGTGTCGACGTATCCGCGCCATACCAGAGGGTTCCATCGCGTTGGCCAAGCTCCCACGCGATTCGGCGTCACGCCCGAATAAATGCGCGACTGCAACGTCTCTATCGCGCGTTGATGCATTACTGCGTGGGCGCCGATCCACAGCACCAGGAACGCAAGCGCGAACAAGGCCCATCCCCGTCCGCTCTGCTTCTTGCTCGCACCGATTTCACCGCTCACCAGGTTCGACAACATCGGTGCGCCGACACTCATGCCGAGCACTCCGATCAACCAGGGGCTGCCCGATCCCAAGATATCGAGGTGCAACTCGAGCAGACGAAAAACGGAGTACACCCCAACTCCAATCAAGGCCAGAAACGCATCGCGCCAACTGAGTTTCACGCCCGTCCCGACGAACGCGATCGGCAGGATCGAAGGCAAATTACACCCAACGACTAGCGACGGCGCAGCATTCCGCGTAAAACGGTTCAACCCCGAGCGCGCCAACACGACGCCCGCCAAGGTCAATGTGACGTTGTCCACGGCTTCCTTTCCAAGTATCCGCGGGGAATCCGCAGCGTCAACGCATCCGGCACGACCTCAAACTGCGCCGGCAACGCGCCAACCACTTCGCCGTCAATCTGCACCGGCACGCGTCTGCCGTCGACGGGCGTGCACGAAACGCTTTCGGCGCGCTCAAAGGACGTCCCTGGCAAAAGGTGTGCAAACCGCGCGGCCACGCCCGCAAGATAGGGCAGGTAGCGCAGCGAGTTTTTCCCCGTGAACGATACGGTTTCAAAGCAATCGTCGATCAGACTCACGTTGCGTGCAATCTCCAAATCGCCGCCGTAGTTTTTCACTCGGCTGATCAACACAAAACTGCGTTGCGACGCTGCGCCGTCAATCACGGCCTGAAACTGCGGCAGCGATCGCGCGAACATCGAGAATCCGGCGATCCAATACGCCACCTTGCCCATCTTCTTTTTCAAGTCCAGATTCACTTCGCTCGCCACGATCGCGTCCAGCCCAACGCCGGCCATCGCGAGAAAGTATCGCGAAACGCCGTCCTGCAAGGTCATCTTGCCAACGGCAATCCGCACGTCCTCGGACCCACTCACAACACGCCGCACCGCACGATCAATGTTCTTGCCGATCCCGGTCTCCACGCACATGCAATTCGCCGTGCCGCCGGGCAACATGACGAACGGCGTCGAAGTGCCAATCACGCCATTGGCCGTCTCGTTAATCGTCCCATCGCCGCCAAACGCAACAATGCGCCGCGCCCCGCCCGCGATCGCATCGCGCGCGATTTGCGCCGCCGTATTCGGTCCGGTCGTCGGCCGCACTTCAATCTTGCCGAATGGCGCCAGCGCGGGCACGATTTTTTCAACGATCGACGGGTTGCGGCGGATCGCGCCCGCCTTCGGGTTATAGATAAAAGCGACGGTTTCGATTCTCTCAGTATCGTATGGGCGGTTATCCTCGAAGGATGGGTCCAGGGAAATCTCCTCAGGAACAAATCGAATCTCTGCGCGCCGTTCTGCGCCGCCACGAGCATCTCTACTACGTACTCGACCGCCCCGAAATCAGCGATGCCGAATACGACGCGCTTCTGCGCGAGTTACAGCAACTCGAAGCCGCCAACCCCGCGCTTCTCACGGCCGACTCGCCCACACAGCGCGTCGGCGGCGCGCCCCGCGAAGGCTTCGTCAAAGCCCGTCACTCCTCGGCCATGCTCTCGCTCGACAACGCGCTCAACGAAGACGAACTGCGCGACTTCGACCGCCGCGTCCGCGAACTCCTCGCCGGCGAGGAGTTCCGCTACTTCGCCGAACTCAAGCTCGACGGCTTGTCGATGGCCGTGCGCTACAACGGCGGGTCGATGCAACTCGCCCTCACACGCGGCGATGGCGAAGAAGGCGAAGAGGTCACTGAAAACGCGCGCACCATTCGTTCGATTCCGCTCTCTACGCCCGACGCCACCGCTTTCGAAGTCCGCGGCGAGGTCATCATGCCCAACGCCGCGTTTCAGAAGTTGAACGCCGATCGCGAAGAAGAAGGCCTCCCGCGCTACGCCAACCCGCGCAACTCCGCCGCCGGTTCGTTGCGTATGCTCGACCCCAAGGTCACCGCCGCGCGCCAACTCGACTTCTACGCCTACTTCCTGCTCGTCGACGGCGCTCCCTCCCTTCCCGCGCATTCGGAAAATCTAGACCGGCTGCGCGCGCTCGGATTCAAGGTCAACACCGCCTGCCGCCTCTGCGCCGATCTCGACGAACTGCTCGCCTTCATCCGCGAATACGAAAGCCAGCGCGATTCCCTGCCCTACGAAATCGACGGCGTCGTCGCCAAGGTCGATCGCGTCGAGCAACAAACCAGACTCGGCTGGACTTCGAAATTTCCGCGCTGGGCCATCGCCTTCAAATACGCCGCGCGCCAGGCCGAGACCGTCGTCGAAAAGATCGACGTCCAGGTCGGCCGCACCGGCGCGCTCACGCCCGTTGCGCATCTGCGCCCCGTCGTCGTCAGCGGCGTCACCGTCAGCCGCTCGACGCTCCACAACGAAGATGAAATCGCGCGGCTCGGTCTGGCCGAAGGGGACACCGTCGTTGTCGAACGCTCCGGCGACGTCATCCCCAAAGTGGTGCGCGTCGTTAAGCAAGGCGACGACAGGCGGCTCTTCACAATGCCCGTGGAATGCCCTGTCTGCGGCGGCGCCGTCATACGGCCCGAAGGCGAAGTCGCATGGCGCTGTGTGAACGTCAACTGCGCGGCGCGGCTGAAAAATTCCGTGCTTCACTTCGCCTCTCGCAGCGTGATGGATATCACCGGCATGGGTGATGTCCTCGTCGATCAACTCGTCGACAAGGGCCTCGTCAAGAGCGTCGCCGACATCTACTCACTCACCGCCGAACAACTCGCGGGCCTCGATCGCATGGGCGACAAGTCCGCCGAACGCGTCATCGCCGGCATCGCCAAATCGAAGACGCTCCCGCTGCCGCGCCTCATCAACGGACTCGGGATTCCTTTCGTCGGCGAGAGCACCGCTGTCGATCTCGCCGAGGCGCTCGGCTCCATCGACGCCCTTCGCGACGCCGACGAACCCACGCTGCAAACCACCGAAGGCGTCGGCCCGAAGGTCGCGCAGTCGGTGCGGCGCTTCTTCGAAGACGCCAACAATCGCGAACTGGTCGAGCGCCTGAAGTCGGCCGGCCTCACGATCACGCATCAGAAGGTCGATCGCTCCGGCGGCGTACTCGCCGGCCTGACGTTCGTCCTCACCGGCACGCTGCCAACGATGGGCCGCGACGAAGCAAAGGCGTTGATCGAAGCTGCCGGCGGGAAGGTCAGCGGCTCGGTGAGCAAGAAGACCAGCTACGTCGTCGCCGGCGAAGAAGCCGGATCGAAACTCGAAAAGGCGAAGGATCTTGGCGTGCCCGTGCTTGATGAAGCGGCGCTACTCGCCAAGCTACAATCTTAGATTGCGCAAGTTCGTCGATTCCATCGTTGCCTGGGGACCGCCCGGCCTATTCGTACTCGCTATTCTCGATTCCGCCGGAATTCCGCTGCCGGGCGGCGTTGATGCGTTGTTGATCCTGCTCTCGGCGGCTTCGCCGGCGCAGGCTGCGTTATGCGCCGGCCTTGCGATTGCCGGCTCGCTGATCGGCTGCATGTTTCTATACTGGGTCGCCCGCCGCGGCGGCGAAGCCTACCTTGCGCGGCACACCGAAAGCGAACGCGGCAAAAAGGTGCGCGCCTGGTTTCAACACTACGGCCTTCTGACGGTTTTCATCAGCGCCCTTTCGCCGGTCTTCATGCCGACGAAGTTGTTCGTGATCTGCGCCGGCGCGCTCGGCGTACGCCCGATGCCGTTTTTTCTGACGGTTCTTGCGGCGCGCGTGCCTCGTTATATCGCGCTCGCTTATCTCGGCTCGCAAATGGGCGACCACGCCGGCGCCTACATCAAGTCGCACGCCTGGCACATTTTCGGCGTGCTCGTCGTCGTGTTCCTGCTCTTGTTCGCCGCCGTGAAATTCGTTGACGCCCGCAAAGCCGCCGCCCACCCGCACTGACCCACCAGATTTTTCTGAGAATTTCCCTTCTCGCCGCCCACTACTATCTAGAGGACCGCCGCCGTGAAGGGAACATCCGCGTTGCTGGCCGCATGCGCACTGATTGCGGCCGATTCGTCGCTCGACCGCGCCTACACCGAACTCCGCGCCAAGAACTACGACGCAGCCATCGCGCTTTTCCGCGAAGGCCTTCGCGTCGAACCGGCCCGCACCGGCCCGCGCAAGGACCTCGCCTACACGCTCCTCAAGACCGGCGAGACCGAACAGGCCCGCGACGAATTCGTCCGCGTCATGCGGGACGATCCCGCCGATACCCATGTCGCCCTCGAGTTCGCCTTCCTCGCCTACGAAACTCGCCAGCCCGTCGAAGCCCGCCACGTCTTTGACCGCCTTCGCCGCGCCGGCAACCCAACCGCCGAACAGGCGTTCCAAAACATCGAAAGGCCTCTCGCGGATGGCAGCGCGCGCTGGCAGCGCGCCCTCGCGCAAGAGCCCAACAACTTCTCCGGTCACGAAGAACTCGCCAAACTCGCCGCCCTCCGCGAGGACAACGAACTCGCCGCCGTCCACTTCCTCAAGGCGTGGCAACTGAAGCCGGCCTACCGCCAGTTGCTTGTTGATCTCGGCCGCGCCTATCAGGGCCTAGGCCGCGCCGAAGACGCAACGGCCGCATTGCTAGCCGCCTCGCGCGGCGCCGAACCGCGCACCGCCGAACTTGCGCGAGAACTGCTCCCCGCGCGGTATCCCTACGTCTACGAATTTCAAAAGGCGCTCGCGCTCGACCCCGCCAATCATGAACTCCGCCGCGAACTCGCCTACCTGCACCTGCAGATGGACGCCAAAGCCGACGCCGAACTCCACTTCGCGCAAATCGTTCGATCGCAACCCGACGATCTTCTCTCCACCGCCCAACTCGGTTTTTTGAAACTCGGCCGCAAGGACAACGCCGCGGCCATGCCCTTGCTCGACCGCGTGCTCAAAGGCGACGATGACGATCTCGCCGACCGCGTCCGCGTCGCGCTCAAGCTCCCGCAAACCCTCCGCCGCCGCCCCGAAACACCGCGCGCCGAAGTCACAGTCGCCGCGAAAACACTGGCCATGCGTTCCTACGAGAAGGGCTATCTCAAGGACGCGCTCAAGTACCTAACCATCGCTCACGAATCCGACCCGCTCGATTTCGAAGTCATGCTCAAACTCGGCTGGACCAACAACATCTTGAAGAACGACGGCGAAGCCGCCCGTTGGTTCAACCTAGCCCGCCGCGCCCCCGACGACACTATCGCCCGCGAAGCCAGCCGCGCCTTCAAGAACATCGCCGCCGCGCACGAGCCTGTATCAACGACGTTCTGGATACTTCCGATGTTCAGCTCCCGCTGGCAAAACGCCTTCGCCTACAGTCAACTGAAATCGGAGATCCGCATCGCGTCCATGCCGTTGCTGAAGCCCTACTTCTCCGCCCGCCTGCTCGGCGACGCCCGCGGCATCGAACGCTCGCACGCCACCACCGGCAATCCGCAGTATCTGTCCGAAAGCTCGACTATCGTCGGCGTCGGCCTCGCCACGGTGCCGATCAGCGGCGTGTCCGCGTGGTTCGAAGCGGGCACCGCGATGAGTTATCTGTCGCGCCGCGACACCGCGCGGGTGCAACCGGATTTCCGCGGCGGTCTCATCGTCACTCGCTTCTACGGCGCTCCGCTCGGCGCCTCGGCCACCGGCCGCTTCTTCGAAACCACCAACGATGCCGTCTTCGTCAGCCGCTTCGCCAACGACCTCCTCCTCGTCAGTCAAAACCGCATCGGCAAAACCGTACATCCCAATCTGCAACTCTTCACGAGCCTCAATTTCACTGTCGACGCCCGGCGCGAATATTGGGCCAACTTCGGCGAAGCCGGCGGCGGCCTCCGCACCCGTTGGACTGGCCTTCCCTCCAACGTTCACTTCACGCTGCAAGTTCTGCGCGGCGCGCATTTCATCAACCGCTTCAACCCGCGCCGCCCGAACTACTTCGACGTGCGCGCAGGATTCTGGTATGCGATCACTCGCTAAGATCTCCTTCCTACTCGGCGCCATCGTTCACGCCGAATCGTTCCAAATCGCCGGCGAAGACCACGGCCCTTGGCCCGCGATTCTCTCTTCCATCGGACTCGTTCCCTCCACAGGCGGCGCCGCCAAACTGATCGTCCTCCCTAACGGCGTTTCTGCCGCCGCTTCGACGTGGCGCCCTCGCATCGAGCAGGGCGCCATCGTCGTTGTCGAAGGCCAGCCCGAACTCGCGCAGGCGCTCGGTTTCAAAGCCACCGGCAACCGCGTCGTGGTCCGTCAAATCCGCGACTCCCACGACGAGGCCGTCCCTATTATTTGGGAGCGCGCGCTCGAACTGCCGATCTACACCACGCCGCCCGATGCCGTCGTCTTCGCGCGGGAACGCTGGTCCTCCACGCCCGTCGCCGCCGGTCTCCGCGTCGGCAAGGGCGCGCTGTTGTGGATCCCCGTTACTCCCGGAGAAAAAGGCCACGAACGTTTCCCCTACTTGCTTCAGGCCCTCCGCGATCTCGGCCTCGAACCACCTTTCCGCTCCGGCCGCCTCTGGGCCTTCTTCGATTCCTCCTACGCCTTCGCGCCGATCCCGATTACATGGCCGACCGTTGGCGCGCCGCCGGCATCGGCGCTCTCCAGGTCGCCGCCTGGCACTATCACGAGCCCGACCCGCAACGCGACGAGTATCTCGCAAAATTGATCGACGCCTGCCATCGCCGCGCCATCCTCGTCTACGCCTGGATCGAACTCCCGCACGTCTCCGAACAATTCTGGAACGATCATCCCGAATGGCGCGAAAAAACCGCCCTCCTCCAAGACGCCCACCTCGACTGGCGCAAGCTCATGAACCTCGCCAATCGCGACTGCGCCCGAGAAGTCAAACGTGGTATCGACGCGCTCGCGCACCGCTTCAACTGGGATGGCCTCAATCTCGCCGAACTCTATTTCGAATCGCTCGAAGGCATCGACAACGCCTCTCGCTTCACGCCTTTCAACGACGATGTCCGCGCCGAATTCCGCGCGCTGCACGGCGCCGATCCTGTCGCCGTCGCGCGCGATGCGTCGTCAGCGCTACGCCCCAAGCTCCTCGAATACCGCGCCCAACTCGCCCAGCGCATGTAAGAG
>Ga0194122_10001915_pt1 | contig 24015 bp, 19 predicted proteins | sample TA2MahCa10mmetaG_FD_155487 | JGI IMG/M metagenome (GOLD analysis project Ga0194122, IMG submission 155487) | Freshwater microbial communities from Lake Tanganyika, Tanzania - TA2015021 Mahale Deep Cast 10m | ecosystem: Environmental > Aquatic > Freshwater > Lake | place: Tanzania: Lake... | reverse complement strand
CTGTGGTTGTAGTGGCCACCGCCGTTGTTCCGCACGGCAGGCACGTCGCTGTGCTGCTTCATCAGGTCCTCGAGGCTCTTGCCGGCCATGGGGGTACCCTCAATGGCGGCGTTAAGGTTGTTGACGTAGGCTTGGTGGTGCTTGCCGTGGTGGATTTCCATGGTCAGCGCGTCTACGTGCGGCTCAAGCGCGTTGTGCGCGTAGGGAAGGTTGGGAAGGGTAAACATTTCGTCGTCGGATTTAAAGCGTTTAATACGGATTTCCTTCAAGGGATAACGCAAAAATAGGGCTAAGGGTTGGGCCGGCGCGTTAACTTTAACCGCGATGGCCAGTATGAAATCGGAATCTGCCCGCGTAGCGGTCTACAGCGCCTCGGCCGGGGCGGTCAAAACCTTTCGCCTGGCGGTCGAATACGGCGCGGCAGCCCTGGCCCGCCCCGACGATCCGGGCGCCTTTCGGCGCATCTTGGGGCTCACCTTTACGAACAAGGCCGCGCACGAAATGAAAGACCGCGTGCTGCGCACGCTCCAAAAAGCGGTCGAACTCGACGACCCGTTGGCGGATCCCATTGCCAAAGAAATTGCCCTGCTGCTCGACGTCGATGCCGCTGAGCTCCGCCGCCGCGCCGCCGCGGTTTTGAGCGAAATGCTTCACGACTACGGCGCGGTTTCGCTCGGAACCCTCGACCAATTCACCCACCGGCTGGTCCGCACCTTTGCGATCGAATTGGGCCTCCCGAGCCAGTTTGAGGTGGAACTCGACGACGACTACCTGCTGGACTTGGCCGTGTACGAGCTGATGTCGGACCTCGGAACCGATTCCGCCCTCACTCAACTCGTGCTGGACTTTGCGCGCGCCAACCTCGAAGACGACAAGCAGGCCGACGTGTTTGAAGCGCTTAAAGCGATGGCCAAGCACCTCAGCAAAGAGGCCTCGACCGATGCCGTGGCCGCCCTGCGCGGCTGGGACTTGGAGCGCCACCGCCAGCTGCAAACGAGCTTGCGCCAAAAGGCCACCGACCTGCGCGCACGGATGCGGGCGGCGGCCCCGAAGCTGCTGAAGCTGCTCGCCAGCTTGCCGGCGGAGTCGGTCAACCGAGCCGATTGGTACGCCAGCTACTTCAAAAAGCTCCGCAAGCCCGACGCGAAGCTGTGGGTTCCGGGGGCGCACGTGCGTAAGTCCCTGATGGGCGACCCGGTGGCGATTTTGAAGGTGGGGGCGCAAAAAGATTCCGTGCTACGGGACCAAGCCGAAGTAGTCGTGGCGCAGATGAAGGAGCTGCTGGGCGACCCCCTCGAAACCGCGCTCGACGGCGTGGTGCTCGACCTGCTGCGCCGCCACGACCGCAGCGCCTCGGTACTGAGTGAGCTCGCGCGCCGCCTCGAGCACGTGCTCGACCGCCTCAGGGTGCAGCCGATTTGGAAGTTTCAGCCGCTGATCCACCGCGAGCTGCGCGACCAACCCACGAGCTACCTGTACGAGCGCCTGGGCGAGCGCTACGCCCGATTTCTGGTCGATGAGGCCCAGGACACTTCGCGCATGCAGTGGGCCAACCTCTGGCCGCTGATGGAACACGCCCTTACCGGCCGCGAGCTCGGCGCCGGAGCCATGGTGGTTGGCGACGGAAAGCAGAGCATTTACCGCTGGCGCGGATCGGACGCTGAGGAGTTTTTGGACCTCGTAGCACGCGCCAAGGAAGGCCATAGCCCGTCGGATGAGCTTCCGGGGCTCGAAGGCATGTCGGGCTTTGTGGCCATGGGTGACAACTGGCGCAGCCGGCACGAGATTGTGGCCTTCAACAACCGTTGGTACACGGGGTTGGCGGCCAAGTTCGGCCAGGAGGACCACCGCACAGCCTACGCGGAATCGGCTCAGGTTCCGTGCGGAGCTTTCGGCGGCTACGTTCAAGTTCGTGCCCTTGAGGCCGAAGATGCGTCGGAGTTTGATTCTGCCGTGCTCGATGCGTTGGTGGCCGACGTGCGGAGCCGGCGTGCGGCCGGCTGGTCTTGGGGCGACATGGCGGTGATTATGCGCCGCCGCGCTGAGGGGCGCATGGTGGCCGAGCGCTTCGCGGCCGAGGGAATCCCGATTTTGTCGTCGGAGCTCCTCGCGGTCACGGGTTCTGCCGCGGTTCAGGCTATGGTGGCCCTGTTTCGGTGGATGCTGCGCCCGGGTGAACCCGAGCGCGAGTGGGACGTGCTGCGCGGCCTGCGCCGCGCCGGTGTGTGGCAGGTGGGCACGGAAGAATGGCTGCTCGTGGGCCAGTCGCGCCGCCGGGTCAAGGACGCGCCCATTCCCGAAGACTTTGAGCCGGTGCTCCGCCGAATCCTTCCGGGTTGGAGCGCCGACGTGGCCTGGCGCCTCAGCCTTTATGAGATGGGGGCCTACACGGCCCGAGCCCTGGGCTTTAACGCCGACGCCGACGCCTTTGTCTTGCGCCTGCTTGATGCAATGCTCGATTTTTCGAAGCGCCAAGTCAACCGGCTCGAGGCTTTTATGGAGGAGTACGCCCGCCGAGCCTCGAACTGGAGCGTGTCGGCTCCGGCGGGGGCGGACGCGGTCGAACTGCTTACGGTCCACAAGGCCAAGGGCTTGGAGTATCCGATCGTGTTTTTCCCCTGGGCGCAGCTCGACAACCCGCGCTTTGACCCGGTGTGGCTCGATCCGCGCGGGGTGCTCGGGCCGGATCTGGATTTGCCGCCGTCGGCGCTGGTTCCGCTCACCAAATTCAGCTCAAACGAGGGTTTGCTCGATGAGGTCGGGCAGCGCTGGCCCGCCTACGCCGACCGGGTGCGCGAAACCGCCGAGCGCGCCGCGTTTGACGACGCCAACTTGCTGTATGTGGCCACGACCCGGGCCGTCGATGAGCTTTGGGTGTACTTCGCCCCCAAAAAGGGCTACGGAGGCTGGTGGCTGCAGCACGCCGAGGCCGAACTAGCACTGGGCGAAGCCCGGCAGCTGGCCGAAAACCTTTGGTCCTGGGGCGCCATGCCGGCCCCGGAGGCCGCTGCGCCCGCGGTTCCGACCTGGGACCAACGCACCGTGCGCAACCGCGACTGGACCGACACGGTGAAGCTCGCGCGGCCCCGCGACGAGGAGCCCGAGCAGCGCTTCGGCAACGCCCTGCACGCCGCACTGGAACGCATTCGCGACCGCCGGGATGCGGCCGCCGCCGCGTATTCTGCCGCGGAACGCAGCCAACTCGACGCGGCCGAACGCGACCGCCTAGTCGACACCTTGGCGCTGGCGCTCGACGCGCCTGAACTGGCCGATTGGTGGTCCGCGACCGAGACCTACACCGAGCGCAGCCTGCTCCACGAGGGTGGAGTGCTTCGCCCCGACCGCATTTACCGCCGCGCCGACGGGCGCTGGGTGGTGGCCGACTACAAAACGGGGGCGCCGCAGGCCGAGCACGAGGAGCAAGTTCGCCGCTACGCCGACCTGCTGGAGCCGGTTTTGGGTGAGCGTCCGCTGCCCGTCGTCCTCTACCTTCGCAGACCCACAATCCTACGTCATGAATTCCCGTGAATCCTTTTACCAGCGCCTGCGCGACGAGCTAAAGTCCGTCGACGCCCAGGGCCTTTTTAAGCGCGAACGCATTATTGCCACTCCGCAGGACGCCGTCATCACCCTGGCTGACGGGTCAGAGGTGCTGAATTTTTGCGCCAACAACTACCTCGGACTCAGCAGCCACCCCGAGGTGGTGGCCGCCGCCCACCGCGCCTTGGACGAGCGCGGGTTCGGCATGAGTTCGGTGCGCTTTATCTGCGGAACCCAGGACATTCACAAGCAGCTCGAGGCCCGCATCGCCGAGTTTTTGCACACCGAAGACACGATTTTGTATGCGGCGGCCTTCGACGCCAACGGCGGAGTTTTTGAGCCGCTGCTCGGCGAAGAAGACGCCATCATCAGCGACAGCCTGAACCATGCCTCCATCATTGACGGAGTCCGCCTCTGCAAGGCCCAGCGCTACCGCTACGCCAACAACGACATGGCCGACCTCGAGGCCCAGCTCCAGGCAGCCGACGCGGCCGGAGTCCGCACCAAGCTCATTGTGACCGACGGCGTGTTCTCCATGGACGGCTACGTGGCCCAGATGGACCGAATCTGCGACCTCGCCGATCAGTACGACGCCTTAGTTATGGTCGACGAGTGCCACGCCACCGGTTTCATTGGCGCCACCGGACGCGGTTCGATCGAGCTGCGCGGCGTCCTCGGCCGCGTCGATATCATAACCGGAACCCTCGGCAAAGCCCTCGGCGGCGCCATGGGCGGGTTCACCACCGGCCGCAAGGAACTCATTGAAATGCTCCGCCAGCGCTCGCGTCCCTACTTGTTCAGCAACAGCCTCGCCCCTTCGATTGTCGGGGCCAGCCTCGCGGTGCTCGACCTGCTCGACCGCACCACCGAGCTGCGCGACCGCCTTATGGACAACGTGGCCCGCTTCAAGGCCGGCCTGCGCGAAGCCGGACTCGAATTCAAAGACGGCGAATCGGCCATCGTCCCTGTCATGCTCTACGACGCGGCCCTTGCCCAACGCTTCGCCGACGCCCTTTTGCAGCGCGGAATCTACGTCATCGGATTCTTCTTCCCCGTTGTTCCCAAGGGCCAAGCCCGCATCCGCGTGCAGCTTTCGGCCGCCCACACTCCAGAACACATCGACAAGGCCGTCAAGGCGTTTGCGGAGGTGGCGAAGGAGTTGATGGGCTAACTAGCTGCTAGTAGCTAGTAGCTAGTTAAACTCGGAGTCTTCTTCGCGGGCTTCTGCCTGGTCGGTGAAGAATTCGCCGCAGTCGAGGGGAATGGTCATGGGGACCGCGGGGCGGTCAAAGCCGTCGCGGCGCACTGCGATTTTGGGGTCGGCATACAGCCGGCGCATGTAGAGGGCCCAAACGGGCAGCGCGGTGCTGGCGCCTTGGCCGTAGGCCGTAGAACCAAAGTGCGCCGAGCGGTCCTGGCATCCGGCCCACACGCCGGTGACCAGGTTGGGAACCATTCCGACAAACCAGCCGTCGGAGTTGTTTTGGGTGGTTCCGGTTTTCCCGGCGATGGGCATATCAAACGAATAGGGGAAGCCGGTTGCGACGCCGTCGGGGTAGCCGCCGCCGCCGTAGCGCAGGCGGGCGCCCGTACCCGATTGGGTTACACCCTGAAGCAAGCTCACCATGGTGTAGGCGACCTCGGGGCTGAAGACCTCGCGCGTGGCCGGACTGAATTCGTCGAGCACTACGCCGTTGGCGTCTTCGATGCGAAGGATGACGATGGGCTCGGTATAGAGCCCCTGGTTCCCGAAGGCCGTATAGGCGCCGACGAGCTCAAAAATGCTCATGTCCACGGTTCCGAGGGCAATGGACGGCACAATCGGAATGTCCGACTTCACGCCCAGGTTTTGGGCGAGCTGGGCGACCGGAGCCGGGCCAATTTGCTTCATCAGGTAGGCCGTGATGGTGTTGACCGATCCGGCAAGGGCCTGCTTGAGGGTCAGCACGCCGCCGTATTTGTCGTCGGAGTTGCTGGGACACCAAGATTCCGCTAGGCCGTACTGGCCCGCTTCGATGCAGGTTTGGATGTTGGGCACCTGCATGCAGGGCGAGAACTTTTTGTCGGCGATGGCGGTGGCGTAGACAAACGGCTTAAACGTTGAACCCACTTGGCGGCGGCCCTGGTGCACGGCGTCGTACTTGAAGTGGCGAAAGTCGACTCCGCCAACCCACGCTTTGACAAAGCCGGTCTGGGGCTCGACGCTGAGCAAGCCCACCTGGTAAATCGACTTCATGTACTTGATGGAGTCCCAGGGGCTCATTACGGTGTCGCGGTCGCCGCCCCAAGCAAAAATTTTCATTTCGATGGGCTTTTTGAACGCCTTGATGGCGGCGTCTTCGCTGAGGCCCGAGTCGAGCAGGTTTTGCCAGCGCCCGGTTTGCTTCATCGCCTTGGTGACGATTTGGTTGGCTCCGGCCACCGAGTTGCCGTTGTCGAAGTAGAAGGGCCCGGCCGCGCGCCCCTTAATTTGCCTAAAAAATGCCTTTTGGAGCTGGGTCATGTGCTGCTCCACGGCCTCTTCGGCGGCCCGCTGCATGCGGCTGTCGACGGTGGTGTAAATCTTTAGACCGTCGGTGTAGAGGTTGTACTCGCTTCCGTCGGGTTTGCGGTGCGTGGCCACCCACTCTTTCATAAACTGGCGGATGTGCTCGCGCAGGTAGGGCGCCAGGCCTTTGTCGTGGCCTCCGGGGGTGAAGTTGACCTTCATAGGAATCGCCTTGAGCGAGTCCGCCTCTTCTTCGGTGAGGTAGTCGCTGCGTTCCATTTGGTCGATGACCGTGTTGCGGCGGTTTAGCGCGGCCTCCTCTCGCCCCTCGCGGGCAGGGTTGTAGAGCCAAGGGTTTTTGCACATGCCCACCAGGGTGGCGGACTCTTCGATGCTCAGCTCTTGGGGCTTCTTGCCGAAGTACACGTTGGAGGCGTTGTAAATGCCCACGCCCTGGTACAAAAAGTCGAACTGGTTGAAGTACATCGCGATGAGTTCCTCTTTAGAGTATCGGGACTCGAGCTGCATGGCGATGATCCACTCTTTGGGCTTCTGAAATAAGCGCTTGAAGCCGCGGGCCGGCTCGTGAAACATTTGCTTCGCCAACTGCTGGGTAATGGTCGATCCGCCTCCGTCGCGGCCGAGCTTGACTACGGCGCGGGCTAGGGCGCGAAAGTCGATTCCGCCGTGCTTCAAAAAGCGCTCGTCTTCGGTGGCAATGAGGGCCTGCACCAGGTGCGGAGGAAGTTCATTGTAGTCCGAGTGAACGCGGTTTTCGGTGAAAAAGGTTCCGAGCTGACGCCCGTCGGAGGTGATAATTTGGGTCGCCAGGTAGCTTTTAGGATTGGCGATTTCTTCGGTCGACGGAAGGCTGCCAAGCAAGCCGGCCCAGGTGAGTAGGAGCACGAAAATCAGGCCGGTGGGCGCCGCAACCATGGCGTACCAGAACCAGCGCACGTAGTTGCGGAAGTCCGCGGGATCAGTCTTGGCCATGTTCGGGCTCGGTTCGGTAAAGTTTAAGTGCTACAGAGTGGATGCCGTGCAGCGGCTCGTCGCGCATGAGGTGCTGCATTCGGAATCGGTAGGTTTCGGCCTTCGGAAAGCGCAGCCCTTCGCTGCGGTAGGCTAGCGTAACGGTTTTCAGTCCGGCGATTCCGTCGCCCAGCCATGTGCCTTCGGGGCTCGCCAGCTGGAACTCGGCGGTGTCGTGGTACACGGTTCCGCCCGCGTTGAGCACGTCGCGGCCCACATACAGGTTGCGGTAGGCGTAGTCGCCTGCGTGGCGCACGTCGACCTCCACGCGGTAGGTAGCTGAGGTGTCCGAAACCGGGACCTCAAACACGAGCATGCTGTCGCGGGACCATGCTTCGCCGTCGATTTCGCGAACAACGATAAACTCGGGACTCGGACCACACGAAACCCCTCCAAGGACGACGGCGGCAAAGGCGAAATAGCGCAGAATCGAATGCATACGTTTAATACTGCGAAGGTATGCATCTTTGTGAGGTGGGACGCCGAATACTGATCGTGTGCGCTATGCTCCTTGGAGCCGGACGTTTTGCGCCCCTTGGTGCGCAGACGGCGGTCGAAGCTTGGCAGTACCACGCCCCGTTTCGGGAGGCGCAGCGCGTCGCCGTGCTGCAGGACCGCGTGCTGGGGATGTCGCCATATGGCCTTCTGAGCCTCGAAATCGACGGGCGGGTGCTCACGTCGCACAGCACCGTTGAAGGGCTGAGCGGCGTAGGACTGACTTCATTGGTCGCGAGCCCCGACGGCCGGTTCGCGCTTATTGGGTACGAAGACGGGCGCATTGACCGCTGGACACCTACCGAGGTACGCACGATAGATGACGTGCCCCGCAGCGGACAGTTTCAGGGCCTTACCGCCGTACGCGAATGGGCGTTTGCCTCGACCAAGCGGGTTTTTGCCGCCACCGACTTCGGACTTCTCGAGCTCGACCTCAGCCTCAATGTGGTGCGAGGAACCTACCGCATGCGTTCCGACAGCGAGCCGGTCCGCGTCTACGCCGCGGCCGTACTGGGCGACTCGGTCTTTGCGGCAACCGACGAAGGGCTCAAGGCTGCGGCGCTGAATGCGCCACTGTACGTTCCCAGTTCGTGGACGTCGGCGGGCCGATTTGGCGATTCGGCGCTCACGTCGCTGGCGGTGCACCATGGACAGCTGGCGGCCGTGACCGGCGGGCGGGCCTACCTGCGTGGGGCCTCAGGCTGGGGGGCCTTGGCGCTTCCGGCCGACGGACAGTCCGCTCGCAGGGTCTGCGCCTGCGCCGGTAAAATTGCCGTGGTGCGCGACTTTGGCGTACAGTTTTTTGGTGCCCAAGGTCAGCCTTCGGGCGACCTCACGGGCGGACTTTTCGGAAATTCCGGGTTTGTTCCGCGCGACGTGGCTTGCGGTTTTATCGGTCAAGATGGTCAGGACATGCGGTGGATCGCCAACCCGGCCCGCGGCATCACGCTCGTTGACAACCCCAATTATGCACAGCATTTTTCGCTAAGCGGACCCCGCATTGGGTCCTCATTTGATGTGCGCTGGGATGCCCTGCGCGGCACCACCGTGCTGACGGGCGCAACGGAGGGCCCGTGGACTCCGCTCTACCTCAATGGAGGCTTGACGCGCTTACCGCGCCCTGGGGCCACCTGGACCGGTACCGACGGCAGCGCGTTGGGGGGAGCCAAAGACGTGCTCGAGGTGTGCACCAACCCGAGCGATTCCACCCACTGGTTTGCGGCCTCGTGGGGCGGAGGCGTGCTGGAGTTTCGCAACGGAAGCCTTTTTCGTCGCTGGACGGTCGGTAATTCGAGTCTTCGCGCCGCGAATGGGGCGGGCCCCAACGACGTGCGCTGCGGCGGACTCGTTTGGGGCCAAGATGGGGCCCTCTGGGTGACCAACAGTTTATCGGACGTGCCGCTGCACCGATACGACCCGGCAACCGAAACCTGGCAGGGCTACACCGTTGGTGCCCTTAACGGCCAGGCCATTCGGCGCGTGGAGCAGGCGGAGAACGGCGACTTTTGGGTGCAAACCCGCACCGCAGGATTAGTTGCCGTGCGCGTCTCGGGCGGCGTAGCCTCGGCCCGCGTCTTGGGGTCGGGTGCGGGCAGCGGAAACCTGCCCAGCGCCAGCATCGGGGCGTTTGCGTTTACCCCCGACGGCAAACTTTGGGTGGGCACGGCCAACGGCCTCGGGGTGCTTTACACTCCCAAAAATGCGTTTACCGGCGGACCCTTTGAGGCCCAACAGCTCCTGGTGGAGGTCGACGGCCGCGTGCAGGCGGTCCTCGCCGGCCAAGACATCACGGTGATCGCGGTCGACGGCGGCAACCGCAAGTGGGTTGGCACGGCGTCGGCGGGCGTTTTTGTTTTGTCGCCCGACGGGCTCACCCAAGTGGCGCACTTCCGCGCCGAAAACAGTCCGCTTCCTACGAACCGAGTGAACGGCATTGCCCTTGACCTCGAGTCGGGGTACGCCCACGTGGCGACGGACCGCGGCCTCTTCACGGTTCGGGCGGCGTCGACTGCTCCGGCCGAGCGAATGACGGGGGCGCTGCTTTTTCCGAATCCCTACCGCCCGGAGTTTCATGGCCCCTGGACTGTTAGCGGACTTGTGGACGGCTGCTACGTCAAAGTCACCACCGCCGACGGGCGAAGGGTGGCTGAGGGCTACGCCTCGGGCGGGCAGTTTGTTTGGGACACTCACGATTCCGCAGGGAATCCGGTCGCAAGCGGACTTTATCAATTTTGGATCAACGACCCGCTCGGGGCCCAAACGGCGGTCGTGCAGGGCGTGCTCGTTCGCCCGTGATGGAAGACGCTGCACAGTCTGCCTTAGTGCTGGGCCGAACCCCCCAGGGCGATCGGGCGCTGGTCCTGCGAATGTGGCTGCGCGACTCGGGTTTATGGTCGGCCTACGTTCCCAGTGTCCGTTCAGCAGCCGGCGGATTTCGCCCGGCCATGGCCCAGCCGTTGGCCGCCCTCGAAGTGGTTCCGGCTCGGGGACGCGGTTCGCTCGGGCGCATCAAGGAGTCCCGCCTTCATCCCGTGTGGCGCCGGTTGCACGACGAGCCCAGCGCCCAGATGCTGGTCATGTTTGCCGCAGAGGTCTTGCGGCGGGTGCTGCACGAGGGAAGCGCTAATGGGGTATTTTTTGACGAGGCACTTGCCATGCTAAACGATTGGGACACTCCCGGAGCGCCGTTGGCCCGTGGGCCCTTGGACTGGACGCTGCTGCTTTGCCGCCACCTCGGCTTTGAGCTCGAGGCGCCTGAGGTAGGGCATTGGCTTTTTTTCCCTGCCGAGGGAAAATGGGCTCCGCTCGGGAGTTTTGCTTCAACGGCCTGCACGCCCTCGGCGTCATCGGCGCTGGCCGCCGCGCTGCACGGCCACGAGGGCACGCGGGCATCGCGCAACGAGGCCCTCGATGCGGTACTCGCCTACCTAGAGGCGCAGCACCCCGGATGGGGGCAGCTCAAGTCGCTGGACGTGCTGCGTAGCCTTTAAATCATGGCGTGACGTCGCCCCACCGCACCGAGGCGGCCACTTCGTCGAGTTCCATCTGGAGCTTGCGCTTTTTGGTGCTCGGCGCAAAAAGCAGGGCGTCGGCGGTGCCAACGATGCCTCGGGCGTCGTCGAACACGCGGTGGCTGACAAAGGGTCCGCCCCCAAAACCGCCCACCGTTTTAAACAGCCCCAGCGTGCGCAGGGCACGGTTCCCATCGGCCGCCGTGTAAAACTGCTGCGCCGGCGGAACAAGCAGCTCGGTCGCCAAGTGGCTTTTGGCCTCAGCGCCCTCGAAGTAGCGGCGAAGCAGCGCGTCGCGGTCCTTAACCACGTCGGCCTCGGGGGTAGGCGAGTCGTTGGACGGGCTTCGAGTTAAAATCAGGTACTGCTGCGATTTTTTGGTTTCGTTGCGCAAGATCACGAGCCCTGGCTTGATGAGGGTCACCACGAAGCCCTCGGGGAGCAGCATATCGGCCACACCTAGGTTTTTAACCTCTTTTGGGAGCGGTCGCTGGCTGCGTTTGCGCAGGTTGGCCCGAAGCACCTTGGCGTCGTGCGCCGCAAAGCGCGGTACGAGCTGCGGCAGAACTTCGGCCAGCAATTTGGGAAGGGATTCGGCCGACGGAGCGACCACCTGAATCAGTAGCTGCGGCCGCGCAAACGCGTCCTGAACCTCGAGGACCGCTGTTGAGTCGGGAATCACCGCGATGCTCAGCATGCTTTTGCCGCGACGCAGGAGGTCGTTGACCTTCTCGGGGGCGGCGTGGATGATGCCAAACCGCGGTTCCGCTTGCGGAAGGCCTTCGGCGGGAGCGCCCAGCACTTCGGCAACGGCGAGGCCTACATGGGCCTCCCACAGGTCGTCGGGGCAAATGACGGTGAGGTCGTTGTGGGTTCCGTTGCTCGGGGCGAGCGTGCGCCGTGGGCGAGCCGGGGCGCCGGTTTCGGGGCTCGGATCACCCCCGCAGCTTGCGACCACGGCGGCTAATGCGGCGGTGGCGATCCAGGTCCTCATTTTTTAACCACCAAGCGCTGTCCGATTTGGATCGTGGTGCCGCGCAGCCCGTTCCATTTTTGGATGTCGCTGACTTTGGTTCCGTACTTCTTCGAAATGCTGCTGAGCGTTTCGCCTGAGCGCACCGTGTGCGTGCGCCGCGTGGAAGGCGCCGCCGCCGGGGTCGGGGCGGCCGCCGGGGCCTCGCTGGCCGTTTCGCTTGCCGGGCTGCTCACGCTGCGGCCTGGGGCTGACGCGGCATAGGCCGAGTCCGCGCACTCCTGAAAACTTGCCACGGCCGCCTTGGGCAGCACAAGCGGATACATTTTACCGTCGCGCGGGGCCGGAATCACGTTGAGTTTGTACATCGGATTCAGCACTTTGAGCAAGGCGTGGTCCACGCTAAAGTGGTTCGCGGCCTGGGTGAGGTCCAGGGTGGCGGTCACCTGCACGGTATCGACGTCAAAAAACGTTGCGGGGGGCATGTCGGGGTAAATTCCGTGAAGTCCGCCGTAGGCCAGCGCGTAGTTCGCCGCGATGAAGTTGGGCACGTAGCTGCGCGTCTCCCGCGGCAGGTAGGGGCGGATTTCCCAGTAGTTGGTCTTCCCTCCCGAGGCGCGAATGGCCTTGGTCACGTTCCCCGGACCGGCATTGTAGGCGGCGAGGGCCAGTTCCCAGCTGTCGAACATGTCGTACAGCTTCATCAGGTAGCGGCACGCGGCGTCGGTAGACTTCACTGGGTCGGAACGCTCGTCGACGTAGCTACCAATCTCGAGGCCCTGGAGCTTGCCGGTGGCGTACATAAACTGCCACAGGCCTTTGGCGCCGGCGGGGCTGGTGGCGAGCGGGTTCAGCGCGGACTCAATCATCGGCAGGGCCCGCAGCTCAATGGGCAAGTTGTACTGGTCGAGGGCGGCCTCAAAGAGCGGAAAATAGTAGCGTCCGCGGCCCATAACCCGAGCGACGAGGTCTTTTTTGCGGACCACGTACATGGCGATCGCGTTTTTGACGTCGGGAGTGTAGCGCAAATCCATCGGGGTGCGGCGGTCCAGCGCCGCCAGGCGCTGCTTAACGACCTCGTCGCTGACGCCGAGGGTGGCTCCGGCGAGGGTGTCGATGGGGCCTTTGAACTGGCTGGTCCAGTTGCGCTCGCTGCTGCTCACGAGCCATTTGGCGTACATCGTGTCCACTTTAGTGGCCAGTCCGTAGCGCACCGTATCTTCCGGCGCAAAACCCATCAGGGGCGCGCAAAAGCTCAGGGCGGCGGCAATCGCTAGGGTACGAATCATGAACTCAAGTATTCTGCGGCACGAAACAAGGTGGGCTCGTCGAAGGCCTTTGCCGTGAGGTGCAGTCCCATGGGCAACCCATTGGAATGCAAGCCCATCGGAAGGCTCAAGGCGGGCAGCCCCGCAATGGGGGCCTGTACCGTGAAGACGTCTTCAAGATACATAACGGTAGGATCACTTGTTTCGCGTCCTAATTCAAACGCGGTGTGGGGGGTCGTCGGGCTGATCAGAAGGTCCACCTTGGCCAAGTCGGCGTTGGTGGCGTCTTGAACGGCCCGGCGTGCCTTTTGGGCTTTGCCGTAGTAGGCGTCAAAAAATCCGCTGCGGAGCACAAAAGTTCCGAGCAGAATGCGCCGCTGGACTTCGGTCCCGAAGCCTTCAGAGCGGCTGCGGCGGTACAGCTCCTCGAGGGTTTTGGCCCCCTCAGCGCGGTATCCGTACCGAACCCCGTCAAAGCGCGCCAAGTTGGCACTCGCCTCGGCGGTAGTTAGAATGTAGTAAATGGGTACCAGCGCGTCGAGGTTGTCAAAGCGCAGGGCTTCCACGTGGTGGCCCGCGGTCCGCAGGGCGTCCATTTTAGCCATAAAAGCCGCGCGGAGCTCGGGGTCCAGGGCCGGATTGTCGAGCACCTCTTGGTAGTACCCAAAGCGCAGCGTCGCGGGGTCTTGGCCCGAATCGGTCATCGACGGAACCGAGCGGTCGCTGCAGGTGCTGTCAAATTCGTCGGCGCCTGCAAGCACTTCGGTGATTCGAGCCAGGTCGCTGGCGCTGCGGGCAAAGGGCCCAATTTGGTCAAACGACGAGGCATAGGCGATCAAGCCGTAGCGCGAAACGCGTCCGTAGGTGGGTTTGGCGCCAAAAATTCCGCAAAAAGAGGCCGGTTGGCGAATGGAGCCGCCGGTGTCGCTGCCCAAGGCGGCGTGGACCCAGCCGGCGGCTACGGCTGCGGCGGACCCGCCCGAGGAGCCCCCTGGAGTTCGGCTGGGGTCGAGCGGATTGCGCACCGGCCCGTATGCCGAGGTTTCGTTGGAGGAACCCATCGCAAACTCGTCGCTGTTGGCGCGTCCGATGATCACGGCTCCAGCGTCAAGCACCCGCTGCACCGCGGTTGCGCTGTAGGGACTCACAAAGCCGGTCAAAATTTTGGAGCTGGCGCCGGCCGCGTGGCCCGCGTAGACCATGTTGTCTTTGATCACCAGGGTCACGCCGTCTAGGGCGCGGCGGTCGCCACGGGCGCGGCGCTCGTCGACCGCAGCGGCGTGGGCGCGGGCACTGTCGTTAAAAATTTCGGCGAGGGCATTTAAATGCGGATTCTCGGCCGCGGCACGGCGCAGCGAATCTTCGGCCAATGCGGCACAGGTCGTTTGACCGGAATCTAGGGCCCGGTGCAGGTCTTCGATCCGATCGAAGGTCATGACAGTTTTTTGCTGTCGCCCTTCGAGTTGTCGTCGTCGTCTTCGCGCATGGCTTTCTTGAACTCCTTAACGCCGCCGCCCAAGCCCTTCATGAGCTCAGGAATCTTGCGTCCGCCAAAAAGCAGAATAACCAAGGCCACAATCAAGACGATTTGCCAGGGGCCAACCATGCCCAGAAATACGCTTAATGCCATAGTTTCTTCAGATGAGGGGTAAAGGTACGACGCGCCCTTGTGCTACCTGAGCTTTTCGGCGAGCGCGCGCAGGGTTTTTTTCGGGGAAGCCTTCTCGTAGAGCACCTTGTACACCGCCGAGGCGATGGGCATTTTAACCTCGCGTTCGCGCTTGACTTCGCGAATGAGATTGGCAGCGTAGTAGCCTTCGGCCACCATTTTCATTTCGGAGCGCGCCGCGCTAAGGCTGTAGCCCTTGCCAATTAGGTTGCCGAGCTGGCGGTTGCGGCTAAACGGCGAGTACATGGTCACGAACAAGTCGCCGGAGTATTCGGTCTGCACAATTTGGCGCTTGATGGGGTGCACGGCTCGGATCACCCGCTTCATTTCGCGCAGGGCGTTGCTGACGAGCACGGCTTGAAAGTTGTCGCCGTACCCGAGGCCGTGAGCCATTCCCGCTGCAATTGCATAGATGTTTTTGAGAACGGCGGCGTATTCGGTTCCGTAGATGTCGGGCGTGCAGGCCACCATGACGAACGAGCCGCGGAGCTTTTGTGCGACCGCCTCGGCGAGTTGCTGGTTTTCGCTGGCTACCGTGAGGTAGGACAGGCGGCCGAGGGCAATTTCTTCGGCGTGGCAGGGCCCCACCAGCGCTCCGAAGCGGCTGTAGTCCAGGCCCATGCGGTCGTGCAGGTATTCCCCGATGATTTGGTGCGACGTGGGCTCGATCCCCTTGACGGCCGAAACCACCCATTTTTGGGCAAGCACGTCGCGCAGGGGCTCAATGGCCTCGGCCAAGAACGCCGACGGCACCGCGAGCACCAAGATTTCGGCCTGGGCCGCCACGCTCAAGAGGTCGTGGTCCACATAAATCTTGTCGGTCTCTAGCTCAACCTCCGACAAGTAGTTGGGGTTGTGGTGGTACTTGCGAATGTGCAGTGCAACCTCTTCGCGGCGCACCCACCACCCCACAAAATCCTCATTTTGGGTGAGCATCTTGACGATGGCGGTGGCCCAGGATCCGCCGCCTAGCACCGCAATTTTGGGATTTTTACCCATTACTTCTCGAGGGAATCGGGATTGAACGTCGGTGGTGCGTTGTTGGCCAGCAATTGAATGAAGGAAGCGGCCGCTTCGGTTACCGCAGCCATGCCTTCGAGGTCAATCTTGTCGAGGTCGTCGCTGGGTGCGTGGTAGTCTTCGTGAAGACCCGTGAAAAAGAACACCGCGGGAATCCCTTTTTGAATAAACGGAGCGTGGTCCGATCGACCGAAAATTTCGTTCCTCAGATCCCAATAAAAACCGTCTGCCGGAATAGTCTCGAGCATTTGCTGGAATTCTATGCCCGTGTGGGTGCCATACACGCGGAGCGAATCCGAGCGGTTCAGGCGGCCCACCATGTCGAGGTTGAGCATCGTGGTGATTTTACCTAATGGAGCTGGAATGGTTTCTACAAACTCTTTTGAGCCGAGCAGCCCGCTTTCTTCGCCCGTAAAGGCTACAAAGGCTATGTTGGCGTCGCCCAGCGAGGGCACTTTGGCCAGCATTTGGGCGAGTACCAGCAGAGCGCTTGTTCCGCTGGCGTTGTCGTCGGCACCGTTGTGCACTTGGCCGGCGAGTTCGGGCTTGCGCGAGCCCCAGGCGCCTAGGCCGACGTGGTCGTAGTGGGCGCCGATCACGATAGTGCGGGGCTTGCCGCGGTCGAGCCAGGCACCTACGTTGGGAGCCGTGATTTGTTGTGCCAAGATTTCGGTCGAAATGCTAAGATTTTTACCTTTTTTGGCGGACTTCGCCAAGCGTTTTGCCCATTTTGTGTCATGAACTTCGACGACCGGAATGCTCACAGGTCGAGTTCGGCGAAGTAGGTCAAGGCGAGGCGGATTGTTGGCGGGAGCAAGGACGATAACCGCCAGCGCTCCAGCCTTGCGGGCGGCGTCGATGCGGGCACTTAGGCCAGCTGCTTTGCCCGCTTTAGCAGCAAGATCTTTGGGAACGTCGCGCACAAGTACGGCAATTCGCCCGTTGATTGATACTGCTGCGGCCTCGGTGGGAAGTCCATACTGCAGCCAAGTCATGGGAGCCGCGGCGCTTCCGTTGCTCGAGAATATGCTCGGCCAAAACGTCGCCGAAAGGAGTGCGCTGTCTTTGCCCACGACTAAGTAGTTGCTGGCGGGCGGAACCTTTGCAGCGTCGGGGATTTTGACGTCTTGGGTAAAGCGCTCGTCAAACAGCGGAGTGAGTCCGATTTGGCGAAACACATTTTGAATGTAGGTGGCCGCTTCTGCGCCCCCTTCGCTCCCCGGGAGGCGTCCGCCCAGGTCATCGCTGGCCAGGTAGCGCTCGTGGAGGTAGAGCTGCTCGGCCACCTCAGGAGCGGCGTGGCGCGCCAGTTGAGCAGAAGCCGACACCGTCGCAAGGCTGAGTGCGAAAATTAATGTGCGCATAGAAGTAGAATTTAGGCGGGCCACCAGTCAGGGCGGCGGCTCGCAACGTACCAAAAAACCACGCCCACCGTCACGTAGGCATCGGCCAAATTAAAAATGGGTCTAAAGAACTGAAAATAATCTCCGCCCCAGATCGGGAGCCACTCTGGCAGGTAGCCCGTCCATAGCGGGAAGTACAGCATATCGACGACGTTGCCAAGCAGGGGAGCGGCGTAGCCTCCGCCCCATTGCGCCACTCCTTCGTAGGCCATCCAGAACTCGTACTCGGGCGACCAAACGAGTCCGCGGTCAAACAAAACCCCGTAGAAAAGGCTGTCGATCACGTTGCCCAGTGCCCCGGCAAAAATGAGCGCCAAGGTGGTCAGCACAAACGGATGCGCGCCCTTTTTGGCCAAGTTCACGGCGTACCAAACAATGCCGCCGATGGCCGCGATGCGAAACAGGCTGAGCACGATTTTGCCCGCGGCGCCACCCCAGTTGAGACCAAAGGCCATTCCCGGGTTTTCGGTAAAGTGAAGCTGGAACCACGGCATCAGCTCGACCGAGTCGCCCAAGGCAAATTGGGTTTTGATGGCAATCTTAAGCGCTTGATCGGCGACGATCAGCACCAAGCCTAAAATCAAGGGGTTACGAAGTCGATTCAATTCTTGCGGAGCTTGCCTTCCATGCTCGTAGTCGCGTGCGGAACCAGCTTCAAACGTTCCTTTTCGATGAGTTTGCCAGTCACGCGGCAGACCCCGAAGGTTTTGTTGCTGATGCGCACTAGGGCGGCTTTGAGGTCGCGCAAGAACTTCTCTTGGCGCGCGGCTAGCATGGCGTTGGCTTCTTTGCTCATCGTTTCAGAGCCTTCCTCAAAACTTTTGAACATCGGAGCCGTGTCTTCGGTGCCGTTGTCCATGTTGTTGGTGAACTGCTCCTTTAGGATGCGCAAATCTTCCTCAGCCTTGTCGATTTTGGTCTGAATCAAGGCGCGGAACTCCTCGAGTTCGGCGTCCGTAAAGCGTATAGTGGGTTCCATAAGAGGCCCGAATTTAAACAATCTGGTCGCCTTTTCAATCCCTTTAGACTTTTTTTAACGCAAGGGTGACGCTGAATCCTTCCAGGTCGACCTCGGTGGCAAAGGAATCGCCGGGCGCCGAGCCCGCACCCCACTGGGCTACGAGGGTTTCAGCGGCCACGTAGTCGCGATGGGCGGCCACCGCGTCGAGGGCTTCGGGCGCACCCGAAATCCACAGCACAATGCGGTCGGTAATGTCCAAACCGCTGTCTTTGCGCAGGTTTTGGATGCGGTTGACGGCTTCGCGCGCTAAACCTTCGGCCACAAGCTCGGGACTGAGCTGAAGGTCGACGGCCAAAAGGGTTCCGCGTTCGCTGGCCACCGACATCCCCGGAATGTCGTCGGTCACCACCATGACGTCGCCCGGTTCAACGGTGTAGGGTCCGTCGGCGAGGTCGAGCTTCAGTTGGCCGTCCTGTTCCAGGCTGCGTAGCTGGGCGTCCGACAAGGCGCCCAAGGCGGCCGAGACGGTCTTCATGCGCGGGCCGACCTTGGGCCCAAGGGCCTTAAAGTCGGGTTTGGCGCGCTGCACGAACAGGCCCAAGGTGGGCTCGACGCGCTCGAGGGTTTTGACGTTGACCTCGCTAAGCAGCAGTTCTTCGATGGCGTCCAAGTCGCGGTGCTGCGTCGGATTGAGTACCGGAACCACGATGCGTGGGAGCGGTTGGCGCACCCGGACGCGCTCTTTTTTGCGGACGCTCAGCACCAAGCTCGTCATGCGCTGGGCCAGGTCCATGCGGCGCTCGAGGTCGGCATCGACGCGTGCGAGGTCTGCTTCGGGGAATCGGCTCCAGTGTACCGAAGCGCTCGGCCCGTTGAGGTCGCGGTAGAGCTGCTCGGCATAAAACGGTGCCAGCGGAGCCATCAGGCGCGCCACCGTATCCAAGCACTCGTGCAGGGTCTGGAAGGCGGCGAGCTTGTCGTCGCCCATGGCGCCCTTCCAGAATCGGCGCCGGCTTAGGCGCACGTACCAGTTGCTGAGCTCGTCGACGACGAAGTCGGCGACGGGCCTAAAGGCGCGGGTGGGCTCGTAGGCCTCCATGGCCTCCGTGGCCTCGGTTACCACGCTGTGCAGGCGGCTCAAAATCCAGCGGTCCAGTTCGGCCCGGTCGATGTGCGGAACCTGCGGTGCCTTCGGATCAAACCCGTCGACGTTCGCGTAGAGGGCAAAAAATCCGTAGGTGTTGTGCAAGGTTCCAAAAAACTTGCGCTGCACCTCGGTCACCCCGTCGGGGTCGAACTTGAGGTTGTCCCAGGGCTGAGCATTGGTCAGCATGTACCACCGAAGGGCGTCGCTCCCGTACTTCGCCATCGCCTCAAAGGGGTCGATGGAGTTTCCGAGGCGTTTGGACATCTTTTGGCCGTTCTTGTCAAGCACCAACCCGTTGGAAACCACGGTTTTGTAGGCCACTGAATCGAAGACCATTCCGGCGATCGCGTGCAGGGTGAAGAACCATCCGCGGGTCTGGTCGACGCCCTCGGCGATGAAGTCCGCCGGGAAGGCGCTGCGGCCGTCAATCGCGTCTTTGTTTTCAAACGGATAGTGCACCTGGGCATAGGGCATGGCGCCGGAATCAAACCACACGTCGATGAGGTCCTTCTCGCGGTAGAGCGGCTGCCCGCTGGCGCCGGTCAAAATCCACTCGTCCACAAACGGTCGGTGCAGGTCGACCCCGGCATAGTTGGCGTCCGACATGTCGCCGGGCCTAAAGTTCGAAAGCGGATTGCTCACCATGTGGCCCGCGGCCACACTGCGTTCGAGTTCGGCGCGGAGCTGCTCCAGCGAACTGATGCAGACCTCTTCGCGGCCGTCTTCATTGCGCCAAATCGGTAAGGGAATGCCCCAGTAGCGGCTGCGGCTCAGGTTCCAGTCGTTGAGGTTCTCGAGCCAGTTACCAAAACGGCCGGTTCCGGTGCTCGCGGGCTTCCAGTTGATGGTGGTGTTGAGCTCCTGAAGGCGCTGCTTGGCCGCGGTGCTACGAATGAACCAGCTGTCGAGCGGGTAGTAGAGCACCGGCTTGTCGGTGCGCCAGCAGTGCGGGTAGCTGTGAACGTACTTCTGCACTTTGAAGGCCTTGTTTTCGGTCTTCAGCTGGATGGCGATCTCTTCGTCGACGCTGAGCTTGGGCTCTTGTCCGGCGTCGTAGTAGCTGTTTTTGACGTACTTGCCCGCCAGCGGCCCAGCTTGATCCACAAATCGACCCTGAAGGTCGACGAGCGGCACGGGGTTGCCCTCGGAATCGAGCACGAGCATCGGCGGAACCCCTGCGGCAGCAGCCACCCGGGCGTCGTCCGCACCAAAAGTGGGGGCGGTGTGAACGATACCGGTTCCGTCCTCCGTCGTGACAAAGTCGCCCGGAATGACCCGGAACGCCTTGTCGGCGTCCTGGTACGGCAGCGCGTAGGGCAAAAGCTGCGCGAAGCGCAGCCCCACGAGCTGGCTGCCCTTTGCGGTAGATAGGCGGGTCCAGGGTCCGCCCTCTTCATCAGCCTTGAAGTAGTTGGCAACCAAGGCGCTGGCCAAGATTACATTGACCGCAATGCCCGTGTAGGGATTGGTGGTCGCAATGAGGCTGTACTCGATGTTGGGGCCCACCGTCAGCGCGGTGTTGGAAGGCAAAGTCCACGGCGTCGTCGTCCACGCGAGCAGGTGTGCGGCGCGGTCGCCAAACAGGGCGCGGCTTTGGTCGCTCGGAACCACCTCAAACTGAGCCGTCACCGAGGTGTCGGTCACGTCGCGGTAGCAGCCCGGCTGGTTGAGCTCGTGCGAGCTCAGGCCCGTCCCCGCCTTGGGCGAGTACGGCTGAATGGTGTAACCCTTGTAGAGCAAGTTTTTGCGGTGCAGTTCGCCCAGCAGCCACCACACCGACTCAATGTACTTGGTGGTGTAGGTGACGTAGGGGTTTTCTTGGTCGACCCAATAGCCCATTTGCTCGGTCAGGCGGTTCCACACGTCGGTGTAGCGCATGACGGCCTCGCGGCAGGCGGCGTTGTAGTCTGCTACGCTGATGGTCTTGCCAATGGCCTCTTTGGTAATGCCCAGCTCTTTTTCTACGCCCAGTTCGACAGGCAGACCGTGGGTGTCCCAACCCGCTCGGCGGTCGACGCGGAACCCCTTTTGGGTTTTGTAGCGGCAAAAAAGGTCTTTGATCGCACGGCCCATAACGTGGTGAATGCCGGGCATTCCGTTGGCCGAGGGCGGCCCCTCATAAAACACAAACGACGGCGCCCCTTCGCGAAGTGACCGCTCAAACACCCCTTCAGACTTCCAGTATTCCAGAACCTCACGCTGGATTTCTGGCAGGTTCAGCGACCCGCGTTCCGTAAAACGTTGGCTCATAACGCGGCGATGCACTTGAGTTCGACGGCGATGGGCGTCGGGAGGGCCGTGACCTGCACCGTGGTGCGGCAGGGCTTGGGGTCCACATCAGCAAAGTACTCGGCGTAGATGCGGTTGAATGCGGCAAAATCGCGCTTCATGTCGGTCAAAAACACGGTGATGTCCACCAGCTGGTCCCAGCGCCCGCCCGCCTCTTCGAGCGCGGACTTTACGTTGGCCATCACGCTGTGCACCTGATCTTCAAAGCTGAATTCCAGGTAGTTTCCGTTGGCGTCGAGTTTAAGCCCCGGCACCGAACTGGCCGCCGCCGGGCTCTTGGGCAGGCGCGGACCCATTCCCGAAATAAACAGCAGGTTGCCTACGCGGCGCGTAGCGGGGTAACTACCGACGGACTGGGGCGTATTGGATTCAGCAGACATAGCTGCAAAGGTAATCGCTGCGCGGAGCGGGATGGGAACCTTGTTTTGGCTTCTGGTTACTGGTTATTGGTTTCTGGCTTTTGGCTTCTGGTTACTGGTTACTGGTTTCTGGCTTTTGGCTTCTTGAGGTCGGGGTCAACTTAAGGAGCGCCAAGGGGCCGAGATCAAACGAATGTAAATGTTTACCTATGGTGAACTATCTTTACGTTTGTGAGGTGTTCAACATTATCAACCGCAAGGCCATTAATTCATATGCCATGGATTATCCCGATGCCGCTAAAGCGCTTCGGGAATGGTACCATGTTTTCCGATTGTCTACACATACTAACTGGAATGAACTTAAGGCAGAGTTCCCTCGGCGAGTCTTGTGGGAGACGATCGAGTGGTTTTCAATGTCCTGGGCACCAAGTATCGTTTGGTGGTCCGAGTTGTGTTTGCGTTCCGGGTGGTTCAGGTCAAATGGTTTGGTACCCACGCAGACTATAATCGTGTTGATGTGAACCTCATTCAACCTAAGAATAAGAATACGTAACTATGGAATTAGCAGTAATTCGATCTGAACCACAGTACCAAGTCATGTTAGAATGGATTGACCAGCAATTCGATGCCGGCGTTCAGGCCGGAACTCCACAAGGAAATCTTCTTGAGGTTGCGTTAGTTCTCGTGAAAAAATTCGAAGACGAGGTTCATCAGGTGCCGTTGCCCGACCCTATCGAAGCGGTCCGGGAGAAAATGGACGAATTAGGCGTTCGAAACCAAGATCTCGTCGGTAAAATCGGATGCAAGTCCTATGTTTCGCAGATTTTAAGCCGCAAAAAGCCCTTGACCATGGAGGTCGCAAGGGTCCTTCACCGCGAACTCCAAATTCCCGCCGAAGTTCTTCTGCAGTAAGAGCTCAGTGAACCTTGCTGAAGGACGCGCCCCAGGTATGGGCGCTCAAGTCTAAGTTGCCCCCGCTCAGCACGATACCGACACGTTGTCCGGAGAACACCTCAGGGTGCTTCACCACAGCAGCAAGCGGCGGCGCGCAGTTGGTTTCGACGATAATTTTCAGGCGGTCGGCGATGAGGCGCTGCGCGGTTAAAATTTCGGAATCCTCGACCGTGTGAATCGCGGCGACCGTCGCTTGAATCACCGGAAAATTCACGTCCCCAAGTTCCGTGCGCATTCCGTCGCAAACCGTTTCTGGATTGGCGTTGTGCTCAATTTGCCCGGATGCAAGGCTGCGGGCGGCGTCGTCGGCCCCCGTGGGCTCGCCGGCGAACACCCGAACCGAAGTACCGTGCAGCTCGTTCCAACGGGCGACGGCAAAGCCGGTTCCGGCCAAAAGTCCGCCACCACCCACCGGAACCCCCACCCAGTCAAGCGCAATGCCGCGGGCCGCACAGTCCTCGAGCAGTTCCCAGGCCGCCGAACCCTGACCCAAAATAACGGGCGCCTGGTTCGAAGGGTGAATTTCGACCGCGCCCGTGGACGCGACCGCCTCGGCGACAGCCTCGATGCGGGCGGCCAACGTGGGGGTGCACTCGACGATGCGTCCGCCCGCGGTGCGCACGGCGTCTTTTTTGAACTGCGGCGCGTTGCTCGGCATCACCACGGTGCAGGGAATGCCAAGTGCTGCTGAAGCCCAGGCCAGCGCTTGCCCATGGTTGCCCGAGGAATGGGTGCAGACTCCGCCAGCCGGAAGCCCCTGCGCCGCCAACTCGAGCAAAGCATTGGTCACGCCGCGCATTTTAAAGGCTCCGGACTTTTGAAAGTTTTCGCACTTAAAGTGCACTTCGGCTCCGGCCCAGGTATCGAGGCTCGTGGAATGCAGCACGGGCGTGCGGTGCAGCGAGGGAGCCAGCTGCGCGTAGCGTTCCGCCAAAGAAAAAGGGCTTAAAAACGCATCGAAGTAGGAATCGAGAGGGGCCTTCATTGCGGCCAAAGTTCGGGCCGTCAGCACCCTGAGCCCAAACGGACTTGGTAGAAATGAAAAACGCCGCTTTTTACAGCGGCGTCTCACAACCCTTGATGAATCCGCCCCATATGAGGGAATTCTTTGCAAACATAGTAATAAAAACGACTTAGTGTACAAACCACAATAAGAATTTTTTTTCTGCACCGAAACCGAGCGCAGCAGACGGCCTACCTTTAGACCCATGTCGGGCGTCAAAAAGCTCTTTGGGGACGCGGCCTTGTATGGCCTGAGCAGCATCCTTGCGCGCCTGCTCAATTTTTTACTGACGCCACTTCTCACGGCGGCGCTGACCAAGGCGGAATACGGAATCAACAGCCTGCTTTACGTGGCGGTGGCCTTTGCGATGGTCGTGCTTACCTACGGAATGGAAACGGCGTTC
>Ga0194122_10001911_pt1 | contig 24062 bp, 20 predicted proteins | sample TA2MahCa10mmetaG_FD_155487 | JGI IMG/M metagenome (GOLD analysis project Ga0194122, IMG submission 155487) | Freshwater microbial communities from Lake Tanganyika, Tanzania - TA2015021 Mahale Deep Cast 10m | ecosystem: Environmental > Aquatic > Freshwater > Lake | place: Tanzania: Lake... | reverse complement strand
TATATCCGCCGCCAGGGCAGACGATGACCGCCGCACCGGTGTCCTTGTCCTTCGCCGGGCGATAGACTGTGATTGTAGGCTGGGAAACATTGCCGAGGCGAGTGACGTGCTTGCCCGCTACCTTTCTGCTTTTCTCGTCGGAGGTGTCCTTCTCCTCACCGATGGGGGCTGGCTCGCCGGGAACTTCCTTAGGCCAAATTTTGATGGCGCCAGTGACGAAAGCGTGCGAGTGAAGCGGCCCGCCGAAGAAAACCAGTGCGGTCAGCAAGACGACGAATTTGGAGATCATGTAGCCGATGAAACGCGCCGGACGGACGCGGGGCAAGATTTGATTGAGCCAGAACCCTCGCCTAAACGACACTTCGCCGTGCATGACATTCATTGAATGAAGCCAATTCCCGCCACTCGCCTGTACACCTTCGTGGACACGGCTTATCTTCATGGTCGTGACCCGGCGGAGATTGCACACCAGCTATGTGACGGTGGCTCGGACTTGGTGCAACTTCGTGCCAAAGGCGCATCGCTCGATGAGGTTCGCCGCCTGGCTGAGGCTGTGATGCCCGTCTGCGAACGTGCCAATGTCAATTTCGTGCTCAACGACCATCCCCAACTCGCCCTTCAACTTGGCGCGCCGGTTTGCCATCTTGGGCAGGAGGATTTCTTCGACGCCGGCTATCGTACCGCCGCGCAAGTCACTGGCTGCCCGCCGCATATGAAGCTTGGCCTTAGCACCCACGCGCCCGTGCAAGCCCAGCGTGCCCTCCGCGCTGCGCCAGACTACCTCGCCATCGGACCTGTCTTTCCCACCGGCACAAAACCGGGCCGACCCGCTGTCACACTCGATTACGTCCGTTGGGCCGCCACCAACGTGACAATCCCGTGGTTTGCCATCGGCGGCATCAACTTGACCACCCTTGACTCCGTCCTGGCCGCCGGCGCGCGTCGCATTTGCGTCGTCTCGGCTATCCTCAACGCGCCGGACATCACGGCGGTGTGCCGCGACTTCCGCAACCGCATCGATTCCTACAAGGGGTAAGGCGCACTGGTGAAGGCCGCCGGATTCGCAGCAGGATTAGCATGTCCGTCTGATCTTGCGCTTGCTCCTGAAACTCGCGCGGCTTCGCAAGCAGAGTCATTACCAAATCGTTGGATGACACCTCCGAATTGATTTGCTCCTGCTCCGCGTCGCTGGCGTCATCTGGGCGTCATTTTCAAAGCCAAAAAGTTTCTCCACATGGACAGTCTTCTTATTAAGGGCGGCGTTCCCCTCCACGGGGATGTGCAAGTGAGCGGCGCCAAAAACGCCGTGCTTCCCATCATGGCTGCCACGCTCCTCACCGCCGAGCCGTGTGTCATCCGCAACGTCCCCGACCTCAGCGACGTGAAGTTCATGGGCCGCATCCTCGAGTCACTCGGTTGCTCCGTGAAGTTCGAGGGAAATACGCTTACCGTGCAGGCTCACCGCATCAAGGGCCATGGCGACTATGATCTCATTCGCAAGATGCGTGGCTCCATCTGCATCCTCGGCCCGCTGCTCGGACGCTTGCGGAAGGCCGACGTCTCGCAACCCGGCGGCTGCGTCATCGGCACGCGGCCAATTGACCTGCATTTAAAAGGTCTTCGCGCACTGGGAGCGAAGATCGAGATTGAAGCCGGTTACGTGCGCGCCAAAGCCCCGCGTCTTACTGGTACAGAGGTTTTTCTGGGTGGTCGCGCTGGCCCGACCGTGCTGGGCACGGCAAACATCATGTCGGCCGCCGTATTGGCCGAGGGCGTGACCATCATTGAGAGCGCTGCATGCGAACCGGAAGTCACCGACCTCGCGCAGTTCCTCAACGCAATGGGCGCTAAGATTCAAGGTTCGGGCAGCCCGACCATCACCATCACCGGCGTAAAGGAACTGCACGGAGCGAAGCACGAGGTCATTCCAGACCGTATCGAGGCGGCGACCTTCGCCATTGCCGCTGCGATGACCAACGGCGAAGTCACCATCCACGGCGCAAAACCTGAGCATTTGAACGCCGTGATCGACAAACTTCGCGAGGCCGGCGTAAAGATCGAGCGGCGCGGTGCTGCACTCCTGGTAAAGCGCGGCGTCCGGCTCGCGCCCGTGGACGTGACGACGCTGCCTTACGCCGGTTTTCCGACCGATGTGCAGGCACAAATGATGGCGCTCATGTGCCTCACCCCCGGCATCAGCATTATCACCGAGCGCATTTTTGAGAGCCGCTTTGGCCACGTGGCAGAACTGGGCCGGCTTGGCGCAGATATCTCAATTGAGGGGCCTAGCGCGATTGTGAAAGGCGGTAAGCGCCTCAGCGGCGCGCCCGTGATGGCTAGCGACCTCCGCGCCAGTGCCGCGCTGGTCATCGCCGGCCTTGCCGCGAAAGGCACAACGCAAGTGAACCGCATTTATCACCTCGACCGCGGCTACGAGAAGATTGACCAAAAGCTCAAGCAACTCGGTGGACGCATCTCGCGGGTTCAGGAATAGACGGGCTCATTCGCCGTCGACCAATGCGGTGAATTCAAATCTTGCTGCACCCGATTCTTTCGGATCATCCCATCGCTTCGTTGATCGCCAGCGCCAATGTCGTCACCGCCGCCGTGTCGCAGCGCAGCACGAGGCGACCGAGGGTGATAGGCTGTACGCCGCTTTGCTTTAACGCCGCGATTTCCGGCGCGGTAAAATCCCCCTCCGGGCCGATCCACACAGCGAGCGTGGCTGGACGGTGCTGTTCGCGAGCTTGAAACTCCTCGAACACCGCGCGCATTGATCGCGCTCCAGGATGCAATGACGCAACGAGCGCGAGGTCGAAGCGCTCATTACAACGCAATTGCTCGGCAAAAGTCACGGGTGGCTCCACGCGTGGAAGCCACGGGTTGCCGCACTGCTTTAATGCCTCAAGCGCGGTGGTGCGCCACTTCTCCAGCTTGTTCGCAACGTGGTTGTCGTCGGGACGGGAAATAGTGTGCTCCGTGAGCAGTGGCACGATGCGCGCTGTGCCCAGCTCGGTGGCTTTCTCAACGATGCTGTCCATAAGCCGGCCCTTGGGCAGCGCCTGAAACAGCGTCACTGCGCAAGGTAATGGCGGATGGACGATTCGTTCACGCACGCCAACGCGCACCACGTGTTTGTCCACCGCGAGGATTGCGCCCTGCACCACGAGGCCCGCGCCATCAAGTAACGCCACCGCGTCACCAACCCCAAGCCGGAGCACGCGCCGAGCGTGATGGGATTCTTCCGGAGATAGTAAAATCTCCGCGCCAGTAGCGGTACCGGGTGAGATGTAGAACCGGTGCATGGACGCAAGACTTTGGAAATCAATAAGACTCAACTAGCCCACAGCCACCATTTCTTGGCGAAAAACCTTTGCTCAGAGGGCATCATGGCTAGGCCTTGCTCGAATAAGTGGCTCAATCCCCCTTCTTAAAAAAACCCTTCGCTTTGGTGAAGAAGCCGGTGGCGTCCTCGCGCATGAGGTCATCTTTGCAGAGCTCGGCAAACTCGGTGAGCTTGGCGCGTTGCTCGGCTGTAAGCTTGGTGGGCACTTCGATTTGCACGCGGACAAGCAGGTCGCCCATGCCGTGGCCCTGAAGGTTCTGCACGCCTTTGCCACGCAAGCGAAAGACGGTGCCGTGCTGCGTCCCGCATGGCATCCGGACGGTGCTGCGTCCCGCCATGGTGGGCACCTCGATGTCTGCGCCCAAAGCAGCCTGCGTGAAGCTCACCGGGACTTCGCAGATGAGGTCATCGCCATCACGGCTAAAGAGACTGTGTTCACGCACGTGTAACACGACGTAGAGATCGCCCGGCGGGCCGCCGCGCGTCCCGCTCTCGCCGTTGCCGGCGGAGCGCAGGCGTGCGCCATTATCTACGCCTGCAGGTATCTTGAGCTTAATCTTAGAAGAGCGCTCCCGGCGGCCGGTGCCACGACAAGCGCGGCAGGGCTTGTCAATCTTCTGACCCGTGCCTTCGCAATCTGGGCAGGTCTGCGCCACACTGAAGATGCCGCGGGAGCGGATGATCTGGCCGCGCCCACCGCAGGTGCTGCAAGGTTTGATAGAATAACCTTTCTCACCGCCCTCGCCGTGACAAGCCTCGCACTGGTCCAGCTTGCTGATGGTGATTTCTTTCTCGCAGCCAAGCACGGCTTCCTCGAAGCCGAGTTCTAGGTCGTAGCGCAAGTCAGAGCCGCGGCGCGGCCCACTGGGGTTGCGCTGTTGCTCCCCAAACATCTCCTCAAAAATGCTCCCCCCGCTCCCACCGCCTGCAAAGACCTCGCGGAAAATGTCGAAGGGGTCGTGGAAACCACCGGCCCCACCACGCGCACCGCCGCCACCCGCGCCGGCCCGCATCCGGGGATCGAAGGCTGCGTGGCCGAACTGGTCATAAGCGCCGCGCTTCTGCGGGTCACTCAACGCCTCGTAGGCCTCGCCCAGTTCCTTGAACTTTTCCTCTGCGGCTTTGTCTCCCGGATTTTTATCCGGGTGATATTTCACCGCGAGCTTGCGATAGGCTTTTTTGATGTCCTCAGCGGACGCACCCCGTTCGACACCGAGCACCTCGTAATAGTCGCGTTTCGCACTCATGGCGTGGCAGGTTCGGCGGCGGGAGCCCTTGCGACGACAACGGTGGCCGGACGCAGCAGCCGATCCCGGAGCTTGTAGCCCTTACGGAGTTGCTGAAGCACCTGACCTTCCGGCACATCGGCAGACTCTTGATGGGAGACGGCCTCTTGCCAGTTGGGGTCAAAAGGCTTGCCGGTGGCGTCCAACTCTTCCAACCCAGCTTCAGCGAGCGCCGCTTTGAACTGGCCTTGGATCATGGTCACGCCGGTCTTAAGTGCATCGGCGGAGCCGGCCTGCGCGTTATTTGCAGCAGCCATCGCCATCTCAAAGTTGTCGAGGACAGGGATGAGCTTGTCGAGCAGACCCTTGTTGGCGTAGCGAATGTCCTCCTGACGGTCACGGGCGGCACGCTTCTTGAAGTTTTCAAAGTCGGCAGCCTGACGCAGCAAGCGGTCCCAATGTTCGTCAGCCTTGGCGGCCTTGGCGCGCAACTCCTCCAGCTCGGCGGGCGTGGGCGGGGCGGCAGGCGCAGCTTGGCTGATCGTTGGTGCCGGTTCGGACTCGTTCTGGTTTAACTCATCACTCATGGTCAAGATTCCATTTCAAGTTGCTGACATTATACGGTTGGCGGTCAAGTTCCAAACCCAAGTTTAACGTAACTTCGGTCATGCTCTGGGCTTGACCAGCTTCGTGACCGTGGCACTTTGCTCGCGCCAATGAAGTATATATTTTCTTTTCTCTTTGTGCTCGCCCTGGTGCTCCCCGCGCGCGCGGCTGACCCAGAAAAGGCCGTCGTTCAAATCTTCACTTTTAGCCAAGAAGCGGACTGGGATGAGCCGTGGAAGTTTGGCCCGCTGCGACGCAGCAGCGGCACAGGCTTCGTCATCAAGGGCCGCCGGATCATGACCAACGCCCACGTCGTCAGCTGGGCGCGACAGCTCATGGTAAAGCGGTATCAAGACCCACGGCCTTATCTCGCACGTGTCGTCTTTGTTGGGCACGATTGCGATCTCGCGCTGCTCGAAGTCGAAGACTCGCAGTTCTACAATGGCGTTGAACCGCTGGATTTCGGCCCGTTGCCAAAGGTTCGCTCCACGGTCGTGACCTACGGTTACCCGGCAGGCGGCGAACAAATTTCCTACACGCGCGGCGTCGTCTCGCGCATTGAGTTGCAGACCTATGCGCACATTGGCAATCGCTCACTACTGGGTGTGCAGACGGATGCGGCCATCAACCCGGGCAACTCTGGTGGCCCGGTGATTCAGGACGACAAGGTCATCGGCGTCGCATTTCAGGGCATGCCCGGCCTGGAGAACGCCGGCTTCTTCATTCCGCCGCCGGTCATCCAGCATTTCCTCGACGACATACAGGATGGCAAATACGACGGCTTCCCCAGCGCCGGCATCCGCACCGCGCCTCTGCAAAACGCCGCTTTCCGCCGCAAGCTCAAGCTGCCCGACGACGACCGCGGCGTGCGCGTCGACTCGATCACGCCTGGCACACCCGCTGCGCAGGTGTTGCGCCCCGATGACGTGGTGCTTCAAGTCGGCCAATATCCCGTCGGTAGCGACGGCTCCATAGTTTATGAGGGCAATCGCATGTCCATGGCGATGGCTGTGCAAGAGGCACAACACGGCCACAAGATACCGTATAGGATCTGGCGCGGCGGCAAAGAGCAGACCTTGGCCGTGCCCGTCGAAGTAAGCGCAACCGACAAGGTGCTCGGCAATCAGTACGACCTGCCGCCGCGCTATTTTATCTACGGCGGGCTGGTCTTCACACCCTTGAGTTTGGATTACTTGAAGACCTTCGGCCGGAGCTGGTCAGACACCGCCGGAGCCGAATTGACTTACGAACTTTTTTACCGTCGCCACGAATCACCCACGACTTTGCGCTCCGAGCCCATCGTGCTTTCCACCGTGCTGGCCGACGAGGTGAATGCGAGCTTTCGCGTGAGAGGCCGAGCGATGGTGGACAAGATCAACGGCGTTCGCATCGAGCGGCTTGAAGATGTGATTCGCGCCTTCGAGACACCCAGCAACGGCCAGCATGTCGTCGAGTTCTTACCCAAGAACACCTTCGAGTGCCTCGAACGCACCGCTGCCGACAAGGCGCATCAGGAGATCCTCAAAACTTATGGCATCCAGAGGGATCGCCGGCTCTAAGTTAATCGAACGGCCGAACCCCTCTTAAAATGACCCAACTACGCTACCCCATGCGCTTATTTTTCCTCACCCTGTGCCTGCTGATTTCGGCTCCGTTGCTGCGCGCCGCCCCCGCCTCCGACTGGGAGAACTCCCTCGTCTATCTTGAAGTCACCCGCAAGACTTACGAAGTTCTTCAGCCATGGACGCCCAAAGCACGCACGGTTCAGAAGAATGGACTCATCATTGGCCCGCGCGAGATCCTGACCACGGCCGAGGAGCTTTCAGACCGCACACTCATCCGCGTGCAAAAGGGCGGGCGCGGTAAGTGGTGGAATGCTGAGGTGGTGTGGCTTGACTACCACGCCAACCTCGCAATCCTCACTGCGTCGGATGCAACCCTCTGGGCCGGTTTGAAACCCGCCACGTTTGTCACCGGCAAGCCCCCCAAAGACGGACTGCAAGTTGTCCGCTGGCGCAACGGAAACCTCGAGACGCGCAAGGCCGAGTTCAACCAATTCATTGTGGAGGACGCCCGACTTTCGTTCATCCAGCACCTTCAACTGGAAGCCAGCACCGAGATGCAAGGAGTCGGTTGGGCCGAGCCGTTGGTGGCGGGCGGCAAGGTCGCCGGCATCGCGTCGGGGCAGGGCGGCAACAATGCGCGCTTCCTGCCAGCGTCCTTCATCGAGCCGATTCTCACCGCGCGCAAAGCCGGCAAGTATCCCGGCCTTGGTTACTTTCCCTTCACGTGGACGCCCGTGGAAAACCCCTCGACCTTCAAGTTCCTCAAACTCCCCGGTGATCCGCGCGGTGCGCTGGTGGTGGACGTGCCCAAGACGCCCGCTCCAGAACCAAACCTCAAGCCGCGCGACCTGATTCTCTCCGTAGACGGCTTCGACGTGGACAATCAGGGTTATTACAAGGATCCCGACTACGGGCAGCTTATTGTGGAGAATCTCGGCTCGCGCCGGAAGTTCGCCGGCGAGGTGGTAAAGATGAAAATCTGGCGCGATGGCGCACAAACGAACCTAGACTACAAGCTGCCCAAGCTCGACTACTCAGTGAAGCTGCTGGCGGAACAGACCTTTGACCAAGCTCCTGAATACTTGATTGCCGGCGGCCTTGTGTTCCAACCGCTGAACATCCCCATGCTGCGCGGCTTCGGCGAGGATTGGAAACGCCGGGCTCCGTTCCGCCTCGTCCATTTCGCTGGCGAAGCCCCAACGGCAGAGCGCACCGCCCTTGTCGCCTTGACCAGTGTCCTGCCTGACCCGTACGTGCTTGGTTATCAAGACGCACGCCTGCTTGTGGTGGATACCATCAACGGGCAAAAGATCAGCCGCGTGACCGACGTGCAAATCGCGCTGCAGCAACCGCAGGATGGCTTCCACACCGTCGAATTTATGCGGGGCGACAACCTCCGCCGCATCGTGCTCGACGCTGGGCAGATGGATGCCGCCACTAAGCGCATCCTCGAGCGCTACCGCATTCCAGCGGCAAGCCACATCGCGGCCAAGTAATTTAAGAGAACGCTGCCAATATTTCAGGCGGTCACTCTCGAGCGGTAGAAGCGACTTCTAAATTAGCCAGCCCTTTTTCCCTCTCGGCTCTCACCGCGGGTACCGACGGAGAAAACGACATAAGGGGTGGAAAATTCAAACTGTCAAATTCTTGGATAAAATCGGGACCCGCTGCGGCCGGAATGGCCCGGGAATTCGCGTTGCCTCGGATTCTGCTGCTCCCTAGACTGCCCAACGCATGAAACATCAGCTCGAGTTCGAGAAGCCTATTTTCGAGTTGCAGCGAAAGCTGGATGAGTTGAGGAAGCACCCGGAGAAGCATGCCATGGGCGTGTCCTTTGAGGACGAGGCTAAATCAATTGAACGCAAGCTGGAGGAAACCCGTAAGCAGATTTACTCGAACCTTACCGCTTGGCAGCGCGTCATGCTTGCGCGCCACCCCAAGCGACCTTACACGCTTGACTACTTTCGCACAGTCTTCACGGACTTCACTGAACTGCACGGGGACCGGCTTTACTCGGACGACCGCGCCGTCGTGGGTGGCTTCGCGAAGCTCGCGGGCCGGCCGGTCTTGGCCCTCGGCACGCAGAAAGGCCGCGATACGAAGGAAAACATCCTGCGTAATTTTGGTTCTGCCCACCCGGAAGGTTACCGCAAAGCGCTCCGGCTCATGCGCCTAGCGGATAAGTTTGGCCTGCCCATCGTCACGATCATAGACACCGCGGGCGCGTATCCAGGCATCGGCGCAGAGGAACGGCACATCGCCGAGGCCATCGCGGTAAACCTGCGCGAGATGACCCTGCTCGAAGTGCCCATTATCGCCGTGGTCATCGGCGAGGGTGGCTCTGGTGGCGCACTAGGCATCGGTGTGGCAGATCGCGTGCTAATTCTAGAAAACGCCTATTACTCGGTTATCAGCCCAGAGGGCTGCGCCGCGATTCTATGGAAGGACCGCGCTGCAGCCGCCAAAGCCGCTGAGGCGCTTAAAATAACGTCTAAGAGCCTGCTCGAGTTAGGTTTGGTGGATGAAATCATCCCCGAGCCGCTTGGCGGCGCGCACAGCGACCTCACCGCTACGGCTGCGTCCGTCCAAAAACACCTGTTGAAGCATCTTGCCCAACTCGATGGCCTCGCCACGGCCGAACGGCTGCGCCAGCGTTATGGGAAATACCGGCATTTTGGCCACTTCCACGAGACGCCCGCCGCTCTAGGGGGGACGACCTTGGAGGCAAAGCCCGCGTGATTCTTGCCGCTTTTCCAGCGGCCAATACCAACTTTGAAAATAGCGGCATCGCGGGCTTGTACCCGCTGCGCGGTTTGGGCATATTCTTCTAGTCGAGGCGACAAGGACGCGACCGGAAAAACTAATCCCCGTTCGCGGACACAAACTGACGGCAAACTTTTTGAGATATGGCCAGTTTCGTAGATTTGATTCGCGGTTTGGTGGATGACGGTGAAGAGCTAAATGCGGCGGCCCGCTTTCGCCTAGGGAAGCTCATCGCCAAAGGCGGCATGGGCGTGGTGTATGAAGCCGAGCAGATCGGCGCGTATGGCTTCTCAAAAAAAGTGGCGCTCAAGCTCATCGAGCCATCTACCGCTGGCCAAGCCGAAGTGGTGAAGGCGTTCATCGGTGAAGCGCGGCTCGTGGCGCGGCTCGTCCATCCGAACATCGCGCAGGTCTATAACCTCGGCCGCACCTCCAACCACATCTTCATTGTGATGGAGTATGTGCACTCACTGAACTGCCAAAAACTGCTCGCGCGGTTGGCGGGACAGGGCGCCCGGCTGCCGCGGGATTTCGCGGTCTATATCGTCCACCGCGTGCTGCGCGGGCTGGCATACGCCCACGGCCTGCGGGGTGATGACGGAAAGCCTCTGGGCATCGTGCATCGAGACGCGCACCTGCGGAACATCCTCGTCAGCTTCCAGGGCGATGTGAAACTCACCGACTTCGGCATCGCCCGGGCGCGCGGCTTCCTGCCCAAGGACAGCCCCGACGTAATTGTAGGCCGGCCGGATTTCATGAGTCCCGAGCAAATCACCGGGCAGCCACTGGACCTGCGTTCGGACGTGTTCACCGCCGGCGTGGTATTGGCCACGCTTCTGCTGAACCAGAACCCTTTCGCCGGCGAAAACCTTGACGATACCCGCCGTCGCATCACAACCGCCCCCCTGCCGAACTTCGCAGCACTGGACAGCCGCATTGACCCAGAACTGCAGGACATCCTCCAACGCGCGCTGGAACGAGAACCTGCTCAGCGTTACGCCAGCGCGGAAGCGATGATGAACGACGTGGAGCGCTACCTCTTCATCAATCGCGTCGGCCCCAACACCGAGAGCCTGCGCCGCTTCATGCAGGACTTCCAAGGGCCGGTGAATGACGACACGCGCATCCTGAGCCGCGCAGCCCTCGACATACCGCCGCTGGATGAAACTGAGCACATGGTGCTGCCCGCGACCAACTCGCTGCCGCTCGTCGGCGGGTGAATCCCCAGAGAAACAGAAGCGTTCCCTCTTGCCCGGGACTTACTATCCTTCGCTGTCTGCCTACCGTTCCTCTTGCAATTCCTTGGTCTTAGTATGCAGGAACTTGTTTGCTATCGGCGCAAATGCGCGCCCATAAGACTTCGGCCTAATGGCTGAGGCGCTGACCTGCGAATTGGCGATGAGTGATCTTCGCCCTCTGCCAGAGCGAGGTTTCCCCAGTGACTTTTCCCGGCGGGATAGCTGTAATTCGGCCCATGAAATACACCGCCTTCCTGCTTTCCCTCGGGCTTGGTTCCCTGCTCGCCACCGCTGCTGACTTTGGCACGGACGCAAGCTTCAAAGGCCCCGTTGGCCTCCAGCTCTACAGCCTGCGCGGCATCGCTACGCAGAACCCGCCCAAGGCGCTCAAGCAGACCAAGGACTTCGGCCTCACGCTCGTCGAGACTGCCGGCACCTACTCGCTCCCGCCCGAGAAGTTTAAGGCGCTGCTGGAGTCACACGGCTTAAAGCCCATCAGCGGCCACTTCCCCTATGACCGCTGGAAGAATGAGCCGGACAAAGTGCTCGCCGAAGCCAAGGCCATTGGCCTGCAATACGCCGGTTGCGCGTGGATCACGCATCAGGCCCCGTTCAGCGAAGCCGCCGCGCGCGACGCCGTCGCAGTCTTCAACAAAGCCGGCGAACTCGGCGCGGCGCAGGGCATCAAGGTCTTCTACCACGCGCACGGCTTCGAATTTCACCCGCACGGCGACGGCACGCTGATGGACCTGCTGATTAAAGAAACCAACCCGAAGCACGTGAGCTTCCAGATGGACGTGCTCTGGGTTGTCTTCCCCGGCCAAGACCCGGTGCAATGGCTCAAGAAGTATCCAGGCCGTTGGGAGTTGATGCACCTGAAAGACCTCAAGAAGGGCGTGAAAACCGGTGACCTTTCCGGCAAGACCGACGTGACCAACGACGTGCCGCTGGGCACCGGCCAGATGAACTGGCCCGCCATCCTTAAGGCCGCGCAGGAGTCCGGGGTGAAATACTACTTCATCGAGGACGAGTCTCCGACCGTCGTAGAGCAAATCCCGCAGACACTTAAATATTTGGGATCGGTTAAGTTTTGAGGCGCCGGGCCGAAATCCCTGTTGCTGGTGCCGGTCGAGTTTGCTAGAAGACTAAAGCTAGTTTGATAGTGCGGGTGTGGTTCAATGGTAGAATGTGGGCTTCCCAAGCCTGAGACGAGGGTTCGATTCCCTTCACCCGCTCCAATCTTTTTTTCCCTAGTAAAAAAGGTTTTCCGGCATTTTTGCGGCCTTTCAAAAGGCTCACTGCCAACGCCTAGCGCTAACAAATCCATTCCTGCCCCGGGTGTTTGTGCATGGGTGGAAAAATCGCCTGAAATCCGGAGTCCGGAGCCCGGTATGCGAGATGGCGAGTAAAAGCCCCCCTAAGTTGGTGGCTACGCGGTTTTGGGAAGATCCAGCCGCCGCCACTCGCCCACGGGCAAATCGCCCAGCTCAATTTCCCCGAAGCGGCTCCGGTGCAGCCGCAAAACCGTCCAGCCCTGGCTCGCGAACATGCGCTTCACCTGATGGTATTTGCCCTCGGTGAGTTCCAGCTGCGCCGTGCGCGGGCCGGTGATGGCCAGCTTCGCGGGCAGGCAGGGCTTGGGCTCATCATCCAGCCGCAGTTCGCCAGCCGCGAAGACACCCACCAGCCCCGGCTCCAAGTCGCGGTCCACGGTGACTTCGTAAAGCTTGGTCACGTGCCGCTTGGGCGAGGTCCAGCGATGCACCAGCTCACCCCGGTCGGTGATGACGAGCGCGCCGGTTGCGTCCTTGTCCAACCGACCAACGGTGGTGACGGGTGGGTTGCGCTGGAGCCAGCGCGCGGGCAAGAGGTCGAAGACGCGGGGCCCCTCGCGTTCGTCATGCGAGCAGACGTGGCCGGCGGGCTTGTGCAGGAGAATGAGAATTCCCTCTGGCGAATCCACCGGCTGGCCATCCACCTGCACGTCAGCCGCGCGCGCCTTCTGGTCCACCGCCTCCGCCCGCTGGCCGTTGACTGACACTCGGCCGCCGCGCACCCAGAGGCGCGCTTCGCTGCGACTGCAATAGCCACAGGCGGAGAGCAATTGATCAAGTCGACGAGGTAGCGGATTCGGCACGGGGGCTTTGTAGCGGTAAAGGTCTTCCGCTCAAAGCGTCATTCACGACTGCCAGGACAGCTCAGAACTTCGCCTCGCCAGCGCGCGGCGGCTGGGGCATGAATCTCTTTACATGAAAGCCACGTTGCTCCGCCTCGCGTTGCTCACGCTCCTGACAGTTCTCGCTAACCCAGCCACTGCCGCCCTCGCCGGCAAACGCCCGAACATCATTTTCTTCTTCACGGATGACCAAGGCTACGGCGATGTCTCTGCGCACGGCAACCCGCTGCTCAAGACGCCGAGCCTCGACCGCCTCCACCGCGAGGGCGTGCGTTTCACGGACTTCCACGTCAGTCCCACGTGCGCGCCCACGCGCAGCGCGCTCTTCACGGGCCGGCACGAGTTCAAGAACGGCATTACGCACACCATCCTCGAACGCGAGCGCCTCACGCTCAAGGCCACCACGCTCGCGCAAGTGCTTCGCGGCACGGGCTACACCACGGGCATCTTTGGCAAGTGGCACCTCGGCGACGAAGCGGAATACTTGCCCAGCCGACGCGGCTTCGACGAGATGTTCATCCACGGCGCGGGCGGCATCGGGCAAAGCTACCCGGGCAGTTGCGGCGACGCCCCGGGCAACAAGTATTTTGATCCCGCCATCTTTCACAACGGCCAGTTCGTGAAGACCAAGGGTTACTGCACCGATGTCTTCTACTCGCAGGCGACGCAGTGGATGGATTCGCAACGCAAGGCCGGCAAACCCTTCTTCTGCTACATCCCTTCCAATGCCCCGCACGGCCCTTACATCGCCCGGCCCCAGGACAAGGCGCTCTACGACGGCAAAGCTCCCAACGACCAGATCGCCAGCTTCCTCGGCATGGTCCACAACATTGACCAGAACATCGGCACGGTGCTGGCCAAGCTCGACGAATGGGGCATCGCCAAAGACACGCTCGTCATCTTCATGAACGACAACGGCGGCACCGCCGGCGTGCCCGTGTGGAACGCTGGGATGCGCGGCAGCAAAGGCACCACCTGGATCGGTGGCACGCGCGCGAGTTCCTTCTGGCGCTGGCCCGGCACGCTCACGCCCGCCGATTGCGGCATGCTCTCCGCGCACATTGACTTCTTTCCCACCCTCGCCGAGATCGCCGGCGCGAAACTCTCGGACGACGTGCGCAAACAGGTGGAAGGCCGCAGCCTCGTGCCGCTCCTGGAGAAGCCCAGCAGCACGCTGCCGGACCGCATCCAAGTCACCCACGTGGGCCGCTGGCCGAAACTCGCCGACCCGAACCAATCCAAGTTCGCCATGTGCAGCGTGCGGAATACCCGCTGGCAACTCATCTCCCCCAACGGCGGCACGGAACCCAAGTGGCAGCTCTACGACGTGAAAGCCGACCCCGGCCAGCAGACCGACGTAGCCGCCCAAAACCCTGAAGTCGTGAAACAGCTCGCCGCCGCCTACGACCAATGGTGGTCCGACTGCCTGCCGCTGATGGTGAACGAGAAAGTCATCGGCCCGAAGCTCAACCCCTTCGCGGAAATGTATTGGAAGCAATTCGGCGGCGGCCCCACAGAGGAAGATTACAAGCGCATGGATCCGACGCGCCCTTGGCCCGCGCCCGGCGGAGGCGCGAAGAAGAAAGAGAAGCGGAATTGAACCCTTAGCTGGGTCCGACTAATGCGAGGATGACCCATACCCGCCCCACTGCAGGTGCAGAACCAGCGAACCTCCAACAGCCCGTCAAAATTGCCCAAAGCTGTGTACCGGCGCTCTGTGACCGCCGCGTTTGGGCCGCTGCTGGGCTTTCATTCGGCGCCGCTGCAGTTTTTCAACTGACTGCCAAGTCCCACCTGAAGGCTCCAGCCACTCACCACTCCCCACCACGCGAAAATTTCTGCTTGGCCGCGTCGCGAAAGGCGACGCCCGCCGCGTCCATCTCGGCAAGCACTTGCTCATAGGGTTTGCCCGCCGCGCCGCGTGCGGCGGGGATGACGGTGTTGCACTCGTTGGCGTCCATGAAGCGCGCCGCCTCCAGCAGCCGCGCCTCGTCCGCCAGCGGCACCGCGAGAAAGCCGTGCTTGTCTGCGTGGATCAATTGACCCGGCTCGATACGCTGGCCGAAGACTTCCACGGGGCAACCCCAACGCACAGGCGTGACCCACGCGTGCCCCACGCAGAGCCGGCGGGCCAACGCCTTGAAACCGGCGTTGGTCATTTCATCCACGTCACGGATCGCACCGTCGGTGATGGTGCCCACGCAGCCGAGCGCGCGGTGAGTGTTCGCGTTTACCTCGCCCCAGAGCGAGCCAATGACGCGCGGCTTGTCGAGGTCCTGCACCACCACGATCTTTGGCCCCGGCATGGAGGCGAGGTAACGACGGTATTCGGCGGGTGCGCCGGTATGGTTTTTGTGCGCTGGGTTGCTCGGCTCAACGACGACTGTGACCGCGTAACCAACCATCGGCCCCATCTGCGGCATGAAGTCGCGCGTCTCCTCGAGGTTGATGCCGTCACGCGTGCGGTCGTGCTGCGTGATTTGCTCCCAACCGTTGTAAATGGTCGGCGTATTCCAACGCTTGAGCTGGAGCAAGTCGGCATGTGAAAGCGTGCGAGAGGAGGCTTCGTTCATGGGCGGGTTCAGGGAAAACGTTCTACGCTCAACATTCAAACCATCATAGCCGGGCCAGCGGGTTGCCCCGGTCAGGCAACGGCAGCGTGACGCGCTGGCCGTTCTGCCGGTGCGACTCGAAAATGGCGGTGATCATCTCGACGGTCATCTGCGCGTCCCGCGCGCTGCACAGCGGCTGCCGGTTCTCGCGGATGGCCGCGAGCAGATCGCGTCCAGCGGTGAGGTGGGCCGGCACATCCTTCACCGCTTCCACCTGCGGCTCGGGCTGGCCCAGGCCAGCCGTGCTGATGGCTTGCCACGCGCGCGCTTCCTTCACTGGTCGGAACGGATTGCCCGCGAGGAAATGCGCCACCGGATCTTGGTCCACGCGCAGGTCAATGAGGCCTTTCGTGCCGACCAGTTGCAAGCCGAAGCCCGCCGCGCGGTCGCCCGCGTTCGCGACGGAATCGAAGTAAGCCGGAAAGCCCCGCTCCAAGTCGAAGCGCGCGTGGACCTCATTGCCGGCCAGCGGGCCCAGCCCCTCCGCGCCATCCTTCACGTCCGCGCGCGCCACGGGCTTGCCCGATTGGAGCACCGTTGCAGAGCAGGCCAACGGCCCGCCGCCGAAGTAACAGCACAAGTTCAGCACGTGCGAGCCAAGCACCCACAAGTCCAACGCCCCGCCGCGCACATCCTCTTTGCCGCGCCCGCGAATCTCCAGCAACCGGCCCAGCACGCCGTCCTTCAGCAGTTTATCAATCATCGGCAGCACGGGATGCCAGCGGTTCCGATGCGCGACGGCGAGCTTCACCTTGTGTTTTTCACAGGCCGCGACGATTTCATCCGCCTCCGCCGGCGTGCGGCAGAAGGGTTTCTCGATGTAAATCCCCTTCACCCCGGCATTCGCGGCGGCCACCGCCACATCGCGGTGTTGGTCCACATGCCGCATGCCGATGGCAACGATATCCGGCTTCACCTCGGCGAGCAGCGCGCGGTAGTCCGCAAAGCCGCGCGTGACCTTCAGCCGCTCGCGCGCGGCGGCGAGGCCCTTGGCGTCGGCATCGGCCACCGCCACGAGTTCAGTCTCCGGCAGCTTCAACCACATCGTGTCCAGCCCATGTCCGTAATCCCCGCGCCCCGTGTGTCCAATGACGGCAACACGCAGACGCGGTGCCTCCGCCCCGCGCGCGGCGAAAGCAAGGCTGCTGGCGGCAACGGTCCCGAGGAAACGGCGGCGGGTGGTCTTCATGATGCTGTGCGAATCTGGGCGGCGTCCCGGGGCGGAACAAGGAAAGAATTCTGCTCCAATCCGCCATTCCCTCACACCCACTCCAAGCGCACCAAGTTGAGCCCCGGCCCATTCCACGCCGGTTGCCGGGCAGGGCGCGGGCCGCGCTGTGGGCGCTCGGGATTGTAGGCGCAGATGCCGAATTGGTCCACGTCCGCCCACGATTTCAACGCGCCGTCAGCGGAGGTGAAGTCAGCGAGGGTCAGGGTCACGGTTTGCTCCGCGTCCGCGCCGGGGAGGTCGCGTTCGCAGACGAAGGTCCGGCGCGGGCCGCGGTAGTTGCGCCATTCATTCTCCTGGATGACAAAGGCGAGCGGGTTGGGCCGCGCGAGTTTGTAAGTGAGCTTGAGCTTGGCGCCCGACGGGCCGCGCCAGAGCGGGTCGGTGAGCTTGCGGGTCCACGTTTGCAGGTGCGCGTGGTTGCCGGCGTTGTGCTGGAACCAGTCGCGCAGGCCGCGCGAAAAGTCGTCCACCAACGGGCCGGGCCGCGTGGTCGCCTTCACGCCGGCGTCGCGCAAAGCCGCCACCGTGACGCTATGCAACTGGCTGCTCAAGCACACTTCGCGGGCGAACTCGCCGTTGCCCGGAAGCAGCTTCATCGGCACGGGTTCGGGCAGTGTGAAATGAACATTCGCGAAGGCGAAGAACGGCGTTCCGAGCGCGTGCAGCGGGAGCTGGGCGAGGAAGGCGTCGCCATTGCGCGTCACGTCGGCGCTGCGCCAGAAGCGGGCGCGCGGGTCCGAGTCCACGCTGTAGTAGATTTCGCAGCGCGCGGCGGTCCAAGCGTGTTTTGCGGGCGTGACGTGGAGCGTGGGCACGCCGTCGGCGGTCTTGAGCACGAGTTTGCTGCGCGGCGTTTCAGGCAGCGCGGGGCCGCCCTTGAGAAACTGGTCGAGCCACAGCGGCATCGCAACTGCGACCTCGGGCGTGAGGCGGTGGTTGAAATGCGGGGCCCAACTGTAGCGCGTGAGCTGGCCGGGGATGAGCGCGTTGGTGCGATACACGTCGTCCATCCAGCCGTGGAAGTCGTTTGTCGCGCTGCGGTGGAGCACGGGGCAGCGGATGAGCGGTGCATAGCTCTCGAAACTCAATGTGCGGCGAAAGGTGTCCACGTCGCCCTTCACCGCGTCCTGCGGGCGCGCCCGGCCGCCGGTGAATTCATGCTCCTCCCAACGCCAGCCCTGGCCGCCGACGCCCGGCACGGCGGCCTTCACGCGAGCGTCGGTGCCGGCGACATACATGGTGAGGTTCCCGCCCATCGAGTAGCCGTGGACGCCGAGGCGCTGCGCGTCCACCTCCGGCTGTTGTTCAAGAAACGTCAGCGCGCGACGGCAGCCGAGCGTGAGCAGATACCAGTTGTTGTTCTTTGGATGCTCGCGGTCCGTGAAGAACTGCTTTGGCCCGGGCAGCATCGAGCTGTAGCCGGGCACGTTGAGCTGCGATGGGTCCACCGCACCCCAGTCCGTGTTCGGGTCGCCGGGCTGCGCGCCGTCGGGAGAATTGAACGGCGGCTGGCCGGTGCCGCTGCCGCCCCAGTTCACGGACAACGCCGCGTAACCGCGCGCGACAAGGAACTTCACCTCGTGCAAGAACGCCCGCTGGCCGCCGCCATGGATATGAAGCACGGCCGGCAGTTTCTGTTTCGCGCCCTCGGGAAAACCATAAATCGCCGCCATGCGCGCGGGCTGGCCGCGAAAAGTGCCGACGAGAAAGCGCACCTGCCGGAACACACCGCCATCCTCACGCCACTCACGGATCACTTCGACTTCGAGCGGGTCCTTGCGCGGATCGAAGTCAGCCCACAGCTCCGTGACCGACTGCGGTGCTGGTATGACCGAAAGCACGTCGGCAGGAGCGATCAAAGGCAGAGTTGCAGCCGCCGTGCTCGCGCGGATGAAATGCCGGCGGGAGAATTGCGGCGATCGCATCATTGCTTCGGCTTCTTCGCTCCGTTGGCGATGTATTCCTCACGCGTGACGCCGCCGTCGCGGTTCGTGTCGAACTTCTCGAAACGTTTCTTCGCGCCTTCCGGGTCGGACTGGCGCGAGACGTATTCCTCGATCGTGAGCTTACCCTTCTTATCCTTGTCGAGCCGGTCAAACTTCGCGGCTCGCTCGGCACCGGATTCTTCCCCGGGCGCGGGAGGGGTAGCGGGCTTCGGCACGGGAGCCGGAGCCACCGGGGCTGGGGCGGTAGGCGACTCGGTCTTCTTCTTTTCCTTCTTCGTCTTGTCAGCGTGCCGGCCCGTGCCATCGCCATCGTCGAGGATGCCACCGGCGGGATTCAGCTTCGCGAGTGCGGCGGCGAGTTGCGTGCGCGCGCCCTTGCTCGCGTCTGTATCGGCACTCGTAGCGACCAGCTTCTCCTCAAACGGCGCCTTGCTCATGTCGAAGAGTTCGCCTTTCTGATTCAGCTTCCAACCGTCGGAGCGCACCCACCACTCACGAGCGAGTTCCATGAAGACGTGGTCACGCGGCTGGCCACGCTCGCCGCGCAGTTGCGGCGCGAAACTGCGGCCGTCGAGGAGTTTGTCCTGCGGCAAAGTCGCGCCGGCGAGTTCGGCGAAGGTCGGCACCAAGTCCGTGGCGTCGAGGAAGTCGGCGCAGACTTTTCCGGCGGGCGTGACGCCGGGCCAGTTCACGATGAATGGCACGAGCGCGCCGCCTTCGAGCATCGCGCCTTTCTGGCCGGAGAGCCGCTGACCGCCGATGGTGGATTTGTCGGCCCACTTCGCGCCGGTGCCGTTGTCGCCCATGAAGACGAGCAGCGTCCGCTCACGCAGTTTCAACTCGTCGAGCTTCGCGACGAGCTTGCCGACGAGCTTGTCCATGTAGGCGCAGTTGTCGGCCATGAGATCGGTAGGCTGCGACACGCTGTCGGGCGTGCGCATCAGTTCGCCGTGCACGTGCGACATCGAGTAGTAGATGTAGAATGGGTCGTTGCGGTGCTTGGTGATGAACTCGACGAGGTGGGCATGCATGAGGTCGGGCATGTATTCGCGGTCGCGGAGGGCCTTCTCGTTTCCGTTGACCCAGTATTTTTCCGGCTTCGCGTTCGACTGGGCCCAATACACCCCGCTGCCGCGAAACCTGAATTCATCATCGAAGCCGAACTCCCTTGGCCCGAGTGGCAGTTGGCCCCACTTGCCGATGCAGGAGCTCACGTAACCAGCGCCTTTCAGATACTGCGGCATGAAGGTCTCAACCTCGCGCTTCATGCGGCCCGTCGCGTCCTGGTTCGTCGCGCCGGTGCGGAACGCGTAGCGGCCCGTCATGATGAGCGCGCGCGACGGCCCGCACAGCGGCGCGGTGTAGAGGTGCGTGTAGCGCGTGCCCCCGGCGGCGAGTTGATCCACGTTCGGCGTCCGGTAGTTGTCCGCGCCGTAGGCGCTCACGTTCCCGATGCCGAGATCGTCGGCGAGGATGAAGATGATGTTGGGCTTCGCGGGCGCGGCGTGCAGCGCGGCCAGCGGCGCGAGCAGCAGGGCGATGAGCAAGGTGAGCTTGGTTTTCATTGGCTATTTCGCGTTCGGGTTCTTGCCGCCACCGGAGATGAACTCTTCGCGGGAAACCAAGCCATCCTTGTTAGCGTCGAACTTCGTGAACCTTTCCTTCGCGGCCTCCTGGTCGGATTGTTTGGCAAGATACTCGGCGAGCGTCAGCTTCACCTTGCCGGGGTAAAGCCGGTCGAAGCGTGCGCCGCGATCCTCGTCGTCAGGCGTGGAGGTTTTCTTCGCGCTCGTCTTCGGCTTGCCGGTGCCTTTGGGCTTCTGGCCGTCCTCGCTCACGGAGGAGCCAACGAGCGGGAGGAATTTCGCGAACGATTCGATGAGTGCCTGGTGCTCGGGCTTGTCGGCCAGGCTCACGGTCTCAGCGGGGTCGTTCACCTCATCGTAAAGCTCCGTGGCGATGATTTTTTCGCCATTGCGCTGACGCCAGAAGGTGCAGCGCCAGCGCTCGTCGCGGATGCTGTAGCCCATCGCGGGGCCCTCGGGAGTGCTGCGCGGGTATTGGCTGATGGCGACCTTCTGCTTCTGCGCTGCGGGATTTTCGATGAGCGGCTTCAAGCTCTTGCCGTCGAGCCCGCTCGGAATCGCCAGCCCGCACACATCGGCAAGCGTCGGATATATGTCCACGAACTCCACGGGCGCGTCGCACTTCCGCCCGGCGGTCTTCGCGCCCGGCACGCTCAGGAGCAACGGCGCGCGGGCGGCGAGCTCGAAGTTCGTGTGCTTGTGCCACAGGCCGTGGTCGCCGAGCTGCCAGCCGTGGTCGCCCCAGAGGACGATGGCGGTGTTGTCGGCGAGACCTTCCTTCTCCAGCGCGTCGAGCAGGCGGCCGATCTGAGCGTCGGTGTAGCTGATGGCGGCGTAGTAACCGTGGCGGAGTTGCTTCGCGAAGTCGGCGGGAATCGGATTCTCCTTCGGCACGCCGGGATAGTTGTGCAGTTCGCCGTTGCTGTGCCCGGCGAACGTGGGCGCGCCCTTGGGCAGGTGGCCAATCGCCGGCAACGGAATCTTCTCCGGGTCGTAGAGGTCCCAGTATTTCTTCGGCGACACGAACGGTAGGTGCGGCTTGAGGAAGCCGACGGCGAGGAAGAACGGCTCGCCCTTTTGCTTGAGAGCGTGCAGGCGCTTCACAGCCTCCGCGGCGGTGGCGCCGTCGGGGAGTTCGTCATCGGACTTCGGGCTGACCTCGAAGGCCGGCCCGCCTTTGGCAGATTTGCCTTTCGCCGCGCGCTTGTCGTTGTCCGCCGGGGCGGGCGCGGATTTGTCGGTGTATTCCTGCACGCTCACGCCGTGGCGGGTGACGGTGCGCTTGGTCCAGTCCACAGGGTCGGTGTCCACCGAGAAGCCCCGCGGATACCAGTGCGGCTCGCTCCACGAGCGGCCGTCCTCGAAGCCGACGTGGTAAATCTTGCTGAGGCCAGCGCAGTGGTAACCGTTGGCCTTGAAGTGCTGCGGCAACGTGACCGCGTTCGGCAGCGCGACGCGGAAATGCGTTTCCAAATCCCACACCTTCGTCGCGTCGGGCCGGCGGCCCGTGAGCAGCGAGGAGCGCGACGGCGAGCAGACCGCCTGCTGGCAGTAGGCGCGGTTGAACACCATCCCGCGCGCCGCGATGCGGTCCATGTTCGGCGTCCTGATGATCGTGTTTCCGTAGCAGCCGAGTTCCGGCCGCAGGTCATCCACGGCGATAAAGAGGACGTTGGGTTTCGTTGGCGCGGCACCAGCGAGGGAGGCCCCGAGCAGCAACAGAACGGTCATTAGGGATGGTCGCATGTTGACCCCAACAGATGGTTTCTGACGTCGAAAGGTGACAAGCGTCTCGGGAATCAGCACTTCGTTACCGGGCTTTCGCCGTGCCCTAACTGCCGGGCCTCGCGTAAGTCACGTTCAAGCCCACGCTGCTCGAGACGAGATTTCGCTCCCGGGGCGGAACAGAAAAAAATTTGAACCAATCCGCCAGCCCCTCACACCCACTCCAAGCGCACCAAGTTAAGCCCCGGCCCATTCCACGCCGGTTGCCGGGCAGGGCGCGGGCCGCGCTGCGGGGGCTAGTGAACGAGTTGCAGCTGGTGAATCAAGGCGATGGCCAGGGAGACGGCGAAGAGGACGAGGCAAGGAACGCGCTTAACCCAAGGGGTGTTCACGCGAAGGTGAACGACAAAGGCGCAGATCATCAGGAAGGCCATGCCGGCTCCGCCCACGACAGCCAGCGGGGGACGTTCGATGCCTAACACAAGCAGCAGTGCGAGCGTGAGCTTGCAGATGCCGACGATGTCGCGGAGCCAGTCTGGCAGTTTGTAGTGATGAAATTCATGGATGATATTTTCGTAGCGCACGACCCAGACATAAAAGATAGAAGCGGCAACGAGGGACTGGAGGGTGTAGAGGGCAGTAGCCATCGAGGTGATTAAATACCGGACTGGAGAACCGGGATCAAGCCGGGTTACCAGCAAGCGGCCGGGCGGGATTTGCCGGAGTGATCAAGCGGCGGAGAGCATTTTGGCGGTGGGCGAAGATTTTCTCAATATCCGGGCGGATGAACCAGCGGTGCAGGAGCCAATCAAAGGGGACGGCATAACGAACGACATCGCGAGCGAGCGTGCCACCATCGCGTGCCTCGAAGGTGTGCTCGTGCAGCCACTGGCGGTAAGGGCCGCGAAGCTGCTCATCTACGAAGCGGTAGGGCGGCTGCCACTCCTTGATGAGGGTGCGCCAACGCATTGGCAAGCCGTGGACGCGCAGGCGGTAATCAATGAGCGCCCCAGCTTGCATGGCGATGGGCTGAGGCGTGACGATGTGAAAATGGAGCCAAGGCGGGGTGATGGCATCGAGGTTCGCAGCGTCCGCGAAAAAGGGAAAGAGCTGCTCGGGTGTGCGGGGCAGCCAAAGTTCGCAACGGTATTCGCGGAGGCGCATACAGAATCGAGGTTCAAGGGGCGACGGCCAGGCGGAGCATGACTTCGTTGCGCCGCAACGGAGCAGGCGTCCACGGGGGATCGAAGTAACCAAAGACGGGGGTGGCAGAAGATTGGAGTGCCTGAGCTGTCAGCCACGTGCGGAGCTCGGCGAGTACCTCGGCTTCCCGCATGGCGGAGCGCCCGCCCCGAAAACGCAGCACGGCAAATCGACCCGCCGACGATTCGCGGACGGTGACTGTGCCGGCGGTGGGCCGGGGCACAGTGGCGGTGGTGAGGCTGGCTGGCATAACGAAGGCCATCGCGGCGTTGGTTGGTTCACCGGACATGAATACGGGCGTGGTCATGGCAATTTTTTGGCCGGCTGCGTTCGCCCCGGTGATGAAGTTGAACAGCCGCATGAAACTACCATCGCTACCGTCCCGGCGTAAATCAGTCATGGGGGTCTCCACCAAGGTGAGGGCGGGGTAATCGCGCAGTTCGAAACGACCCTCCGCCCGAACCACCTTGTAGGGGGCAGATTCGTAACCAGCTCGCGTGAGCTGGCAGCCGCCCAACAAGGTGCCTAACCAGCCGGCAGTGAGGATGGCGGCCATGAATAGCCAAATTTTGCGGCGCTTCACGGGATCCTCGCGGCTTGACGGATGGAAGGCGCGGGCGGCGTGGACCAATCGTAAGCCACCAAGGCATTGAGCTCGCGGACTAAAACCTGCTGGTCAGCGACGGCTAGGTGGGCCCAAGTTTCACTTTTTGTCAGCTTACGGCGATCTAGCAGTTCAGGCTTTTCCTTGTTGGCATTAAACAGCAGCAATTCCCCTCGTTGATCCAGCGCGAGGAAACGGTCTCCGCCGGCGACGAGGCTCCAGTACTTGCCGAAGG
>Ga0194122_10001909_pt1 | contig 24078 bp, 26 predicted proteins | sample TA2MahCa10mmetaG_FD_155487 | JGI IMG/M metagenome (GOLD analysis project Ga0194122, IMG submission 155487) | Freshwater microbial communities from Lake Tanganyika, Tanzania - TA2015021 Mahale Deep Cast 10m | ecosystem: Environmental > Aquatic > Freshwater > Lake | place: Tanzania: Lake... | reverse complement strand
CGTGCTGTTCGGCGATGGCGCCGCCGCCGTGGCGGTGGAAGCCTGCGCCGACGAAGACAACGGGCTGCTGGGCTTCCGCATGCATTCCGACGGCAGCCGCAACGGCTGCCTCACCCTCGCGCAAACCGACTCCCACACCGATGTGCTCGGTGGCGTGAGCGCCCAGGTGGGAGGCTTTGCGCCGCTGCGGATGAACGGCCAGGAGGTGTACAAGTTCGCGGTGCGGGAAGTGCCCGCGGTGCTCAAAGAGCTGCTGGAGAGCACGGGCACCCCGGCCTCGGATCTCAACTGGCTGCTGCTGCACCAGGCCAACCAGCGGATCCTGGATGCCGTGGCCGATCGCTTTGCCATTCCCCACGAGCGGGTGCTGAGCAACCTGGCCAGCTACGGCAACACGTCCGCCGCCACAATTCCGCTGATGCTGGATGAGGCCGTGAAGGATGGCCGCGTCAAGCCAGGCGATCTGATTGCCAGCAGCGGCTTCGGCGCGGGCCTGAGCTGGGGCGGAGCGCTACTGCGCTGGGCGGGCCCGCAGAGCTGAGCAAGCCGGGCCCTCAGCCCCGCCGCGTAATCTCCCCCCCACAGTGCAACGCGAGCGGCTATGGGTATCGCCTGGGTGTTTCCCGGACAGGGCTCACAGAAGGTGGGCATGGCCGCCGGGGTGCTCGAGCTGCCCGGTGCCCGCGAGCGCTTCGCCGCTGCTTCCGAGCTGCTCGGCCGCGACCTGCTGGCCATCTGTGCCGGTGAAGCCGACGGCGAGCTGAGCGATCTCAATGACACGCGCAACACCCAACCGGCCCTGTTCGTGATCGAAAGCCTGCTGGTGGATGGCCTCAAGGCCCAGGGCCGCCAGGCTGATCTGGTGGCGGGCCACAGCCTGGGTGAACTGGTGGCGCTGTATGCCGCCGGCGTGTTCGATGCGACCACCGGGCTGCAACTGATGAAAACCCGCAGCGAGCTGATGGCTGCCGCCGGTGGCGGCGCCATGACCGCCGTGATGGGCTTCGATCGCGCCGAGCTCGAGCAACTGGTGGCCGCCACCGAAGGGGTGGTGATCGCCAACGACAACAGCAGCGCTCAGGTGGTGCTCTCGGGCTCTCCCGAGGCCGTGGCCGCCGTGAGCGGCCAGCTCAAGTGCAAACGCGCCATCCCCCTGGCGGTGAGCGGTGCCTTCCACTCACCCTTCATGCAGGCAGCGGCCGATGCCTTCGCCACCCAGCTGGAAAGCGTGCCTTTCAACGACGCCAGCATCCCCGTGCTGAGCAACACCGATCCCAGCCCCGAAACCAGCGGCGCAGCCCTCAAAGCCCGGCTGCGCAGCCAGATGATCACCGGTGTGCGCTGGCGCGAAACCATGGATCGCTTCAGCGCCGATGGCATCAACACAACGGTGGAGATCGGCCCCGGCAACGTGCTGAGCGGCCTGATCAAGCGCAGTTGCGAGGGGATCACCACGGCTCAACTCAGCAGCGCCGCCGACCTGGGGCTGTGAGCGACCCAACGCAGCGGCCCGGCAGCCGGCCGGTGAACGCGGTGAAGCGAGTGCTGCGCCGGCGCCGCAAGCCGGCCGAACCGCCGGCGCTGCTGCGCACGCCGCGGCCGAGCCTCACCTACCGGCTGGTGAGCTATCTGCTGGTGTTTCCCATCTACCGGCTGCTGTTCCGCGGCCGAACCGCCGGCAACGGCAACGTGCCCCTGGAGGGGGCGCTGGTGGTGGTGGCCAATCACGGCTCCCATCTCGACCCACCGCTGTTGGGCCATGCCCTGGGGCGGCCCGTGGCCTTCATGGCCAAGGCCGAGCTGTTCCGGATCCCTGTGCTGGGGCCGATCATCCGCGCCTGCGGCGCCTATCCGGTGGCCCGCGGCGCCAGCGACCGCGAGGCGATCCGCACCGCCACCGATCGACTGGAGCAAGGCTGGGCCACCGGTGTGTTCATCGATGGCACCCGCCAAACCGATGGCCGCGTGAACAACCCGCAACCGGGTGCGGCCCTGCTGGCGGCCCGGGCCGGCGTGCCCCTGCTGCCGGTGGCGATCATCAACAGCCACCGGGCCCTCGGCACCGGCTCCAAGCGGGCGCGGCTGGTGCCCGTGCATATCCGTATCGGCACGCCGATCCCGCCGCCGGCTTCGCGCAAACGGGCCGATCTCGATGCCGCCACCGCCGCCTGCCAGGCCCAGATCAACGCCCTGCTGGATCAGGGCCTGATCAGCGGCCCCGCGCTCCCTCCAGCAGCGGCCCGAAACGCGCTGCCGCCCAGCTCCTGAGATCACGGCCCGTGAGCACCCACAGGGCCGCCCGGGCGCCATCACCCCACACCTTGCGCCAACCCTCCGGCGTGCAGCGCGTGCCGCAGGGCACCGCCACGGGCGTGAGGCCAATGCCGCGGCTGCCCGCCACCAAACGGCCCACGAGCATGGCCCGCTGCATGTGATCGCTGCTGGTCACCAGCAACACGTGGCGCACCTTGGCGCGCCTGAGCTCATCCACGATCGAGGTGAAGTTGGTGAGCGTGTCGGTGGCGCGGTAGTCGAGCTGCACCCGCCCCTGATCCAAGCCGCGGCGCCCAAACAGCCAGTGGGCGTATTCCGGATTGCTGCCCCCGCTCACCAGCACCGGCAGACCATCGCGCTCAGCCAGCTCAGCGGCAACCCGCTCGCGCTCCACATCGCCGCCCAGCACCAGGATCATCTGAGGAGGCGGCAAGGGGGGCTGCCACAGCCCGCGGGAGAACACCAACAATCCCGCTCCGGCCAGGGCCAGCAACAGCCAGCGGCCACGGCCGCGCTTCCGGCGCCGGGGCTTGGTGGCGCGCCGCGCCTGGGGCGCTCCCTGGCGCTGGCCGGAGCGGGGGCGTGTCACAACCCCTCCACCGGGCTTGTGGGATAGAGCGGCAGCACAGGAGCCCAGGGACCCGCCAGATCAGCGGCTTGGGCCAGCTGCGCCAGCTCGAGCAGTTGCAGGGCATCGGCCTCAGCATCCACAACGGCCGCCGCACAGGGGTCATCCCCGCCCCAACTCTCACCGGGACGCACCAGCCGAGGCAGCTCCAGCTCCGCCACCCCACCCAGCGCTGCCGGATCGAGGCCGTAACAACCCACCACGCTGCCGCGGCGGGGCAGCAACTGCTCCAGCCACAGCCGCTTTCCAGCCTCATGCGGGGCCTGCGCGGTGAGCAACCGCCGAGCGATCAGCAAAAAGCTGCTGAAGCCATGCAAGGGAACCGCCAACTGCTGAGCCAGGGTGCGGGCCAGCACCACCGTGAGCCGGGTTCCGGTGAAGCCACCCGGCCCAGTGGCCACAGCCAGCCGCCCCAGCTGAGGCCACTGCTCGGCCGGCAACACCTGCTCCACACAGGGGAGCAGATCATTGGAAAGGCGCCGTCCCAAAGGGAAACTCGCCACCCGAACAGCCGCAGCGGGCTCCCCGAGGGGCTGAACCGCCACCCCGAGGGTCTCGCTGGAGCTGTGGAGCGCCAGCAGCAACGGCCGCGATGCACACGGCTGGTCGTGTTGAAAGCTGGAGGCAGCACCACTCATGTAGGCACCACCTGATCGGGGCGGAGCCGCTGCCAGCGGCCGCGCTCGCGTTCAAAGCTGCCGCAGCTGCGCACGTCCCACTCCACACCCACCTGGCCATCCTGCAGATCAAGCACCTGCACGTGAATCCGGGGTTCCTGCGGGGCAAACACCGGCGTAGCGGTGAGGTGAGGCACCCCATGCTGGCGCTCAACCGCGTGGTAGGCCTGGCATTGGTCCACCCAGCGGCAATCCACGCAGATGCACATGCCCGGCGCCGCAGCGGATGGGGCCATTGTGACCCCTGCCGGGGCAGCGGAGCTGGCATGGCAGCGGCTGGAGCCCGAGCGCTGGCCGCTACCGCTGGATGCCTTCCCGAGCGAGGCGGCGCTGGTGGGGGGCGCCGTGCGCGATGCCCTGCTCGATCGCCTGGCCACCGCCCCGGATCTGGATTTGGTGGTGGAGGGCGATGCCGTGGCTCTGTGCAAGCAGCTGGGCCGGCGCCATGGCGGCAGCAGCGTTGTGCTCGATGCCGAGCGATCGATGGCGCGGCTGGTGATCGGCGGCTGGAGCATCGATCTGGCCCGCCGCGACGGCGCCAGCCTGGAGGCCGATCTGCATCGGCGCGACTACACGATCAATGCCATGGCACTGCCCCTGGCCGATCACCAGCAGCTGGTGGATCCCCTCGGCGGCCTGGAGCATCTGCGAACGCAACAACTGGTGGGCGTGGCGGAGGCCAACCTGCTCGACGATCCCCTGCGCCTGCTGCGCGGGCTGCGGCTGGCCGCCCAACTGGGCTTTGCGCTTGAGCCCAGCACCGAGCGCTGGATCGAGCTGCACCATGGCGCGATCGCTGGGGTGGCGGGCGAGCGGGTGCTGGCCGAGCTGGAGAAGCTGGCTGCCGCCCCCTGCGGTGAAGGGTGGCTCGCTCGCTGCCTGGAGCTGGGCCTGCTGGCCCCGTGGCGCACGAGCGGCTGGAGCCAGGCGGAAGCCCACCGGCTAGCGCTCTGTAGCGCCGCCAACGCGCAGCGGCTCGCACTAACCGCGGCAGAGCGCAACACGTTTCTGCCGCTGGCACGCCTGGCCAACAGCCTCGATGGCCGGGCCCTCGAGCAGCTGCGCAGCAGCCGCAAGTTGCAGAAACAAGTGGCCACGCTGCGCCGCTGGCTGGAGCACTTGGAAGGTGCTGAACCCGCCCAACAAGCGGAAGCGCTCAGCGAAGCGGAACGCCTGCAACTGCATCGCGATCTGGAGGACTGCCTGCCGGCCCTGCTGCTTCCCTGGCCCGCAGAGCAGGCCCAGATCTGGCTGGCGCGCTGGCGCGATCACCACGATCGGTTGTTTCACCCCAGGCCCGCCATCGACGGGCGCAGCCTGCAACAGGAGCTGCAGATCGAAGCATCACCGCTGCTGGGGGAGCTGCTGCGCTATCTGATGCAGGAACAGGCCTTCGGCCGTGTGCACAGCCACGACGAAGCACTGCAGCAAGCCAGGCAATGGCTCACATCCGCTGATCATGCTGGCGGAAGGGCACCTCGGCGTGATTAACTTCCTACGCAAAGGCGTTTAAGACGACCTGATTCGCGCCAATTCGGACGCTGAGATCTCGCCAGTTCGGTTAACAGCCTTGAAACGCCACTTCACGCAGCTGAGCTGCCAGTTGCACGGTCTTGTGCACTGCCAGAGCTGCAAGGAGTAGCGGGCACCGTCCAAACGCGTGGTATCAGCCCGCAGGGCCAGAACACGTTTTTCTTCCTCTCTCTCCCCCTTTCCTTCCCATGAGCGTTCGTCTGTACGTCGGCAACCTGCCCCAGAGCTTTGATGCCAAGGAGCTCGACGCTCTGTTCGCCAGCGTGGGTGAGGGGGTCCGCTTCAAGGCCGTGCAAGACCGCGAAACCGGCGCCGGCCGTGGCTTCGGCTTCGCCAACGTTGACGACGAGAAGGTGGCCGATGCCGTGATCGAGCAACTGAACGGCCGTGAGTTCGCCGGCAACGCGCTGCGCATCGAGCGTTCCGAGCGTCGTGATGAGCGCCGCGGCAACGATCGCCGCCCCGGTGGCGCCCCTGGCACCCCCGCCGTGGCCCGCAAAGCCGTGAACAAGGTGGTGCACCGCGATTCCGTGGAGGAAGGTGCTCCCGATCCCCGCTGGGCCGGCGAACTGGCCAAGCTCAAGAGCCTGCTCGACAACCAGAAGGCAGCGGTCTGAGGTTCACCATGGAGGAGCAGTGCTGGAACTGGCGCGGCTTCTCCATCACCTACAGCTGCGTTGAAGCAGAAGCCAACGGCTCTTCCTCTGGGAGAGCCGTTCTTTGTGTGCACGGCTTCGGCGCCTCCAAGGGCCACTGGCGCCACAACCTGGCTCCGTTGAGCCAGGCAGCAACGGTTTACGCCATCGATCTGCTCGGCTTCGGCTACAGCAGCAAACCACTCTCCTGCCTCGAGGGTGAACCTCTGCTCCCCGGGGCCGTGCGCTACGGCTTCGATCTCTGGGCGGAGCAGGTGCGCGATTTCTGCCTCGAGGTGATCGGCATCAACCAGGGCATCGAGCTCCAACTGATCGGCAATTCGATCGGTGGCGTGGTGGCGCTGAATGCCACCCGCTTGCTGCAAGAGATCCACCAGGATCCCCAGCAGGTGATCCTGATCGACTGCGCCCAGCGCGAACTCGACCTCAAGCGGCTCGACACCCAGCCCTGGCCCGCCCGCCTCACCCGGCCGCTGGTGATGACGGTGGTGCGGCAGCGCTGGATCATCCAGAGCCTGTTTCAGCTGCTGGCACGACCCGCCTTCGTGCGAGGCGTGCTGCAGCAGGCCTATCCCAGTGGCAGGAACGTGGATCAGGCGTTGGTGGATCTGCTGATCCGCCCCAGCCAACAACCCGGCGCCACGGAAAGTTTTCGAGGCTTCGTGAATCTGTTCAACGACTGGCTCGCGCCTCAATTGCTGGAGCAGCTGCGGGTGCCCGTACGCCTGCTGTGGGGCGCGCAAGATCCCTGGGAACCGCTGGAGGAAGCGCAGCGATGGCAGCACAACCACGCCTGCATTCAGGAGCTCACAGTGCTCGATGGGCTCGGCCACTGCCCCCACGACGAATCACCCGAGCAGGTGAATCCGATCTTGCTGGCGTGGCTGCAGCTGGGCTGGCGTTAACGCGCCTGCGCAATCACAAACGAGCGCGGTAAATCCAGGAACTTGCCCGAGGTGGGCACGTAGGCGCGGTTGTTGAACACGTCGTAATCGAGCTCCTCAATCACATCAAGAATGCCGCGATACAACCGCAGGGAAGCCCACACCGGCCAGCGTGCATCCGGGGCCAGCCAACGCACACCCGCCTCCGATCGCGCAAACCACTCGCGGGCTCGCTGCAGCTGAAAGCGCATCAGTTCACGCCAACTGTCGTTGAGGGTGCCGGCCATCAGCTCAGCTTCGCTGTAGCCGAAACGCTCGAGATCTTCCTGGGGCAGATAAATGCGGCCGCGACCGCGGTCTTCACCCACATCACGCAGGATGTTGGTGAGCTGATTAGCAATACCGAGCGCCACCGCCGCTTCACTGGTATCGGGAGGATGGCTCCAGGGGGCCGAGGTGTAGGCCGGATCGATGCCCATCACCTCCTGGGTCATCAAGCCCACGGTGCCTGCCACTCGGTAGCAATAGAGCTTCAGCTGCTCGAATGTGGCGTAGCGGTGGGTGGTGAGATCCATCCGCATGCCCTCAATCATGTCGAGATAGGGCTGAATCGGCTGGGGATAGCGCTCGATCGTGTCGGCCATCACACGATCCAGGCCATCGCGAACGGTGCCGGCGAACAGATCGCGGGTGCGCTGCTCCCAGACATCCAGGCGCTCGGCCAGCTCAGCCTCGGGGCGGGTCATCGCCTCGGGGCTATCCATCAGCTCATCGGTGCGGCGGCACCACACATAGATGGCCCAGATGGCCCGGCGCTTGGCCGGCGGCATCAGCAGCGTGCCGAGGTAGAAGGTTTTGGCCCACTCGGCGGTTTCCTGCCGGCAGGCCTCGTAGGCCTCCTCCAAGGAAGGAATTTCCGTTGGGGCAGCAGCAGCCAACGACACAGGCTCAGGCCGCCGCTGGCACCGCCGCAGCCACCGGGGCTGCTGCCACGGCCTGGGCGCAGAGCTTGCCGCTCAGCACAGCACCCTCCATCGAAGCCAGGTAGCGCTGCATGGTGTAGTCGCCGGCGAGGAAGAAATTGGGGATCGGGGAAGTCTGATCCGGGCGCAGCTGCTGGCAACCAGGCACGGTTTTGTACACCGATAGGGGCGTTTTCACCACGATCGCCTTGCGCAGCTTGGCCTGGTCGTCGCCGGTGAAGTGCATCGGGAAGAGGCGCTTCAGCTCCTCCATCGTGGCGGCCACGATGTCGTCGTCGCTGCGGCCGATCCAGTCTTTGGCGGGAGCGAACACCAGCTCGAGCATCGAGCGCTCGGGATCCTCGTATTCCTTGCAGGTGTTGCTCATGTCGGCATACACGCTCAGCAGAGGGCTGCGGCTGAACAGCAGGTGATCGATTTCGGTGAGCTTGCGATCAAACCAGAGGTGGATGTTGATCACCGGCACGCCGTTGAGGCCATCGAGCTTCTTGAAGTAGGGCATCTCCTTCCAGGGCTCCGGCAGCAGCAGCTTGAACGGATCCACCGGCAGCGCGCTCACGTAGGCATCGGCCTGGAGCGTGAACCCCTCTTTGCCCTTGATCCCGCCGATGCGGAAACCGCTCACCGAGCCATCGGCATTGAGCTCGATCTCGCGCAGCGGAGCATCGAGATGCACTTCACCGCCCCGCTCGCACACGTAATCCACAATCGGCTGGCACAGCCGCTGCGGCGGGTTGCCATCCAAGAAGGCCATCTTGGATCCGTCGCCCTCCTGGAGGAAGCGATTGAGGGCGGTGAGCACCACGGTGCTGGAGATTTCATCGGGATCGATGAAGTTCAGCGCTTTGGCCATCGCGATGAACACCTCATCGTTCACCCGCTCCGGGATGTTGTGCAGGCGCAACCATTCCGTCCAGGAGTATTTATCGCACTCCTCCACATACTGTTGCCCGCGCAGCATGGCGGGCACAAGGCCCATGCCGAAGGAGATCTTCTCCGGCCAGGTGAGCATGTCGTTGTTGCCGAGAATCGCCGCCACGCCGTTGAAAGGCGCTGGGATATCGGGGAAATCAAAGCGGCTGTAGGTGCCGGGCGTTTCCTTCTGGTTGAAGATCATCGAGTGGCTCTTCCACTGGAGCCGGTCTTCGATGTTCAGCTCCTTGAAGAGCTGGCGCATGTTGCGGTAGGCGCCGAAGAAGATGTGGAGGCCGGTCTCGTACCAGTCGCCGTCCTCGTCTTGCCAGGCGGCCACCTTGCCGCCGAGCACATCGCGAGCTTCCACCACCACCGGGGTATGACCGGCGTCGCAGAGGTACTTGGCGCAGGCCAGACCGGCCAGACCAGCACCGGCGATCGCGACGCGCATGAAAACCCCTGAATCAGCAGACAACCTTAAGGGGGCTGCTGCAGGGGTGCTGAGCCAATGCCGCGAGCCCACCTGAATCCAACCCGCCGCGGCCGGCGCTTGACCGCACGGCGCGGGGGCTTTCTAAAGTCAACGCAGCCGGTCTTTGGGTCTGCCGGCCTGCGCTGCCCTGCCCTGCTCCATGGCCGACACACTGCTCAAAGCCACCACACGCCACGTGCGCATCTTCACGGCCCGCGTGGAGAACGCTCAGTTGGTGCTCGACCCCAACCAGCTCACGCTGGACCTCGACCCTGACAACGAGTTCCTCTGGGATCAGGCCAGCATCGAAACCGTGCAGCAGCGCTTCCGCGAGCTGGTGGATGCCCATGCCGGCCAGGATCTCAACGACTACAACCTGCGCCGCATCGGTTCGGAACTCGAGGGCAAGATCCGCGAACTGCTCCAGGCCGGCGCCCTCCGCTACAACCCCGACTGCCGGGTTCTGAACTACTCCATGGGCCTGCCGCAGGCCCCCCAGAGCGCATGACCCGATCCCGCAGCAGCCGCGGCTACGACGACGACCGTTACGGCTATCCGGAGGAGCGTCGCGGGCGCCCCAGCCGCGGGCGTGATCCCTACGACTTGCCCCGGCGCGGTGGCGGCTCCTCGGGCGGCGGCAACGGCCCCGGTGGCGGCGGCGGCTTTCAGTTCAACGTGGCCAGCGGAGCGATCCTGGCGGGCGTTCTGGTGGTGGGCATCGGCATCGGCACCGGCATCTCCAGCACCACCCAGGGGGATCAGGGCAACATCGCCAGCTCCCAGCAGCTCGACATGGCCGTGCCCGATCCGGAGTTCTGCCGGCAATGGGGCGCCAGCGCCTTCGTGATGGACATCGAGCTGTACACCACGATGAACCCCAGCACTAGCTTCGTGACGCAGCCCGCGCTCAAGCCCGGCTGTGTGATCCGGCGGGAAAACTGGAGCGTGCTGCAGAAGGAGGGCGCGGTGACCGCTGAGCAGATGCGCCAGTGCAAGCAGCGGATGAACACCTTCGCCTACATCGGCTCCGTGAAAGACAAGCCGGTGGTGCGCTGCGTGTACCAGACCGACACCAGCGAGAACAAGTTCCTCACCAAGGGCGTCGCCGACGACACCGTGGGCATTACGCCGGAAGCCGATCAGTTCTGATCGATCAGGCTGGATCAGCCCCCGCCTGCTCCACGGCGGGGGGCTGGTTTTGCAGAAGCGGCCGGCGCAGGGGGCTATCGGGGCTGGCGAACACCGGCAGCACCTCCTTACGGAAGGCATCAGCCGCGCGGGAGCAGTAGCGCGAGGGATGGCTGATCAACTTGAGCTGCCGCCGCACCGAAAGATCCGCAAGGGCCGGGCGGTGCAGGCTGCCCGCCGCCAGCTCCCGCTCGATCGATACCACCGGCAGGAAGGCGGCGCCCAGGCCGCTCTGCACGGCGTTCTTGATGGCCTCAAACGAGTTGAGCTCCATCTCGATCTTCAGGCGCGACACATCCAGGCCTGAGCGCGCCAGCAGTTGGTCGACCATCTTGCGGGTGGTCGACTGGGCATCCAGGCACACGAAGCCCAGGCGGTAGAGATCGTCTTTGCTGAGCTCCGGCAGGCGGGCCAGGGGGTGCTTGGTGGGCAGCACCAGGGCCAGCTCATCACTGGCGTAGGGCACCACCTGCAGCAGCTCGTTGAGCTCACTGGGCAACTCGCCGCCGATGATCGCCAGATCGATCTGGCCGTTGGCCACGCTCCATCCGGTGCGGCGGGTGCTGTGCACCTGCAACTGCACCGCCACGTCGGGGTACTTCTGACGGAACAGCCCGATCATCCGCGGCATCAGATAGGTGCCGGTGGTCTGGCTGGCGCCCACGATCAGGGAGCCGCCCTTGAGGTTGTGGAGATCGTCGAGGGCTCGGCAGGCCTCCTGGCACTGGCTGAGGATCCGATCGCAGTAGCTGAGCAGCAGGTGGCCGGCTTCGGTGAGCTGCGCCTTGCGGCCGCCCCGATCGAACAGCGACACATTCAGCTGCTTCTCCAGGTTCTGGATCTGGAGGCTCACCGCCGGCTGCGTCACATAGAGGCTGTCGGCCGCCTTTTTGAAGCTGCCCTCGCTGGCGATCGCCCGCAGGATGCGCAGCTGATCGAGGGTGAAGGGCAGATCAGCCATGCAGGGGCGCAGGGTGGCTGCGGGAGGTTGAACTCTAGGTGCCCTCTCGGGGATCTCAGGCGACTGGGGAGAATCAGCCCACTCCTCGCGCCAGCCGGCCTGTGACTCCCACCAGCGATCTCCATCACAGCAGCTGGGTGATGCTGGCGCTGCTGCTGGCCTTTGCCGTGATTCACAGCGGCGGCGCCTCCCTGCGCTACTGGGGCGTGGAGCGCATCGGTGAGCGGGCCTGGCGGCTGCTGTTCGCCGCCGTGAGCATCCCTTCAGCCGTGGTGGTGATCGGCTACTTCCTGGCCCACCGCTACGACGGCATCCGGCTCTGGAACCTGCAGGACCAGCCCTGGATCATTCCGGTGGTGTGGGTCGGTACCGCCATCAGCTTTCTGTTTCTCTATCCGGCCACCTACAACCTGCTGGAGATCCCGGCGGTGCTCAAGCCCCAGGTGCGGATGTACGCCACAGGGATCATCCGCATCAGCCGCCATCCCCAGGCCATCGGCCAGATCCTCTGGTGCTGCACCCACCTGCTCTGGATCGGCAGCAGCTTCATGGTGGCCACCTGCGCCGGCCTGATCGCCCATCACCTATTCGCGATCTGGAACGGTGATCGCCGCCTGAGCAATCGCTTTGGAGCCGCCTTCGAGGAGCTGCGGGCCAGCACCTCGGTGGTTCCCTTCAAAGCCGTGCTCGATGGACGGCAGCAGCTACAGCTCAGCGAATTCCTGCGCCCCGCCCAGCTGGGGATCGCCATCGCGGTGGGGGTGTTCTGGTGGGCCCATCGCTTCATCGGCAGCGGTGCCACTGCCTTCAGCCGCACCGGGCTTGCCCACTGGCTGGGATAAATCGCCCATCGCGCTGCCTACACTCGCCCTGATTGCACCAGCGCCGGATGCCCTCGCCTGCCGAACTCGCCTGGCTGATTCCGGTGTTGCCCTTGATTGGGGCAGCGGTGGTGGGCCTTGGCCTGATCAGTTTCAACCGCACGGTGAACCGCCTGCGCAAGCCGGTGGCCCTGTTCCTGATCACCAGCGTGGGTGCCGCCGCCGTGCTCAGCTACGCCGTGCTCGCCCAGCAGCTGGCGGGGGCCGGCCCCACTGAAGTGTTGTTCAACTGGGCCAGCGCGGGGGCCTTCACCCTGGAGATGGGCTTCCGCGTGGATGCCTTGGGTGCCGTGATGCTCGCCTTGGTGACCACCATTGCCGTGCTGGTGATGGTGTATTCCGATGGCTACATGGCCCACGACAAGGGCTATGTGCGTTTTTTCACCTACTTGGCCCTATTCAGCAGCTCGATGCTGGGCCTGGTGATTAGCCCCAACCTCCTGCAGATCTATGTGTTCTGGGAGCTGGTGGGCATGTGCTCCTACCTGCTGGTGGGCTTCTGGTACGAGCGCGATGGCGCCGCCAATGCTGCCCAGAAAGCCTTTGTGGTGAACCGCGTGGGCGACTTCGGCCTGCTGCTCGGCATCCTCGGTCTGTTCTGGGCCACCGGCAGCTTCGGCTTTGAGCAGGTGGGCACAGGCCTGCAAGCAGCGATTGCCAATGGCAGCGTGTCGAACGGCATCGCGGTGCTGCTCTGCCTTCTGGTGTTCATGGGCCCGATGGCGAAATCGGCCCAGTTCCCGCTGCACGTGTGGCTGCCCGATGCGATGGAGGGCCCCACACCGATCTCTGCGCTGATCCACGCCGCCACGATGGTGGCGGCCGGCGTGTTCCTGGTGGCGCGCCTGCAGCCGGTGTATGTGCCCTTCCCTGAAGTGCAGGTGGTGGTGGCCGTGATCGGCACGATCACGCTGTTTCTGGGGGCATCGATCGCCCTCACCCAGATGGATCTGAAGAAGGGCCTGGCCTACAGCACCGTGAGCCAGCTCGGCTACATGATGCTGGCCATGGGCTGCGGTGCCCCGGTGGCCGGCATGTTCCACCTGGTAACCCACGCCTTCTTCAAGGCGATGCTCTTCCTGGGTTCCGGCTCGGTGATCCACGCCATGGAAGAGGTGGTGGGCCACGAAGCCGTACTCGCCCAGGACATGCGCCTGATGGGCGGCCTGCGCAAACACATGCCGATCACCAGCAGCACCTTCTTCATTGGCTGCCTGGCGATCAGCGGCATCCCGCCCCTGGCTGGCTTCTGGAGCAAAGACGAAATCCTGGGCCAGGCCTTCGGCAGCTTCCCGGTGCTCTGGGCCGCCGGCTTCATCACCGCCGGCATGACCGCCTTCTACATGTTCCGGCTCTACTTCCTCACCTTTGAGGGCAGCTTCCGGGGCAACGACAAAGCGATGCAGGCGCAGCTGATGGCCGCCGCCGGCAAGAGCTCTGACGAGCACGCCGATGATCACGGCCACGCCCACGCGGAGCACCCGCACGAATCCGGCTGGCAGATGGCGATGCCCCTGGCGGTGCTGGCGGTGCCTTCGGTGCTGGTGGGCCTGCTGGGCGTGCCCTGGAACAGCCGCTTCGGCTTCCTGCTCGATCCCCACGAGGCCGCCGAGGTAGCCGAGCACTTCAGCTGGGGCGAATTCCTTCCCCTGGCCGGCGCTTCGGTCGCCATCTCAGTGGTGGGCATCACCGTGGCCGTTCTGGCCTACGCCCTCCGCAAGATCGATCTGGGCACCGCTGTAGCCGGCCGCTTCCCCGCGATCAACGCCTTCCTGGCCAACAAGTGGTATCTCGATGCCATCAACGACAAGCTGTTCGTGCAAGGCAGCCGCAAGCTGGCCCGCTCGGTGCTCGAGGTCGACTCCAAGGTGGTGGACGGCGTGGTGAACCTCACCGGCCTGGTGACCCTCGGCAGCGGCGAAGGCCTCAAATACTTCGAAACCGGCCGCGCCCAGTTCTATGCCCTGATCGTCTTCGGCGGGGTGATCGCGCTGGTGGTGCTGTTCGGAGCACTCGGGTGATGGTCTGAGGCGTTGCCCTTTCGCCGGCTGCCGCTCGCGCAGGGGCGCGGCGGATGCCGGCTGCAGGGCAACGCCTCAGACCACCGCAAGGGAGGGGAAGGGCTGTCGCGAGCCAACCCAGGCCGCAGCCAAGGTCACTGTGCCGCCAGCTCTCGCCGCGCTGCCTGGGGTGTGTTCGCGGGGCGCTGTCCGCCCCCAGCGGTGAGCGCCCCGCGAACACACCCCAGGCACAACGCTCTGTGTGACATCCGCCACGCCACCGATGCAGCAGCGGAAGTGATTTCTACACTCCGCCCAGAGCCGTTGCCCCGTCTGTGCATCTGGATGTCGCCACGCTCCTGGCTGCCGCTGCAGACCAGGGCAGCAGCACAGCTTTTCCCTGGCTGAGCGCCTCGATCCTGTTTCCGATCGGCGCGGCGCTCTGCATCCCGTTTGTGCCCGACAACGGCGATGGCAAGCAGGTGCGCTGGTTTGCCCTGGGTGTTGCGCTGATCACCTTTCTGATCACGGTGGGCGCGTACCTGAACGGCTACGACCCCAGCAACCCTGATCTGCAGCTGGTGGAGAAGGTGAGCTGGCTGCCCGACCTCGGTCTGGAGTGGTCGGTAGGGGCCGACGGCATCTCGATGCCGCTGATTCTGCTCACCTCCTTCATCACGGCCCTGGCGGTGCTGGCCGCCTGGCCAGTGAGCTTCAAGCCGAAGCTGTTCTATTTCCTGCTACTGGCGATGGATGGCGGCCAGATCGCCGTGTTCGCCGTGCAGGACATGCTGCTCTTCTTCCTGGCCTGGGAGCTCGAGCTGATCCCGGTGTATCTGCTGCTGGCGATCTGGGGCGGCAAGAAGCGGCAGTACGCCGCCACCAAATTCATCCTCTACACAGCCGGCAGCTCGCTGTTCATCCTGCTGGCGGGCCTGGCGATGGCCTTCTACGGCGGCGAGATCAGCTTCAACTACACCGATCTGATGGCCAAGGGCTTCTCGGTGAAGTTCCAGCTGCTCGCCTACGCCGGTCTGCTGATCGCCTTCGGAGTGAAGCTGCCGATCGTGCCGTTGCACACCTGGCTGCCAGATGCCCACGGCGAAGCCACCGCACCGGTGCACATGCTGCTGGCGGGCATCCTGCTGAAGATGGGCGGTTACGCCCTGCTGCGCTTCAACTGCCAGATCCTGCCGGATGGCCACGCCGTGTTCGCGCCGCTGCTGGTGGTGCTTGGGGTGGTGAACATCATCTACGCCGCGCTCACCTCGTTTGCGCAGCGCAACCTCAAACGCAAAATCGCCTACAGCTCGATCAGCCATATGGGCTTTGTGCTGATCGGCATCGGCAGCTTCAGTGCCCTGGGATCCAGCGGCGCGATGCTGCAGATGATCAGCCACGGCCTGATCGGCGCCTCCCTGTTCTTCCTCGTGGGCGCCACCTACGACCGCACCCACACCCTGCAGCTCGATGAGATGGGCGGCGTGGGCCAGAAGATGCGCAAGATGTTCGCCCTCTGGACCGTGTGCTCGCTGGCCTCACTGGCGCTGCCGGGCATGAGCGGCTTCGTGAGCGAACTGATGGTGTTTGTGGGCTTCGCCACCGACGACGCCTACACCCTGCCCTTCCGCGTGGCGATCGATGGCCTCGCCGCGATCGGTGTGATCCTCACGCCGATCTACCTGCTCTCGATGCTGCGGGAGATCTTCTACGGCCAGGAAAAAGCCGAGCTGGTGGGTCACACCAACCTGGTGGACGCCGAGCCGCGCGAGATCTACATCATTGGCTGCCTGCTGGTGCCGATCATCGGCATCGGCCTCTACCCCCGCCTGATGACCGACAGCTACAAGGCGTCGATGGAAGTGCTCGTCGCCAAAGACGAGCGGGCCATGAAGGCCATGAACGCCCCAGCCGGTGCCGGCTTGATCCGTCAGGCGCCGCTCACAGCTCCAGCGCTGGCCGGGTAACAAAGCCTGCTGCCTGCCGAATTCGGCTGGCCCAGATCTCAAAGATCTACGTAATCTTCGAGCGCAACACCCCGGTGCCTTCCGACCGATGAAGCAGCTGAACTTCCTGCTGATCTTCAGCTTCGGCCTGGCGATGGTGATGTTCACCCTGGAGAACACCGCCCCCACCACGGTGCAGTTCCTGCCGGGGCTGAGCGCCACCTTGCCCCTGGCAGCCCTGCTGCTTCTGGTGGGTGGCATCGGTGCCACAGCGGCCTGGGTGTTCGCCGTATGGACCGGCGTGGTGAAGCGGGTGGAAAGCCAGATCAATCCGGGCGAAGCGGAAGCACAGCAGGTGCGCATCCGCGAGCTCGAAGAAGACGTGCAGCGCTACCGCGCCGCTGTGGATGCACAGCTGGGGCTACTGCCGGCCGCCGGTGAGAGCTCAGCGCAAACCGAAGCGGCCTGAAGGCAGCTCTGGCCTGGCTTTTCAGGCTTCGAGCCGATAGGGTCGGGTGAGTGCACGCGGACCCGTGGCCACAGATGGCGCCAGGCTGGCCATCCGCCTGTTGCAAGACGCCGCGGAACGGGGCGACCTCGATCCCTGGGATGTGGATGTGATTGCCGTCGTGGACGGCTTTCTCGATCAGCTGCGCCAACGCATTGAAGTGCCCAGGCTGGTGGCGGCTATGGGGCGCGGCGGCAGCTACGAACAGGATCTGGCCGAAACCAGCGAGGCCTTTCTGGCCGCCTCGATGTTGGTGAGCCTCAAGGCGGAGGTGCTGGAAGCGCAAACCTTCCCGCCCGAGCCGCTGCTCGATGACGACGTCTGCTTTGACTTTGACGCCAAAGGCCAGGGCTGGCTGCTCAGCCCGGGCGTAGAGCTGCCCAGGCGCCCGGAGCGCCACCTGCTGCGCCGCCCCGTGGCCCCGCCGCCCCTGCAGCGGCCGGTCACGCTCGGTGAGCTGATCCGCCAACTCGAAGACATCGCCGAGCGGCTGGAGCAGGAGGAGGGCCAGCGCAGTAAACGCCAGCGGAGCAAGCGCTACAGCGATCGAGCCGTGATCGAGCAGGTGGCGGCCCTGGCCCACCGCGAGAAGCTGCCGGAAACCACCGCCGCCCTCAGCCAGTTCCTGCTGCAGTGGCCGCCAGCACTGGAGTGGACCGGCTTTGAAGGGCTGGTGCAGGCCTGGGCTGGAGTGGCCCCGGACGATCTCGACAGCGATCGGGTGGGGGTGTTCTGGGCGCTGCTCTTCCTCTGCTCCCAGGGCAAGGTGGAGCTGGAGCAGCAGGGCGGCCTGTTTGGCCCGCTGCAGCTCAAGCGGCTGCTGGATGAGGGCGAGAGCGTGCAATTGCCCCTGCCTGCGGAACTGGGGTCAGCTCGGGGGCCGGCTCGGGAGCCGCTTGCGGCCTAGAGGCCTTGCGTAGGGTGGGCCCACTCACCGAAAGCAGACAGCGCCGATGAAGGCGATGATCCTGGCGGCCGGTAAGGGAACGCGGGTGCGACCGATCACCCACATCGTTCCCAAACCGATGATTCCGATCCTGCAGAAACCCGTGATGGAGTTTCTGCTCGAGTTGCTTCGGGAACACGGCTTCACCGAAATCATGGTGAATGTCTCCCACCTGGCCGAGGAGATCGAGAACTACTTCCGCGATGGCCAGCGCTTCGGCGTGGAGATCGCCTACAGCTTTGAAGGCCGCATTGAAGACGGCCAGCTGATCGGCGATGCCCTCGGCTCTGCCGGTGGTCTCAAGAAGATCCAAACCTTCCAGCGCTTCTTCGACGACACCTTCGTGGTGCTCTGCGGGGATGCCCTGATCGATCTTGATCTGAGCGAGGCGGTGCGGCGCCATAAGGCCAAAGGGGCCATGGCCAGCCTGATCACCAAGCGCGTGCCCCGCGATCAGGTGAGCAGCTATGGCGTGGTGGTGACCGACGACGACGGCCGGGTGCTCTCCTTCCAGGAGAAGCCGGCGGTGGATGAGGCCGCCAGCGACATGATCAACACCGGCATCTACATCTTCGAGCCCGAAGTGCTCGACTATGTGCCGGATGGTGTGCCGTTCGACATCGGCTCAGATCTGTTCCCGCGCCTGGTGGCCGACGATGCCGCCTTCTACGCCCTGCCGATGGAATTCGAATGGGTGGACATCGGCAAAGTGCCCGATTACTGGCAAGCGATCCGCAGCGTGCTGCAGGGCCAGGTGCGGCAGGTGCAGATCCCCGGCAAGGAAGTGCGCCCGGGCATCTATGCGGGCCTGAATGTGGCCGCCAATTGGGACAAGATCAACGTGGAAGGCCCGATCTATGTGGGCGGCATGAGCCGCATTGAAGACGGCGCCACGATCATTGGCCCGGCGATGATCGGCCCCAGCTGCCACATCTGCGAGGGCGCCACGATCGACAACTCAATCATCTTCGATTACTCGCGCATCGGCCCCGGCGTGCGCCTGGTGGAGAAGTTGGTGTTCGGTCGCTATTGCGTGGATCGCAACGGTGATCACTTCGATCTGCAGGAAGCCGCGCTGGACTGGCTGATCACCGATGTGCGCCGCCAGGACCATGTGAGCCCCTCGCCGCAGCAGAAGGCGATGGCCGAGCTACTGGGCACCGATCTGGCGATCAGCAGCGCGAGCTGAGCCCAGCTCGCTCCAGGATCAGGGGGATGCGCTCCTCGGCCTTCACCGCCATCAGGTGCACCCCCTGGGCGATGCCCGCGTAGGCCGCCACCTGCTCAGCCGCAATGCTGATGCCCTCATCAGCGGGATTGGAAGCGCCCGCCAGGCGATCGATGATCGCCTGCGGAATGTTGGCGCCAGGCACCACCCGGTTAATGAAGGCCGCGTTCTTGGCCGACTTGAGCAGAAACACCCCGGCCAGCACCGGTAGGCCCATCGGCCCGGTGATCTCGCCCACGAAACGCTTCAGGCACTCCGCATCCATCACCATCTGGGTTTGCAGAAAGCGGGCACCCGCTTGATGCTTGCGGGCGATACGGCTCTTCAAACCACTCCAGCTGGGGCTCTGGGGATCAGCTGCGGCACCGGCAAACAAGGCCGTGGGGCCATCAGCCAGGTTGCCCCCCACAGGATCCTCACCGCGATTGAACGCCTGCAGCTGCTGCAGCAAGCGCACCGATTCGAGCTCATTCACCGGCCGCGCTCCGGGCTGATCGCCAGCGCGCACCGGATCACCCGTGAGGCAGAGCACATTGCGAATGCCGAGGGCATGGGCACCCAACAGATCGGCCTGCAGACCGATGCGGTTGCGGTCGCGGCAAGCGAGTTGCCACACGGGCTCAATGCCCTGATCGAGCAGCAACCGGCACACCGCCAGACTGCTCATCCGCATCACGGCACGGCTGCCGTCGGTCACGTTCACGGCATGCACCCGGCCCTTCAGGGCTCGCGCATGGGCCAGGGTGCTGCTGGCATCACCCCCACGGGGTGGCATCACCTCAGCTGTGATCGCGAGGGAGCCCACCTCCAGTGCCTGCTGCAGCCCCAAAACACCCGTGATCAGATCGGGTCATCATCAACCACCGCCCCAAGCCACCGCGGTGCAACCAGCCGCCTGTTCTCCCCGGGACGCGCTCCCTAGAGTGAGCGCTCAGCCTTCAGGCGTGGATGGATCTCTCGGAGCGCGAACTGGAGATCATCGATCTGGTGGCCCAGGGGCTCACCAATCAGGAAATCGGCGAAAAGCTGATGATCAGCAAGCGCACCGTGGATAACCACGTGAGCAATGTGTTCACCAAAACGGGCGCCAAAAACCGCGTGGCCTTGCTGAACTGGGCCATGGATCACGGCAAGATCTGCCGCGATGGCTTCAATTGCTGCAACCTGCCTCAGGAGGGCAGTGCCAACTGAGCCCCCGCAGCCTCCACCGCGAACTCGTGCACGAGGGATTCCAGGCTGAAACTGTCTTCCGGCAGACCAAACAACTCGGCGTAGGCCAGGCAATCCGCCTGATCACGGCCGCTGAAGCGCAACAAGCCTTGCTGGTCGTAAAGCCCGAGCACCGTGCTTCTGCTCAATCCTTAAGAGAATCCTAAGCCTGCTGCATCGCCAGATTCAAGAGCCAGGGCCGCTGCTCCTCCGGCTGCCAGAGCTGGAAAGGCCGCTGCGCCAGCGCCGCATTGCTGAAGGCTCCGATGCCGGTGATTTCACAGCTGCACCAGGGGGGTATCGCCACCGCCGACTGCTCACTCTCCAGCTCCACCTCGGCGATCACCAGCGGTGCGTTGTCGCCGGAGAACACATCCAGCACCCAGTCGCCGCCGGGGAGATCCAGCCCGTAGCGCTGCTTGAGCACCCGCGCTGCACTGCGCTCCAGCAGGGCATCGGCATCCTGCGGCGGGATGGCGTACTCAAATTCGTGGCGCGCGATGCCGCTGGCGGGATATTTGAGCGTGAGCCAGGCGGAATCGGTGCCGTCGCTGCGCACGCGCAGGGTGAGGCCATCGGCGGAGCCCGCCAGATAGCCCTGCTTCAGGTTGCGGCTCCAGCGCACCTGCGGCCGCCAGCCTTCACCGGCCACCAGAAAGCGCCGCTCAATCTCGAGAGCCATGGAACTCCTGCAGGAAGGGGTGGATGCCGCTCAATTGGGAGAGGGCTCAGCAGCGGTGAGGCTGCCGGCCCAATGCAATTTGCGGCTGAGGGTGCGGTAGTAGGAGGGGTTTTGCTCCAGCAGCACCATCAAGGCGTGGTGCGGGGAGCGGCGCACGTCGCAGCGATCACCGGGCTCGAGCACCGTGGCGAAGGCGCCATCGTTCCAGAGCCGCACGCGCCGGCTCGCCTCCCCCAGCGGCCACACCGCCAGCTGCGCCCGGGGTGGCACCACCACCGGGCGGCTGGAGAGGCTCATCGGGCAGATCGGATTGACCACGATCGCCTCCACGCCAGGGTGAAGGATCGGGCCGCCGGCGGCCATGGAATAGCCGGTGGAACCAGTGGCGGTGGAGATGATCAGGCCATCGCCGCGGTATTGATCCACCACCTCGCCGTCGATCTCGAGCTCGAGCACACAGGTGGGCGACACCTCATCAAGGCCGGGCCGGAAGTAGAAGTCGTTGAGGGCGGCGTACACCGCGTCGCTACGGTCGGTGCTGGCCTCGAGCATCATGCGGCGCTCGAGGGCGAAGCGGTCGTCGCGCAGGCGATGCCAGAGATCGCTCTCACCATCAGGCCCATGGCCCTGGCTGAGCAGCTTGCGCTCATGGGTGAGGAAGCCGAAATGGCCGCCCACGTTGAAGCAGAGGATCGGAACCCCCAGGGGTGCCAGGTGCCGTGCAGCCCCAAGCACGGTGCCATCGCCCCCGAGCACCACTGCCAGATCCGGTGGGCCGCCCTCATCGGCCAACAGGCCTGGGAAGGGATTGGCGCTGGCGCCGCTCATCGCAACCGCCACCTTCACGCCCTGCTCCCGCAGGGTTTCGGCGCTACGGCGAGCCTGGCGCAGGGCCGCCTGGCTGGCGGCGCGATGGATCAACCAAACGTTCTCAAGCCGCATGGCAGGTGAGCAGTGCCCCCAGCCTGGCTACCAACGCAGCAGGTTGAAGCGCTCCATGTCGACCGTCTCACGGTTCCGGTAGAGCGAGAGCAGGATGGCGAGGCCAACAGCCGCTTCTGCGGCAGCCACGGTGATCACGAAGATGGTGAACACCTGGCCGCGGATCAGCTGACCATCGAGGTAGCTGGAGAACGCCATCAGATTGATGTTCACGGCGTTGAGCATCAGCTCGATGCTCATCAGCACGCGCACGGCGTTGCGGCTGTTGATCAGGCCCCACACGCCCGTGCAGAACAGGATGGCAGCCAAGGCCAGATAAGCCTGGAGGGGAACGGTGGTGGGCAGCTCGAGGTTCATCAGTTGCTCTTCTCCAGCAGCAGAGGGGTGCGTGATTTTTCGATCAGGCCCTGATCGGCGGGTTCACCGGTGGCGATGTCAGCGGTCATCACATCACGACGGGCCAGCACGATGGCACCGATCATCGCCATCAGCAGCAGCACCGAGGCCAGCTCGAAGGGCAGCAGATAGTCGCTGAACAGGTGCTCACCAATGCGAATCGTGGCTTCCTCTCCCACCGGCTCAGGGCCAGGGGTGGCCCAGGGAGTGGTGAAGGCCACGCGCAGCAGCAGCGCAAACAAGCCGGCGCAGACGGCACCGGAGAGCAAACGGCGCAGCGCCAGGCCAGGGATGGCGGCCAGATCTTCCTTCTTGTTCACGAGCATGATCGCGAAGAGGATCAGCACGTTCACAGCGCCCACGTACACCAGCACTTGGGCGGCAGCCACGAAGCTGGCGTTGAGCAGCAGGTAGAGGCCCGCCACCGACAGGAAGACGCCGCCAAGCAGGAAGGCGGAATACACGATGTTGGGCAGCAGCACCACGCCCAAGGCGCCGATGGCCACCACGGCCGAGAGCACCGTGAAGCAGATCAGCTGGGTGGAGGAGGCGATGGTCATCAGGCGTTCTCCTCGCTGGCGGCAGGGGCAGTCTGCACCTGGGAGGGCAGTTGGCCGGCGCGGGGGCGCTTGGGATCCACACCGTGCGGCTCGATTTCGCCCTTGGGCAGATAGGCCAGCTCGCGCAGGGGGATCACCGCCGGGTCGCTGGTCACGCTGGTGGGCAGGCGGCCCAGAGCCACGTTGTCGTAGTTGAGGCTGTGGCGATCGAAGGCCGCCAGCTCGTATTCCTCGGTCATCGAGAGGCAGTTGGTGGGGCAGTACTCCACGCAGTTGCCGCAGAAGATGCACACCCCGAAGTCGATCGAGTAGTTGCGCAGCTCCTTCTTCTTGGTGGCCTTGTTCATCACCCAATCCACCACCGGCAGGTTGATCGGGCAGACGCGCACACACACCTCGCAGGCGATGCACTTGTCGAATTCGTAGTGGATCCGGCCCCTGTAGCGCTCCGAAGGGATCAGCTTCTCGTAGGGGTACTGCACGGTGATCGGCCGCCGGCGCAGGTGATCGAACGTGACCGACAACCCCTGGGTCAGGTAGTTGGCTGCACCCACCGCGTCGCGGGTGTAGTCACCGACTTTCTTGAGGAACCCGAACATGAACAGGCGAGCAGGGGCGAAAACGCCGGCACCATGATGGCCCGGCCAAACGGAGGTGGGGGCTCAGCCGCCGAAGAAGGCGGGGAAGGCGAGCTTGAGGCCGGCGGTCACCAGCAGGTTCACCAGGGCGATCGGCAGAAGGAACTTCCAGCCCAGATCCAGCAGCTGGTCGATGCGCACGCGGGGCACGGTCCAGCGCAGCAGGATTGCGAAGAACACCAGCAGGTAGGCCTTGAGCACGGTCATCACGATGCCGGTGGTGGCGGTGATCACCTGCACCAGCGGGGCATCGATCGGCTGGCCGGTGAGATTCACGATCCACTCCACCGGCAGGGGGAAGCCCCAGCCACCCAGGTAAAGCACCGACACCAGCAGCGCCGAGAGCACCAGGTTGATGTAGCTGCCCAGATAGAAGAGGGCGAACTTCATGCCGGAGTACTCGGTCTGATAGCCGGCCACCAGCTCCTCTTCCGCCTCAGGAAGGTCGAAGGGGAGGCGTTCGCACTCGGCCAGGGCGCAGATCCAGAAGATGGCGAAGCCCACCGGCTGGCGCCAGATGTTCCAGCTGAGGATGCCGGCGCCGGTCTGCTGGTCAACGATGTCGACCGTGCTGAGCGAATTGCTCATCATCACCACCGCCAGCACAGCCAGAGCCAACGGAATCTCGTAGGAGATCGACTGAGCCGCCGCGCGCAGGCCACCCAGCAGCGAATACTTGTTGTTGGAGGCGTAGCCCGCCATCAGCAGTCCGATGGGCTGGATGCTGCTGAGGGAGATCCAAAGGAAGATCCCCACGCCCACATTGCTGATCAGCAGGTTCTGGCCGAAGGGCACCACCAGCCAGCTGAGGATCACCGGCACCAGCACCAGCACGGGGCCAAGCGTGAACAGCAGGCCATCGGCCCGGGCCGGGATGATGTCTTCCTTGAACAGCAGCTTGAGGCCGTCGGCCAGGGGCTGCAGGATGCCCAGAGCACCGGCGTATTCGGGGCCGATGCGCTGCTGCACGG
>Ga0194122_10001882_pt1 | contig 24315 bp, 19 predicted proteins | sample TA2MahCa10mmetaG_FD_155487 | JGI IMG/M metagenome (GOLD analysis project Ga0194122, IMG submission 155487) | Freshwater microbial communities from Lake Tanganyika, Tanzania - TA2015021 Mahale Deep Cast 10m | ecosystem: Environmental > Aquatic > Freshwater > Lake | place: Tanzania: Lake... | reverse complement strand
CATTTCTATTTTCTTTCCTTGTTTCACAGCGACCAAGGGAGCCACATGATACCACCACTCAACAAATCCTTTGGGGCTGTTCTTTGTCTCTACTTTGAGCTCACCCTCTAGAAAGACTTTGCCGGCTATTACACCTTTCTTTTCCAAGAGCTGTGTCATTTTATGGGCTCTCGCATAACACCCGTCTTCGGGATAGCAAAAAGGAATATCCTTCTGTTCCGCCATCTCTTTAAAAAGCTGAAAAGCTTGTTCTTCAGTTAATAGACTTATTTTAAAAGCTTTTCCCGTTGGTGATTTGAGTTCGTGAGTCTCCGGATCAACTACAAGGTTTTTCGAATCTTGTCCTAACGCCTCATCCATCGTCATGGGTTTTGAGGCTTGTGTTATTTCGAAGGCTATAGGCCGGCCAGTTTTAGGATCTGGATTTCTCGGTTTTGTTACATTGCTATGTTCAGCCAACAAGGAAGTCGATACCACCCATAACAATAAGAGCACATACCTCATGAACCACCTCACTCTAACAGCCCAAGCCCACTAGAACCGCTTTTCGCCACATCGTCCAATACATCGACGGCATTTTAAGGGCCCCCGGTCGTAACAACCAGGTGAGCTGGAGCAGTGTGCAATTGTAATGCTAGATGTTGAAACTCAGGATTTGCCTTGATACCCAGGACAGGCTGCCATTTTAGGCTCAGGGGTTAAAATACTCAAAGCGGCTAAAGCCATAAAATGTTACACTAAAGAATCTCAATAACCCTTTTAACTGAACTTATCCATGAACATTTTAATCACTGGCGGTGCAGGCTTTGTAGGCTCTTCTTTGGCGCTGCACTTTAAAAACAAGTTTCCCTCAGGCCGCATCGCAGTCTTAGACAATCTAAAGCGCCGCGGATCAGAGATAAACCTCCAAAAATTTAAAGAAAATAGCATTGAATTTATTCATGGCGATATCCGAAATCCTTCCGATTTTGAACCGCTTAAAAAAGCCTGGGATATTTTTTTTGAATGTTCAGCCGAACCTAGCGTCCTAGCGGGACTGAACTCTTCTCCGAAGTACCTTTTAGAGACCAATTTAGTCGGTACGATTAACTGTTTAGAATTTGCTAAACAGTATTGCGGGCTATTTATCTTTCTTTCAACCTCACGCGTTTATTCCATCTCTCCCCTTCGTGAAATCAATTTAGTCGAGAAGGCGACTCGTTTCGAAGTGGCACCAAACCAATCGATCGTCGGAGTCAGCCCCTCTGGAATTTCAGAAAAATTTCCTACCGACTTAAGCCGTTCTCTCTATGGGACAAGTAAATTGGCCTCTGAATATCTAGTTCAAGAGTACGCAACAACCTATGGACTCAAATCTCTGATCAACCGATGCGGAGTGATTGCGGGTCCCGGGCAGTTCGGCAAAGTCGATCAAGGGGTCTATACGTTGTGGGTAGCTCGTCACTTTTTCAACCAGCCCTTAAAGTACACGGGATTTGGTGGGACCGGAAAACAGGTGAGAGATCTTATCCATATCAGAGACCTTATCTCTCTTTTGGAAAAACAGGTTCAAACTCAAACGGGTTTAGAAGCTCCGACTTTTAACGTGGGGGGCGGAAACTTTTGCTCGACCTCATTATTTGAACTCACTCATTTGTGCCAAGAGGTAACCGGAAATCGAGTTGAAATCACCAATGAAAAGGAGACAACGCCAGTGGATATTCCCTGGTACGTATCCGATAATGAAAAGGTTCAAAAGCGATTTGACTGGAAACCGAAACACACAGTGAAAGATTTAGTTTCCGATATCAAAATTTGGCTGAGCAACAATCAAACTTTGCTCAAATCTTCTTTCTGTTAACTTTTTTTGATGGGAGCCCTTATGTCTATAGCTTTAATTACAGGTTCGTCAGGTCTTATCGGTAGTGAATCGGCTCAGTTTTTTCATGATAAGGGTTGGGATATTCTAGGAATCGATAACGATTTGAGAAGCTACTTTTTCGGAAAAGAGAGTTCAACAGCCTGGAATACGCAGAGACTCAAAAAAAGTTTAAAGCGGTTCACTCCCTTATCTGTCGATATTAGAAATCAGGATGAAATCTTTAAAATTTTCAAAAAATACGGATCTGAAATCTGCCTTGTGATTCACACAGCTGCACAACCCAGCCATGACTGGGCGGCGAGGGAACCCTTTACCGATTTTACAGTCAATGCCAACGGCACCTTAGTTTTGCTCGAAGCCACTCGGCAATTTTGTCCCGAAGCCACTTTCATTTTCACATCAACTAATAAAGTCTATGGGGACACCCCCAACCGACTTCCTCTAATCGAAACAAAATGGCGTTGGGAATTGGAATCGAACCATTCTTATTATGAATACGGGATCGATGAAACCATGAGTATTGATGATTCCAAACATAGTTTATTCGGAGCTAGTAAAGTCGCGGCCGATATTTTGGTGCAAGAATACGGTCGATATTTTGGAATTAAAACGGCTGTTTTTCGCGGAGGCTGCTTAACTGGTCCCATGCACTCGGGGGCTGAACTCCATGGATTTTTGGCCTATCTAGTTCATTGCGGGGTTCAGGGAAAGCCATACAATATTTATGGTTATAAAGGAAAACAGGTTCGCGATAACATCCACTCCTATGATCTAGTTAACGCTTTTTATCACTTCTCCCAAAACCCAAGAGCTGGAGCGGTTTATAACCTCGGAGGAAGTCGACAGAGCAACTGTTCTGTTTTAGAGGCAATCCAAAAAATAGAAACTTTGCTTCAGAAGAAATTTCAATACCAAATTTTGGAACAAGCCCGCTCAGGAGATCATATTTGGTGGATCAGCGATGTTCGTCGTTTTCAAAAAGATTATCCCAATTGGAGATACAGGTTTGATATCGATGCTATTTTAAAAGAGATGGTAGAGTTTAATCTTGAAATGAATCCCCAGAGGAAAGTGGCATGAAACTCTCGGTCATCATCCCGGCACATAACGAAGAGGGATGCATTGAATCTACCCTTCGAGCGTTGATCCGAGAACTCAGAACAAATTCGATTCCTTTTGAAATTTTAGCGATCAACGATAATTCCAAAGATGAAACGGGGGCCATTTTAGAACGTTTATCTTTAGAAATTCCTGAATTACGTCCAATCAAAAACCCTCCACCCAATGGATTTGGTTTTGCCGTTCGACAGGGATTAAAGCACTTTTCAGGAGATGCCGTCGCTATCTATATGGCTGACGCATCCGACACTCCCGAGGACCTGGTTCGGTTTTATCGCGAGATGGTTTCTTGTCAGGTGGATTGTGTTTTTGGAAGCCGCTGGGAAAAGCAGTCAAAAGTCGTTGATTATCCTTGGTTTAAACTAGTTCTCAATCGTCTCATGAATCACTTTATTCAAATCCTCTTTGGCATTCGTTACAATGATGTCACCAATGCTTTCAAACTCTACTCAAGAAGAACGATTAGAGGCGTTGAACCCATTTTAAGTCCTCACTTTAATTTAACCGTTGAACTTCCTTTAAAAGCTATAGTTCGGGGCTTTAGCTACTCGGTGCTTCCCAATTCTTGGATCAATCGCAAATCGGGCGAGTCAAAACTCAAGATTAAAGAGATGGGGTCGAGGTATCTTTTTATTATCTTGTACTGCTTCATAGAGAAATGGCTTTCTCGAGGGGATTATCGCACTGAATCCTCAGAAAAAACGCCTAAAGAATCCCTCCGCTTTTCCCGATAAAATTTACATGAAAACACCAATTAAAAATATTTCTTTTACACTTATTACTTCAATAGTTTTTATGTGTACTCACAGCCTTATCGCTGACACAGAAAATGGCACTTTTTATAAAAAGCTCCAATCGGAACAAGATACGATCGAAAGCTGGAGTAAAAAAGGGGGGCACTCGGGAAATGAATCGGCCCCTACCCGGCGCTTGGCGAGTGGAAACAACAGTGAGGACTTAAATTTTTATACCAAATTGGAAAGGAGACTCGGCATCGATATAGGTGTGATGTCCCCATTTGGAGATTTTCAAAAAAGTTTCACTAATGCAGCGATGATCGGCTTACACTTCACTTGGGAAGCAATCGCCCCCTTCGCTCTTAGGGTCAGCACTAACCGAGCCTCTGCTTACCACAAAAACGGAGCTGCTTCAGGAAAGCTCACAGTTTCCTCAATCAATATTGGAACTCAAGCCTCTTTTCCCCTAAACCGATTTGTTCCTTTCTTGAAATTTGAAGGTTCATTTAACTTCAATGATGTTTCTTTTGACGCCAACAAAATTGTTACTGCAGGAAGCGATACATTTGTGACGACTGTGGGGCTCAACGCAGGTCTAGGTATCGACTTTATCGTCGGCCGAGAAATGAGCTTCGGATTTGAGGGCACTTATCACTATCTAGTTCCAAAGAAGATCAATTTAAGTAACGGCGATATGTTCGATTTAGGAAGCAGCTACGCCACAATCGGATTCAGAGTCAATTTTTAAGTTGTCTTAAAAGTAAGCCACTACAACCCTCAAAACCCCTAAATTAACTTAAGATTTAATAGGTTTTTATGCTGCGAGTCAGTCAATCCCTTAAATATGAAACCAGCCCCATCTAACAACCTTGAAATCCCCCTAAGTTCCTCCTATCATGCCGGCTAGATTTATCGTTAGACTTTAACTTTCCGAAAGCGGGTGTTTGGGATGGGGTTTTTAAAACAAAATGCGCAACTCATCTTGATGATTGCAGCTCTCATTGCTCTTCGTTGGAGTGTTGTGGAACCCTATGTAGTTCCCACTGGCTCCATGGAGCCCACTTTAAAAACAGGGGATCGCCTGTATGCTTTAAAATGCGCTTATGATCTTAGAATTCCCATGACTAACAAAATTTTGTTTCGTACAGGACAGGTCAAGCGAGGGGATGTCATCCTTTTTGAAGCTCCCAGAACCCCAGAAGTGACGTACGTCAAAAGAGCAGTCGGTCTTGCCGGGGATAAAATTTCTTTTAGAGACGGTGGGCTGTTTATTAATGGTCAAGAAGTTCAAAAGAGCGTGTTTCCCAATCGCAATGTTATGTATGATATTGAAGAAAAGGATCAGAAGACACTCTATGTTGAGCAACTCGGAGATGTAAAACACTATGCTATTTTAGATAGCAAATTTGACCAAGCTCCTACTCGGTACATGGATGAGATCACTATTCCTGAAGGTTATCTTTTTGCTGTCGGAGACAATCGAGACCATAGTTACGATAGCCGTTATTGGGGCTTCGTCCCGGTGGAAAACCTAAAAGGTCGAGCGCTATTCATTTGGTATTCCAGTTGGGATCCTAATGTTAAAGAAAGCATGACTTCAACCTCCTTAACCTTTCCTGAGAAAGTTTATTTCTATATTTATGAGTTCTTTAAATTCTTCCCGGATTATTTCAAAGGCGAAGCCTGGATTCGTAAAGAAAGAGTAGGAACCTTGATTCAGTGATGTTTATTTTGTTTGGAAAAAATTAAAACATGTCTGCGTCGTTTACACACCTACATGTTCACTCCAATTATAGTCTGCTAGACAGCACTATCCGAATTGAAGACTTAGTCAAAAAGGCCTCTAACGACAAAATGAGCGCTCTAGCACTCACCGATCACGGAAACATGTTCGGAGCCTTAGATTTTTATCTTTATGCTAAAAAGTATGGTTTAAAACCTATCATCGGATGTGAAGTTTACCTAGCTCCCGGGAATCGCCTGATGCGGGGGAACAACACGAGTGGAGACGAAGAAGTAGCCCCCTATGCAACTAGCCGCTCGGGCATGAATCATTTAATACTCTTGGTTCAAAATGAACTTGGATACAAAAATTTATGCAAGTTAGTCAGCAGCGGTTTCCTCGAGGGTTTTTATTACAAACCGCGAATCGATAAAGACATCTTAAAAGAGTTCAGCGAAGGGCTGATTGCAACGTCGTCATGTTTAAAAGGAGAAGTGTCAAACCTGTGTCTTATCGGGGATATGGATCGAGCTCGAGAAGCTGCTGTTTTTTACCGCGATCTTTTTAAAGGAAATTTTTATTTAGAGCTACAGCAAAATGGTGTCCCTCAGCAAATGCTCGTCAACCAAAGATTTCAGGAACTCTCAAAAGATTTAAATATTCCGCTGATAGCAACTGCAGATTGCCACTATCTCAATCAAGAAGATGCGTTTTCTCAAGAAGTTTTGCTCGCGATCCAAACCGGACGAACCTTGGAAGATCCCTCCTCTCATCATCTAGTAAGCGACGAGTTTTACTTTAAACCGCAAGAACGAATGATTGAAGATTTCTCCTATTGCCCGGAGGCCATCTCTAATACCATGGCAATAGCTGAAAGCTGCCATTTCGAGTTCAAATTTGATGATGAAAAAGGAAAGAAAATTTACCACTTTCCTAAATTTGAGCCCCCTGGAGGAAAATCGGCTGATGAGTTTCTTATCGACTCAGCCAAATTAGGCTTACAAAAGTTTCTTGCTGAAAAAGAGCAAATTGAAGGTAAGCCTTTAACTCCCGAACAGAGAAAGAAGTACGAAGACCGATTAGAAAAAGAGCTTAACGTCATTACTTCGATGGGCTTTACGGGATATTTTTTGATCGTTTCGGACTTCATCGGCCACGCTAAAGATCATGGGATACCTGTGGGCCCAGGTCGTGGTTCGGGGGCGGGAAGTCTTGTCGCATTTTGCTTGCGAATCACCGAGTTAGATCCATTGGAACACGGACTTTTATTTGAACGATTTCTTAATCCAGAAAGGGTCTCACTCCCCGACTTTGACGTCGACTTCTGCATGGATAAAAGAGACCAGATTATCAAATATGTGGTCGACAAATATGGTAAAGATTGCGTCGCCCAAATCATTACTTATGGAAAACTCCAAGCTCGCGGAGTGATTCGAGACGTCGGACGCGCCTTTGGAATGGCGGTCAGCGAAGTCGATAAAATTGCCAAACTTGTTCCTGAGACCCTCAATATCACTCTAGACAAAGCTTTTGAGACCGAATCTCGCCTGCGGGATCTGACAGCTAGTGACCCTAAACTGCATCATCTTTTTTCAGTTTGTCGCTCTTTAGAAGGGTTGGCGCGCCACGCTTCAATTCATGCCGCAGGGCTTGTGATTTCTAATAGACCCATGGTTGAACACTGCCCGTTGTATCGAGGAAAAAATGACGAATTGGTCATCCAATTTGATATGAAAAAGGCCGAAGAGATCGGCCTCATCAAATTCGACTTCTTGGGTCTTAAAACTCTCACCTTCTTGCAGTCGGCCGAAAAACTGGTCAATACCCGATATCCGGAAAACAAACTTCAACTCAATCGCCTAAATCTGACTGACAAAAAAATGTATGAGATTCTTTCCAAGGGGGACACTTTCGGTATTTTTCAGCTTGAAAGCTCCGGAATGCAGGATCTTCTTAAAAAAGCCCGTCCCGATTGTTTCGCTGATATCGTAGCTATTATTTCGCTCTATCGTCCAGGCCCAATGGTGATGCTCGATGATTTTATTGGTAGAAAACACGGAGCCATTCCCATTCAATATGAGTTCGAAGAACTAAGGCCTATTCTTCAGGAAACTTATGGAATTATGGTCTACCAGGAGCAAGTTCAGCAAATTGCGATGAAACTGGCTAGTTACACTGCGGGCGGAGCCGATCTTCTTCGAAGGGCCATGGGAAAAAAGAAACCTGAAGAGATGGCGAAACAGAAAGCTATTTTTCTTGAGGGAGCTAGCAAAAACCATCATGACCCCATCAAAGCCGAAAAGCTTTTTGATCTGATGGCGAATTTTGCCGGTTATGGTTTTAATAAATCTCATGCCGCAGCTTATTCTGTCATCACATGCCAGACCGCCTATTTAAAAGCGCATTATCCGGTTGAGTTCTATGCGACGTTACTTTCCACGGAACGTGAGAACACAGATAAAATCACAAAATATATTGCTGATGCCAGACGGCATCAGATTGAGGTTCTCCCTCCGGACATTAATGAAAGTGACACCGACTTCACTGTTTTAACAAATTCTCAAATCCGATTTGGTTTAGGAGCGATTAAGGGAGTTGGCCAGATCGCAATCGATTCCATTCTAGAAGCTAGAAAAGCAGGCGGCCCCTTTACGGATCTCTTTGATCTGTGCGCTCGTTGCAATACTCGAACAGTGAACAAGCGAGTCATGGAGGCTTTTGTAAAAGCCGGGGCTTTTGATAGTTTCAAAGTTCACCGTGCTTCTCTATTTAAGGCCATCGACGAAGCCTTGGAAATGGGTTCTGCTCTGCAAAAAACTCGGGATGACAATCAACGTTCTTTCTCCGATTTGCTAGGACTTGACGAAGACTCAACTTTTTCAAAAAGAAAAATTTCGTACCCTAATGAATCTCCGTGGCCCAGGCTTTATGAACTTAAATTAGAAAAAGACACCATTGGCTTTTTCGTCTCGGGCCATCCTTTAGATGATTTTACGGAAGAGCTTGAGAGATACACCACGACTAATATTGCTTCTTGTCTGTCTGCTTCAAGTGCCAAAGAAGTTTTCCTTGGAGCGGAAATCGTCTCTCTAAGAGAAATTATCACGAAACGGGGAGACCGTATGGCTTTTGTGACCTTAGAGGACAAGACGGGCCAAATCGATACGGTCGCTTTTTCAGATATCTATTTAGAAAATGAAGCTTTGTTAAAAGCTGGAGAACCCATTTGGATTAAAGGACAAGTCGAAATTAATGAGGGTGGAGCTAAGCTCATTTTGTCAAAAAAAGGACATGCCAAAATCTTACCTCTCCGTCATGCTTATGAAGCGATGGCTAGAGAGATCCATCTTCACTTAAATCTAAAAGCTAAAAAACACTTAGAGCCTACCACATTAAAAAAACTACAAAATTACCTTCAAGCTGTTTCCGATAAGAACGGAGCTCCTCTCTTTCTACATCTTGAGACTTCAACGCAGTCTGAAACTATATTAAAAATGAAAGAGACTATTCCTCTGAACCGAGACACGGTAAGCTTTATCAGAAACATTCTTCAAGAAGAGAGGGTGCGACTTGAATTTAGGTAAAATCTTTCTATTTAGTGTTTTTTTATGCCAACTCGTTTTAGCCGAAGGGGTTTCCTTTCAAGTATCCTCTACAGCATTAACTGCACAAACTGGCACCACCAACGAGGATGGAGATCCGGAATCAAATTTAATTAATGACTTAAAATATCTTGCTGTCTCAAATTGGCTGCAGAGCTACTTGGGAAACCGATACACTTTATTTGATAAATACGTTACCCCTGAATTTGCTGAAAAATACATATTGGACTACAAAGTTAGTCGTGCAAACCTATCCGGAGGGATCGACTTAGTGGGTCATCTCGACGGGGATTCTCTGAAAAAATGGGTTCGCCTAGTAGAATCCAAAACGAGGGGTTCTAATCAGATTAAACCTCTATGGATTGTTTCTTCAAACTTACCCGGTTTGAGTGTATCCCCTAGAGATACTGCTAATAAATTAAATAACTCATCCACTCTCCAACTTTTATCCCAACTGACCCAGGCCCCTCTTCAAAAACTTAATTCAAAGCTTATCCCCGCAGATAGCTCTATCAATTTAGAGGCTCCTCCCAAGAACAGCTCTGAAATTCAAAGTCTGTGCTCCTTGGCAGCTCGGCAAGGACAAACTTTAGTGATTTGGGAAGCCTTTACTGCTTGTGGGGGGTGCTCGACACCGAGATTTGATATTTTTGTTTACAACACCCAAACCCAACTTCTGTCATTTGTCGTTGGAGATGACTTAAGCCTGCCCACACGAGACCTCTCCAATCCGGACGCCATGAAACGTAATCTCGCGCCTATTTTTCAGCAATTTCAAAACGAATGGGAAAATGCTTTCTCAGAAGGATCAATCCAAGAAGTCTCTTATCGAATTATTTTAGAGAATGTTGATTCCTATCGGACCCTGAAACTACTGGAAGGGGAGCTCAGTCGAGGGAATGGATTTGGAAACCCTACTCTCAAAAAAGTAGCTAGTAAAACGGCCGAATACGAAATCAAATCAACTCTATCGGTCACAGAGGTTGGCCAACGGCTGCAAGAAACGCAACTTCCCGGAGTAAAGACTCAAGTCTCAAAAGTTGATAGCTCCACACTCAGTGTCAAACTAATCAGGTAAGAGCGAGCCTCTAACAGGAACCCTTTTCGAGGAAATATTGATATCCTCGGTTAGAGTGTGAGATACTTAACTCAGCTTCCTAAATTATTAACCCATTCCTAAAACTAAAAGGTATCGCCATGCGAAAAACCTCTCTTTTTGGCTTAGTTTTGGCTCTGTCAGTACTAACTCAGTGCGCCTCATTAAACCCTTTCGCCTCTTCAGGTGCTGACAAAGAAGTTAATACTGAAAAAGTGGCTCAAACAAACGAAAATGAAAATCCACCTCGATACACCTGGGAAATTAATGAGGCTATAAAAAATTCAGTTAAAAAGAGAATTGTGGTGCTTAACTTTCACAATCGTTCCCAATATGGCGGCAAAGAACTAGGGGAACACGCAGCTAAGGCGGTTCAAGATAGTATCTCAAAAATCCCCGACTTTGTGATCATTTCCGAAGAGGAATTAAATCCTGATGAAAGTAATCTCTTTCAAGATGGAAAATACAACATGAAAGTCATTTTTGATAAAGCCCGGGCTAGGGGAATATCTGCACTAGTCACCGGAACGATTGATGACGTGAGAATTCAAGAGCGCGGAGATGAGGTTGGGTTATTTAGAACTCGCTATCACTCAATTACTGCTAAAATCAAATTTCAACTCCACGACGCTACCAATGAAAAAGTCTTACTCTCAAAAAGCAACACTGCCGAAGTTCTAGAGGAACACACTAGGTTTTTAGCAAGTCCTACGGTAGAAAGTTACGATGCTACTCGAGCGGAGGGTGCCGTTTCCAAAGCAATCGATAAGGTCATCCCATTATTTTCTCAATATGCAAAGCGAATCTCCTGGTCAGGAAAAATCATTAAAATCGAGATGAACCGATTTTTTATCAATGCCGGGGAGCCGACAGGAATCGTTCCCGGGCAATTGCTTAAGGTCTTTGGCTCGAGCGAACCTATCATTGACGACGAGTCGCAGCAGTTTCTAGGTATGGCACCGGGACGATTCAAAGGGATTCTAAAAGTTGTCGACTATTTTGGTACCGATGGCTCAGTCGCCATTCTGCATGCAGGCGCTGGTTTTCAAGAAAAAGACCGTGTCGAAATCTACAGCCCTCCTCACAACTAATCCCTTTTAAGAACGAAATAGCCCCGATTGCGAATACATGTTATTAAGTCTTAATGCGATGGGAGTTCATTTACCGTAGAGATATTTCCTGGCCTGAACTTGAGAAAGTTCATAAAACACTCATTGACCAAGTTAAATCGGACAACTCCCAAGCCTTCCTTCTTATTTCAGAGCCCTGGCCGACTTTTACCTACGGAAGAAGTTCCGCTCCCAGTGACCTAGTGTGGTCTAAAGAACTTTTAGACAAAGAAGGGGTGGCGGTTTTTCCGGTTACCAGAGGGGGAAAATGGACTTATCATGGTCCGGGACAAATTCTAATTTATCCTATCCTTCACCTTCCAAGCCACGGCTACTCCTCAAAGTCGGTTAGAATTTTTTTAGAGGACCTACGATGGGCAGTCAAAGAAGAGCTTGAAGTCCTAGGCTGCTCCGAACTGACATCAGAAGAGCCTTTTGGCCTTTATCTCGGACATAAAAAATTGGTCTCTTTCGGCTTTGCTTTTGAGAGGGGAATTTCCTCTAACGGATTAGCAGTCTACTACACCGATCAAAATCGTTTTTTTGCAGGAATTCACCCTTGTGGAGTTTGCCAGGGACAATCGACTTCTTTAAGCGATCTCCTTCCATCTCAACTCTCTTGGAACTCCGTGGCAAGCTCTTTGGCCGACCGAATAAAAAATCATTTAAGTTTAAGGTTAAGTCGGGTACTCTGAACCCTAAATTTCAAATGCTTTTTCTTTTAGGAGACATGCATGTTCAAAAATAATCGCAGTGACTTAATCTTGGACGTTAATAACAAAGGTAACGTCACTATTTACTCTTTATGTGTAGTAGTGGGCGTTGTCGTAGGAATTTTAGCCGGAATGGCATTTTCAGGTGGAATGGGTTCAGGAGGCGATAATCCAGTCATAGCTGAATACAACGGAAAATCGGTTCGTGCCTCTGAAGTATTCGGGCAAGTTAAAACCCGACTCTTCGATTTAGAAGAAGAACTTTATCGTACCAAAGAACAAGCTATCCGAGAATTTGTGGAGCAACGTCTATTGGATGACGAAGCAAGAAAAGCCAATATGCCCCTTGAACAATTATTGGATAAGCAGGCCGGTGGAGCTCCTACCGAAGTTAACGATAAAGATATCGAAACATTTTTGGCCTCAAAAGGGCTCAGCTTGAAAGATCCACGAATCAAAAAAGATGATGTAAAAGAGTACTTGAAATATCGTCAGAAATTTGAAAAACGCCAGGCCTATGTTGAAAAACTTCGTGAAGGGGCTAAGTTAAAAATCGTACTCAAAGAGCCAGAAGCTCCAAAATTAACTGTATCCACAGAAGGTTATCCTTCTTGGGGAAATGCTAAAGCTCCCGTTACTGTCGTTGAGTTTTCTGATTTCCAATGTCCTTTCTGCTCTCGCGCGGTTCCAATTATCGATCAAATCAAAAAAGAGTTTGGACCTGACAAAGTTCGAATCGTGTTTAGAGACATGCCTCTACCCAACCACAATCGAGCCCTTCCTGCCAGTTTAGCTGCCAGATGTGCTAACGATCAGGGTAAGTTCTGGGAAATGCACAACACGCTTTTTGAAAATCAGCAAAAGTTAGAAGACAAAGACCTCAAAGACTATGCGAAGACTGTTGGGCTTGATGTTCCTAAGTTTAATGAATGTTTTGATGGCAAAAAATATGTTGCCGACTTAGAAAAGAGCCGAGCGGAGGCAGAGAAGGTCGGGATAGCTGCTACTCCCTCTTTCTTGATTAATGGAGTTCTCATCCAAGGAGCTCAACCCTTTGAAAAATTCAAAGAGAAAATTGATCGAGCTTCTAAAAGAGGCTAATTCTTAGTTATGAATTGAATAGACGGGGCTCTTTACGAGCCCCGTCGTCATTTTTAGACTTATATTCTCGAACGACTCGCTCGCCTCATCTCATCTTTAGGTTTCTTCATTAATTTAGAAGTAAGCACTGACGTTGATTTAGCGGTTTCTTTTCTCGGAGTTTTTTTAATTTGGAGCTTATTCTTAAGTGCCGCTTTAACAAACCCTACAAACAACGGATGTGGTGCAAAGGGTTTTGACTTAAACTCAGGATGAAACTGACAGGTCAAAAACCACGAATGTTCTTTAATCTCCATCATTTCAACTAAATCCATTTCAGTATTAATCCCAGAGAAGACTAAACCATTTTCAGTTAAAACTTTTCTATAATGGTTATTGAGTTCATAGCGATGACGGTGACGCTCCCAAACTTCTGTGGAACCGTACATATCATGGGCTAACGTTTTGGGAGCGAGTTTGCATCGGTAAGATCCCAATCTCATGCTACCTCCCAGTCGATCTATCCGGCGTTGGTCTTCCATTAGATCAATCACAAACTCCCCAGTATTAGAGAATTCTCGACTGGTCGCTTTGTTAAGTCCGCAAACATTCCTAGAAAATTCAATGACAGCCAACTGCAAGCCGATACAGATCCCAAAATAGGGAATATTGTGGATTCGAGCGTATTGAATAGCTTTGATTTTTCCTTCCACTCCCCGATTGCCGAAACCACCCGGAACTAAAACACCCGAGAGACCTGCCAATTCCGATTCCACATTAGCGCTTTCCAATTTCTCCGAGTCGATATATTTCAAATTAACTTTAACTTGATTCGCAATCGCTCCATGAACTAATGCTTCGCTCACGCTCTTATAGGACTCGATGAGATCCACATACTTCCCTACAATTCCAATCTCAACCGTTCCATTCTTGGGAGCCGTTAAAATTCGAGAGATCTTGGCCCATTTTTCAAGCCCTTTAGATTTTGCCTTCACATGTAATCGTTGACAGATCTTCTCATCTAAACCTTGTTCATAAAAAACAAGAGGAACTTCATAAATGTTTGAGACATCTTTGGCAGTAATAACATTATCGGCTTTAATGTTACAAAAAAGAGCGATTTTAGATCGAATCTCAGTTGGTAGAATACGATCGGTTCGACAAAGCAAAAAATCAGGCTGAATTCCAATCTCTCTAAGTTTTTGAACACTATGTTGAGTCGGTTTAGTTTTTAACTCTCCAGACATTCCAAGATAAGGAACCAAAGTTAAATGGATGAAGATGACATTCTCTTCGCCCATATCAAAACGAAACTGTCGAATAGCTTCTAAAAAGGGAAGCGACTCAATATCACCTACAGTCCCACCGATTTCAACTATGCAAATGTCTTTTCCTTTTCCTACTCTTTTAATTCGCTCTTTTATTTCATCAGTAATATGCGGAATCACTTGAACCGTTCCGCCCAAATACTCTCCACGGCGTTCCTTAGCAATCACCGCCTCATAGACCTGTCCTGCAGAGACGCTATTTTCTCGAGTTAAATTAATATTAGTAAATCGCTCATAATGTCCAAGATCCAAATCCGTCTCGGCCCCATCTTCGGTCACAAAGACCTCACCATGTTGAAAAGGATTCATTGTTCCAGGATCGACATTTAAATAGGGGTCCATCTTCATGAGAGTGACCTTTAATCCGCGGCTCTCTAAGAGAGCAGCCATAGCCGCTGAGGCCAAACCCTTCCCCACTGATGAAAGAACTCCACCTGAGACAAAGACATATTTGGTTTTCATGACACCTCTTTTGTCGCCATTTTACCGCGACTTAAATCTCTTTTCTTTAAATAATCTTCGACTTTCGCCACATCGTCAGGAACATCAACAGCGATGGTATCTTGATCAACAAGGCAAACCTGAATTCTCATTCCGTTTTGCAAGGCCCTCAATTGCTCTAATCTCTCGGCTTGTTCTAAAGAAGATGGCGCAAGCCGACAAAATTCCAACAAAGAATCTCGACGATAAGCATAAATTCCAATGTGTTTATAGAAATAGCCTTCTTTATCATTCATTAAAGGACTTCTAGAAAAATAGAGGGCCCGGCCTTGGTTATCTAAAACGACTTTCACACAATTGGGATTATGTAACTCTTGGGTTTCTGTGCGACACACAGCGAGAGTTGAGATCTGACAATCAGGGTTTAGTTTTAGGCTCTGGACAAGATTATCAATAAACCTCGGGTTTAAGAGGGGCTCATCTGCTTGAAGGTTAACGACAATGTCAGCCGACCACTCTTTAGCGACAAAAGCTATACGATCACTCCCGCTTGGCAATTCGCTTGGGGTCATCATGGCGGTACCCCCGAAACTCTTCACGCACTCCAAAATAGCTTCATGGTCGGTCGCGATTAAAACCTCATCCAAAGTTGAAGCCCGACAGGCCAACTCCCAAACATGCTGAATCATTGGCTTTCCTGAGATTGGGGTCAGTATTTTAAAAGGGAACCGGGTCGAGTGCGCTCGTGCTGGAATGATACCTAGAACCTGAGCGGCTTTGTTCATACTGTCCCAAGCTTATACTCAATCCGGGGGGCCAAGGTCAAGGGGGCTAGTCTAAGTAGAGATCTTTACCCAAAATCACACTCTTTTGTTTCAACTTTAGCTTATTTTCCCCCAAAAATTTCGCTTGTTTTAAGATTTCCGAAAAAACAAGAGGGTTGCCCTCAAGACTTTCTTGGAGGGTTTCCAAAGCTCTCGATTCAGATATTTTTTGGGATCTATTCCATAGATCTTCAAAGATAAGTTGAGTGGCTCCCATCGCGAGTGAAGGAAAAGCTCCTTCGTCAATTTCACCATATCCGACAATCAGACCTCGAGTCCATAGCGGTTTTAGGCATTGAAGATAAGTGCCCTCAAAGGCTCTTCCCTGAAGCTTCACTTTTTGTTTGAGTGATTTAGTCGACAAAGGAGATTCCTCTTCTAGAGTTTCAAGAACCGATAGACTTCCCTTGGATAGCCCTTTTCTTTTTCCTAATACAGCTAGAAGATTCGTGAAAACCGCTTTAGAAAAAAAAGTGGCCCTACCCCGATACCATTTAGAGTAAACAACTTGGCCCGAACGAGAGAGTTCTTCTCGCAAGTGCCACAACTGAGCGACTCTGTTATCTCCATCATCGTCCCATTCCCATCTCATCTGACTTCTGGGAAAAAGCTTGCTCCACAAAGACTTAGGTTCCTTCCGATTTTGGATGGGAAAAACCAGAAGAGCCCCGGTTCGATTGATAGCCTCGATCATTTTGGAAGATTTCATAAGATAAGAATACCCTATTCCAATTATTTAGTGGGAAGCGCTGGGGGTTTTTGACCCGAGAGCTTCAAAAAAATTAAACTATATTCTTCCTGATCGGAGTCAGTGCTTTTAGCCTTTGGAGTAAATCCCGGAACATCACCGTGACTTACCGGGCTCACCGTTTTTCCTGTATTGTAATACAACTGCGACAAGTCGGGCGGAACTCTTTTTAGTTCTTTAGTATTGGGATCCCTAATCAAAGGTGACACCTTATGATCCACGAGTTCTTAAGTTGCCTCCTAAAAACTCCCTGTACCCAGCGATAGAGTTTAATGCTATTTGTAAAGCCATGAAAAGAATTGCTATTGCCGGTGCCAGTGGGTTTGTCGGTTCTAATCTTATTCCGGAACTCTCTAAAAAACATTCGATTATTGCCTTGGGGCGAACAGCTAGAAAGAGTGACTCCCCAAATATCGAATGGAAACAGACCGAGCTATTTTCAACTTCGAGTACAATTGAGGCGCTTAAAGGGATCGATGTCGCTATCTATTTAGTTCATTCCATGATGCCGTCCTCGCGACTCTTTCAAGGAAACTTTCACGACACCGACCTTCTTTTGGCCGATAACTTTTCTAGAGCTTGCAAAGAAAACCAAGTTAAGCACATCATCTACCTTGGAGGCCTTGTTCCGGAAGGTTACATTAGTCCCCATTTGAAAAGTCGCCAAGAGGTCGAAGGTGTCCTAAAAGACTCAGGAGTCCCAGTCACAGTGCTTCGAGCCGGAATGGTGGTTGGACCTGGAGGATCTTCGTTTGAAATTTTAAGATCTCTAGTCAAAAAACTGCCCTTCATGGTGCTCCCCAAATGGACTCAAAGTACGACTCAAGCCATTTTTATCGACGATGTACTCAATGTCATTAAAGAGACTATAGAAAACGAAGACCTTAAAAACAAAACGCTTAATGTCGTCAACGGCGAAAGCCTAACTTACGAAACTATTTTAAGGCAAACCGCTCAAGGATTGAATTTGCAACGCCATATGCTTCCTGTACCGATTGCTTCAACAGGTTTTTCAAAACTTTGGGTCCAGATCTTTGGCAATTCGTCCTATGAGTTAGTCTCCCCCTTAATTGAAAGTTTACTTTGCGATCTTCCACAACTCAATCCACCCAAAGAACTTTCTTCAGTGATTAAATACCAAACCTTCACCTCGATGATCCAAGAAACTTTAAAACGAGACCAGGGACAACCCCTAGTTCGCCCCAAAAGAAAAATTAAGACTGAAGATACTGTCAGATCCATACAGCGTCTACCGTCGGTGCCTAAAACCTGTCATTGGATAGCCGAAGAGTACATGAGATGGTTACCTAATTTTTTTCCGGTATTTCTAATGATTCGGACCAGCCCCCAAACTCATTTAATTGAGTTTCGATTTACTTTTTTAAAAAAGCCTCTTTTAGTGCTTCAATACATCAAAGAGTCTTTTGATATAGAAAGGGAAAAATTCCATATCGTGGGAGGGCTCTTAACACGAACTACTAACACCGGCTGGCTGGAATTTCGACAAATTGAGCATAAAAAGTATCTCCTAGCCTCAATCCACGAATTTGTTCCTAGTCTCCCATGGTATTTTTATATTCTGACTCAAGCCCCGCTGCATAAATTTGTCATGACGGCCTTCGGAAAACACTTAAAAAAGGTTTTTACAGCAAGATGAAAATCAAGTTAAAGTACAAAAAAACTTTAAGGAGATTCCATGAGTCAAGTCACTCTCAAAGGTAACCCATTTAATACTGTCGGAAACCTGCCCAAGGTAGGGACTACCGCTCCAGATTTCAGGTTAACTAAACTTGATCTTTCCGAAGCTACCCTCTCAAGTTATACGGGCAAAAGAAAAGTGCTCAATATTTTTCCCAGTGTGGATACTCCTACCTGTGCCACGTCTGTGAGAAAGTTCAACGAAAAAGCAGCAGCTCTTAACAATACGGTTGTTCTTTGTATCTCTGCCGATCTCCCCTTTGCCCAAAAAAGATTTTGTGGTGCCGAGGGAATAGGTAATGTAGAGTCCCTCTCAACTTTTCGTAGCACCTTTGCCAAAGATTATAAGGTGGAAATGGCAGATTCTCCCCTAAAAGGCCTATGCTCGAGAGCCGTTGTAGTTTTGGATGAAAGTAACAAAGTTTTACATGTCGAACAGGTTTCTGAAATCGCCAATGAACCCAATTATGAAACGGCGTTAGCGAGTTTAAAGTAGGAAGAAGGTTGGTTGTGAAGTTTTTATATTTTCTTTTAATCTCAACGTTTTCACTTTTAGCTTTAGCGACCGATATCGATGGGGACTGGAGTTATCAAAATCAAAGTTCTGTTTTCCCGACGCAAACCGATTGTAAGGCCATTATTATGAGAAACCCTGGGCTCTGCTCGGTTTTGGACTGTAAGGCCATAATCCTCAATGCTTATGGTTATTGTCGCGGCGAAGATTGTCGTGCCATTCTGACTCGAAGCCCAGGTCGCTGCAAAACGAATGATTGCCGCGCACTCATTCGGAATAATGCGGGATACTGTGAAAGCTCTAATTGCCGAGCAGTGCTGTTTAACAATATGGGTTTGTGTCGGTAGTATGGTTCAGGTTTTTAAGTAGAGGTTTGGGCCGATTGGCTTAGTGTTTATACTCGGAAGTAGACTAAGCTTGGCTCGATGTGATAAGTATCATGGTTATTGAGCGGGTGTAGCTCAGTTGCCCGCGAGCCTAAGCGAGCGAAATGTAAATGTTCATCAGCTTGCTGGAGGCTCTAACAACTGAGTGATGAAACTTGAATTGGATATGCGGGTGTAGCTCAGTTGGTAGAGCATCAGCTTCCCAAGCTGAGGGTCGCGGGTTCGAACCTCGTCACCCGCTCCAAATTCTTCCTTAAAAAAATTTCAGAAGATGTTGCGCTACTCAATTCTACTTTCTTAATTTTAAAATTTTCTTCTGATCAACTATCCCGACTTGAACATAGTTCTCATTAAGCCAATTTTCAAATTCTTTCCCTTTTAGCCAGATAGAAGTATCTGGTGTTACAAACCAATCACTCACAATCATCTCAGGAGGGTGAGCGAACCAGTCCCTAACTAAAGATTCTTCGATACGAGTGTTGTACTGGTCAAAATAGAGATTGCTGATATTTCTAACCGGTATGGAACCACTAAGAGAGTGTGGGCCTCCATGAGTCAACCACAGGGTTCTTTTTCCGCTCACCCAGGGCCTTACATTTTTCGTGTAAAATTCAACGAAATCTTTTCCAGAGACAGAAAACAACAGACCCTGCGTTTTAAAATCTCTAATCGTTGTTAGCCGCGCTAAGGCATGAGTCGGATAGAAAAAATAGACACCCAATAAAAGGGAAGAAAATATAAAATAAAAGGAACGACGGCTCCACAATCCCAACTCAAGAGTTGCCACCATAAAAAAACCAAGCAGAAGCGGCGTATTAAGAAAGAAATAAGAAAATCTAGAAGCGCAGACCAAAACATTCACACCAACACTAAGTCCAAACACCAAAATCCAAAAAGGGTTCTCTAAAACGAATCGTCGGTTTCTTTTAATATTCGACCCTAGGCACAAGAACAAATTAAAAAGCACCATCCAAAATGCAAATTTCAAAAACAGCTCTGAAACATGAAACTCTTCATTAAACCAAAAGTAACGGCTACGCCAAGAATAGACTTGTTCTGGAAAAAGTAAGGGGAGAGTTAAAATTGCAAAAAAAACAGTAAAGGATAGCTTAACTTCCCGCAAAGAAATGGAAAATATTGTCTCCGATTTGTTTTTATTGAAAATCCACTTTTTGTAACAAATCAAGTTTGTAAATAAAATAATCAAGTAAGAGCTCAACTCCGCCAAATGCTGAAGTACCCATCTTCGATCGCGCTTCTCGGAATGGCCAAAGGAAATTCTCGGTAATGCTGTCTTTAACATTTGAAATAAATTACCTTTGGCTTGTGCCGCATCGGTAAACATCAAACGCACTAACTCTTCAGCGCCAATCTCTTTTGAAAAGTGCTGAAACAATAAAAAACTAACAAAACAAAAAGAGCCTAACAAACAGCCCCAAGCAAGCCATAAAGACTTGATTTTCCTTTTACCTTTTAAAAACCAATTCAAAAAAATTAAACCGCTATTGACTAATAAAACGCCTAAACCCAAATTTTGTTTAGTGAAAAGGGCCAACCCAGCCAGCACTCCACTGAATAAAAGAAAAGAATATTTTTTTCTTTGGTAAAACCAGAAACAAAAAACACTACACCAGATAACTAGGCAGTAACCAAGAGTATTGTAAACATGTAGCGCGGATAGATGTGGGATACTTAAGGGGGCGATGAACATTAAAACTACGGCCAGAACCTCTTTTTTTTGGGTTAGCGAGCTCAAAAGAATGTAGACACCGGCTAGGCTTAATAACCAACAACCGTAATAAATGGGGTAGACCCAAACCCAACGAGGACCAAGCCCTTTAAAAACAGCACCAATCAGCTCGTAGGCCAGAGGTCCAAGGGCTGTATAGAAGTCCTTTCCGTAAACCCCGCCCAAATAGACTCGATATCCGGTCTCATAATCCCATCCAAAATCAAATCCATCCGCAATAAAGCCCCAACGCAAACCACAGAGAAAAACGGCTAAAAAACCCCAAAACGTAGGCTGACTCAAAACTACGGGGCGAAAAATCATTACATTTTTCCTTTTAAATTCCGTTGATTATAACAACTTTAAGGAAGGACATAATTCTAACACAATTTTCTATTATAATAATAATGTTGTTAGTATTTCGTAAACTTTTGACTGACTGTGGTACGTATGCGACTAAAAAAAATTGCGCTTACTATCTGGCTATTAATGATACCTTTTGAACAGTTATCCTTTGGGCATTGGATTGAAAGCTATTACGAGTGTTTTTGCTCAATAAGAAAAAGTGGTGCCGAAACATCCTGCTTACAAGAAATTAAGACCACTAATTCCGAATTTCATGAATACCTTACCAATTTTTCCTGGGGGGACCCAGATCCCCAGAAAGCCGTATCTTCAATCAGAACCGCTTACGAAATTCTCGACCAAAGAGTCCGATTACATCCCGAAGAAAGCGTCTGCCTACAAACACTAACTTCGAATGTAAAATATGCAGGGATTTTTGCTGGGCATGAAAAAGTTTCAGCTCAAGCAGGCTGGCAACTCCGAATCTCGGCGTTGCGGGATTTTAGTAAGGAAGTTTATAGTCAAGCCCAGCGATGCTTCGGTCAGAAAGAGTCAGACCAACCCAATAAATTTAAGTTACCCAACCCGGCTTTTTGTTATTAAACCAGTCTTAATTAAATTTTGTCGTTAACTACTTTTTCTTGCTTTTAAAAATCTCCCTCTGGAGGCCTCTAGTTTGCGGTAAGCCGAATCCAACAGAATAAATCGGTTGCCAGCTTGGGTTTTATCCGGATTAAGATCGGGGTGAAACTGTTTAGCTAGCTCCCTATATCTTTTCTGAATGAGCGACCATTCTCTGGCCTCTGGAATTCCAAGAACAGTAAGAGCATGAAGAAGCTCTTTCGGAATAAGTTCGATCGGCTCAGCTATTTTTGGTCGAGTTTGATTAGAGGAGTTACTTTGGAATCGGTTGTCGAACGCTTCATCTTGTAACCGAGAAGAGCCATTCTGTTTTGAGTGATTAAAAGCATGTTTCTGTTTCGAATTTGAAGTCTGCTTATTTGAGTCGAATAGAGAGGAGATAATTTTTTCTGTGAGCTCGACAAAAACAACTTTAAAAAACCAAATACAACTCGACATCAGAATCATCGGAATCCCAGTAAGATCCCATTTTTTTTCACTGCTCAAGGTCTTTTCTAAAGATCCCGGCTGATAGTAAGTGTAATAAAAAGCCCAAAAAAACAAAAATCCGAAAGGAAAAATCAATCCCGAGGGAACTTTCTCGGTCTTTAGCTGAAGTAAATATTCAACTGACACAAAAGCTATTATGGACAGGTATATCGCACTGCTTTGCGAACTCGCTGCGGCGGTGTTGGCAGACGCCGGATGTGCTCGATGATGATAGAGGTGTTTTCTGTAATGACGTGCATTCATCCTTTAATTCCCTCAAAGCCATTAGCACTGCAATTTAACCCCCATCTTTTTAAGTGTAAAAAAAAGGAAGAGTTGCCAAATTTTGAACCAAATCGGACCTCAACTCATGTATAGGCTTGAATTTGAAAGATTAAAGGATGCCAATCTCTTAGACAGTTTGAGGTGTTTTAGACAACTCATTGAAAAGAGGGGAAAAGTAAGTGAACACAGCTTGTCGTATGTTTAATAGAAATACGTTAAACCTAATAGAAGCCCCCTAGTGATTTGGCTTGTAGAGGCTATTGAGGCAGGAGAGATGGCGGAACTTGATACATCAGAGCCAAATCTCTGAATGATGAGCTTTGCATCAAAATCAAAATCTTTAGCAAAATTATAAGTTGCTTTTAGTAAGAGTGTCCAAGCCGCTACGTTACTGTAGGCAACACCATCCTCTAAAGGTTGTTCTGATACAGAAGGAAAGATAATCGAGCTAATATCGGCTCCGACTCCAATTTTTTCATCGATAGGAAAACTTATTCCACCGCTGATCATAGGCCCACCATAGGAGACACTATTGAAAATAAGCGGGCTTTCTGTTTCCGAGATGGTAAAACTTTGAGTTCCATAACCGCCTCTAAAATAAACAATCGGTCCGGTGCTAGGCGCAAAGAGACTAAGCCTATAGCCTACCAAAAACTTAAATGCAGAAACCGACATTCCCACCGGTTGCGCCCCCGCAACTGTACTATTTACTATAGAGGCCACACCATAATTAAATCCCAAGTTAAGATAATATTTGCTCGTCAGCCACAACTCTCCATTGAAAATACCCCCTGTCACCAATTTTGTTGATTGAGCTGTTGCTCCAGAAACTTTAGTATTTGAAAATGTTGCGAACATGGGACCTAAATCCAAATTCACTATCCCAAGTTTTCCTTTTTTTACTTCAAATTCATTGCCCCATAAAGATGCAGGCTCTCTTCCTTCGGAGGCCTCCAGTAAGGATCCGACCTCCATCGGTGGGCTATCGGAGAATTGAACCTTATTTCCTCGGCCAACTTCATGAGGCCTTTTCTCTACCATCACTTTTCCAAAAGTTAAATTCTCTTCAACTTGTGTGATTCCAATCAAACCTGTCTCTTCAAAAACTAACTTGCCCTCACGAAGCTCCGTGGTAAAAACCGAAACTTGGGTGCCCGGACGAAAAACACGCGCCCCACGATCAAGAACAACTAAATATCCGTCTCTTTTTATAATCGAAGCATCGAAGGGAATCTTTTTTACCAGTTCTGTCATCGCTTCTCGAGTAGCCAAAGTAAAACTATCCAAAGCATTTGGGTTAGAGACGGTTGCTGTTTCATAAGCGATGAGCTCGCCCGTCGCTGTAATGGCGAGAGTTAATCCGATCTCATACTCATCTTCTTTTTTGAGGATTTCAGCCAAAATTACCGCCCGAGTTCCTTTGACGTATTGATCCTTAAAAACATCGTCGTAAATTTTAAGTTTTTCTGTTGAGGTCGAATGATTTGAGAACTTTCCTAATTGGGATAAAGATTGTCTAAAACTCTCTTGGTTTGCTTCTGCATAATCAAATCTTGGATTTGCTTGAAGCAGCGAGATTAACTCTTTCTCAATTTGTTCGGCAAAGACAGGTTGTTGTTTTTCGTTAAGCACTCCAACGACAAAACCTTTGTAGCTATACTGGTCATCTAAAGACGACGATCCCAAAGCAAAGACAGAGCCCATCAATAAAAGTAAAATAAAAAATTTCATCATGGTTAAAAGTTAGAACTGTGTTTTTTAACTGCCCCTAATATTTATTGTAGGTTAAGTTACGATGAGAGTCACTCTTTGGAGCTCCAAAACACGCTTGAGCAATGCGGTGCTCCAAAATAAATGTCTGCACACG
>Ga0194122_10001879_pt1 | contig 24324 bp, 21 predicted proteins | sample TA2MahCa10mmetaG_FD_155487 | JGI IMG/M metagenome (GOLD analysis project Ga0194122, IMG submission 155487) | Freshwater microbial communities from Lake Tanganyika, Tanzania - TA2015021 Mahale Deep Cast 10m | ecosystem: Environmental > Aquatic > Freshwater > Lake | place: Tanzania: Lake... | reverse complement strand
CTGTCATTGCTTCTTTATGACTCGTCGATCCACTGACAATCGTTCTCAGAATCCAGTAACTATTGTAAAAAAAGCATAAAGTAAAACTCACTAGACTCCGATCTATAACCTGTAGTCGCTTTGGTGTTTCGCGTACTAACCCTTGAAAATCGAGGTCTCGCATGTCTACTGAGTTCTCCGAAAACGAAGAACTGATCATTCCTGATGAGTTGCCCCTACTACCGATTAGAGATGTAGTTGTTTATCCCTACATGATTCTTCCTCTTTTCGTTGGTAGAGAACCCTCTATCAGAGCAGTTAATGAAGCGCTCTCTAAAGATAGACTCATCTTTCTCGCAGCTCAAAAAGAAATCAGCGATGAAAACCCAAATCCAGAGACGATTTACTCAGTAGGTACGGTCGCCATGATCATGCGCATGCGAAAGCTGCCTGACGGCCGAGTTAAAATTTTAGTTCAAGGTTTAATGAAGGGCACTTCTGTTAATTTTACTCAAGAAAAGCCTTTCTTTGTTGCTCGAATAAAAACAATCAAGGAAAAAGGGGCAACTCGAGAAAACCTCGAAGTAGAAGCCCTCATGAGAACAGTAAAAGAGCAACTTGAAAAAGTGATCTCTTTGGGAAGAATGCTATCACCTGACATCCTCATGGTAGTTGATGATATTACGGATGCAGGTAGACTTGCAGATCTAGTAGCCTCAAACCTAGGCCTTAAGGTGAGCGAAGCACAGGAAATTCTGGAGCAATTCGAACCCGTGGAGAGACTTAAACGGGTCAATGATATCTTATCAAAAGAGTTAGAAGTTCTGGCGATGCAAGCTAGAATTCGAAATCAAGCTCGCGATGAAATGACAAAGAGCCAACGAGAATATTTTTTAAGAGAGCAAATCCGAGCTATCAAAACAGAACTCGGGGATAGTGAATCGAAGAGTGAGGAAATTCAGGAATTAAGGACCAAAATTGAAGCCGCTAAAATGCCTCCTGAAATCTATGAAGAAGCAATCAAGCAAGTCGGACGACTTGAAAGAATGCACCAAGATGCCAGCGAAGCAACTATAGTAAGAACCTATTTAGACTGGATCATCGATCTTCCATGGAGCAAATCCACTGAAGATTGTTTGGACCTAGTCCATGCGCAAAAGGTTCTTGATGAAGACCACTTTGATCTCAAAAAGATCAAAGAGAGAATTCTAGAATTCCTTGCTGTTCGAAAACTAAAGAGCAAAACCAAGGGGCCCATTTTATGCTTTGTTGGTCCCCCAGGTGTTGGAAAAACTTCCTTAGGCAAGTCAATCGCTCGAGCGATGGGAAGAAGATTTGTGCGAATTTCACTTGGTGGAATTCGAGATGAAGCTGATGTTCGGGGACATCGAAAGACCTACGTCGGAGCCATGCCCGGGAGAATTGTTCAGAGCTTAAAACAAGCTGAAAGTAATAACCCAATATTTATGCTTGATGAAATCGACAAGCTCGGTTCAGATTTTAGAGGCGACCCAGCGGCGGCTTTACTTGAAGTGCTGGATCCGGAACAAAATTTTAGTTTCCGAGATCACTACCTAAATCTGCCCTTCGATCTTTCGAAGGTCATGTTCGTAGCAACGGCAAACTTGATGGATACGGTTCCTGCAGCCCTCAAAGATAGAATGGAAGTGATTCAACTTGCCGGATACAGCCAGGAAGAAAAACTGAAAATAGCCAAACAATTCCTCATTTCAAAACAGATTGAGGAAAATGGGCTCAAACCTGAAAATATCGAAATTACAGATCAGGCTATAGATCGAATAGTTACCCAGTACACTCAAGAAGCTGGATTAAGAAATCTTGAGAGAATGATAGCTGCGGTATGCCGGAAGGTCGCTAGAAAATTTGCAACGTCCGACAAAAAGTTAACAAAGGTTGTGGTTACAGAACATTCTATTCCGAAATACCTCGGTCCTCCCAGATTTTTACAAGAAGAGGAAAGAGAACACGACGAAGTCGGCGTTGCAACCGGTTTAGCCTGGACTCAATTTGGTGGCGAAATTCTAAATATCGAAGTCACCATGATGAAACGGGCTGGTGGAGGCCTAACCCTTACTGGTTCGCTTGGTGATGTAATGAAAGAATCAGCCACAGCAGCACTAAGCTATGTCCGAAGTAAAGCGGCTAGATACGGAATCGATGAAAAAGTGTTCAGTCGGTATGAGATCCACGTCCATGTTCCGCAAGGGGCAACTCCCAAGGATGGTCCGAGTGCAGGTATTACTCTGACCGCGGCTATAATCTCTCTACTAACTGGTAACCCCATCAGAAAAGACGTAGCCATGACAGGAGAGGTTACACTACGAGGCCATGTTCTTCCAATTGGTGGGCTCAAAGAGAAAACCCTGGCAGCTCTACGACATGGGATCAATCTGCTAATCGTTCCTCATAAGAATCACAAAGATCTCGATGAGGTTCCAAAAGAGTTACGCAAGAGATGTAAGTTCATTCTAGCTAAAGACGTCCATGAAGTTCTAAAAAATGCTCTGGTCAATGATCCCGCGGAATGGTCGAAGCAAATTAAAAGCGGAGAATCAAACTACGGTTCATCTGGCACTGGTGGTGCAAGATCAGCAAAACCCGTAGATAAAGCAGCCTAAAATTTTATTCTACAAATAACCCCCTCAAGAGTCATCTCTTGGCGGGGGTTATATCTGTTCTCTTTCAGTTGCCTTTTAAAGAGGTTCAAACGGCTATGGAGTTCTTATAAGGCTCGGAAGATTTTGGCTGCCCGACCACACGTGTTTTTTACGAAACATCCCTCGGAATAGTACGAAATAATGTCCAACCAAAAACACTCTCAACGCCCTTATTTTTCAATGCTCTTGCGCAACTATACAGGGTCTCTCCTGTTGTCAGAATATCATCAACCACAATTACCTTTGATGGTATTTTTTTTTGATTCCAACTAAAACATCCAATTAAGTTTTCCGTTCTCCTGCCTCGATTCAGCTGACTTTGAGGCAACGTTTGAACTAGTTTTTTTAAGCCCAAATTCAAAGGCATTTTCCATTGAGTTGCTAGTTGCCGAGCTATTATTTCGCTCTGATTAAAACCTCTCTCAAAGAACCTTTTTGGATGCGTAGGAACCGGAATTACGACCGCGTCTTCAAATCCAATTGGGGGTTGAGCGGTTAAAATTATTTGTTTAAAAAGACGAAGCCATTCAAATCTTTTTTCGTATTTAATCAGGTGAATTAATTTCTTTGAATCCTCAGTTAACCACAATAATGATCGTGTGCCCTGCAAAAACTGTTTAGTTAAAATGCAACATGCACCACACCTTATCTCCGAACTCTTAATGGGAAGGCCACAATGAGAGCATAAGGGTCCCTGAATAGGCACTACAACCAGGCAGCTTTTACATGCTCTGCCAGGTTCAGAGGGGCTAAAACAGACAGGACATTCAGGATAAAATAGAGCCCAAAGTATTCTATCTAGCTCGGCTGATAAAAATCGAAACATCTTAGACCCCACGACTCAAGCACATGATCCAAAGTAATATTTTCCTTTCTTTCAACGTCTGCAATGGTCCTGGCAATATTGATTAGCTGTCCTATCCTTCGCAAGCTCAAACCAAATTCTTTCTGTTTAACTTTGATCCAGTCTTCGGACCTATGATCAATGTGAAAGTCTTCTAAGCTTCGACAGTTTGGTACCATCCCGTTGCCAAATATGCCGGGTAAGTTTTTATATCGGTGAGCCTGTTTCTCAAACGCATACTCGATAGAATCCCTAACTGTGGAAAAATCGATATCACTTGGCCTTTCTAAACCTAAATTTTGCTCACTCATATTCACCATAAGTCCTATGCGGTCTAATATCGGGGTCGATAGTTTTTTTCTGTATTGAGCTTTTTTTTCGGGGCTGCAGCGACATCGATTATCTCGAGTGGATAGCATTCCACAGGGACAGGGGTTCATAGCCGCAATGAGAGTCATTCGAGCAGGAAAAGATGCCGATTTACCAATACGATTGAGATGAAGCACGCCACTCTGTAATGGTTCTCTTAAACCCTCTATCGCATCTCTTCTAAATTCCGGAAATTCATCAAGGAATAAAACTCCATGATGAGCCAAACTGATTTCGCCAGGCCATAAAGTGCCACCGCCCCCTCCAAGTAAAGCACTCGATGAAATAGTATGATGAGGGGAACGGTAGGGTCTTTGCTTGGTTTCGATAAACGAATCTGTCTCCACCGCCGATGAACTATAAACTTTCATCACTTCAATAAATTCTTCGTGACACAAAGGGGGAAGCAGCTCCACTGCAGCTGACGAAATCATACTTTTTCCAACACCGGGCTTACCCACTAAGAGAAGATGATGTCGACCCGCCAATGCTATCTGAACAGCTCTTTTTGCAATTGTTTGGCCTCTTACTTGATCGAAAATATTATTTTCAAATTTGGCGGCTTGATAGGCAAGATCCGGGCATGTCTCTAACGTGTCCTGTTCTCTCAGAAATAACAAAACCTGCCCAATGGTGTCGGCCACTCTTATTTTTTCATTTTTTAGAATGGAGCCCTCTCTTGCATTTCCCCTTGGAATAATGACAATTTGGATCGTTGGATCTGCAACTAACACTTCTATGAGCGGCAAAGCCCCTCGTACCGGACGCAAAGTTCCGTCTAACGAAAGTTCTCCCAAAAAACCCGTTTTGCTTAAATTGCATTGGAGCATCCTTGATTCCGCAGACAACACCGCTAGAGCAATGGCCAGATCGTAATGGCTTCCCGTTTTTTTGATGTTTGCCGGGGATAGATGGACTAAGATTTTAGAAGTTGGAATATCAAAGCCAAGATTCACCAAACAAGCAATGACCCTCTCTCGGCTTTCTTTGACCACTTCGCCCGGAAGACCGGTCATATAGATATTAGGAAGCGCGTTAAGAGAAATCGCTTCAATTTGCACTTTAGCGCCCTGAAACCCCTCAACAGCTGAACTAAATGTTTTAATCACCATGGGGCCAACGCTTAACACAACAACTGACGAGTGTCTCGAACGTTAGGGTAGCGTACTATTCCTGCTCCCTTTGGGTAGGCTTTTTATGAGGCTGGTCCGATATAATTTTTCCTAAATTACAAAGACTTCTTGAGGACAAGGTATTAGCGTAATTGAATGGTAGGATTAGTTTAAAGAAATATTCTTTCTCTCTTTTTTAATTGGTCGTGCAAATCTTTTTGCAACTTCGACCGAAATTGTCGACTAAGCTTACTGATATATTCCATATCGTTAGCTTTTTCTTCGTCCTTTTCTAAATAAATAGGCTCCATAAACTTAATGTGCCACCTGACCGGAAGGGGAATTACATTAAGAGGAACGGGGATAATAATACCCAAAAGATCCTTCGCCCACCTAATTTGGGAGAGAGTAATATTTGTCTCTTCAGCCCCGATGACAGCTACTGGAACAATCGGGGCACCTGTTTGTAATGCCAATCGAATAAATCCTCTTCGAAATCGCCTAAGACGATATCGGTATTTAGTGGGTTTAAAGTTTCCTTCTTCCCCCTCCGGAAAAAGAATTAATCCTTGGTTTTTTTTTAAAATCTTCAGCCCATTATCCAATGTGGCCGGAATAAGTCCCAATCGCTTTGCATGAACTGATATCTCAGGTCTTAGAAACCAAATTTTATGGGCAATAATTCTCGGAACCCGTTTTGTTTTGAGATAAATTTGATGGCCAATCATCAAAGCATCAAACCCCATGAAACCGCTGTGATTGGCAATAAAAATAACCGGGCCTTTCGGAGGCACATTTTCAAAACCCTCACTCTGAACCCTTAAATATTTGGTGAATATCTCAAGTAGAAAATGGGGTAGAACTTTATAAGCAATGTCTTCTTTAGAAAGGCCAGTTGATTTTAAAGCTTTTTTTACAGTTTTCCGGAAAAATAATTTCATAGGTGTGTTTGTATCAACCGAAAAAGACAAGATATGAGAATTAACCAGACTTACGGATTAAATTATTTCTCCGGAGATTGATCAATGATTCGTAGATTTCCAAATCGGTTAATTGATTGAGGTCTAAAATAATTGAGACAGAGCCAAATTCAGCTACGCTTGAGAGAGTCAAAAAGTCTGCCACTTCCAATGCCAGTTCTTGGGAAATGGCACCTGGAGAGATCTCAAGCTTGTAGTTTCTAGGTGGAATTTCCTTTCTAATTTTCTCAAACCTCTCTTTGATGCGCTCACCCGTCTTTACTATTTGAGTGATTTCAAGATCGGTATTTTTATTGGCCGTAATCTCCTTGGGATCTTTTCGGTTAAAAAGCAGTCTGGGATTATCCCATAAAAACATGCGTAAAATTGCCTTAATACCGTCAGTTCCACCTGCTAGCGCCTCCACAACCCTTCCATGCAAAAACTCAATTTTTCCCTCTTCTTCCGACAACTGACCTTTGACCCATAAAGTTCCGGTTCTAGAAAGTTCATTCACCATCAGAATCGATTCCCCTAGGGTTTGTGTCTTATGAAAAAAAGGATCATTCGTCTGATTAGAGTAATTGAGATTTAAATGATTGAGCTCATTATTAAGGCCATAGCTTTCAAGACGCTTCACCGCAGTTCTAAGCTCCTCTACCATGGGGATATCTGGGAACTCTGCTTCAGTCTGTAATAAAATGCCCTTCATCGATCTTAAGATCTGCTGAAACTGGGAATCGGAATCTACTAAACTAGAGAGTTTTTTAATTATTTCAATAATCCAACTTTCATTCTTGGTGCTTGATTCGATGACACAATAGACTCTCTTTTCAAGAGCAATCATCAAATCCTCTTTTGACAGACTTTTACCCAACATAACGAGATAAATCGGCTTTCCACACTGACACAGTTTCTCAAGAGTTTTTTTACTCTCCACATTGTTTTCTAAAAAAACAACAAAGGGTTTTGCATTCGGTACTGTTTCTTGACAGAAATGGTCTACGCTCAACTCGAGACGGATAGTAACTAAACTTTGTTCTTCAAGAGAATTCAGAACTTGTCTAGCCCAAGGTGAAAAATCGCCCATAGCTACAACGTGTAAAAGTGGAACTTTCATAGATGAGTCCTTGATTAGAAAAGTCGAATTCGAGGGTGTAACGTAGTTTTATTTTATCACGAAAGGGAGCGAAATTTTGACTTGTAGCAATGAACCCATTTCACCAAAGCAATCAGGACTTAATGCAATGGGTTACTGGTATCGAGAGAGAAAAAGCTCCATTAAGGCACGGTGTTTCTTTAGAAGCCCTATTGAAAACTTGGCATGGTTTGGAAAATACCCATTACCAACCAACAACTGGCTGCTGGAAGCAACCCCTTCAGCTCCCAGAGCCACCTTGGTAAATGAAGTCGCCATACTAAAAAATAGAACCTTCCCTTTAGAATTGCAGGCTAAAACCGAACCCATCTCAGTATTGGGTACCGAAGCTACATTAACGACGAGATCGGCCATTTTTCCTTTCGTGATTTTCTCCACTTCAGAAAAAACAGCGATAGGGTGGGTCGCATCAACTTCAGCCACTACATCACAGAGTTTAAGATTTCTTAAGGCATCAGCCGATTTGGGGCTTGGTTCAATCGCTATCACCTTGCCCATTTTTCCCACTTTTCTGCGCGCGGCAAGACAAGACAAAAGTCCTGCTTTACCCCCACCGCCTACGACGACCACCGTTGTTCCGGCCTTGGCTAAATTGTCCACTGTAGCTGGGGCCCCTGCGACATCAAAGATAGCCATCGATAGCGCCTCCGGAAGATCTGAAGGCAATACTCCTGCGATAGATTGCTCAAACAATATGGCATAGCCATCCACATCCACTTGATGAGTCTTCATATTGATATTTTTAATTTGTGAAATATGCAGTGGAGTCAATGTCAGGGAAACCAAACTAGCGACCCTATCTCCTTTTTTTAACTTTAAAGGACCTTGGTAAGTGCTTCCAACCTGCTCCACTTCCCCAATTAACATTCCACCACTACCGGTGACTCTATTGTGCTGTTTTCCCCGAATTGCTGTGTTTTTTAAAATAATCTCGCCGATTTGTTTAGGATTTTTTCCAGTCTCTTCTTCCATTTGAACAAAGCTAGCGGCATCGATATTAAGCTTTTCAACTTTTAAAAGAATCTCATTGGAATAGATGGGCAAACTATTGTCGATTTTTTCAGCTGCTTGAGGCAAAACGACCTCGGCATCAAGAACTCTATGAATCCCGAACGGATGTCCGTTCTCTGTCCTCTCAGTTTTTTCCATACAGCCGTTCTTCAGCCAATTCATCGGCAACTTCAAAGGTGGGTCGATTGCTAGTTCTAGACCGTTCAAAGACTTCTTTCATCGTGCGGTAAATTTCATCCGTTTTCTTAATAGCTTTATTTTCGTCATAGCCCTGAGATTCAACAAAAATATTAATGATACCACCCGAATTCACAGCGTAATCTGGAGCATATAAAATCCCTAGCTCATGAATTCGGATGCCATCTTGAGAAGTTTCTAGCTGATTGTTGGCAGCTCCAACAATGGCCTTAACTTTTAATCTCGGAATCGTCGTTTGATTTAAAACAGCTCCCCGGGCACAAGGAGAAAAAATGTCGACATCAAGATCGTAAACTTCCTCCAGACTAACGACTTTAGCTCCCAATTCTTTTTGAGCCTTGTCTAAAACTTTATTGTCTGTGTCGGTCACCCAAATCTCGCCTCCGGCCTTTTTTATATGCGAAGCCAAAGCATAACCCACATGCCCAATACCTTGAATTGCAACTTTAAGACCGCTAATTTTTCTAGATCCCTTTAAAAATTCAACAGTGGCTTCTAAGGCTCTAAAAACACCTAAAGCTGTCACAGGAGAAGGATCTCCACTCGTTCCCTTCTCTCCCTCCACACCTAAAACATGGCGTGTTCTTTCTTTCACAAGAGCCAGATCAGGGCTGCCAATATTCATATCTTTTGCAGCGATATATTTACCTTTAAAAGTTTCTACAAAATCACCAAAGGCATGAAAGAGTTCATTCGATTTCTGTTTGGGATCGGCGAGAATGACACTCTTGCCTCCCCCAAAATTTATTCCGGCCAATGCCGACTTATAAGACATCCCCTTAGCCAATCTTAGAACATCATAAAGAGCTTCATTCTGTGACGCGTAGGGTAACAATCTAATCCCGCCACAAGCCGGTCCTAAATGAGTATTATGGATTGCAATAATCGCTGATAAACGAGCCGAAGGGTCTTCAGCAAAAACGACCCGCTCAAACCCTTCTTGTTTTATCTCTTTTATATTTAATGCCATGGAGCCTTAGTGGTACCACCATTTTTTTTTAGCGACTACCTGAAAATAATCTTTGACAGGTCTTTTTAGAAAAAAAGTCCTATCTAAATCCTTTGACCTGAACAGCTCAATTAGATAAAAAATGGATTCTGAAATATGACAAATTCCAAATTCATCGCAATCGCAGGTAATATCGGTTCAGGAAAAACAACCCTCACTCGAATGTTGTCTAAGCATTACTCTTGGGAACCTCATTTCGAAGTTGTGGCCAACAATCCGTATCTCTCCGATTTTTATGGGGACATGAATCGCTGGTCGTTACAACTTCAAGTGTTTTTCCTGTCAAAAAGATTTCAAGCTCATCAAATGATCGTTAAATCTCAGGTTTCGGCTATTCAAGACAGATCTATCTATGAAGATGCTCATATCTTTGCAAGGGCTCTAAAAGAGGGCGGGCAAATGGATGAACGAGATTATGAGAACTACTTCGAGTTATATTCCACGATGACTCAGTTTCTCAACCCTCCCGATCTTGTCGTGTACGTCAAAAGATCGGTCCCTTGTCTCAAAGAAAGAATTAAAGAGCGCGGGAGAACTTTCGAACAAAATATTCCTGAAGATTATCTTCAGTTGCTGGAACACTGTTATGAAGATTGGATCTCTGAATACCAGCTTGGAAAGGTTCTTGTAGTTAACGCAGATTCTCTAGATTTTAAAAACAATCCAAAGGATTTTGACTATATTTGTCACAAAATTGACTCTGCGTTGAAAGAATCTACTAGAGTTAACCTCTGTTAACGCCAAGCTCCTAGACCTCAAACACCACAAACTAAAACAACTTTTGCCCCTCAAAGGCACTGACGTTGAGCCTTTTTCAAATCAAGGGTATCATTAATTACAGACTGTCTAGTTCTCAAATGCACTGAAAAATTTTCCATGATAACAAACAAAGCCATCACTAAACCGATATGGGTAAGTCCAAACCCTTCTGTTCAGCCAGAGGGACTCGAACTCAGCTCGCAAAGTCTCTCGATTGTCGTTCCTGTTTATCGGGGGGAGAAAACCTTAGAACGTTTAGTCCATGAGGTCACTGCACTCAAAACCTCTGAACTTAATCATCCCTCTCTCAACGTCCTCGAAATTATTTTAGTTTGGGATGGAGCCGTTGATAATTCCGCCACCATCATGAAAGCTCTAGCCGAAAAAAATCCACTTGTGAAAACCGTATGGCTCTCGAGAAATTTTGGGCAGCATGCTGCGACGCTGGCTGGGGTGGCAAGATCTCGAGGGGATTGGATTATTACTTTAGATGAAGATGGGCTTCATTCACCCGAAGATATTAGAGCTTTATTAAAAACAGCCTTTCAAGGAAACCATCACCTGGTTTACGGAATTTCAAAAAATGCCCCACCTCACACTTCTATTCGGAATACAACGAGCAAATTAGCTCATTGGTTTTTCAAATCTGTTTTGAGTAATGAAGATCGAGGAGATTTCTCAAGTTTTCGACTCATTCGCGGGGATGTCGGTCGTAGCTTGTCGGCCTACTGCGGAGCCGGAGTCTACCTTGATGTCGCTCTCCAGTGGGTCACCCTCTCCGCGGGGACTTGTTCAATTCATTTAAGAAATGAGTGGCGCCCGTCTCAGAGTTACAGTCCTTATCGCCTATTAAGCCATTTTAGAAGGCTCGTTCTATCCTCACCAGGAACGCCACTTCGAGCCATCTCTTTGATGGGTTTTTTTACGATTTTCTTAAGTCTATCTCTTACAAGCTATGCACTCTATCAAAAACTAACCGGAAATGTCCCGGTTCAGGGGTGGACCTCTTTGTTTATTCTGATTTCGTTTCTTTTTGGGGTTTTAATGATCTCGATAGGAATCTTGGCCGAATATATTGGATTGATCCTCTCAATCTCAATGGGTAAACCGCTTTATTTAGTTCAATCAAAAGCCCCGACATCGACTGCAACCTAACTTTAATAACTGGAGCGACAAACAGCAATGATCGAAGATGCAAGACTTTATCATCGTTTTCCCATTAGTAACCCAAGACTATTTTTAGCCTCTCACGGAAACAAACTTTTGGGGTCTGTCCAAGAAATCTCTTATGGGGGAGTTAGCCTTTCACCAAATCAAGAAAAACGAAATCAGAGAAAAGAATCAGAAAAGCAAATTTCGGCTATATCGAAAGTGACACTTCAATTAAGTTTTCTCGATCGAGCGATTACGTGTCAGGTTGAAGAACGATATCAATCAAATGAAAAAATTGGTTATCGATTCGAACATGAACACACAGAAGTTCTTTCATTTCTAAAAGAGATCATTCCCTGGATTCGTGCTGGATCGGCTCTTGGACACTTACAAAAACTAGAAAGAAATGGTTTTGAAGGAGAATTACCCGAATATTTAAGCTTTGAAGGGCCCATTCCCATTGAAGTTGATTGGAATGGTCTGGACTCGCAAAAGATTCCGAATTTTTCCATCACTTTCAAACAAGACAAAGTCATCTATCAGTTAAGAAAAGAAAAAGAGGAACTCATAACCAAGCACAATGTTTGGCCGGGAGCTGAGAGCGGAGATCTTACGGCGACTCTCAAACTGGATGAAATGATCTGTCGAACCGGTCTGGCCATTTTGGTTGGTTTATCTAACGAGTCGGAAGACCCCATTTTTTCGGAGGTTATCGACAAAGTCATAGATCTCTACCACAAAGCCAAATCCCAAAATATCCGTTGGACCCAACGAAAAACAGGTTAATACCTGGCCCTCTTGATTAGGCCTTTATGTGGATTTAATTATCTTTGTCCCCGTTCACAGCAAAAAGATTAAAATCATCCATCATTTTTGCCAGGGATTGATAGGTTTGCTTCTTATCTTTTGTCGCCCAACGATCAATTGCCCGAATCAAGGCCAAATTGGCGGTTTGGGTATCGTCAAAAAGAGTTTCAAGTCCATTGGTCAAAATATCCAGATATTTTGTCGGTTGTTTTCGATCCTTGAGCTTGTGAAAAGATAGATTATAAAAAGAATAAGAAGAGCAACTATTTAAAAACAATATCTGATAATCTCTGGGATGGTGTTTAATTTTAAACCCCTCATTTTGCTCGATCGAGTCGATATCCAAGTGAGTGCCAAGCCCGGAATGACCATCGTATACAACCACCGAAGAATTTTCTAAAGCATCTTTAAAGACATAATGAAAGGGTCTTGAGGGCTCTGATATTCCAGAGGGGCCGAAAAACAAAACAACTTCAATACGTCCCTGGGGTGTTTCCTTTGATAGTTTTTCTATTGTAAATCCTCGGAAACGATGGCCCCCAAGAATTTTTGCTTTTTCATCTTGAGACATTTCAGTGGTTTCAAAGCCCATTTCTTGAAGCCCTTTTTTAAACCCTCGATAACCCAAGGCCCCGAAATCTCTTCCTCGCAATGCATTTCGACTGTAGGCTGGATCATCCATTCCAAACATGGCGGAGACTCGAATCACTCCGTCGGAATTGACTAACTTTTCATAGTGCGGATAGGAGCGCTCAACACTCTTAATACGTTGTATCTGCGCCTTAACAATATCGTAGTGAAATCCTTCTTTAAGACCTGAACCCCGCTTCGTCGGATTCCAAAAATACCAGTAATCTTCAAAAGACTGATAAAGATCGTCAGTTGCTTTATTGATCCCTTTGTCATTTACGGCCGGATCGTAGATCCCCTCCTTAGTAGGGATTCTCGGTAAGGGGAAACTATTAGTCGTTCTAGGCCCTTTCTGCAACAGAACAGTCCCTTCATAATCGTAATGAACCCGAGTCATTTGATGATCGAGGGCTTGAGTCCCTAAAACTCTTATCCTTTTATCACCTCGGGGAACTCCCTTATAATCATCGTGGGCCATAGCTCCATGGAGATAATCAAGTTGAGCCTCGATCATAGCCCTTTCTTCCGATTTGCTTGGATTAGGAGTAGGAATATCCACGAAGTGAGAAAACTTCATCAAGACTTCCGTGCAGTTCTTTCCGGTTTCACACAGCGCGAGACTAGAAGTTAAAAACACGAGCAACCAAAGACTGAAATTGCGCCACAACATGGTGCCTCAAGATAACAGTATTCTCGCCAGAAAATCTACAGAAACAAGCTGAATACGAGGGACTCAGTTTGCTTTTTCTCCCTTTTTTTGACTACCCCCCTTTTTTTCGATAGAGCATAAGCCAATGAAAAGCCGAATGCCTATTTTCTTACTCGTCTTACTTTTGATCCTGTGTTGGGGCATTTCCTGGAAGCCAGGCGGGGATTTAGGGGTCTACTATAAAGCATCCGAATGGCTACAAAAGGGGTGGATAACTCGTCTTTATTCTGAAAATGCTGAAATTGGAAACTTTTTCTATGGCCCCTTCGGACTCGCTGTTTTAAAACCCCTATCGCTCTTATCGTTTCATCAAGCGAATCTGCTCTGGCTAACTCTTCAAACTTTCTCTTACTTAATTTTTTGGTCTTTTCTAGCAAAGTTTTTTCCTGAGATTTTTGATCCCAAAAGACTCTCTCTTTTTTTACTGACTTGGATAGTCTCGATCAAACCTATTCATGCAAGCTTTCAATCTCATAATGTTCAGCTCATGTTTGCCGCTATTTTAATTTTTTCCGAGTGGAAAACTCACTCTAAGAAGCGAAGAAACCAGGTGCTCTCCGGAATACTGGTGTCTTTAATCGCCAGTATCAAGATCTATCCCGCTTTTATTGTTCTTTATTACCTACTTCGCAAATCCAATTTCGTACGGCTCGGGCTGTTTTTGGGTGGCCTGTTATCATTAATCGTCCCAATATTGGTTTTTGGATTCGAAACTGGTTTCTCTTTACCAAAACAATTCGTTCAAAACGCGCTTCATTATCATCACGTCTACGATCTCTTTCTAAAGATGTCGTCTCTCTCTCTCCCCTCTCTTCTCACAACTTGGTTACCTTTAAGTTGGATCTCAGCGGGATGGGTTTCTCTCATAGTCGGCCTAGTGGCTGTTCTCTACTTTTCTTGGACGTTTAAAACTCGGCATCTGATTAGCCCGCAATTAGAACGCTACAGTTGGGCCCTGAGTTGGGGTGCAATGGCGATGCTTAACTCTACTACCCGCCCCGATTATTTCATCTTTTTTGTCCCGGCTTTCACTGCGATTCCACTTACTCTCAAAAAAAACTTTCGACCCGCTCTTTATCGAGTGGGGCTTTTCGTTTCTTTGGCGCTCATTGCCTTTATTACCGAATGGACCTTGGGAAGTCGGGAGCTCACCCACCAATTGGAAAGTCTCCGCATTCCGGTGATAGGAATTCTTTTGCTTTGCTTCATGCAATTTTCCACTTTGCATACTATGCTTAAAGAATGAAATATAGCCTTCTCGCAATTAGAAATTCGATAGACTTTTTTTTAAGAAATAATCTCAAAATTTCGCGCGATGTTTCCCGTGAAAGCCAAATTCCAGAACGGGATAAAAAAATCCAGAAAGAATTTGAAGAGTTCTTCAATCTTCTTCCATGGAAAGATATTTTAAAAAAGCTTCCTTCTCCTCTGCTTACTGTAACCGATATTGGAGCTAGAAATTTTGTCTTTGGACCGGTGATAGACCGCTGTTTGGAAAGACACGGTCGACAAGCCAAGATCCATGGAATTGAAATCGATGCACATCGTCTACTTTGGGGATTTCACTCAAGAGCGGATTTCGGTGAATTCTACGCAAAAAAAATGAGATCAGGATTTTTTCACGGGATGGACTTTTTGGATTGGAAAACCCCCACCGATCTTGCCTTACTACTTAACCCTTTTGTGTCAAAGGAACCTCTTCTTTCCTGGGGGCTCCCGCTTTCAAAATTACAGCCGGACCGTTTATTCAAGCACGCTCTGGCCACTTTAAGACCGCGAAAGGGTATTCTTATTTTGTCTTGCCCCTCTCCGGAAGAGCTTGAAATTGCAAAAAAACTGGCAAAAAATGCTGGTTTTATTGAAGGATCCCAAATTTTTTGGAATCCCTCAAAAAATTCGGTCCAACAGAAACCTAGATATGGCATTGTTTACCATTCTGATTTATCTTCTTATCCAATATGACAAATGAACAATACATGAAATTGGCAATTGAAAAAACCAAAGAGGGAATCTCTTCAGGACAAACACCCTTCGGTGCTGTGATTGTCAAAGATGGAAAGGTAGTTGCTTGCGCACACAATCGAGTTTGGAAAACTTGTGACCCTACCGCCCATGCAGAAGTTAATGCCATTAGGGAAGCAGCTAAAGAGTTAAATACCATCGATCTAAGTGGCTCAGTCATGTTCACCACCTGTGAGCCCTGTCCTATGTGTCTCTCAGCTATTCACTGGGCCAAAATTGACAAGGTTCATTTCGGTGCCACTATTGCTGATGCCGCGAACGCGGGATTTAAAGAACTGGAATTTTCAGCCAAAGAGCTAGCCAAAAGGGGTAAAAGCCCTTTAAAAGTCGAAGATGGACTCTGCCGCGAAGAGTGCGTGGCTCTCTTTTCGATTTGGAAAAACACTGGTCGAAGCCAATCCTATTAAATTAAAAAGGCCCTACTCGAAAGTAGAGCCTTTTATACCCGTTGAACCTCTTATCAAGCCCGCTTAAAGGGTGCAGGTATGAGCCTTTTCAACCTCAAACTACGATACCTCAACTTACTAGCCATCAATTGTCGTCTCACCTGCAGGATCCGGAGGAAGCTCAGGCATCGGCTGTTTGGGTCTTTCACCAGTAAGTGCTTTTAAAAACTCGACGATATCCGAAACCTGATTAACGGTAAGATCCTTATTGAGTTGAATTTTTGCCATCACACGAACAGCCTCATCTAGTGTTTTCACAGATCCATTGCTGAAGTAGGGAGCCGTGAGCGCGATATTTCTCCAAGTGGGAACTCGGAAAAAATAATCGTCATTCGGATCTTTAGTTAACGATCCACGACCTTTATCCTCTAGGAAATTATATTTTTTGACGTACTCATTGTCCGTAAAGGTCGGGAATTTTTGATAGAATCCTTCTCCCATGGTTATTTCATCCGGAGCATTAAAGTTTTTTCCTGTATGACAACTGACACAACCTACTTCCATCACAGTATTCATTCCCCGAATTGCTTGAGCAGACATCGCTTTCTTGTCCCCTCTAACATATCGATCAAAAGCGCTATTGGGTGTTATCAGCGTTCGCTCGTATGCTGCGATAGCTTTTGCAAGATTATCAATCCTCATTCCCTTTTCCCCAAAAACTTTTTTGAATTGAGAGACATAACCAGGGATTTTACTAATTCGCTCCATGACAATATCGTGGCTTGCCATTCCCATTTCAATCGGATTGGTCAAAGGCCCTTTGGCTTGATCTTCTAAAGAAGCAGCTCGTCCATCCCAAAATTGAACAGTGTGAAAAGCTGAATTCCAAACAGTGGGAGCCGATCGCCCTCCTAATTGCCCTTTTATTCCGGCAGAAAAAGCCCGATTATCTCCACCGCTCGCCATCACATTGTGACAAGAATTACACGAAACAGTTCCGTCTTTGGAAAGTCTGGGATCCATGTAGAGTTGACGACCCAAGTAAATTTTTTCAGGGGTCATCGGGTTGTCTTTAGGAATGGGGGGGTTTTTGGGTAGCGCTCCCCAAGGTAACTCGAGTTTAGCTTTTTGAGCCGCTAACAAACTTTGGGAAAAAATAAGTAACCAGATCCAATTTCGCACGATGGCCTCCATAAATTAAAAACACAAAAATTGAGTTCTTATTTTAAAAAGTAAGAAAGGCTTTCTCAATTGATATTAAAGAAAGACTCGTAATATTTATTGTAGGGTGTGGTATCAAAAAGCACCTTCTTTTTTTAAATTAGATAAAAATTTCAATGAACCCAAGTTTCTCCAAGGCGGACTTGTTCTAAATATCTAAGAGTGTTACACTTTTTATGTAGTCCAATCCCAACAAACAGCAATCCCTCCTGGCAATCGCTTTGCAACGCAATCTCGCCGGGTAGCAAATTACCTAAGGTGTCATTTTTATGATGAGGAATCTATCTATGAGAATTGGAACACGCCGTCTAACTTTATGCAGCATTTTCTGCTTTATTTTCTTATCAGCCTCGTTTTTATTGCCCCTAAGTCCGGCCCAAAGTGCCGTCCCACAAGTTTTAAATCTGGGAAACGGTGGAGAGCCCAAAGATCTCGATCCCCACATCACAACCGGTGTCCCCGAATTTCACATACTCATGAACCTCTTAGAAGGTCTTGTAAGCAAAGACCCCAAAACCCTCGCCCCAATACCGGGGGTAGCCGAAAGTTGGAAAACCTCCAAAGACGGCTTAACTTACACTTTTAAATTAAGGAAAAATGCCAAATGGAGTAATGGTAATGCTGTCACGGCCCAAGACTTTATCTTTTCGTGGGTCCGTTTATTAACTGCGGAAACTGCCTCAGAATATGCCTACCAGGCCTTCTATATTAAAAATGGAAAAGCTTTTAACGAAGGAAAAATCAAAGACCCAAATCAACTCGGCTTAAAAGCCGTCGATCCTTACACCTTAGAAGTTAAGTTAGAAAATCCGACCCCATTTTTCTTAAGCCTTCTCTTTCACCACTCTTTATATCCTGTACACAAAGCGACCATTGAAAAATTTGGATCTCGTTGGACACGTCCCGAAAATTTTGTTGGAAACGGTGCTTTTGTTCTTAGCAAATGGGAGATCAATAAAGTTGTTTCCTTAAAACCCAATCCTCATTATTGGGACAAAGAAACAGTTAAACTTACCGAAGCTAATTTCTTTCCGATCGACAAGCACGAAACAGAGGAGAAAATGTTTCGCGCTAAAAATCTGCACACTGTCGATGATCTCCCTCTAGAAAAACTTCCAGTTTGGCAGAAAGACAATTCCGGCGTTTTTAAAAACCATCCTTACTTAGGAACTTACTACTACTGGTTCAACTGCACAAAAGCGCCGTTAAACAACAAAAAAGTCAGACAGGCTCTTTCGTTGGCCATTGATCGCGATAGAATTGTGCGTTTCGTGACTCGCGGAGGACAAATTCCAGCTACCATGTTTACCCCACCTGGAACCGGGGGCTTTCAGCCTCAATCTCGACTTCCTAAGGATGGCAGTCAAATCGCCAAAGCTAAACAACTCTTAAAAGAAGCAGGCTTTCCAGATGGAAAAGGACTTCCCACGATTGAAATTCTTTACAATACTAGCGACAATCACAAAAAAATTGCTGAAGCGATTCAACACATGTGGAAAGAAAATATTGGGATTTCCGCTATCCTTTTTAATCAAGAATGGAAAGTCTATTTAGATAATCAACATTCGAAAAACTATATGGTTTCTCGAGCGGGCTGGATTGCAGACTACAATGATCCCAATACATTTCTAGATATGTTTGTTAGCAATGGCGGAAACAATCACTCTGGATACAGCAATACGGCTTACGACCAACTGATTGAATCCGCTAAAAAAGAAAGAAACACGACTAAAAGATTTGCGATCTTTCAAAAGGCCGAGGATATCCTCCTTGAGGACCTCCCTGTAATGCCGATTTATATCTATTCGAGAAACTATCTTTTAAGCAACGAGGTCCAGGGTTGGCATCCAAATATCGAAGATATTCACCCGCTCAAATACATCAGTATTGCAACCAAGTAGGAGCTTATGGGACTTAGTTACATCTTGCGTCGACTTCTTGTGATGATTCCTGTGTTCTTTCTTGTGGTCACAGCGGTCTTCTTTATGATCCGATTTGCGCCGGGAGGCCCTTTTTCCTCCGAAAAAAAGGTTCCCCCCCAGGTACTAAAAAATTTAGAAGCCAAATACCATATGGATGAACCGCTCGTTCAGCAGTATTTCCGTTACTTAGGGGATCTCTCTAGATTTGATTTAGGCCCCTCATTTAAGCATTCCAATCGAACTGTAAATGAGATTATCGCTGAAGCCCTTCCTGTGTCGATGGAATTAGGACTTATCGCTCTTTGCTGGGCCTTACTCATCGGCATTACCGCTGGGGGACTTGCGGCCCTAAAACCCAACACTCTTTACGATTATATCCCTATGTCCCTCTCGATTATGGGGATCTGTTTACCAACTTTTGTCATAGGTCCACTCTTGGTTTTAGTCTTTGGACTGTGGTTGGGTTGGCTTCCTGTAGCTGGGTGGAACTCTTGGCAAGACAGGCTCTTGCCTTCATTAACTTTAGGATTTGCTTATGCAGCTTATATTTCTCGCCTCACTCGAGGAGGTTTTATGGAGATTCGACATCAAGATTTCATCCGCACCGCCAGAGCCAAAGGATTGACTGAAACTCAAATCCTAACCAAACACGCGTTACGAGGTGGAATTTTACCGGTTGTTTCCTACCTCGGACCCGCTCTAGCCGGAATTATTACGGGAGCTTTAGTCACTGAAACCATTTTCAATATACCGGGATTAGGTCGATTTTTCATCGAAAGCGCTCTTAATCGCGATTACACGATGGTGATGGGAACCTCTTTACTGTACTTCTCTCTTATTTTTCTCTGTAACTTTCTCGTCGACATCATCTATGTCGTTTTAGATCCTCGGGTGCGCTATGAGTGATAGCCTTTGGAAAGATGCTTGGCATAGACTGTTAAAAAATAAACTGGCTGTTTTTGGTGGCTCGTTCCTTATCTTTGAACTCATCATCTGCCTATTAACCCCCTGGATCGCTCCCTACGGATTTGAGACACAAAATTTGGAACTGACTCTAGCTAAACCCTCACTGTCTCACTGGTTTGGAACGGACTCATTGGGAAGGGACCTCTTCACTCGAATTCTTTATGGGGGCCGAATTTCAATGACTGTAGGAATTTTAGCTTCACTAGTCAGTGTCATAGTCGGAGTTATTTACGGAGCGGTTTCGGGGTTTGTTGGGGGAAAGACGGATAATTTGTTGATGAGAATTGTTGATATACTCTACGCCCTTCCCTTTATTTTTCTAGTCATTATCCTGATGGTCTATTTTGGAAGAAATATTCTTTTGCTATTCCTTGCTCTAGGCCTAACTCAGTGGTTAACGATGGCAAGAATTGTTCGGGGACAGGTGATTTCCTTAAAGCACAAAGAATTTGTCGAGGCTGCAAAGTCTTTGGGTGTCACAACACGAACGATTATTTTAAAGCACTTAATCCCAAACGCTTTAGGGCCGGTCATTGTTTACCTCACCCTTACAGTTCCTTCGGTTATTTTGGAAGAGGCTTTCTTAAGCTTTCTAGGTCTAGGAGTTCAAGCGCCGATGGCATCTTGGGGCACGCTCATTTCAAGCGGCGTAGAAGTAATGGAAATTGCTCCGGGGGTTTTATTCTTCCCCGCTTTAATGCTCTCACTCACTCTTTTTTCACTTAATTTTTTAGGAGATGGGCTTAGAGATGCTCTCGACCCAAAAGGAGCGAGAGACTAATGGCAATTCTGGAAATTAAAAACCTGGTCGCTCATTTTCATACTCGAAAAGGGATCGTAAAAGCGGTCAATGGAATCAGCTATTCGATAGAATCCGGACAAACTCTTGGAATTGTAGGAGAGAGTGGGAGCGGCAAATCGGTTTCACAGCTGAGCTATCTAAGACTTTTGCCTAGTCCCCCTCTTAGAATTCCCAATGGGGAGGTTTTTTTCCGGGGAAATAACCTGCTGACAATGTCTGAAGATCAACTAAGAACAATTCGTGGACACAAAATAAGTATAATCTTCCAAGAGCCGATGACATCGCTCAACCCTTACCTCACCATCGGTTCTCAGTTGGTAGAACCCCTCATTATACACTTAGGCTTAGACAAAAAAACCGCATGGAAAGAGGCGTGTGAGGCTCTTGATCGAGTTGGGATTCCAGAAGTCGAAAAAGCTATGAAAGTTTATCCTCACGAGTTTAGTGGTGGGATGAGACAAAGAGTCATGATTGCAATGGCCCTAACCACAAAACCGGAAATTTTGATTGCGGATGAGCCAACAACTGCCCTCGATGTAACGGTACAGGCACAAATTCTTGAGTTACTAAAAAAGATTCAAAAAGAGACAGGTATGGCCATCCTTCTTATCACTCATGATTTAGGAGTCATTGCGAGCATGGCTGATAAGGTAGTTGTTATGTATGCCGGAAGAGTCTTTGAAGAGGGGCCTGTAGAAACTTTATTTGAGCGATCGGCGCACCCTTACACAAAGGCTTTATTAAAATCCACTCCTAGGCTTGATTTAACTCAGCAAAAGATTCCTGTTATTGGAGGAACTATCCCGGATCTCACCCAAATCGGTGAAGGCTGTCCCTTTTATGACCGTTGTAGTTACCGCAAAGATATTTGCAAAAGCATATTTCCTCAAAATCGAAACGTAACCCAATCCCACCAAACCTTTTGCCATGTTGAGGAGTTATAGATGGCATCTGATACTCTTCTAAAAGTTACAGATCTAAAAGTTCATTATCCGGTAAGAACCAATTATTTTAACTTTGGTCAAAAGAAATTTCTTAAGGCGGTCGATGGAGTATCTTTTGAATTACAGTCGGGAGAGGTATTGGGGTTAGTTGGGGAATCCGGGTGTGGAAAGAGCTCATTAGGAAAGGCTCTCTTAAGGCTCCAAGAACCAACCTCAGGAAGCATTGAGCTTTTAGGTCAAAACTTTTTAAAGTTAAGTGGAGAAACTTTAAGAAAGGCTCGCCCCCAGATTCAAATGATTTTTCAAGATCCGTATGCCTCCTTGGACCCACGCATGACTATTCAGGCAACCCTTCGAGAACCCCTTGAAGCCCACGGTCTTTGGACTGGTAAAGAAAGTTTGAAGACAATCCACGATGTCCTGGATCGGGTGGCAATTCCAACCACAGCTCTCCAAAAATATCCCCATGAATTTTCCGGTGGCCAAAGACAAAGAATCGCCATTGCCCGAGCCCTGGTTTTAAAGCCAAAAATCATCGTCGCCGATGAACCGGTCTCTTCACTTGATGTTTCGGTACAAGCTCAGGTTTTAAACCTATTAAAAGAGATTCAAAAAGACCTTAAACTCTCCATGATATTTATTTCTCACAATTTAGCCGTTGTGAAATATATCGCTGACCAAATTGCAGTCATGTACTTAGGGAAAATAGTGGAGACCGGAGAAACCTCTGATCTCTATCAAAACCCTCAACACCCCTATACTCGAGCGCTTATTTCAGCCGTTCCGATACCCGATCCTAAAATCGAAAAAACCAGAAAACGTATCGACCTTAAAGGAGAACTACCATCACCGATTTCACCGCCTTCGGGTTGTACTTTTCATACACGATGCCCTATTGCAACAGAGTCGTGCAGAAGAGAAACACCTCAGCTGAAAGAACACGGCAAAGCCACTTGGAAGGTTAGCTGCTTTGAAGTTAACTAACATTTATGTGTTAAGTTTAAATATTCGCAGCCTTTGAATGACTTGTTCTAAATCTTACTTAAGCACTCAAGCTATTTCTGCGGCTACTTCTTCTTCGTCATCATCAATGCTTAAATTTCCCAAACCATATTTATCAACTCGATAGCGCATACTTCTAAAACTGATATTTAAAAGTTTTGCGGCTTTCTTTTTGACTCCGCCTGTTTGTTCCAGCGCTTTTACTAATAACGCCCTTTCAAATTCAGCAGTGAGCCTTTCTAGCTCGATGCCCTTAGTGCTGTCGATTTGGATTGTTTGAGGATCTACCTGACCATGTGATTCTTCTCTCGCTTCAGACATATGTCTAGGTAAACTCTCAGGTAGAATAATAGCACCAGGTTCAAGAGCAACCGTTCTTTCAATGATATTTTCTAATTCCCTCACATTGCCTGGGTAGTGGTACTTTCTTAAAACATCCATGGCTTCATTGCTGATCTTTTTAACATTCATTCCCAAGCTCTTGGAAAACTTTTCCAAAAAATGACCGGCCAGCATCGGAACATCTTCTTTTCTTTCTCTTAGCGGCGGACAAGTAATCTGAATCACATTCATCCGGTAAAAGAGGTCTTCTCTAAACCTTCCAGCTTTAACTTCGTGCTCAAGATTTTTGTTGGTCGCCGAAATAACTCTGACGTCGACTGTGATGTCCTCGGTGCCGCCAACGCGCTTAAAGGTTCCTTCTTGAATCACTCGGAGTAACTTAACTTGCATAGTTAGGGGTAGCTCACCTAATTCATCAAGAAAAATGGTTCCAGTATTAGCAACTTCAAAAAGACCTTTTTTGTCGGCAATCGCGCCCGTGAATGATCCTTTTTTGTGGCCGAACATTTCACTTTCCATGAGATTCTCAGGGATAGCGCCACAATTAACAGTGACAAAGGGCTTGTCTTTCAGAGGGCCGTTATAGTGAATAGCTCTTGCGATCAACTCTTTTCCGGTTCCGCTTTCTCCATTAATTAAAACAGAGCTCTTGGTATTGGCGACCCGCTTAACCAATTCGTAAATACGGAGCATGGGGGGAGCGCCGCCGATTATGTTATCAAACGCGTACTTGGTACCCAGTTCTTTTTTGAGTTGTTGATTTTCTATTTTTAGCGTTCTTTTTTCTAGCGCCTGGCGAATAACTATTTTTACTTCATCAATTTTGAATGGTTTTTGAACATAGTCATAGGCTCCACGTTTCATCGCTTCAACGGCAATTTCGGTAGATCCGAAAGCTGTGATCATTACCATAATCATTTCGGGATCAAATTCTTTGATCTTAGAGAGCAACTCCAAACCTGACATCTCAGGCATTTGAATGTCTGAAATAATAAGGTCTACTGGATTTTTCTTTAAGAACTCAAAACCCTCACGACCATTAGAGGCCGTAAAAACTTCATAGCCCTCTCTTTTTAACATGATTTGGAAAAACTCACGGATGCTTTCTTCGTCATCAACTACGAGGATTCTACTTAGAGCCATTTAACACCTCTACTTTAAAGTTCGCTTCAGCTTGCGCTTTGATCTTTTATCTGGAGATAGTTTGAGCAACATCCGTACCACATAAAAATGGGCATAAACCAGCTAAGGCAGGTGGAATACTCGCTGTATTCTGTCTAGTTCATTTCCTCCCCCCTCGGCAAATAGCGACAATTTTCGGCAATCTTATGGGTGTCTCTTA
>Ga0194122_10001876_pt1 | contig 24350 bp, 17 predicted proteins | sample TA2MahCa10mmetaG_FD_155487 | JGI IMG/M metagenome (GOLD analysis project Ga0194122, IMG submission 155487) | Freshwater microbial communities from Lake Tanganyika, Tanzania - TA2015021 Mahale Deep Cast 10m | ecosystem: Environmental > Aquatic > Freshwater > Lake | place: Tanzania: Lake... | reverse complement strand
GTCGGTTTGATGGACGATGTGGCGATCTTCAAGCGAGCGCTGACGGCGAAGGAGATTGCGGCGCTCGGCAAGTAGCCACGGCCCGCACGTAACCCATGTACGCGCCTTGATCGGCCTCGACCGCGCCGATCTCCGCCGCGTTATCGGGGCAGATCGCATGATGCCAATCGAGCCAGCGGCACCAGCCGTCCGGCATTGCATCGGCCACGGATACTTCGACGGCGCCGGTTTTTTCCCAATGCCGGCGCCACCACGCCGCCGAGTGCAGACACCACATTTCCTTCTCCCACCATTCGCGCAGGTGCTCCGGAACGGCGCCGTCGATTTCTTGCATCAATCCTGCGCCGGCCATTCCGAGTTGCCCGCCGGGCTTCAGAAATGGCGCGAGGTATCCGAGATACAAATCGTCGGTTCCGTAGTAGAAGAAGTTGTCGATCGCGACGATGGCATCGAAGTAGTTCGACGCGAACGGCAGCGCGCGCGCATCGCATCGCAGCGGAAAGATGCCGTCGGCCAAACCGGCCTCTTCGATACGAAGCGCATTGGCTGTCACGTCGGCCGAGAGGTCGATCGCCCAGACTTGCACGCCGAACTCTTTGCGAAGGAAGATCGACGACGCGGCGCTGCCGCAACCGAGATCGAGGATCCGCATTCCGGACCGCAAATCCATCGCTTCGGCCAGCCACTCGGTGAGCCATAGTGCATTCGCGCCGCCGCTGGCGCTGGACTTCACCCACTCGGGATCATACCTGGCGGAGCGGGGAAAGCGCTCGTGCGTCAGCGACATGCGCTAATCGACCGCAGCGATACACTCGATTTCGACGCGGACATCGCGGGGCAGACGCGCGGCTTCGACCGTCGCGCGCGCGGGCGAGTTGGTGTGAAAGTACTTGCCGTAGACCTCGTTCATCGCCGCGAACTCGCCCATGTCCTTGAGGAACACCGTCGTCTTCAGGACGCGGTCAAGCGACGACCCGCAGGCGTCGAGCACGGCCTTGAGGTTTTCGAGAACGCGAGTGGTCTGCTCGGCGACGCCGCCTTCGACGATTTGCATCGTGGCCGGGTCGAGCGGAACCTGGCCGCTGCAATAGGCGATCCCGTTATAGACGACGGCTTGCGAGTAGGGGCCGATCGCTTTGGGCGCGGCGTCGGTCGAGACGATTCGTTTCATGCTCATCGAAGACTAGTTTAGCCCGCACTACAGCCGTGAAAAGTTCACCGGGTCAAGGCGCGGGCTAATTCAGCCGCAGCGTTCCGGTGAGATCGGCCGCGCGCGCGATCTTCTCCGCCCGGCAGAATCGATCGAGCTCGCGCGCGATGCGGACAACCGACCGCGGATCCCAGAACGACGCCGTGCCAACCTGGACGGCCGTCGCGCCGGCGATGAGAAACTCGGCCGCGTCTTCCCCGGTCGCAATTCCGCCGAGGCCGATTACCGGAATCTTGACCGCCCGGGACGCCTCGTGAACCATACGGAGCGCGATCGGCTTGATCGCGGGGCCGCTGAGTCCTCCGTAGTTGTTGCCGATGCGCGGACGGCGCGTGCGCGCGTCGACTGCAAGCGAAACGAAGGTGTTGACGAGACTGATGGCGTCGGCGCCGGCCTCTTCGGCGGCCTTCGCAAGCGGCGGGATCGAGGCGACGTTCGGCGACAGCTTGACGATGACTGGCCGCCTGGCGGCGGCGCGGACCTTTCGAACGACTTCGGCCAGCAGCGCGGGATCGCTCGAAAAAAACATGCCGCCGTGTTTGGTGTTGGGGCAGGAGACGTTTAGCTCATAGCCAGCCAATCCCTCCTCGCCTTCGAGCACGCGTACGACCTCTTCGAAGTCCTCGACCGCGTTGCCGAAGACGTTGGCAAACACGGGTGTTCTCAATGCCTGAATGCCCGGCAATTTGTCCTTCACGAATGCGCGGACACCGATGTTTTGCAGGCCGATGGCGTTGATCATCCCGGCCTCGGCCTCCCAGATGCGCGGCGGTTTGTTCCCGTCCATCGGTTCGCGCGACAGGCCTTTGGTGACGATCGCCCCAACCTGGCTCAGGTCGAGGATGGTCGCGAATTCAAGGGCGTAGGCAAAGGTGCCGGAGGCGGCGATGACCGGGTTGCGGAGAGGAACGCCGCAGAGCGTGGTCGCGAGGCGCTCGGAGGTGGCCGAAGGCATTGGGCTTGCACCATTGTCCCAGGATTTTCACTGCTCGGTCGAATGCGGCTCTAAGGCGAACTCCCTATGTCTTTTCTCGGTTGGGTCGCCGATCTATTTGTTGGGGAAGAATCCTCCCGCCCATTCCATGTCCACGTCCGCTCCAGCCAAACATCGTTCGCTGGCCCTGAAGTTCTTTCTCTTCACGGCTGCCCTGATGGTTTGGGTGGTGCTGGTGGTGGTCGCCTATGACGCGGCGGTGGGGCAACTTGACGCCGGGAAGAGCGTCGTTTTGTTCGGTGTCACCGTGATCGTCGCCGGCGTGTTGGCATGGGTAACTATCCGGATCCTCGTCCGGCCGCTGCGGACACTCCAGGCCGCGTTGCAGGGCGTGCGCGAGGGCAAGTTTGAACGCATCCGGTTCCGCCCGACCGGCGACGAAGTCGAGTACATTGCCCACAGCTTCAATCAGATGGTCGAAGCGCTGGAGGTTAATCAACAGGTCATCCGCGAGCACCACGAAAACCTCGAAGAGCGCATTCGGCGGCGCACCGAGGAACTCGAAAAGGCGATGGAGCAGGCGCTGGCGGCCAACAAGGCGAAGACCGAGTTCCTGGCCAACATGTCGCACGAACTGCGCACTCCGATGAACGGGTTTCTGGGCATGATTGAACTCGTGCTCGATTCGCCGCTGAGCCCTGAACAGCGCGATCAACTTGTTACGGCGGAGCGGTCGGCTCAGGGTTTGCTGTCGATTCTGAACGACATCCTCGACCTTTCGAAAATCGAATCCGGCCGCATGGTGCTCGAGGCTGAGCCGTTCGTTCTGCGGCCGTTAATCGCCGACTGCACGCGGCCACATCAGGTGAAGGCGCAGCAACACGGCGTGGAGTTGAATCTCGACATCGCGGATCTGGCGCCGGCGGCGTTCGTGGGCGATGCGCTGCGCATCCGCCAAATCCTGAACAACCTTCTGAGCAACGCCGTAAAATTCACGGCCAAGGGCGCGATTTCACTCCGCGTGTGGCCGGAAAGCGGAAACGGGCAGGCGCGCACCTACCTCTGTTTTGCCGTACGAGACAGCGGAGCGGGCATTCCCGCTGCCAAGCTGCCGTGTATTTTCGACAAGTTCACCCAGGCCGACGGCAGCATTTCGCGGCGCTTCGGTGGTTCCGGATTGGGCTTGGCGATCACCAAACAGTTGGTCAGCCTCTTTGAAGGCACACTCAGCGTATCGAGCCAAGTGGGTGTCGGCAGCGAGTTTCTGGTGCGGTTGCCGATGGCGGTTGCCGACAGCCCTGCCGCCCCAGTGATGGAGGGGTCAAAATCCGCTACGCAGCAATCGGCGACGAACGCGCTGGTGCTTGTTGTCGAAGACAACATCGTCAACCAAAAGGTCATCAAAGGACTGCTGGCGAAGAGAGGTTACCGGTTCGAGACGGCATCGGACGGCAGCCAGGCGATTTCAATGCTCGACCATTACGAATTTGACGCGGTACTGATGGATGTTCAAATGCCCATCATGGATGGACTGGAAGCGACCCGGAGGATCCGCGCGATGGATAAGTGGCGAGAGTTGCCGATCATTGCGATGACCGCGCACGCCATGAGCGGAGATCGCGAGCGCTGCCTTGCGGCAGGTATGGATGCCTACCTATCGAAGCCGGTCAACTCAGCGGAGCTGTTCCAGGTTATCGAATCGTTCCTCGGCGAGGGCCGAAGAGTCCGGCCCGCCGCGACCGGCGGCGGGGAGTCGGAACCGATCGATCCGAGACTGCGCGACGAATTGCGCGCCAGCGATCCGGCGGTGATGGAAGACGTTTTCAACCTTTTCTTGCAACTCGCGCCGGAACGTGTGGAGCGTTTGCAAAAAGCAGTGTCCGGCGGCGACCTGCCGGCCGCCGCCGCCGAAGCGACGCTCTTCCGCGACGCGGCGCAGCGTATCTCGGCAAGTCCGATCGCCGATCGAGCCCGCCGCGTAGCCGACGCCGCCGAACGCGCCGATATCGCGGCCATGCGGCACTCGCTCCTACTGCTCCGCTCGGAACTCGACCGCCTTCGAAGGCATGTCGGAGAAACGTCGTCCGCGGCCCGATAAGCCATCGCGTTGCGGCTTGCAAGAAATTTGACTATGCCTATCCCGCCGTTCGCGACACATCGTCGCCGGAATTGCAGCGGCTCGACCGGTCGAATTTCGTCCGCATCGGCGCAACGCCGCGGGCATCCGGTTGTACCGCGAATGTCGTGCGTGTTCTGATGGAGAAGCTTATGAAAACGATCTTGATGTTGGCCGTTGCCCTTGTCGCCTGTGCCGAAGAATGGCCACGCTTCCGGGGCGTAAATGGAACCGGCGTGGCGTCGTCGGCAAAATTGCCGGCTGAATTCGGACCGTCGAAGAACGTTGCCTGGAAAGCCGCGATTCCGTTCGGACAATCGTCGCCGATCGTTTCGGGCGGACGGGTATTCGTCACCGCCAGCGAGGGCGAGTCGTTGATCACGCTGGCTTTCGATGCGTCGAATGGCAAGCAGATTTGGCGCCGCGACTTAAAGCGCGCCCATAAGAACGCAATCTATAAAGCCAACGATCCCGCTTCGCCGACGCCCGCCTCCGACGGCAAGTCCGTCTACGTGTTTTTTCCGCACTTCGGACTAATCGCCTACACGCACGCGGGAAAAGAAAAATGGCGCGCTCCGTTGGGCCCGTTCGAGAATTTCTATGGCATGTCGGCCGGGCCGATCGTGTCCGGCGGCGTTGTCATTTTGCTCGCCGATCAGACCAGTGGGTCGTATTTGCTTGCCCTCGACAAAGAAACCGGCAAACGAAAATGGAAGACCGAGCGACGCGAGCACCGCGAAAGCTGGGGCATTCCAATCGTGCACGAAGATCAATTGATCACTGTCGGGACATCGCGTGTGGAGTCCTATCATCTTTCGACCGGCGAACCGCGCTGGTGGATGGCGCTGCCGTCGTTCGGTTCGATGGGATCGCCGGTAGTCAGCGGCGACAGCGTGATCGTCACCGCGGACGGCACCGATAAGCCGTGGATTCCGTCGTGGGATTCGGTGCTCGCCAAATACGACAAAGATAAAGACGGCAAACTATCGATCGAAGAAGGCAAGGAAGACAAGGAGTGGGGTGAACACCTCGCGTGGGTCGACACCGACCATAACAAGATCGTGGATGCCGCCGAGTGGGACGAGGCCAGTAAATTGGGAATGGGTGAGTACGGCGCGGTGGCAATTCCGCTAGCGAGCAAAGGCCGCGTCGAAAGCTCCGCCGCCAAATGGCGCTTCAAGCGGAATCTGCCTTACATTCCGTCGCCCCTTGTTTACGACGGCGTCTTCTACATGGTGAAAACCGGTGGAATCGTGACGACGCTCAATCCGGCCGATGGTTCGCTGCAAAAACAGGGGCGCAGCGAGAAGGCGCTGGGCGAGTATTACGCCTCGCCCGTAGCTGGCGCGGGTAAGATTTACCTGCTCAGCGAAGAGGGGAAGGTCTCGGTCTTAAAGGCCGGAGCGCAGTGGGAAGTGCTGGCCGTCAACGATCTCGGCGAAGAGTGCCGTGCAACGCCCGCCATCAGCGGCGACCGCATCTTCATTCGCACGCGCGGGAACTTGTACGCGTTCGCGGAACGCTAAATCGCGCCCGCTTTGATAAGCTGTTCGGCGTGCTTGAGCGCTTCCGGCGTGAGGCGTTGGCCGCTCAGCATACGGCCGATTTCACGCGTCCGCTCCTCCGCCGACAACTCGCCGACCTCGGTAACCGTGCGGTCTTTCAGCACCTTTTTCTCGACGCGATAGTGATGGTCGGCGAAGCTGGCGATCTGCGCTTGATGCGTGACACACAACACCTGATAGCCGCGGCTCAGTTCCTTCAAGCGCCGACCGACCGCGTCGGCCGCCTCGCCGCCAATACCGGCGTCGACCTCGTCGAACACCAATAAATGCCGGGTTCCGGCGGGGTGTTCGCGTTCGACGCATGTTTTCAATGCCAGCGCGATTCTCGAGACTTCGCCTCCGCTCGCCACCTTCGATAATGCCCGCGGTTCCTCGCCGCGATTGGCGCTCACGCGGAATTCGATGGCGTCGAAGCCGCTGGCGCTCCAGGGCGCGTCGCCGATGTCGACAACGAACGAAGTACCCGCCATCGCCAGGGCGCTCAACTCTTTTTCAACGCGCTTTTCGAGCTGGCGCGCGGCGTCCTTGCGAAGGCCACGTAACTGCGCCGCGGCGATTTCGAATTGCTTACCGAGCTTTATGCGCCGCTCGGCGATCTCGGCGCGGCGCTCGCTGGCGGTTTCGACCGTACGCATCTTTTCTCGAAGCTCGTCGAGGAAACGCAGGATGTCTTCAATCGATGCGCCGTACTTACGCTTCAATTTGTCCATCGCCGCCAGCCGCGTTTCAACGGACTCCAGTTTTTCCGGGTCGGCCTCCAAATGCGCGAGATAGTCGCGCAGCGTACGGCCCGCCTCCTCGAGCGCGATCACGGCGGGCTTAAGCATGTCCGCCAGTTCGCTCAACGACGAGTCGATCCGCACTAGCTCTTCGATCCGCCGCTGTGCCGTCCGCGCTTGCGTCAACGCGGAATCCGGGGCATCGTAGAGCGCGGTGAACGCGGCCTCGGCGTGGTCGGACAAGCGGCCGACATTCTGCAGTACGCGCCGTTGATTGTCCAGCTCGGCGTCTTCGCCGCCCAGCGGTGCGACCGCTTCGATTTCTTTCCGCTGGAAGGTCCACAAATCGGCCAGCCGCAGTTGCTCCTGCTCGCGTTGCGCGATCTCTTCGAGTTCACGATCGCACGCACGCCACGCTTCGTAGATGGCTCCGACGTCGTCGCGCTTGGCTTTCGCGCCGGCGAAACTGTCCAACATCTCGCGCTGGGCGATCGGGTCGTGCAACTGCTGCTGCTCGTTCTGTCCGTGGATGTCACCGAGGTGCGGCGCGAGCGCTTTCAACAATGCCGCGGTGACGGGCCGGCTGGCGGCGAAGGCGCGCGACTTGCCATTTGCGGCGATCTCCCGCTCAATCAGAATCTCACCGTCTTCGGTGTCGATGCCGGCTTCGGCCAGCACGGCACGTGTGGCTGACGACGCTTCAAAAATCGCGCTCACCCGCGCCAGTTTCTCGCCCGTGCGAATCATCTCGGTGGAGGCGCGGCCGCCGAACAGCAGGCCCAGCGAATCGACGAGAATCGACTTGCCGCTACCCGTTTCACCGGTCAGCAAATTGAGGCCCGTGTGAAAGCGCAGCCGCTGCCGTTCGACGACGGCGAAGTTTTCGACGTGAAGTTCAACGAGCATCTTGTGACATCTTGTAAAAGCCGAAGCCGAGGACAGCAAGAATTGCGGCGACAAATCCCAGCATCCAGAGACCGAGGCTCTGTCCGCGCGCCATGCCCCAAACGATCCTCGCGATCATCGCCATCGTAACCAGCTTCAACAAACGCAGCATATCGATCGAAATATGGAGCTTTCGCTCCGTTCGCTCGCCCGGAACGTTGATCAGATCTGGATAACGCGGGGCGAACGTGAGCGCGGCGAACAAGCTCACGCAGGCCCCGGCAACAAACAACAGCGTTCCTTTACCGCCCCATCCATCGGGCTCGCCGCGCAGGTTGAAATGCGTCGGAATCTCCGCCGGGATAGAAGTCCAGTAGACGGCGACGACCGCCAGGGCGGCGGCCATCAACAGCGCGCTCAACGCGTCGATCGTTATCGAGAGTCCGCGGGACATGCAACTAAAATTGTAGCCGCAGCGAGGCCTGTGTTTGCCGCGGCGGCTTGGCCGACAGTACCCTACCGAAGGTCGAGGGCTCATCGACGAACCGCTCCGGCAGATCGAGGTTCGTGCGGTTAAACAGGTTGAACGACTCGATCGAAAATGTCAGGCGGAAGCGCTCAATCGGAATTACCTTGGCAATCGATGCATCGACGGTCGCCAGCGCGGGACCCGTGAGAACATTGCGGCCCGCGTTGCCGAACGAGTAGCGGGCGGGAATCGAAAACGCCTCGGTGCGGAACCAGCGGTTCGCGCTCCGATTGTCGATGGTCGCCGCGCCGTTGACATTCGGCCGGTCATAGCCGAACGTGCCGCCCGTGTTGCCGGTGTTCGAATTGTCGAAGCGGAGGTAAGGCGAGAACGGCTGGCCCGACTGCACCGCGAAGAGCGACCGCACTTCGACGCCGCGCGGCAGTTGCCACATCGCCGTGCCCGTCGCGCGTTGACGCATGTCGAAGCTGGAGAGTGCGCGCTCGGCGCGGTAGTTGCGGCTGTTCTGCGGGAAGTTCTTGTCTGGACCGCTCGTTAGAAACGAAGACGTATCATCGATCGACTTGCCGTAGGTATAAGACGCGAGCAGCGAAACTCCCCGCGTCATGCGTCGGTTCAGATTGACTTGCAGCGAATGGAAGTTCGAGTTCGCGCCGTTCTCAATAAAGAAGATTCCACCGAAGCGTGGCTGCGGCCGGTTGGCCTGCGGATTGCCGGGCGCGGGCAGCGGCTGATTGAGATCACGCGCGCGAGCCAACAGCGTGCCCTTCGTGCCAATGTAGCCGAGCGACAGCGTTGTCGAACGGTCCAGCAGACGTTCGACATTGAAGCTCCAGTGCTGCAGGTAGGTCGTGCGAGTGTCGGGATTGACCGTGTTGAGCGTAGCAGGCGGCACGATGCCGCCATTTGATGGGAACGGATTGGTGAGCGACGGGAACACTGTCGCCGTTGGGAACCAGACGCGGATGTTGAAGAACGGCGGGTTGAAGTACTGCGAGGAGTTGACGACGAAAATACCGGCGTCGAAGAAGACGCCGTAGCCCGCGCGAATCGTCGTTGCCGAGTTCATCTGCCACGCCGCGCCGAGCCTCGGCGCGAAGTTGTTGCGGTCCGGCCTGGTAACACCGCGAGCGATGCCGTTGGTCCCCACGCGCGCGAGTACGCCGGTTGCCGGATCGAACGCCGACATGCGGTCGAAGCGGTCGGTAGGCGGAGAGAAGTACTCATGCCGCAGTCCGAGATTTAGCGTTAGTCTCCGCGCCACGCGCCAATCGTCTTGAAAGAAGAGCCCGCTGAAGTAGCTGCGCAGCGTTTGCTGGTTGTCAAACTGCGACTGAATCGACGTCTGTGGAAAGCCGAGTAGAAGATCGCCCAGGCCGGCGCCGGTCAGAGCGCCGCCGAAGGTGAGCTGACCGCGCGAGAAGTAGTCGAGAAAACCGTTGGCCTCCTGGCGACGCGCATCGGCTCCGAACTTCAGAAGATGCTTGCCGCGCTGTATTTGCAAGGTTTCGGTGAGTTGATACGTGTTGCCGGTGCGGCCCAGCGGCAGCGGCGTCGCGTCTCCGATCGATGAGAAGCCTTGCACGTTGATCAGCGGATAACCGAAATCGCGCGGCTGCACGTTGAGCCATGACACGCCCCACTCGCGGCCGACATCGCGCAGGTGGTTCTGCGGACGGACATCGCGCAAGCTGCGCGTGAATCCGGCGCGGAGCGAATGCAGCGCGGTGGGCGTGAACGCTCGGGTGTGATGAATCATCGCGCTGTGGCCGCAGTTCTCGACGAAGTTGCCGAAGCCGGGAATCGACTGCGCCTCCTCTGCATAGGGTTCGAATAGATCCTGCGTTGAGAAGCTGTATCGCACGTTGATCTCATCGCGGCGCCCGAGTTTGGCGTCACCGCGCGCGCTGACTTGCGGCGCGTTGTCTGTCAGCACGGGTTGCGCTTGGGATGTGAGAGGAAAAAGCGCCAGTACGCGCGACGAGAGCGGATGGATGCGGTTGGCCGGGATCACGTTGCCGGGAAACGGACGCTGGGCGAACGGGTCGATAATCGTGCGGCCGAGACTCGCCAGATCGCCCGACCGCTGGGCTTGCGTGGGTACCACGCCAAGTCGCGGAAAACCGCGGCGTTCGACGAGACCCGCGGAGTTGGCGTAAAAGAAGGCGCGATCGCGGCGGATCGGCCCGCCGGCCGCGCCGCCGAACTGATTGCGTTGATAGCGCGCTTTCGTATCGCCTTCGAAGAGATTTCGCGAATCGAGTTGGCGGTTGCGGAAGTATTCGTAGACTTCGCCGTGCAGTTCATTTGTGCCCGCGCGCGTGATGACATTGACCTGCCCGCCCGCCGAGCGCCCGAATTCCGCGCCGTAGGAGTTCGTCTCCACGCGAAATTCCTGAATCGTTTCGACTGGAGGCTGCGAGACGAACCGGTTGTTATAAGGATCGTTGTTGTCGACGCCGTCGAGCAGAAACTGATTGAACTCTTCGCGCGCGCCGGCTGCATGCATCGCGAACGCGCCGCGGTTCGATAGCTCGGAATCCTGCGCCGGCGGGGCGACGCCGGGCGCAAGCAGCGCGAGCTGCAGAAAATCACGCCGGTTCAACGGGAGCGACCGAATACGCTCGGCGTCAAGTGTGAGGCCAGTGGGCGCGGCGCCGGACACAGCCGCGACTTCCGTCACCGTCCGCGTCCCAGCGACCGCGAGCGTCACATCTTCCGCGCGCGACTCGTTCGGCGCAATGCGCACGCCCTCTCGAACGAGCGCCGCGAAGTTAGCGGCTTCGACGGTCAGCCGGTACGTCGATGCCGCCAGTTGCAGGAACTGGTATGAGCCGTCAGGCCCCGTGCGAGTCACGCGTTTCATTCCACGCGTCTCTTCCTGGACGACCACCGTCGCCAGCGGCAGCGGCGCACCGGACGGATCGGTGACGTGGCCGCCAAGCGTTCCGGTTGTGACCTGCGCCGAGACCGCACCTATGGCGAGGTATACGAGGGCGTACTTCACTCTCTTAGTTTACGATCCACCGTGAAAATTTCCCTGAGAGGAATATTTCTCTCCGCGCACTCTGTATATAGACACCTCCGGCGAGCCACGGAGACTGAACAAGGGCGCGGGATTGAGACACCTCGCGCCCTCGTACCTTCCATGCCGGAATTCACCATCGATCGCCAGCCTGCTTGGAACGAGCCCATGCTTGTGCCCGCCGTGGGTGTGGTGTGCGGTGTGATGGTTGCACGCGTCGCCCCATTCTCGATCGGCGAAGCGGCGCTTTTGTTGTTGTTCTTTGGCGCGTTCGCGCTCCTTCGCGGCGCCAAGTGGCGCCGAACGACCTGTCTTGGATTCGCCGCCGCGGCGCTCGGCATCGCGGCGGTCCGATACCACGCGGCTGGGCCCCGTCCGGTGATCGATGCCACCGCTCAGGAGACGGTCATTGTGTCCGGTTGCATCGTCGAGCCGCCCGTATTCTCGGAAAACCGCGAGCAGTTCACGATGGAGTTGGAGCCGGGTGCGCGCGCGCGTGTGAACGTCAATCTGCGCGAAGGCCAGCCGCCGCCGCCGCTGCGCTACGGACAGCGCGTCGAGTTCGAGGGGCGAATCCGGGCCCCACACAACTACGGCAATCCGGGCGCGTTCGATATCGAGGGCTACCTCGCTCGCCGCGAAATCTTCTGGAACGTCTCGACCCGCACCGGCGCCGATATTACCGTCCAGTCCGGCGAGTGCGGCAACCGTTTCGACACCGCGCTTTTCTCGCTGCGGACGCTAACGCTAGATCGCCTCGCAGCGCTCTACGCGGGAGACGAATACAAGACGATTATGATGCAGGCTGTGCTCACCGGCGAGAACACGCGTCTGGAACGAGCATGGATCGATCACTACAAACGCACCGGCACCTATCACGCCCTGGTCATCAGCGGTATTCACCTAACTGTGCTTGCGGGTAACCTGCTGTGGTTGTTCCGTAGGTCGACGGGACGGAACGGCCTCTCTTTAATCCTGGCGCTGCTGGCCGCATGGACCTTCGCTCTCTCCGCAGGAATGATGGCTCCAGTCGCGCGCGCGGCCGGAGGCTTTACGATTTTTCTGATCGCGCAATGGTGGTTTCGGGCGACACACATTCTGAACACACTCTCGGTCGTCGTGATCGTATTTCTGCTCGTCGATCCGGGCCAGCTCTTCGAAGGCAGTTTTCAGTTGAGCGTGCTGAGCGTTCTCGCAATCGGCGCGTTGGCGGCGCCGCTGTTTGAAGCGATCACACAGCCTATTGTTGGCGGCTTCCGTAACGCCGGCGACGCACTCCGGGACATCGACTTGCCATTCTCCGTCGCCAGGAAACGAGTCGAGGCGCGCCTCCTGGCCGAAACGATCTCACTTTGGACCCGTATCCCGGAATCGGTCTGCCAAAAGATGTTGGAGTTCACCGTTCGCGCGGGACTTTCCGGCTACGAGATCTTTATGCTTTCGGCGATTGTCCAGGTGGCCCTCGCGCTTCCGATGGCGCTCTACTTTCATCGCGCGTCGCTCAGCGGATTGGCGGCCAACGTCGTGATTGTGCCATTGATGAACGGTGTAGTGGTGATCGGTTTCGCCGCCGTCGTGACCGGCATTCCGCTGCTTGCGAGCGCGGCTGGAGCGCTGCTCAGCGCATCGCGCTACATAGCCGAATTCTTCGCGGCGATCGAACCGGACTGGCGAATTCCCGATCCGCCGGTCTGGCTGGCGATCGCCTTTACCGCGGCGCTGGTCATACTCGCGCTACTCGCTCGGCGCGCCGGTGCGCTGCGCTGGGCCGCGCTTACGCTGGTGATCGGCTTGTTCGCGCTGCTGGTCGCGCATCCCTTCGCACCTTTGGTCGAGCGCGGGTTCCTGGAAGTTACGACAATCGATGTAGGTCAAGGCGATAGCGTGTTGATCGTTACGCCGGAAGGCAAGACGGTCTTAGTCGATGGCGGCGGTGTGCCCCAATTCAAGGGGCGGCCAAAGCCGCGGCTCGACCTGGGTGAAGACGTTGTGTCGGCGTACCTGTGGACGCGGTCTTTTCAGAAGCTGGACGTGCTAGCGCTCACGCACGCGCATGAGGATCACGCCGGCGGACTCGTTTCGCTGATAGCGAATTTCCGGCCAAGCGAATTGTGGGTTGGCGCGATGGGGGATAGCGAAGTGTGGCGGCGCGTGCGTGCGGCGGCGGAGCGCTACGGCGTGCAAGTCGTCGCGCGAACCGGCGGCGAAGAACTCACGATCGGCGGCGCGCAAATCCGCGTGATTGCGCCGTTCGGTGACTACACGCCAACCGATGTTCCTCGCAACAACGACTCGCTGGTGATGACGGTGTCCTTCGGTGAGCGTTCGTTCCTGCTCACCGGCGACGCCGAGAAAGAAATCGAATACCGTATCGTCGGGGAGGGTAAACTACCGGGCCACGTCGATGTCCTAAAACTGGGGCATAACGGCAGCCGGACGTCGTCGACTGCGGATTTGCTCGACTCGGCGCGTCCGTTGTTCGCGATCGTTTCGGCGGGATTCGAGAATCTGTACCGCCACCCTCATCCGGATGTACTGAAACGCCTCGAACAGCGCAGCGTGCGAGTGTTCCGCACCGACAACAGTGGCCTGATCCAATTCGTCACCGACGGCCGGCGCCTAGAGAAGCGCGCCTATAACCGGCAACTCGCGGCGATGCAGTAACAGCACGGTTGCGTTGGAGAGAAAAACGATGACTGCAAGCGCGAACAACTCGCCGTGGTCGCCGACCGCTGGAATCGTAATGCCCAGCGTCGTAACATGGCTCACGATCGCGCCGCTAATGATGCCGAGCGACAGCGCCGCCCCGATAGCGGCCGTGCGCGGCCACAGCAGCAGGACCGACGCGATCAATTCCATTACACCGGAGCCGATACGGCCCCAGGGTTCGGCGCCGAGCGTTGAGAAGATGTACACCGACTCCTTCGCCGCGGTGAATTTGAAGAAGAGCGTCTGCAACAGAATGACGGCCGCGACGGCGCGCAGCGCGATGCTGAGGTATTTCATAGAGAGCCTTTCGAGAGGATTTTTTCCGCGCCCTCGCGCGTGAAGTAGCGATCAAGCAGCTTCCGATCGGTCTTGTGTAAATCGACGACGATCATGCCGTCGAGCACATCCCCGAACTCTTTGTCGACGTTGAAGCCGACAAGCTTGCCGCCGAGTTTCAAGTACTGGCGAAGCAGCACTGGAATGCCGCCGACGGCCTCGTCGAGTTCATCGACGTCGCGCGCTTCATTGGCGGCGCTATCAGCGCCAAACCGCGTCCGCGCACGTATTTTCCTCGCCAGGCTTTCCATCCACGCCGTTTGCGGCAAGAAGCTGTAGATGGCTTGCCGTGCGCGAAATCCGTAGCGGTTGCTGATCGAGACTGGACCAAACAGAACGGTATGCTCGGGGTGGTCGACAACCCATGCCCCGATCGCCCTCCACAACAGCAGTAGCGCGGAGAAACTGCGCTGATACTCCGCGCGAATGAAAGACCGGCCGAGTTCAACTCCGGCGCCGAGGCTTTGCAGAAAGCGCCGGTCGTAGCGAAACAGTGTCGAAGTGTAGAGTTCCGCGACCGGCGTGTTTGAGTCGACCGGCTTCAATCGATACGCGCCGGCGACCTCTCGTTTCTTCGTGTTCCAAAGGAAGAGATGCAGATAGTGGTTGTCGAACGAGTCGAGATCGCATGGTGTTCCGGTGCCCTCGCCGGCGGCGCGAAAGGTGATCTCGCGCAGCCGTCCGATTTCCAGCAGCGTCATGGGGATCTGGTTCGCCTCGGCGATGTACGCGGTTAGTTCGCCGGCCGCGACTGTAACGAGCAGCGCGGCGACCTCGGCCTGCATGCTCTCCGCGGACCGCGGCTCGATCACCGGTTGATGTGGCTGGGTTGCGCGGCGCAGCGGCATCGAGGTCAGAGTGCGAAACGGCTCGTGTTTCGCCAGCAGGTCGACGCGCCAACGGAGGTACCGAATCACGCGGGCGGCGTCGCGCTCCTGAAGCACGCGCGAGGCCAAAGCGGGTTTGCCGATGCGGACTTCGACGGTTTTACCACGCTTATTCCAGAGCTCGCGCAACAGCAGCGCGGTCCGGAGCTTTCGGGAGAAGAAACCGGTCAAGTGGAAGAACAAACTATTTCGACCGGCGATGGAAACGGGCGCGATCACAGTCTCCGGGGCCCGCCGGCGCATCATGTCGATGAGCCGCGCCGCGCCCGCTTTCCAATCGTCGTCGCCGCCCAAGCCGGACACCGACCCGGCCGGAAAGACGACGAGCAAACCGCCGTTCGCGACGTGGTCGATTGCCTCTCTCAGGCGCGCGGGACTGGGTCTGTTAAGATTGATCGCGACGATATCGCCCCGCAGTTCCTCGATCGCTTCCAGCGCCTTGTTGGCCAGGATCTTCACATCGGCTCGCCGGCGCCGCAGGATCGACATAAGAACGGCGCCGTCGAGAATTCCGTGTGGATGATTGGCGACGACGACGCAGGGGCCCTGCATTGGAATGTGCTCGCTGCCATCGTCGATCACTCGCACGTGCAGAAAGTCGAGAACTCCTTCGAAAGGACTGCTGCCGCGAAGCCGCTCGCGCACGAGCGCGAGTTGTTTCAAGCCGAAAAACGTTTGCGTAATCACGAGAGGAAAGCCCTCGCGCCACGCGAATTATTCCACGTGTAAAATCAAACGGTCCGCGCGTTGCAAAGCCCGTCCCTTCACGGTCGCGCGTGTTCCGGCGCGTTCCTTGAAGTCGGCCCCTGCCAGAAAGTACAACTTGCCCGCCGCGACGATACCGGCGGGAATTCCGCCGCGCAGGCAGTTGCGCGCGCAGTCCTTGTGCAGTTTGCCCGCGCCGGGGTTCATTACGCCGAGATAACACTTCGTGTCGACGATTTCGCCGGTCAGTGTGAGCGGACCGAGATCGATATCGGCCGAGGGCGTTGCCGCCCCGGCAATTGGCGTTATCGATGCCACTTCGATCATCGCAACGCCGTCGCGCTCGATGCGCTGCCCCGTCACTCTGACGTGTCCGCGCACCGTCGCGAACCCGCGCTTGCCCTCGCCAACTAGCGCGAGCGCTTGTTTGCCGGGCGTGGTCAGCCATGCGCCGTCAACAGTTCCTTCAAAGGTTTCTAAAACGCCGAATCCAAAATAGCTTTTTGCGAATCCGCCTTGCGTGAATACAACCCCACCAGCCACAAGAAGAACAAACACCAACAGAGCAACGGCCAAACGGCGGAGGAAAGCGCCCAACTCTTTTGGCGCGTACGATTGATAGCCGACATAGAACTCCTCCATCCCTACCTCACTACACGCGTATTCACGTAGACCATTCCGTTCTCGACACGCGTTTCGAAAACGGGAATCTTATCGTCGAACGGAGCGGGCGCGCGCCCGGTCGCTGGATCGTATTGATATCCGTGCCACGGGCAGGTGATGCAGCCGTCGATGATCTTGCCTTCGCCGAGCGGTCCATTCTGATGGCGGCAGACGTTCGAGACTGCCGACACGGCATCGCCGTTGCGGAACACGGCAATGCGTTCTCCGCCGGCGCAAACGATGACGGCGCGGTTATCGGGAATCTTGGCGAGCTCGCACACGGCGGTTTCGTTCAGATCGATCGCCCGTTCTCGGCGCGCGGCGGCGACATGCAGCGCGCTTAATGCAATTGCGCCGGCAAGTGTCATCGCCAGCGGGAACGGACTGCTCTCCGCCTGCAAGTAACCGAACGCCACATGTGCAATGAGCAGAGCATAGGCGACGTAGACGCCCATATGCAGCCGCTTCCAAACCGGCGGCGTCAACCAGTGCAGCCAGAGGTCGTGGCTGGTTGATGCCATCACGGCGAGAATGAGCAGCGCTGCCACGCCCGCGAGTTGAAAACTTGGAAAACTGTCGATGAGATTAACGATCGCCGGGCGATCCGAAAACCCGTGGAACTGGACGATCGAAAATGCGCCATGTGCCAGCGCCAGCGTGAACATCAACACGCCCAGATGCCGCCGGTTGTACAAGAGCGGCAGAAACCTCTTGTCCAACCGGCTGAGCGGCCCGATCGCCAGAATGAGATGAAGCAACAAAAACGCGGCTGTCGCGAATGCGCGGATGAGCAGTGTTTCGATGGTCGCGTTGGGATGTAGCGCGGCGCCAAGTCCGATGAACAAGGCCAGGTACGCAATGATCGCACCAATCGCTGTCGCGTCGTAGATCTTCTTCTGCCGATTCCAGATGACGGCCTGATAGTGAACGCTCATCGCGATAGTCCGATAATTGTCAGCAACAACAGCGGCATCAGGAGCCAGATCCAGTAGTGCGCGTCGCGCGTTGGGCGTTTCATAACTTGAGCGCCAATAGCGGCCACAGCAGAACGGCGCCCGGTAGCGCCAGCAGCCGAAATCCGAGAGAAGCGCCACGCGCCGCGCGGTCGTAGCGCGGCATCAGTACGAAGACAAACGCAATCGCGAAACATAGTCCGATTCCACAGTAAGCGGCAAGCAGCAGCGCGATCGTCTCCGCGGTCATGCGTTATTCTCCCGACGCCCAAGCGACGCGGAACTCCGGGAACAGCGTCAATCCGCCGCAAGCGAAGATCGTCTGACCAGTAATGTAGGACGCTTCGTCGGAGGCGAGAAACGCAAACACGGACGCGATCTCATCAGAGCCTCCCGCGCGGCCCATGGGAATATGGCTCTCCACTTCGCCGCGGGCCTTGTCGTTATTGATCCACGCCAGATTGATCGGCGTCACGATCGCGCCTGGGCCGACGGCGTTCACACGAATCCCGCGATCGGCGTATTCAAGCGCTAACGACCGCGTCATGTTTTCCATGCCGCCTTTTGTGATCGAGTAGCTGACGTATTTCGGTTTCGGAATCACTTCATGCACTGACGAGTTGTTGAGCACGACGCCTCCCTTGCCCTGTTTCAGGAACACGCGAATCGCTTCGCGCGCGCACAGGAAGGGGCCGCGCAGATTGACCCCGAGGATGCGGTCGAAGTCCATCATCTCGACTTCGTGCGACGGGCAAGGCTTCTGAATGCCCGCATTGTTGACGAGCACATCGAGCCCGCCCAACTTCGCCGTCACATCGGCGAACATCGCTTTCACTTGCGACTCATCGGAAACATCGGCCTGTACTGTGAACCCTTGACCCGCGGGCATTCCTGCGACAGTCGCATCCGCGCCGTCCTTTCCGCGAAAGTAATTGACAGCGACGCTTGCGCCTTCCTTCGCGAAGCGTATCGCGATGGCCTGCCCGATGCCGGAACTGGCGCCGGTGACGAGGACGTTTTTGCCTTTTAGGCGTTCCATGATCTTGATATCCTTTGCAGTGTGAAGATGACGCGACTTGGCGTGGTTATTCCCAGTGTGATTTGTTTTTGCGCGGCCGCACAGGAGCATCCCACGCCGCCCGCCGATTTTCGCTGGGTGAACGAACTACCGAAGAATGCGCACCCGCGCGTCAAACACGCGACGTACTTCTCGAAGATTCACGACACCGCGATTGGCTACGCAATATATCTACCTCCCGGCTACGAGACTTCGACGACGCGTTATCCGGTCATCTACTACTTGCACGGCGGCCGTCCGGGAGGCGAAAACAAGAGCGTCGGGATGGCCGCGCACTTCGACAAGTTTATCGCCTCGGGCGAAGCCAGGCCAATGATCTACGTCTTCTCAAACGGCGGCGCCGTGAGCCACTACGACTACCCCGCCTACAAATCGTTTGGTCAAAAGACGCTGCTTGAAGAGCTGGTTCCGCACATCGATAAGACCTACCGAACGATTGCTGATTGGCGGGCGCGAGGCATTGAGGGATTCTCGCAAGGGGGCAGAGGTTCAGCGCGTATCGCTTTCGATCGTCCGGAACTCTTCTGCTCCGCGGCGCCCTTCGGCGGCGGGCACCAATACGAGCGCCACGCCCATGAACACGGCGGCCAGGAAGGACCGCCCTCCGGATATCTTTTTGCAAAGGGCTTCAATACCTATGATCTTGCCGCCCGCAAGGGCCTTAAGCCAAAGCTGATGATCGCGGTCGGCACGCTCGATCAAAACTACGAGCCGAATTTGCATTGGATGAAACACCTTGATGCGCTCGGCATTAAGTACGAGAAGATTATCGTCCCCGGCGTGAAACACGATGCGCGTGGTGTGTACAACGTCGTCGGCGCGCGCAGCATGCAGTTCCACGCGGCCTGTTTTGCGGCGCAAGGCCGCTGAAGCGTGTCAAACTAGTAGTTTGGGGCCTTCCTCAGCCCCTCCTCCCCTCCCACCGACAAACACGCGATGAAATCCTGCGATACTCTTTCTCTTTCCTTTGGCCTGCAGTGCGACGATCTGTACTCGAATGAAGGTTTGGCCAAGGTCGATGTTGCTTTTCAAAAAGCTCTCGATGCCGATCTGCTCGCTCGCCTACAGGCGGCGCGCATCGATCCCGCCTCGCTTGACCGCAAAGCCGCTTCCGAGTTAATTCTGGCCCTCGCGCCGCATCTAGAGAACTTCCTCGGCGAACTGTTCCAGATCCAGAACGACGTCAAGGAACTGCGCCACGCGCACGACGAACTCTCGCCGCTTTACACCGTCAAGCGCAACTTCGTCCAACGCAAGGCACTGACGTCGATCAAAGAAACCGACGCGCAGCATTTTCACGGCAAGCAGTTGCAGGCCGATCTCGAAACATTCATGGGGGAGCGCCTTACCGAACTGGCGTACGCGCGCCACGTCTCCCGTTGGCTCGATGACGCCGAAGCCCACGCGCTCCATCTCGATTCCGCCGCCAAATACGCCGCTTGGGCTTACTTTTCCAAGCCCGGCAAGGAAAAGCATAAGTCCGGCGTATTGTTCAAGCGCCCGCACAAACTCGACTTCAATCACCTCGTCCCCGTTCACACGCTCACACAGAACAACGCCGACCGCTTTGTTTTCCCCGAGCACGAATGGCGCAACCGCGAAGGATTCGCGCTGACCGATCCTGGCACCGATCTAACCGGCGCGCTCGACGAAGCGAACTATTGCATTCACTGCCACAACCAGGGCAAGGACTCTTGCTCCACCGGTCTTCGCGAGAAAACGGGTGAGTTCAAGAAATCCACGTTTGGCGTCACGCTGAACGGCTGTCCGCTGGAAGAGAAGATCAGCGAGTTCCATTCGGCGATGGTCAAGGGCATGACGCTCAGCGCGCTCGGCATCATTACCATCGACAATCCGATGTGCGCCGGCACCGGCCACCGTATTTGCAACGACTGCATGAAGTCCTGCGTATTCCAAAAGCAGGAACCCGTCAACATTCCGCAAGCGGAAACGCGCGTGCTGAAAGACGTGCTGAATCTGCCGTGGGGCTTCGAAATCTACTCGCTGTTGACCCGCTGGAATCCGCTGAACTTCCCGCGGCCCCTGCCGAAGGCTAACTCGGGCTACAAGGTGCTCGTCGTGGGTCTCGGCCCGGCCGGTTACTCGGTGTCGCATCACTTGATGAACGACGGGCATACCGTCTGCGCGGTCGATGGACTGAAGATCGAGCCGCTTCCGGAGCACTTCTCCGGCGTCAATCCACACGGCGATTTCGTTGGATTCCGCCCGATCCGCGACATTCACGAAATCTACGAATCGCTCGATGACCGCGTGATGGCGGGTTTCGGCGGCGTCGCCGAATACGGCATCACCGTCCGCTGGGATAAGAACTTCCTCAAGATTATCCGCCTGTTGCTCGAACGCCGCCGCCAGTTCGCCATGTTCGGCGGTGTCCGTTTCGGCGGCGCGCTCACGGTCGATAACGCGTTCGACCTCGGTTTCGATCACGTGGCTCTCTGCGCCGGCGCTGGCCGGCCCACTGTCATCCCGATGAAGAACGGATTGGCTCGCGGCGTGCGGCAAGCCTCCGATTTCCTGATGGCGTTGCAGTTGACTGGGGCGGCGCGCCACAACTCCATCGCCAATCTGCAATTGCGTTTGCCCGTGGTTGTGATCGGCGGGGGACTGACCGCGATCGATACCGCGACCGAGTCTCTGGCCTATTACCCCGTTCAGGTGAAAAAGTTCCTCGACCGCTACGAAGCACTCTGCGCGTCGCGCGGCGAAGCAGCCGTGCGCTCGGTTTGGAACGAGGAAGAGCGCGAAATCGCCGATGAATTCATCGCCCATGCGAAAGCGATTCGCGAAGAAGACGACAAAGCCGCCGACGAAGGCCGCAACCCGATCTACCTGAAGTTACTGCAAGGCTGGGGCGGCGTGACACTCGCCTATCGCCGCCGCATGATTGATTCGCCGTCCTACACGTTAAATCACGAAGAAGTGGCCAAAGCCCTCGAAGAGGGAATCCATTTCGCGGAGTGCCTGTCGCCCGAAGAGGTCCACATTGACCGCTTCGGCCACGCCGAAGCCATTGTCATGGGCAAACTTGGCTGGGATGCGGAGAAACAGAAGCTTGTCTCAACAGGCGATTCGGCAACGCTCCCGGCAAGATCGATTCTGGTCGCGGCGGGCACGCAGCCGAACACGGTGCTCGAACGCGAGGACGCGACGAACTTCGTGCTCGATGGCAAATACTTCCAGGCGCTGGATGAATCCGGCTCGCCCGTGAAGCCGGAGCGCGTCGCCAAGCCGAACGAGGTTCGGGTGTTGACATCGCTGCGCCCCGACGGCAAGGCAATCAGTTTCTTCGGCGACCTGCATCCGTCTTTTAGCGGCAACGTCGTCAAAGCGATGGGCAGCGCCAAGCAAGGCTATCCGGTCATCAGCCGTATCCTCGCCGAGCGCCGTAAGCCCGAAGGCGTCGACGGCGCCGCGCTCATCGCCCAGATGAACAACGACCTGCGCGCAACCGTGGCCGATGTTATCCGCCTCACGCCGACGATCATCGAAGTCATCGTCAAAGCGCCGCTAGCCGCGCGCGCATTCAACCCAGGCCAGTTCTACCGCCTGCAGAACTTCGAAACGCTCGCGCCGCGCACGGCCGACACTGTGCTCGGCATGGAAGGCCTCGCGTTGACAGGCGCGTCGGTGGACCGTGAAGCCGGAACGCTTTCGACGATCGTTCTCGAAATGGGCGGCTCGTCCGATCTCTGCTCGCTGCTGAAGAACGGCGAACCCGTTGTCCTGATGGGTCCGACCGGCACGCCGACTGAAACGCCCGCGCAAGAAACGGCGCTGCTGGTTGGCGGCGGACTCGGCAATGCGGTGCTGTTCTCGATCGGTCAGGCGCTGCGCGCCAACGGGAGCAAGGTGATCTACTTCGCCGGCTACAAGAAGTTGATCGACCGTTACAAAGTCGAAGACATCGAACGCGCGGCCGACGTTATCGTCTGGTGCTCGGACGAAGCGCCGGGCTTCATTCCTAGCCGTCCGCAGGACATGAAGTTCGTCGGCAACATCGTCGAAGCGATGACCGCCTATGGCAAGGGAGAACTCACGGGTACGATCTCATTGCATGATGTCGACCGCGTGATCGCGATTGGCTCGGACGGCATGATGGCCGCCGTCGCGCGCGCGCGGCATGGCGTGCTCGCGCCGTATCTGACGAAGAAGCATCATGGCATCGGGTCGATCAACTCACCCATGCAGTGCATGATGAAAGAGATCTGCGCCCAGTGTTTGCAGGTGCATCGCGATCCCGAAACGCAGAAAGAGACTGTCGTCTTTTCTTGCTACAACCAGGATCAGCCGCTCGATCACGTCGATTGGACGAACCTGCGCCAACGGCTGCAGCAGAACTCAACGCAGGAGAAACTGACGAAACTCTGGATCGACCGCTGCCTGCAGTTGATTGGCGCCCGCGAAACTGTAGCCGTTTAAGCGGACGCGCCTTCGGGAACGCCGATCCGCGTTTCCGCTTCGCCTGTCCAATAACAAAGCAGCGCCGCCGGAATGCAGGTCATCTGCGCCGTTGTCTTATCGGTAGTCACCGGGCCGAAGTCGGAGAGGTGGCGCGTCACAATATAGGCGCGCTCGACCCGCTTCTGCTCGCAAAGGTCGATCAACCCTTTTAGCTCGCGCGGCTTTGTCGGTTCGCTGCGATACTTCACTTCGAACGGGACCAACTCCGTGCCGAGATCGGCGACGATATCGACCTCGTGATCTTGCCTGCCGCGCCAATAACTAAACCGAACCTGCCGCGCGTAGAACCGCGTCACCAGGTGTTTGAACACCGCCGTCTCAACGGCCAATCCAAGTTCGGCGGGGTTATCGATCACGTCCCGCCCGCGCAACATCACCGCAGGCGCGATACCCGGATCGGCGACATACACTTTGCATCGACCGCGCAAGACTTCTTTCCCGTAGCCGTGCGGCAGCAGGCGATAGATCAGATGCGTTGCCTCGAGCAGGTCGATGAAGTTCTGCGCCGTCGGACGCTTCACTTCCAGGTTGCTGCACAGCGCTGGCATGTCGAGCAGCCCGCCGCCATGCAAACACAAATATAGAAACGTGTGTTCGAGTTCAAGGATCCGCCGCACGCCGAACAGCGCCGTCATGTCGCGTTTCAGTACTTTATCGACGATGTCCTCGCGCAACAGCCGTTGCGCTTGCGTGACATTTTCGATCATCGCCGTTTGCGGGAAGCCGCCGCGCACCAGGTATTCGTGAAAATGCGCGATGTAGGGCTTGGCCAGTTCGGCGATATCGAGCAGAGCGTGCGGTGATCGCTCGCGAATCTCGTGCAGTCCGCGCATCGGCGGCAACTCCGGCACTCGCGCGTTGGTGATCTTCAAATATTCGTAGAAGGAGAGCGTTGTCAGCCGGATCGTGTGCCAACGCCCGACGCCGGACTCTGGATCGGATTCGAGCAGCGGAACCGCGGACCCTGTGAAGATGATCCGGCGATCGCGGAAGAAATCGACCTGATGCTTGATCCATGTGCCCCATTCGCGAATGAACTGCGCCTCGTCGACGAGAATGTACTCCGGGCCTTCCGCGCGCGGCGTTCGTTGCCGCCAAGCATCCAGCACCGCATCAATCCCGGCCAGCTTCAAAATCGGATGGTCAAAAGTGACGTACAGAATGTTCGCCGCCGGTACTTTTCGATCCAGCAAGAATCGTACCGCCTGGAGCAAGAGCGTGGTCTTCCCGATCTGTCTTGCCCCGGAAATCAACACCGCGCGTCGTGTCGGCGGCGCCGCCAGCCAGATGGAAAGTTCACCAAACGCCGATCTCCGCCACCGCGGCAGTTCGAAAAATTCCTCTCCCCGCCACCAGGGGTTGAACTGACTCAAAACGACGTAAAGTTTGTCGGAATCGATGTCCACGAAGGCAGTCTAGCACAAAACGAGCTAATTAGTGTCAGTATACTTATATAAAACAATTGTCTTAGTGTGGATTTCGCCATTCCACCAGCACTACACGCAAAAACGCCCGCACCGTCCCACAACCGGACACTCCACGCGCGAAACATCAGCCATTACCCTTTTGTTTCCAAAAAGATGGACAATGGTC
>Ga0194122_10001863_pt1 | contig 24487 bp, 16 predicted proteins | sample TA2MahCa10mmetaG_FD_155487 | JGI IMG/M metagenome (GOLD analysis project Ga0194122, IMG submission 155487) | Freshwater microbial communities from Lake Tanganyika, Tanzania - TA2015021 Mahale Deep Cast 10m | ecosystem: Environmental > Aquatic > Freshwater > Lake | place: Tanzania: Lake... | reverse complement strand
GACTCCGTGCGCGAGATGCTGCGGCGGTTTCTGTCGTCGTCGGGCAGGTAGCTTCTCGGCAGGAAGCTTGCGCCGCGGCAACCCTACTTGCCGTGGGGATTGGGAGCAGGGGGACTATTTCGCACGCAGCGGAAGCCCGTGTGGTTCAAGCCCGTGTCGGGCGAGGTCTTCATGCGCATTGCAGGTCGATAGCCCCAGCAGTAGGCCTCGGTGCAGAGGTAGGAGCCGCCGCGCGTGATGCGCTTCCAGACGCCGGGCTCGTTCGGATCATAGCTTTCCTGCGGGCCTTGGGGATTGAGTTTGGGACTTTTGGCGTAGTAATCCGGCATATACCAGTCGCCCGTCCACTCCCACACGTTGCCCGCCATGTCGTGGAGGCCGTAACCGTTGGGTGCGTAGGTGCCGACGGGGGACTGGAGCTTGTGCCCATCCTGCAAGGTGTTGCCGTTTGGGAAACTGCCCTGCCAGATGTTCGCCAGCCACTTGCCGTCGGGCGTCTTGTCGTTGCCCCAAGTGTAAGTGAGCTTTTCCTTGCCGCCACGCGAGGCGAACTCCCACTCGGCCTCGGTTGGTAAACGCTTCCCGGCCCACTTCGCGTAGGCCATCGCGTCGAACCATGAAACCTGCACCACGGGATGCTGCTCCCGGCCCTGAATCGTCGAGTCTGGGCCTTCGGGACGCCGCCAGCTTGCGCCGGGCACATAGCGCCACCAAGCCATGTGATTGTGCAGCGGCACCTCGCCGGGCGGCGGGGTGAAGACGATAGATCCCGGCACCAACGCCTCGGGCGGTGCGTCGGGGAAATCCTCCTGCCGGGGCTTGCGCTCGGCGATGGTGATATAGCCCGTGGCTTTCACAAACTTCTCAAACTCCGCATTCGTAACCTCGTAGGTGTCCATCCAAAAGCCGTCCACGGTAACTTCATGCACGGGCTTTTCGTCCGGTTGGCCTTCCTCGGAACCCATCAAGAATCTGCCGCCCGGAATCCACTTCATGCCGTTGGTCCACGAGTGATTATTCTGGTTGCTCGCGGCCGGGCTGACGGGATTTTTTGACGCAGGAGCTGCGTGACCCAGACCCTTGGGCGCGTCGTTACGCCGCGCGTAATCTTTTTCTGCCTTACGCATGGCTAGCCATGAGCCGAGTCCCACCAGCGCGAGCACTACGACCAGCGCCACGAGAAACTTCCAGGTGCTGACGTGATGCGGGTTGGGCTCGGGCGCTTGGCTCATGTTCGTTGCGTTCAGATTCAGTTCGTAAATTTTAGTGCCACAACTCGGGGTTGCTTACCCTAACCACATACCAATAGACACCGAACTAGGTTAACTGAAAACTGAATACTCTCTCGGTTTTCAGCCCCCATGTCGGCCCATCAGCTTCGCCGCTCCGGCGCGCACCGCGGCTACCAGTTTTGGCGGCGACACCGCCACCGCACGGCCCGCCCAGGCCAACACCCAGCGCTCTACTTCTACCAGACTCGACAGCCTCATCCGCAGCTCAAGCCCGCCGTCGGGCTGGTTCGTCACCTGCTGTGACGCATGCCAGCGCTTCTCGCGTATGTAGTCTGCCACCGATGCATCGAACCGGATGCAAACGTCAAACTCTCCCTCCGCCGAGTGGACGCCGAAGCTGTCGCGCAGCCGCTTCTCCAGCGAGAACTTTTGCGGCCGAGGGAAGCTCCGGCCCGTCTCCCGCACCGCAACGATCCGCGCCGGCACGAACGTCCGCACATCCTTTCGCCCATGATCGTGGGCGAAGAGAAACCACTCGCCGTTAATGTTTGCGAAGTGATACGGGTCCACCACGCGCCGTTCGGGCGCGGCCTGACCCGGCTTACGGTAGGTGAGTTCAAGCTGATGGCGCGCGGCCGTGGCCTTCGCCAGCGTGTCAAAGACTGCGAGATCCAGCACCGGCTCCACTGTCGTGCGGAACGAGATCGTCTGCTCCACGTCCGCGAGGTTGAGCGAGATCGTGTCTGGCAGACCTTGCTCCATCTTCCGGATCGCCGAGAGCAGCGGCTTCTCGAAGCTCGTGCCGCGATACTGATGAAGCGCCTTTTCCGCCACGATCAAGGCGAAGAGCTCGCCTTCTGTGATTTGGAAGGTGGGAAACGCGCCGACCTCCTCAGAGTAGAAGTAGCCATTGCGCAGCTTGTCAAAGTTGATGGGTAGACCCAGTCGGTCCCGCATGAACTCCACGTCGCGGTAAATTGTCTTCGTCGTTACTTCCAGTTCCGCCGCCAGCGTGTTTGCGTTCGGGTGACCGCCCGCGTGCAGCGCTTGGTGAATGCGCTGCATCCGCTCCAGCGGCGGACGTGATTGCGGCATGGCAACGGTTTTCTTCGGCACGGCGTAAGGATGAGGGAATCTGTTTCCTGCCCGCCAGCGAAGAATTTCCGATTCGAAAAAAGTGACGAGAAAGCCCGCCTATCATTCCGGAGCATTCCTTCGGAGCCTGCCTGGGCCTCTTTCTGGTGGACTGGGAACAGTGGCTGAAGGCCGGCTGCCGCCGAGTCACGCGCATAGTCACCGTGACGAGCAGCGCGCGCGGATTGCCTTTCCAGAGCCGCTCAACGCTTCCTCGACCGGCACCGGGAAAGCTGAATAGCATCCGGCACAATGAAGTCGCTAGAAGGTTCACGGAAGTTTCGGGTAAAAATGCATTACGTCTCATGAGGAAATTGATTTTGGCGCTGGGTGTTGCGGTGGTCATCCACAGTCAGCCGTTCGGCCACGCGCAGGTCGGCGGTGGCGCGGCGAACTTGGTGGATGACAAGAAGGCCAAGGCGCTCATTGATGCGGGGGACGCGCGGTTCGAGGCCGGCGAACTGCCCGCGGCCATGGACCTCTACAAGGCGGTGATCGACCGCTACCCAATCTCCCGCTGGCGCTTCCTGGCGCGGCTCAAGATGGGCAAGCAGTTCCTTAAGGAAAAGAAGTTCGATCTCGCGCTGGACCAGTTCCGCCGGGTGGCCGTGGAGGAGAACAAGGATGACGATCAGCGCGGGGACGCGAGCCTGCAGGTGGGCATCTGCTTCTTCGAGATGGGCAAGTTTGAGGAGGCGTTCGGCGAGTTGCGCAAGGTCATCAAGCAGCATCCGGGCACGCCTTACTCCAATGACGCCTATTATTACATCGGCCAAGCGCACTTTAAGATGGGCCGCTTCGCGAACGCCATCGAGGCCTTCAAGAATGTCGGCACCTCGATTGACCCGCAGGCGCAGGAGGCCGAGAAGCTCGACGCCGGCAAGCGGCTCTACGTGAAGATTGATGACAAGGATCTGTCCGCCCAAGCCAGTGAGTCCGGGGTGGTCGTCAGCATCGAGACCACCGCGGGCGACAAGGAGTCCGTCACCTGCTTTCCGGTTACCCCCGGGGCGACCATCCTCATGGGCAGCCTCCGCACGCAGTTGGGGGATGCCAAGCCTGGCGACGGCGTCGTCCAACTCATCGGCACTGACAAAATCAAGGTCACCTACACCGACAAGCAAACCGCACAGGCCCAGCTCAACGTCGTTCGCACCAAAGACATCAAGGTGGTGGGCAACGCTCGCGTGAAGGTCGTGGACGGAGCGTTCGCGGAGGCCGTCGGGGCCGTGGTGCTGGACAAACCCTCCTTCCTTCTCATCCAGGACTCGGACCGCGACATCTCGGGCAAGTCCGACGAGATTGAAGTCATCGTCCGCACCAAGCGCGCCGTGGAGGAGAATCCGGATACCGAAAAAGCTGAGAAACCCGCCGCCAATGCCACCGCCGCGCTTGAGGCGCTGGAGAAAGCCGAGCCCGTTTTCAAGGTGATTGACGAGAAGAAGGTCAAGCTGGTGGAAAAACCCCTGGACGGCGCGGCCCCGGGCGGAGCGGTCCACACCGGTGTCTTCGTCGGCACCATCCAGATGGCCCGCCAAGGCGAGACGCCCAACCCTGGCGCCGTGGTCGCGCAGGTCGGTGACCTGCTGGAGATTGAGTATCAGGACGAAATCAGCCTGGAGGCCAAGCCGGTGGCTCGTCGCACGACTGCCCGGGTGATTGAGGGAAACTTGAACCCGCTTCAGGTGGCCAATGCCAAAATCAATGACGAGGAATTGAAGTTCAAAACCGCGCTCAAGACCAGCGAGGCCCTGAAGAACATTGGCAACATCTACAAGGAACTGGGCCTCACCAAGCAGGCCACGGACAAATACAAGCAGGCCCTCACGGAGACCGAGCAGGTCGCGCGCAGTTATGGCGCGCTCAACCAGCGACTCCTCGAGCAGACCTACGTGCAGATGTGGAAGATTTACTACGCAATGGATGACCTCGGGCGCGCCGCGCAAATGTGTCTCGAACTCCAACGCCGCTTCCCGGAAAGCCCATTCGTGGACGATGCCCTCCTGCTCATGGGCCAAGTCAGCCAGAAACAGGGCAAGTTTCAGGAGGCTATCGGCGTCTTTCGCCGGTTGTCCGCGCTGAAGAACTCGCCGCTTGCGCCTGCCGCCCAATACGCCATTGGCGAGTGTTTCGAGGAACTCGGCACCACGACCAAAAACAAAATCTATTACGACGAAGCGTTCTTGGCATTTAAGGGCTGCTTCGAGAAATTCCCGAACTCGAACCAGGCCGGCGACGCACTCTCGAAGATGGCGGAGTATTACTACAGCAAGGAGGACTTCACCCGCGCGCTGGACCTCTACGAGGAGGCGCTCCAGCAGTATCAGGACAGCAAGTTCATCGACGTGGTGCTTTACAACTACGGCCGCTGCCTCGTGAAAATGAAGAAACTCGACGAGGCGGTGGTGAAGTTCAACCAGCTCATCTCCACCTATCCCAACAGCAAGATGGTGGCGAACGCGCAGAAGATTGTGGAAGCGATCGAGAAGCGCAAAACCGCTGGTGGCACCGCCAACTAGTCGCCTGCGTCGGCCCGCCCCACCCAACCCCGCTCTGAATTGTCGTATGAAAATCCCTTCCCTATTCCCCCTCGCCGCGCTCCTAGCGGCTTCTCTCACCGCCGGGGCCGCCGCGCTCGATGAAGCCAAGGCGCTCGTGCAGGCGGGCAAGCTGGATGAGGCCATCACCCAACTCGAAGCCGCCGTCCGCGCGGGCGGGGCGAGCAAGCCTGCGGCGACTGTTGAACTGGCCCGCGCACAGGTTGCCGCTGGCCGGCTCATCTCGGCCCAGCAGACCGTTGAGCGCTTCCTGCGCGAGTCGCCCAACGATCCGCAGAAGAACGCGATGGCTTACCTGAACGCCCGGCTCCGCGAAGCCGGTGGAAACATTGCCGAGGCCATTTCGCTTTACCGCACCATTGCCGAGCAGATGCCCGCCGTGCCCGAGCGCGCCGACGCGTTGGCGGATTGCGTTCGCGCCGCGTCGCTCCTGAGCAACAACAACATGGTCGAGCGCTGCCTTGCGGACTTTGGTGAGTCCTTCCCGCAGGATCCGCGCGCGCGCGATTTCTTGTTGCGGTTGTATCGCATGCGCGCGGCGCAGAATGACCATCGCGGCGCGGCGGATGCGGCACATCGCTTCAAGGCCGCCTTTCCACAGGACCCCGCTGGCGCGGCGTTCACGGAGTTTTACCACCACTCGGCGGCAGGCGATCACGCCGCGGCGCTCGTGGCCTACGAGGCGGAGCGCAAGCTGCCGACCTTCACGTTGAACGCCAGCATTGCGAACTCTGCCATCGAGGCGCTGCGCCGCCACACCAACGGCTACGCACTCATCGCGCCGCTCGCGGACGAATTCGCGAAGCTCACCGGCGACCCGCAGTTCCAAGTGCTCGCGCTCGAATGGCTGCCGGACCTGGCGTTGACCAACCAGGCCATCGCGCTCGGCGGTCAACTCCTGCCGAAGCTCGCCAACTCCGCGTGGGGGCCGCGCGTCCGCCTTGCGCACGCCTACGCGCTGCGCCGTGCGAATCAGTTTGAGGAGGCAGAGAAGCAGCTCATCGCGTTGCTGGCGATAGACCCTGCGAGCAGCACCGCGTGGGACCGCCATGCCGAAATCACCAGCCTGCTCAAGCGTCCCGAGGCGCACGTGAAGTTGCTGGAGGAAACCGCGCCCAAGCTTGCCGCGCAGAAGAACCTCAGCCTCCGCCTTGCCGCGCAGGGAGAAATTTCGTATCGGCTCACGCAAGCCGCGTGGAATCGGTCGGATTACGCGGCAGTCGGCAAGTTCGCTGCGCAGTTCCTCGACAAGGACGGCATGTCCAGCTACGGGCCGCAGGTCATCAAACTCGCGGCCGACGCCGCCTTTGCCGGATTTCCTGAGGCCACCAAGGCGGACGACGCCGCCGCGGAGGCGCTGAAGACGGCCAAGGTGAACCACCAAAAGGCCACCGCCGACGCAAAGAAAGCGCAGACGCCACCCGCCGCGAAGGAAGCCGCCGAGAAAGCCGTTGCCGCCGCCAAAGATGCGCTCGACAAAGCCCAGGTCAAGGCTGACGCGGCACAAAAGACGCTGGACGAAACGCGGGCCAAGTCCGTGGCGAAGTTCGACGCGGTGCTGCCGGCCTTGGAGAAGTATCTCACGCGCACGATTCCTTGGGGCGGCGCGCTGGCCTCGGTGGACACGGCATTTAAGCCGCACTTCCCGCCGCGGGCCTTCCCGGGCGAGCAGAAGAAGCTCAACGAGTTGCTTCTGCGCGTGCGGCAGCATGACTTGGTGAAGCCGGCGCTGGCGAACTTCCAGACGGCGCGCACCGCCAGTCAGTGGGCGAAGGCCAGCAACGCCGGCGAGTCGCTTCTGCCGAAGTATCTCGAAGGCGGTCCGGCGCTCGCGCTCGAAGGTGGCGTGGACGTGCTGGCAGCGATGTATCAAGCGGGCCATTACGAGAAGGGCTTAAACGTGGCGAAGCAGATTCTGGCCAAGCATCCGGGCGCGTCCGGCGTGCTGTATTACCTTTCGCTCTGCGCCTACCAGCTTGGTGCGCCGAAGAACAAGGACGTGGTTGCACTGGTGGACGACGCCGTGGGGAAATCCGGCGGCAGCTACTGGCCGCACGATGGCTGGAGCCATGTCCGCCAATACACGTTCACCGTCGCCGAGCAGGGCCGCTCCGCCACGGACATGAGCGCGGAGTATGAGAAGTTGGCGGCCTTGTATCCCGCCCACCCGGGTTTGCTCGAGTATCAGCGCCGCATCGGCGCGATGCAGGCCACGCTCGGGCAGAACGACGCGGCGAAGCAGACCTTGCTCGCCGCTTTGAAGGCCGCGCAGCCGACGGCCAGCGAGCCCGCCACGTTGCACACCATCGCCACCTCGTTCACCAATGCGGCCGACTGGGCGCTGCCGGCGCTCGACGCGTATCTTGCCCGTGCCAATCGTGGCCCGCAGCAAGGCGGCATTCAACTCTTGCGCGGCCACTTGCTGCTTACAGAAAAGAAGGACACGAACTCCGCAGCGAAGGCGCTTCAGCTCGCTGCCGCGCGGCCAGGTGACTTCGCGTGGAACGCTGGCAGCGTGCCGTGGCAGTGGGGCGAAACTCTCTTGCAGACCGTTGTCAGTGCGAAGCCCGAGGACGCCAAGCCGGCAGACGTGCAGTTGCTCGCGGACATCATCACGTCGCTCGGCGCGGTGCGGGACCACTGGATGCCAGCCTTGCTCGTGCGGCAGGCGCAGATAGGCAAGGCTCTCGACTGCACGCACACGGTTAACCGCATCACCGTGGGCGTGAATCCAAACGACGGGAACTGGCTCGCCAACTATTACATCCCGTGGGCGCAGCAGCTCGCCTCGCTCGGCAAGCCCGAGCTATCTGGCCTCGTGCTGCGCGCGGCGGTGAACCGTTTTACTGGCGTGGACGCAAAACTGCGCGCGCAAGCGAGTCAGGCGCTGTTCAGCTTGAGCAACAAGCACGGCTTCTCTGCCGCCGAAATCGATGAGAAGCTTGAATGGGCTCCGTTGCTTAAGTCCGCCATGAGCCTGCGCATGGGCGACCCCATCGCCGCGTGGAAGGCGTTTCAGGCAAATGAGCCGCTCTTCGCCAAGCACGAAGATAAGCTGCCCGCCGACTACATCCGCTGGACTTCCGACCGCCTGCTCCAACGCGATGACGAGGCCTCGCGCGATTTGGCGGAGAAGATTCTCCGCCGGTGGGTCATCGCCAACGAAACCTCGACGGTCGTGCCCATCGAGGAGAAGGCCAAGACCCAGCTGGCGCTGGCAGACTACTACTTCAAGACCCTGCGTTACGACCTGTCGCGCTCGGAATGCACCTCGTTGCTCAATCGCTTCCCCACGACGGCGGAGGCCGTGGACGCACAGTTCCGCATCGGCGAGTGCTACCTTCAGCAGAAGATGTATGTGGATGCCGCGAAGGTCTTCGAGAAGATGGCAAAGTCGAAGGACAAGCTGGCGGCAAGCCGGGGCGAGTTTCTGCTCGGCGTGCTCGCGCAGCAGCGCGGCGACGTGGACGACGCGAAGGCGCGCTTCCGCAACGTCATGGACCTCGCGCCTTCGAGCGACGTGGCGGACGGCATCCTCTACCGCTTGTCTGAGCTCTACGGCCAGGAGAACCGCTTCCGCGACGAGTTGATGTTGCTCCGCAGCATTGGGCTGATTGGCAGCAACGCCAAGCAATGGCATCCGCCCGGCCTGCCGCTGAACATTGTGATTCAGGATGCCGACCTTGGGGTCAGCCGCGGGCAGAGCTACGTGCCCGTCGTGGTCACGACCACCAGCGGCGATCGGGAAGTGGTGCGGTTGGAGAGCGGTTCAGCGGGCAAAGGGTTCTTCCGCGCCGAGCTGGCAACTGAACTAGGTGACCCGAAAGCGGGCGACAATGTCCTCCAAGTCAACGGTTCCGACACCATCACCTACGATTACCCGGATGATTTCAAGAAGCAGTTCACCAGCATCGCCAAGCCGCGCTCAAACATCCGGCTCGCTACTGACGGGGAGTTCAAGCTTTCGGCCACGGAAATTAAAGACGAGGAGGAAGTAAGCTTTGAAGAGAAACTGCGCGAGCAGCGGCAGCGTTCAGGCAAACAGGCCGGGTTGGAGTTCCGCCAGGAGTTTCGCAGCGGCAACTCCCTCAAGCCCGGCAATAATATCTACCTTCAAGTCAAGGACGCCGATCGCGATGTGAGCAAGGACGCCGACACCATCAAGGTGCTCGTCTCTGCCTCGAGTGGCAGCAAAGTGACCGCCACCCTCACCGAGACGGGGCCGCACACAGGAATCTTCCGGGGCACGCTTGCGACGGTGGAGATCGCGGCCAACATCTTCGCCAGCGACCGCTCGGCCGGCAACGAGGCGGTGCGGGCGATTGACAATAATCCGAAGACGGCGTGGGAAGGTCTGAACGACAGTCGGGCGCCGAAGTTCATCGCCGTGGACCTTAAGCAGGACAAACAGTTGGGCTCGCTCAAGTGGAGCAACGACGGGGTGTTCAAGGACAAGTTGCCCGTCGAGTATGCCATCCAGGTGTCCACCAACCTCACGGACTGGACCACGGTGGCGGCGACCACGAACTTTACGGGGTCCACCGCTGCCCAGCGCACGCGCATCGCGTCCACAAATTCAGGCAACTTTGCCGCTGCCACCATCCAACTCACCAACGCCTCAGGCCGCTACGTGCGGCTGTTCATCGAGAAGTTCAGTGGCACCGCACCGCGCATCGCCGAGTTCGAGGTGACTGACGCTACCGGGACGGTCCTGCTGCCCGTCAAGACCGAGACTGAAGTGGCAGCGGTAGACGCGCTACGGCTCACGCCGAGTGACCGCATCACCGCCATCTACGAGGACGAGACGAGCATGGTTTCGCAGGGCAAGCCCCGCAACCTCTCGCAGAACATCGTCGCCACCTATTTTGATGCTACGATTGGTTTCATTGCTTACGACTTCAAAGCCAACGTTGGCCAATCGATTCCGAACACCTATATCAAGCAGGTGCGCCGAGTGGATCCTGGCCAACGGGTCATCATCCGGGTGACGGATTACGATGCCGACACCACGGACAAGCGGGACAAGGTCAAGTTTACCCTCAAGGTATCCGACGGCGAGACGGTGAAATTGGAGGCCACGGAGACTGAGCCGTTCACGGGTGTGTTCACCAAGGAGTTCGACATCTGGTCCCCGCAGCGCACTAACGGCTTTAAGCTGGCACCTGGTGCCTTGCTGGAGGCTATGTATCTCGATGAGCAGAACACCGACCCTGGAGCGCCCACGCTGCGGACTACGCACTTGGAGGCCGTTGCGCCCGGTGAGGTGATGGTTGCCTTCGTGCAATCGCGCGCCATCGCCAACAAGGCGGGCACTGAGGTCTTCGAGTTCACCTCCTCGTTGGACACCAATGCCCCCGCCATCAAGTCGGTCGCCTTCCGCCCGCCTCTCACGTTTGAAATCATCGACCCGGCGGCGGCCAAGGACTCCTTCAGTGAAGTCAAAGCCACGCTCACCACCTCCGGGGGCAGCACCGTCGAGGTCATTTGCCCGCTTTCCTCCTTGGCCGGAGGCAAGCAGGCCAAACGCAAAGTAGTGGACGATGCCTTGGAGATCGGCCGCTTCGTCGGGCAGATCTTCATGAACTTGGGCGACAAGGATTCACCCCCGACCATCGTGCTGGAGCCCGGTGATACGCGCTCGTTGGTGGGACGCCGCAACCCGACCGGGGGGGGGGAGCAGCAACTGGCCAATGTGGTGCCGGTGCTGAACCTCAATGGGCAGGACGTGATCACGCTTACCTACAAAGTGGGTGAGAAGGAGTTCAAGGATCAGGCCCGGTTGTCTGTGCCGGCCAGCGTCGAGTTCACCGACAGTGGCTATGACAAGCCAGTCACCAACCTCTACATCGGCGATAAGATTTTCGTGGTGGTAAAGGATCTCACCGCGGACGCCTCGAATGAGCGGGACAGCGTGGAGGTCACCCTGACCAGCCCGCGCGGCGAGAAGTTCACCGCCAAGCTGCAGGAGACCTTGAGCCACAGCGGCGAGTTCAGCGGCAGCTTCCCGCTGGTCGCCGGGGAAAAGCCCATGCCGGCCGACGACCGGATGGAGGGGTGGTTTGGTGACCCCATCACCCTCACCTACCTCAGCAAGACCGATGCGACTGCGAAGTTTGAGAAGATGATCAACGTGGTGAAGGGCACCGATGGCAACCTGCTGGTGTTTGAGAAGAAGTATGCGACGGAGAAGGTGGCCATCGAATCGCAGTTCCGGATGGCCGAGGCTTACTTCGAGCTGTTCAAGAATTTCCGCGCGCTCAAGCAGCTACCGGCCGCGACCAACGCGCTGAACGAGGGCATGCAGTTGCTCAAGGAACTGAGCAACGATTACCCCAGCAAGCAATACGAGGCCCGCACGGATTACCTGCTCGGCCAGTTCGCGCAGGAGTTGAAGAAATACGACGAGGCCATCAGCTACTACAAACGCATCGTCCAGAACCATTCAGATCACCCGCTTGCGCCGGATGCCCAATACAAGCTGGGCCAGTGCCACGAGGAGAAGAATGACATGGACGCCGCCAGCGCGGAATACGTGACCTTGGCCTACACCTGGCCGGAGAACCCGCTCGTGGCAAACGTCGTCGTCCGCATCGCGGAATACTTCTACAACAAGAAGGAGTATCCGACCGCGGCCGAGGTCTCGAAAAAGTTCGTGGATCGTTTCCCGCAGCACGAATGGGCCGAGCGGATGCTGTTCCGGTCCGCCCAGTGCTGGTTCAAGGCCGAGCAGTTCCAGAAAGCCGGCAAGGAGTTTGACCTGCTCGTGGAGAACTACCCGCGCAGCAAGTTCCGCCCCGATGCCATCTTCTGGGCCGGCGAGTCCTACCGCAGCGGCAACCAGCTCGAGTTTGCCTACCGCCGCTACAAACGCGCCACTTGGGATTATCCCGAGAGCGATGCGGCGAAGTTTGCGCGTGGCAAATTGGTGCTGCCCGAAATGGTCAACATTGCCGACCGGGACGTGCAGCAATGAGCAACCCACACGAGGGTGTGACCGCTGCGTCGCCCCCGCTCGCATGAAATTATTCACGACCCTCTCCTTTCCTCATGCAAACTAATCCTGATCAGGTTCGCGTTCCCGTGCCACTCAAAGTGCTTTGGAAATGGACCGGTGTGTCCACCGCTCTGCACGTGCTTGGCATCGGTGCGCTCTGCGGCCTTAGCTACATGAACCACCAAAAGGCCGAGGCCGCCCGGCAGGCCAAGGCTGCCGCCGAAGATGCCGCGTTAAAGAAGAAAGAGGCCGAGGATGCCGCAAAGGCCGCCACCAATGCGCCGCCTGTGGGCGTGACCAATGCTCCCGCCGCGCCCCCCTCCGGTCCGCTCACCGCTGTGCCCACGCCCGCCACCACCAACCGCCAAGCCGAGGCGGAGAAAGCCTTGGGCATCGACAAGATCGCCAAACCCGGCGACCTGCCCAAGAGCCCGTTCTCCTCCAAGAACGACGATTTGTTAAAGGATTTGAAGTGAACGCTCAACGTCCAACGCTCAACATTCAACGTTCAGGGACTGGGGTTCTTGCGGTTCGGTATTGTTGGAAGTTGGAAGTTCAACGTTGAGCGTTGGACGTTTCCCCTTCGATGCCCCCCGTTGCGCCCCAACCTGCCTCCCGCGTCTGGAATCCCTTCCGGCGCGATGCGGCGTATTGGCAGGGCAAGCATGGCCGGCTGCGGCGTTTCATTACTTGGTCGTTCCTTGGCCACGCCAGTGTGTTGGTGATGATTGTCCTGATGCCGCTCATTCCTGGCTGCAAAAAGACCTACGATCTCGTCAAGGGCTCCGGTAAGCCCAAGGCCATGATCAAGCAGATGAAGGTCGAGGTGAAAAAGGTGCAGCGCAAGCGGGTGCTGGTGAACCCGAACAGCCCCGTCGTCTTCGAGGTGCCGCCGCTGGAATTGACCCCGCTCAACCTCAAGGAGGTCACCGCCAACGAATATAAGATCGGGCAGGGCGAAGGGGCCGGCCCCGCCGGTTACGCCGCTGGCCGCGAGGGCGCGCGTTTTATCTTCGTCCGTGTCCGTTACGACGGCGGCAACTGGGATTTCAACCTTCGCAACGGCGCCGATGAGAACATGACCAAGGAATTTGGCCGCCGTGCCAAGATGCCCGTCTCCACCATCCCGCAGGATGTCACGCTGGCGGAGTTGGGCCGCTACGTGAAGGGCCGCGCGCCGCCGGTGGTGTTCATGGTGGGCAGCTATCCCTTCCGGTTCGAGCAGCGGGAAATCAAGGCGGTCCGCAGTTACCTGCTGGACAACCGCGGCATGATTTTCGCCGACAACGGCGGCAACCAATTCCACAGCGTTTTCCTCCGGTTGATGCAGTCCGTCCTGCCCGAGGTAGTCGCTGTCGAGATTCCGGATGACGACCCCATCTTCCAAGCACCGTATCCGCTTAATGGCGCGCCGCCGCTTTGGGCGCATAGTGGCACCCGTGCCTTGGGCTGGAAGAAGGATGGGCGGTGGGTCGCCTTCTACCATCAAGGCTCGATCTCCGATGCCTGGAAGGACACTCACGGCGGGACCAGTGCAGAATCCGCCGAGCAGGCCTACCAACTAGGCGTGAACATCCTCGCGCAGGCGATGGCTGGCTATAGCGAATGGAAGATGATGCTCGACGGGAAAGGGCCGAAGAAATGAGCCGGAACTGTTTCGTCGAACCGTTGGGTAATATGCCCCGGAAATTTGATTTCACGGATTTTGTCTTGGATGCGTCAATGAACTGTTAACCAAAAGGAAACCTATGTTGTGGGAATGGATAGTTGCGGGTGGGATGACGATGGCCACGCTCATCTTTCTCTCGATCGTAAGCATCGGCGTGGTGCTGGAGCGCCTGGCCTTCTTTAAGCAAATCCGCTTGGCCACAGCGGCGTTGCGGACGGACATCGCCACTGCCTTGGAGAAAAAGCAGCACGATCTGGTGCTCGAACGCTGCCGCCAAAGCGAGTCGCCGCTGGCCGCGATGATCTTGGCTGAGGCCGCCTCGGGCCGTGATGCCGAGAGTGCCGATGCCGAACGAGTTATGGCGCTCACGCTGCGCGGCGAATTGTCGCGACTGAAGCAATACTTGCCGATGTTAGCCACTATCGCTTCCATCGCGCCGTTCGTTGGCCTATTCGGAACTTGTAAGGGCATCATCGCCGCCTTCTCTGACATTGCCACGCAGGGCATGGGCGGCCCCAGCGTCATCGCCGCCGGAATCTCCGAGGCGCTGGTCGCCACGGCCACGGGTTTGCTCGTCGCCATACCGGCGCTGATGTTTTACAACTATTTTAGCAAGGCTATCTCGAATATGGCGTTGGAGCTGGAATCGCAGGCCTTCCAGGCGTACCGCGATCTTCGGCAGCAACTTCCATCCGCACAGAAGTAATTGTAATCTTGCCCCTGAAACTTATGGCAATGGATGTTCAAGACGACTCGGATGAGCCGATTGCGGCCATCAACTTCATCCCGATGATTGATATCAGCCTGGTGCTGCTCATCATCTTCATGGTCGCCACCACGTTTGTGAACGTGACCGGCATCGACCTCAAGTTGCCCAAGGCCGCCACCAGCAAGAACGCCGAGAACAAGAGCGTCACCGTCCAGCTGAACATGCAGAAGGACGTCTTCCTCAACGGCGAAAAATCCAACTGGGACCAACTCAAGGCTGGGATTACCGCCAAACTGGTCGGCACCAAGGATCGCGCCGTGGTCATCAACATTGATCGCGGCGTGGAATACGGCGCGGCGGTCAAGCTCATGGACATCGTGAACCAGTGCGATGCGGCCATTGTACTCGCCACGGAAGTGGACAAATGAAAATTCCATATTCCAAATTCCCAGCGCCAAAGAAGCTCCAACTTCCAAGCTCCAAATCCGAGCCGTCTCGCCCGACTCGTTTGGGATTTGGAGCTTGGAACTTCTTTGGGATTCGGAGCCTGGGATTTGGAGCTTTCGCCGCCCTGCTGCTGACCGTCGGTTCCTCCCACGCCAAGCTCGCCGCCGATCGCTGGGTCCGTCTCACGGAGGAGGAACGGCACCAACTTACGCGCGCGGAACGTTACGCCGAGCAGAGCAACTGGAAGTCCGCCCGTTCGGAATACGAGCTCTTCCTCCAGCTTCACACCAAGTCCGAGGTCGCCTCCTATGCCCAGCTCATGTTCGCGGAATGCACCCGCCGACTCGGACAAGTGAACACCGCCATCGGCGAGTTCCGCAACGTGATTGACTATTTTCCCGACGCCGTGGACGCCGGCAGCGCGCAATACTCCATCGGCGTCTGCCAGACCCAGACCGGTGACGCTGAAGAGGCTTTGAAATCCTTCGAGAAGGTCATCGCCAAGTGGCCCACCAATGACTTCGGCGCGCTGGCCCGCAGCGAAGCCTGCCGAATTTACTGGCGCCTTGAGAAAACCGATAAGTGGCTTCCCCACATCGAGTATTTGGCCACCGGCAGCTACCAGGATCCCGGCAACAACCTCCGCAGCGGCGCGCAGCATCGGGTGCTCATGCACCGGCTCGTTGAGAACAAAATTGCCAGCGGCTTTGAACTCATCCAATCCGCCCGCAAGAAGGATTACCTGCTCACCTTCGCCCAATGGACTGCTGACGCGCTCCAAGGAAACCACATTCCCAGTTACTACGGCGAGAAGGGCCGGAAGCTCCGCACCACCATCGCCACCAACGCCGTTCTCTTCATCGAAAAGCAGGCCACGGCGGACGCGGATGAGAAGAAAGCCATCGAGCACTGGTGCGCCCGAATCTTTGCCTATGCAGGCGATGTGCCTCGCGCCACGGAGCGCTTTGCCGCCCTCTCCAGAAAGCACCCGGACAACGACACCTTTCGGGGCGAATACGCCGCCTACCTGCGGGCCAGCGGCAAACGCGGGGAAGCTCGCCTCGTTTACCGTGAACTAAAGAACCAATACGTGGCTGACACCGAGATCGCCGAAACGTATGGCGAGGAAAATAATTGGAAGAGCACCATCGAGGCTTATCAGGCGATGCTGAACAAGCACCCGCAACATGCGGATGCGATTCAATGGCGGCTGGGCGAGGTCTTCAACCGGACCGGTCAATACAAGGAAGCCATCGCCTGCTACAACCAAGCGAACCGCGAGCCCCAATCCCTCTTTCGCATTGCTGAATGCCAAGGCTCCCTCAAACAGCATGATGTCGCGATCCAGACCCTGGTGGGCGTGCTGAACTTCTTCAAGAGCTCCGCCGCTGAGGCCCAATACAAGATCGCCGGCCACTACGCGGCGAAGGGCGACAAGGAGGCTGCCATCCGCACTCTCAAGACGGTCTGTAAGGTTTACCTCAATACCTCGTGGGCCGGCCAGGCACACCAGGATCTCTCCCTTAAATATGGCGTTGATGTCACCCTCGGCGGCGCGGCCAAGAAGGAAGAAAAGTAATCGGCTGGCGTTTACTGCAGTTTTTTTTAGTCTAGGCGGCCGGCGGCAGACACACCCGAGGCTGGGAATTAAGTAGTCGTATTAAGATTGAAAACTGAATCCAAACTTTTACAGCAGCGTAGGTGCGCGGCGTTCATGGTGCTGATTCATACGCTCCGCCGGCACCCGCGCACCACGCTGCGTGGCAGTTTGCACAGGTTCGTCGGAGCGTGGTTGGGACTCGTTATTACCTTTGCAGTGGGCTTAGGCGGGGCAGGGTGTTCACCACCGGCGGGAAAATCAGCCGCTCCGCAGTTAGCGCCCGTCGCCTCCGAGCCAGTGAAATTGGCCCCCGCTCCCCAGTCGGTTCCTGTGCCCGAACCTCAGCCGAAGCAGACGGCTGTTCCGCTGGCTTTTGGCCTTGCGAAGGGCGAGTTGTCGATGGACCTAGGCCAAGGTCTTACCATGGACTTTGTGCTCATCCGCTCGGGTCTGTTTATGCGCGGTGCTGAAAACGGCGCGACGACCGAGTATCCGGTGCATGAAGTAAAGCTCACCCAGCCCTTTTTTCTGGGCCGCTGCGAGGTGACACAGGCTCAGTGGCTGGCGCTCATGGGGGACAATCCCAGTTTGTATCAGGACCCTCGGCACCCGGTAGAGCGGGTCAGTTGGGAAAAGTGCCAGTTGTTTCTTGCCCGGCTTGGCACTCGGCAGACCAATTGGAATTTCACCCTGCCTACGGAGGCCCAGTGGGAGTTCGCCTGTCGGGCGGGCAGTTTGGAGCGCTTCACATTTGGCGCGGCAGAGGAGGAATTGGGCCAGCACGCGTGGTTCATTCTCAACTCAGGCAAGTCCACGCATCCGGTGGGAACGAAGAAGGCCAACGCATGGGGCTTGTATGACATGCATGGCAACGTGAGGGAGTGGTGCGCGGACTGGTTCGCCGCCTACGGCCAAGCCCCGCTGAAGGATCCGAAAGGCCCGGGTAAAGCAGTGGGCCGCGTGTTCCGCGGCGGCGGATGGAATGACCATCCTGCGCAATGCACCGCCAGCTCGCGCGATTTTCTCTATCCCGTGGGTTACGATGACGATCTCGGCTTCCGCGTGTTAGCCGTCCCTCGTTGAAGGTTACCAAAGCGTAAACGAACTGATAATCGTGGGAGGTATCGTTGCAATTTTGCCCTTGTTGTTGAAGAATCCTTCGTCACAGGAACGTAACAATAAGGACATACTACGGTCACAGTAGTGGTGCAAAACGGTCGCGTCGTTGAAACCAATATCGCAACCGCACTCACTGATGAATCCAGTCTTCCTGACTCAACTGCGCCGTAATTGCCGCCTGTTGCTCTGCGCCGGAAGCATCGCTGTGGCTGCCGCCGCTAGCGCGGATGACACACTGTTCCGCCTGTTAACCATTCTGCGCGAACGGGGCAATCTCACCGAGCAGGAGTATCAGAATCTAATCAAATCCAACGCCGCTGCCGGCTCCACTTCCACCAACACCATCACCGACCGGCTCTCGGCGGATGAGCGGATGATTCAGCGGCTGGAATCCGATTTGACGAAGCAGCGGCAGGCGTTCACGGAACTCAAGGGGCTTACGGACGGCACTTCCTCCGCGCTCATCAAGGGCGCGCTCAAGGACAAGTGGTATGAGCGCATCAGCCTGCGCGGCTACGTGCAGTTCCGCTTTAACCATGTGTTCACCAGGAACGGCCCAGAGCTCGACGTGCCGGCGGACCGCTCGGTGCGCGAGGTGGAGTCGTTTCTCATCCGGCGCGGTCGCATGATTTTCAGCGGCGACGTGACGGATCACCTCTTCCTTTATGCGCAGCCGGACTTCAATGCGTCGGTCGGCGGCACGGGCGATTTGGGCCTGCAGATGCGCGACCTGTATGGCGACATCGCGGTGGACAAGGACAAGGAGTTCCGCTTCCGCGTGGGCCAGAGCAAGGTGCCCTTCGGCTGGGTGAACCTGCAATCCAGCCAGAACCGCGGCCCGCTGGAACGGCCCGATGCCCTCAACAGCGCGGCAGAAGGTGAGCGCGATGTCGGCGTGTTCTTCATGTGGGCGCCCACGGAAGCGCGGCAGCGTTTCCGTGACCTCGTGCGGCTTGGGTTGAAGGGCTCCGGCGACTACGGCGTGTTGACGGTGGGCGCTTACTCGGGGCAAGGGCCGAACCGGTCGGATGCCAACGGCGAGCCGCACTGGCTGGCGCGCGCGGCGTATCCGTTCAAGTTGGATAACGGCCAATACTTCGAGTTGGGCCTGCAGGGCTATCACGGGCGGTTCGTGCCGACGACTTCGGCCATCGGCACGCCGGCCTTCACTCCGACAGCAGCGGCGGGCGGCGTGGTGGACCGGCGGGCGGGCGTGACGGCGGTGTGGTATCCGCAGCCGTTCGGCGTCGAAGCCGAATGGATGGTGGGCGAAGGCCCGGAGTTGAACCTCAACCAGCGCAATATCACCTCGGAGTTTCTCCACGGCGGCTATGTGCAGTTGAACTACCGCGCGGCCACGAGCTACGGCGTGTTCTTCCCGTTCACGCGGTGGAATTTTTACGACGGCGGCCGGAAGTTCGGCAGCAATGCCCCCGCCTCGAAGGTCAACGAGCTCGACCTCGGCCTCGAGTGGTCGCCGTGGCCCGAGGTGGAACTCACGTTGGTTTACTCGCGCACCTTCGAGCGCACGAACACCCGCACGTTCCCCTACAACAACACCGAGGACGCGAATCGCGTGGGCGTGCAGGTGCAGGTCAATTTCTGAACCCAATAATTGCCACACGAAAGTCACATGAACGACCGCCGACCGTCACTTAACCTCAACAGACTGTTTCCGATGAAACGTATCTCATTACTCCCGCTGTCCCTCGTCACCGCCTGGCTGGCGGCTGCTTCAGCCCACGCCGGCAACGTCACCGTGAAAGGTTCCGACACGCTCGTCGTGCTCGCCCAGAAATGGGCCGAGGCTTACATGGCGAAAACCCCCGACACCAAAATCCAAGTCACCGGCGGCGGCACGGGCACGGGCTTCGCCGCGCTGCAAAACAAGACCACTGACCTCTGCAACGCCTCGCGTAAAATCAAAGCCGCCGAGCTCGCCAATTGCATCAAGGCCTTCGGCAAACGCCCGACGGAATACCCAGTCTGTCTCGACGGCCTCTCGGTTTACGTGAGCGCAGACAACCCGGTGCGCGAGCTTTCTTTGCCGCAGTTGGCTGACCTCTTCACGGGCAAGATTCGCAACTGGAAAGAAGTCGGCGGGCCGGACGCGCCGGTCGTTCTCTACAGCCGCGAGAACAGCTCCGGCACCTACGAGTTCTTCAAGGAGCACGTGCTGCTCGGGAAGGACTTCGCCGCGGGCGCGCAGACGATGCCGGGCACGGCGGCGGTCTTGCAGGCCGTGGGCAAGGACAAGCACGGCATCGGCTATGGCGGCGCGGCCTACGGGGCCGGCGCACGCGCGCTGAAAATCAAGCGGGACGCCACCACGCCTGCCGTGGAGCCGAGCGAGGCGAACGTGCTCTCCGGCGCGTATCCGATTTCGCGCCAGCTCTTCGTGTATGTGAACCCCGCGTTGGACAAGGGCGAAGTTGCCGCTTACCTCGCGTGGATTCGCGGCGAGCAAGGCCAGAAGATTGTGAAGGACGTGGGGTATTTCCCGCTGCCGAAGAAGTAACGGAGCGCGGTCGCCCATGTCTGCTTGGCATGCGAAGTTAAGCGTTGCTGGGCTTCGCGGGGGAAGCTCCAAAGCCCAAGTTCCAAAGAAGCTCCAAGCTCCAAATCCCAAATGTTATTCGCCAGTGCTCAAGGTGAACTCGCGGTAGCTCGGGGGAAGACGGTTCAGCCCGAAATCCAAAATGGATTAGCCGCGAAATGGCCACGCGGTTCGTCACCGGACTGTAACGTGCCAATCCCGCTGTCCTTTCCTACGGTGCGCCCGTGAGTGAGCCGCGCGACACCACCAAACGCACCGTGGGATGGATGGGCATCCATCGCGGCCACCGCGCGCGTCCGGCCGAGTGGCTGGCGGAGCAGGGCATCTTCTTCGTCTCGCTTACGGCCATCCTGATGGTCTTCCTCATCTTCGTGTTCGTCGCGCGCGAAGCCTTGCCCATCGTGCTGGGCCGCATGGACAGCGCGGCGCATCGGCCCGCGTTGCCGGATGAACAGGTTGCACTGCTCACGCCCGATGGCTTGCGCGATTACCTCGGCCTGACCGCGAAGGAATTCGCCGGCCTCGACAAGGAAGCCATTCAATCGCTCATCGAAGTGCGGAAGGAAGAAGCCAAGGAAGCCCCGAAATCTCCCGACGCCAAAATCAACGGCGCAGCTTGGCGCTATTTGCTTGGGCCGCACCCGTGGAGCGACAGCGCGACCGGCGACCGCTACGTGTGGCAACCCGTTGGAGCCATCCATAAATACAATCTCGTCCCGCTTTTCATCGGCACGCTGAAGACCACGGCCGTGGCGTTGCTATTCGCCGTGCCGGTGGCGTTGGCGGCCGCGATTTATGTTTCGCAACTCGCGCGGCCCACGCTTCGGGAATGGCTCAAACCGGCGGTCGAGTTACTGGCTGGCGTGCCGTCGGTCGTGCTCGGGTTCTTTGGGTTGATGGTGATGGCGTCGTTTCTCCAGCGTGGCTTTGGTTATGAGTCGCGCCTGAATGCCTTCGTCGCCGGCATCGCGCTGGGTTTGGCGGTGATTCCCGTGGTCTTTTCCATCGCCGAGGATGCGCTCACGAGCGTGCCCCGTGCCTACTCGCAGGCGGCGCTGGCGCTCGGCGCCTCGAAGTGGCAGGCCGCGTGGCAAATCGTCCTGCCCGCCGCCGCGCCGGGCGTCTTTGCCGCCGTCGTGCTCGGCTTCGGGCGCGCCATCGGTGAGACGATGGTGGTGCTCATGGCCAGCGGCAACGCGAGCATTGTCTCGTGGAGCCTGTTCGATTCCACGCGCTCCATCACCGCGACCATCGCGGCGGAATTGGCGGAGGCGGTCTTTGGCGGACACCACTACCGTATTCTGTTCCTCATCGGGGCGCTGTTGTTCGTGGCCACGTTCCTCACCAACTTGGCTGGCGACCTCATCATGCACCGCTTGAAGGACCGGCTGGAGGGGAAGCGATGAAGCGCCCATGACCTCGCCTGCCACCATCTCCTCAAAGCTCGATTTCCGCACGCGCGGCTTCGACTTCGCATCGTTCGCCTTCACCGGCGTCACCGGGCTGGCCACGCTCTTCATCCTGCTGCTGCTGGGCATCATCCTCGCGAACGTCGTGTGGCACGGCTGGGAGACTTTCTCGTGGCGGTTTCTCACCGGCGGCGCGGACCAGGACATGTTCGATGTGCGGAAAGCCGGCGTGCTCCCCATGGTCATCGGCACTGCGCTGCGCGTGCTTCTGATGACCCTCGTCGTCTTGCCCGTGGGCGTCATCACGGCGGTGTATCTCACCGAGTATGCGAATTCCACCGCCCTCACCACGCGCATCATCCGTGGCGCGGTCAACAACCTCGCCGGCGTGCCCAGCATTGTCTTCGGCCTGTTCGGCCTCGGCTTCTTCATCAGCTTCATCGGGCGCGGGCTGGACGCCGGCGCAGCGGAGCCACTCTGGGGCAAGCCCGCCATTCTCTGGGCCTCGCTCACCCTCGCCGTGATGACGCTGCCGCTCGTCATCGTGGCCACGGAAGAATCCCTCCGCGCCATCACGCCGGGCTTACGCGAAGCCAGCCTCGCCCTCGGCGCGACGAAGCTGGAGACCATCCTGAAAATCGTCCTGCCCGAAGCCCTCCCCGGCATCCTCACCGGCGGCATTCTCGCGGTGGGCCGCGCTGGCGGCGAAGTCGCGCCCATCCTCTTCACCGGCGCGGCATATTACATGCGCGATTTGCCAAAAGCCCCGACCGACCAGTTTATGGACCTCGGCTACCACGTTTTCATCCTCAGCACCCAATCGCCAGACATCGAGAAGACCCGGCCCATCCTCTTCGCGACCGTGCTGGCGCTTCTGCTCTTGACGATGTCCCTGAACTTGGTCGCCATCCTCGTGCGCGCGCGCGTGCGCCGGAAGATGCGCGCCGGCCACTGAACCATGCCTGCCCTCACCACTTTCCCCGTCACGCTCCGCCGCACTGCGCCCGTCGAGGACGCTGGCACGCCGCTCATCCAGTGCGACGGAGTCAACCTCCACTACGGTTCCGCGCACGCACTCAAGAACGTCGCGCTCACCCTCGGCGAGCGGCACGTCACGGCGTTCATCGGCCCCTCGGGTTGCGGCAAGTCCACGCTGCTCCGCTGCTTCAACCGGATGAATGACCTCATAGATTCCGTCCGCCTCACCGGCGCGATCCGGATCGGCGGGCAGGACATTTACAGCCCGGACGTGGACGTGATCGAACTGCGGAAACGCATCGGCATGGTCTTCCAAAAATCCAACCCCTTCCCGAAATCCATCTACGAGAACGTCGCCTACGGCCTGCGCCTTCACGGAATGAAGAGCCGCGCTGACCTCGATGCTGCCGTCGAGCGCAGCCTGAGCGGAGCCGCGTTGTGGGACGAAGTGAAAGACCGCCTGCACGCCAGCGCACTCGGGCTTTCCGGCGGCCAGCAGCAGCGGCTGTGCATCGCGCGGGCCATCGCCATCCGTCCGGAAATCCTCCTCATGGATGAGCCGGCCAGCGCTCTAGATCCCATCGCCACGGCCAAGATCGAGGAGCTAATCCTGGAACTAAAGCGCGACTTCACCATCGTCATCGTCACCCACAACATGCAGCAAGCCGCGCGCATCTCGGACCACACGGCGTTCTTCTATTTGGGCCAACTGATCGAGTTCGGCCCCACCACGAAGATTTTCACCAATCCCTCGCAGAAGCAGACGGAAGACTACGTGACCGGAAGGTTTGGATGATGCGAGGTAAAGTATTCATTTCTAAGTGTCCGGTCCTCAGTGAGCTGCTGCTTACCGAACACGCGGTCTGGAGACTGAACACTGAACACTGATTACTGCCATGCTCCCCCACGACCACCAATTCGCCGCCCTCAAGGAAAAGCTGCTCACCATGTCGAGCCTTGCCGCCAGCTCGCTGCAGAACTCCGTCCGAGCGCTCGTAGAGCGCAACGATGACCTCGCCCGCGAAGTCGAGCAGGCCGACGACCAGCTCGACGCGCTTGAAATCGAACTCGACGAGCTGTGCATCGTGCTGCTCTCGCGTGGCCCCGTGGCCAGCGACCTGCGGATGATCACCGTCGCCATGAAGATCACCCACGACCTAGAGCGCGTCGGCGACGAGGCCACGACCATCGCGCGCCGCGCTGTGGACTTGAACAAAGAGCCGCAGCTCAAGCCCTACGTGGACCTCCCGCGCATGGCGACGATGGCACTGGAGATGTTGAACGACGCTCTCGAAGCCTTCGTGAGCCGCGACACCGCCCGCGCCCGAAGCGTCCTTCCGCGCGACAAGGATGTGGACGCCCTGCACAAGCAGCTCCAACGTGAACTGGTGTCTTACATGTTGGAAAGCCCGACGACCATCACGCGCTGCCTGCATTTGATGCAGATCTCCAAACGCATCGAACGCATCGCCGACCACGCGACCAACATCGCCGAGGAAGTCGTCTTCCTCCACGAAGGCCGCGACATCCGCCACACCGGCAAGGCAGGGACGGCTTAAGTCTCAGCGCAACTTCGGGAGGCTGGCCGCCGCAACGGCCTGTCCGTGGCGTTTGTCCTGCTCGTCGGGCGAGTGGAAATGAATTTGCTGGGCCAACTCGGGAAACTCCACCTCCAGCACGTGTTTCGCGCCAGCCATGATGACATTGCCACCCTCACCGCTCGTCACGCGGCCCAAGATGAGCAAGTGGCAAAAATCGTAGTAATCCGCATAATGCGCCACCGCGTAGCCGAGGTAGGTGCCGAGGGTCTCGTAAATCTTCCGCGCGCGATAATCACCGGACTTCATCAGGCCTTGAACCAGCTTGAGTTTTTCCGGCAGCGCCAGCTTCGGATCCACCTCGATGCCCGAAACGGGCAGTAGCCGTCCGACAGCCTGCTGCGAGAAGTATTGTGCGCCCACACCATAGTCGCCGCTCCACTCGTCGCACGCGGCAGCGGGGTGATAATCCACCGGCGCGAAGGCCAGCTCGCTCAACCATGTGGTGATATTCCCGCTGGGCGTGACGTAGCCGACGGCCTG
>Ga0194122_10001860_pt1 | contig 24509 bp, 23 predicted proteins | sample TA2MahCa10mmetaG_FD_155487 | JGI IMG/M metagenome (GOLD analysis project Ga0194122, IMG submission 155487) | Freshwater microbial communities from Lake Tanganyika, Tanzania - TA2015021 Mahale Deep Cast 10m | ecosystem: Environmental > Aquatic > Freshwater > Lake | place: Tanzania: Lake... | reverse complement strand
CTAGCCTAGGTAGGTTCTCTTCCTTAAATCCTGGATCATATAAACCTGGACTTCTTAATAAACTTGCTAGCACCGCCGCCTGAGCAACAGTTAATCGATCAACAGTTGTACCAAAGTAAACTTGAGAAGCAGTTTGCACGCCATATGATCCTCGGCCAAAGTAAATGGTATTTAAGTAATTTTCTAATATCTCATCTTTAGTAAATTGATTTTCAAGTTTTATCGAGATTACTAACTCCCGCACTTTACGTTGAATAGATCGCTCTGGAGTTAAAAAAGCAGTTTTGGCATACTGCTGGGTGATAGTTGACCCACCTCTGCCTTGACCTAGATTTACTACGTTATCCCAAACCGCAGATGCAATAGCAAGTGGATTAATTGCTCGGTTACTGTAAAAATTTCTATCCTCTGCTGCCATTACAGCATTTCTAACCGTCACCGGAATCTCAGCTAAGGTGACAACAGTTCTATTCTCTGAGCCAATTCGACCAATCTCACTGCCATCTGCATATTGAATAATTGTTGCTTGGCTATTTACATAAGCATTTGGATCTGGAATGGAAACGGTGAAGTAAGCAAAGCCAAATAAAAAAACCCCAATAACAAAGGTGAAACCAACGGCTAGAAAGCCTAATCTAGGTAGTTTTTGTACAAAATTACTCATGTAGCAAGATTACCCGTTAATCATCATCTAATAAGGTGTGAACCTTCCGTGGTGGCTTTCGATACTTCCCATCACCTAATAAAAAGGATTCCACCAGGTGATTCCAGTGGCAGTCGGTACAGATCTCCACCACATAGACGCGAAACTCACCATACTCACTTTGCATTTGGACTAATTCATCTTGATTCTTAATTCGACCTGAGTATTGGCCGAGTTGATCACCAAAGGCGTATCGAAGCTCGACAATTTTGAACTTTTTGCAAACAGGGCAAGAGCGTTTGGTTAACTCACCATGGTGTTTGGCAGCCCGCCTTAAGTAAGGATCAGCATCACATGCATCCATAGCGCTAGCCGCGCCTTGAAACAAGGCAATTAAGGTGCGACGTTTACTAAGTGAGTAATCGATGCTCGATCGCATAGTGGCTAACATAAGATCCAAGGTTAATCCTAAATTAATTACTACGCTTACCCTTATGGGGATTTGGCCAGTAAGTAAGGGCTCTAGATTAAATCGAATTCTTGCTATCCGCTGGAGTGGTCAATTAACCGATGGGCTATTTCAATCTGCCCTGGCTAGTTTTGTTCTCTTCTCACCTGAGCGAGCGCCAAATGCCATCTCAGCAGCCTTAGCTTTTGCAGTAGTTCTACTTCCTTACTCTTTAATCGGTCCATATGTAGGAATATTTCTAGATCGCTTCTCTCGTCAGCGCTTGATTAGAAATTGTAATTACTTAAGGGCGGCTAACTTATTGATTATTGCTTGGTTAGTTAACAACAGTGCAACTGGGGTTGTTTTAACCTTGTTTGTTTTATTTGCATTTGGAGTTAACCGTTTAATTCTCTCTGGTTTATCAGCCGGATTGCCGCTGTTAGTAAAGCGACAGGAGTTAATTGCCGCCAATGCTCTAGCGGTAACAGGTGGAACTATTTGGGTAGTAATTGGTGGTGGCATAGGTATTGGTATTAAGAATTTACTTAGTCAAAGTGCAGATGCTGATTTTGCAGATGCAGTAGTTATTTTAATTGCCTCACTTGGCTTTTTAACCGCAGCCCTTGCCTGCTTTAGATTAAACAAGTATGAGATTGGACCAGCAGAGCATGAGGTAGCAGCTGAGTCTCGTGGTTATAAAGAGGTGTTAGAGGGGTTGCGGATTTTAAGATCACACTCGGATGCACTGCGCGGAATTTTATCGATTGGTATTCAACGAGGTGGTATCACCGCATTGACCTTGATGGCACTTTTACTTGAGCGAAATACCTTTAATGATCCAGCAGATCCAGATGCAGGTTTAGCGGGCTTTGGTATGGCACTTGCTATTGCTGGAATTGGAATTGGTTTAGGGGCAATTATTTCACCTTACGGGGTAATTAAATTTGGTCGCCATAAATGGATGCGGTTGTTAATGTTTTTGTGTATTCCGCCATTGTTAATTTATGCTGCTGGAGTAAATGAAATCTCAATGATTGCAAGTGCTTTTTTAGTTGGACTTTGTGGCCAAGGAATTAAAGTAACCAATGACGCACTAGTGCAATCAAAGATAACTGATGAGTATCGGGGCAGAGTTTTTGCATTTTATGATGTGGCAGTAAATGCTGGAATTGTTACTGGAGCTATTGGCGCAGCTTTAATACTTCCAGATAATGGCGTTACTTGGGTATTGCCGGTTGTTGTTGCACTTTCATATCTATTTGCAGCCACAGTTTTAATGCGCAGGGCTAATTTTGCTCCTTCCACCACTTAAGTAACTCAGCTTTTGCCTTTTCAGCTCCTTGCGGCCCATGTTCTAAACGAAGCTCAAGCAAGAACTCATAAGCCTTACCCACCATAGGTGAGGGTTTAATTCCAAGGATTTGCATAATCTCATCCCCGGTTAAATCCGGGCGGATTTTATTTAACTCCTCCTGCGCCATTAAATCTTCAATTCGCTTTTCTAGCTGATCGTAGGTTTTAGCTAACCCTTCTGCCTTCTTCTTATTTCTGGTTGTGCAATCTGCCCTAGTTAAAAGATGTAGGTGGGTTAGCAGATCTCCGGCATCTCTTACATATCTGCGGACTGCTGAATCTGTCCACTCGCCTAAGCCGTAACCATGAAAACGAAGATGTAGGAAGGTTAATTGAGCAACATCTTCAACAATTTGATTATCAAATCTAAGTTTTTTTAATCGCTCTTTACACATCCGAGCACCAACTACCTCATGATGATGAAATGAAACTCCACCACCTGGAATCAATTGTTTTGTTTTCGGCTTACCAATGTCATGAAGTAAGGCAGCCAGGCGCAGGGTTAAGTTTGGACCACCTAACCGTTGTTCTAATGCTATTGCCTGCTCTAAGACGGTAAGTGAGTGCTCATACACATCTTTATGGTGGTGATGCTCATCAATCTCCAACTTTAACTTTGGCACCTCAGGTAAAAAATAATCAGCTAAACCTGTTTCAACCAACAACGTTATACCAATTCTTGGTGTGGGGCTTAGAATAATTTTTGTAAACTCATCTCGAATTCGCTCAGCTGAGATAATCTCTAGCCGAGTAGACATATTTTTAATTGCAGCAACAAGGGCAGGATCTACCGCAAAATTTAATTGGCTCATAAATCTTGCCGCCCGCATCATGCGAAGTGGGTCATCGGTAAATGAATCCTCTGGTTTACCTGGGGTTTTAATCAACTTATTTTGTAAATCAGTAATGCCATTAAATAAATCAATAAATGTTGGTTGATCGGTTGTTAACTCCAGTGCCATGGCGTTAATTGTGAAATCTCTTCTGGCTAAATCTGCCTCAATTGATTTTCCAAACTCAACATCTGGCTTTCGAGAAGCTGGGTCGTAACTTTCACTTCGATAAGTTGTTATCTCAACTGTTATCTCACCTTTTTTTCCAGCAACTGTGCCAAAAGCTGCGCCAATACTCCAAACAGAATCAGCCCACTTTTCTAATATCTTTTCTGATTGTTTGGGAAGAGCGTCGGTTGTGAAATCTAAATCATTGCCCAATCTGCCCAAGATTGCATCACGAACTGGTCCACCAACTAATGCCAACTTAAAACCAGCGGCTTTAAATTGCTTTGCAAGATCAGATGCAGCTGGTGCCTGCTTACCTAATGTGGTGATCGCAAGTTGGGTAGCAGCATCGATAGGAGTTTTCACGGTGGCACTAGGTTAGAGCAGGCTGGCATACCGCTGAGTGGGTAATACCCTAAGAACTACCAGATTAAACCAGTATCCTTGCGATATGACCCCAGCAGATAATGCGGGTGGCAATCAGGATTTAAATAGTGCTCGTAAGGGTGGGCAAAGTAGTGGTTCTGGTAAGCCCGCTAAAAAACATAATTCAGCAAACCGTAAAAACAATAAAGGTAATCAGGGTGGAAAAAATTCACCCAGGGTTAAATATGCAAAGCGAATAGATGAGGTCAGCGCTGGTGGGTTGGTGGTGGATAAAACCGGCACTAAAGGTTTATTAATTGGCAGATTAGATCCAAAGGATGCCTCCCATGAAAGATTGTTGTGGTCACTACCAAAGGGACATATTGAAAATGGTGAATCACCTGAGCAAGCTGCAATCCGCGAGGTGGCGGAGGAGACTGGAATTAAAAGTGAGATAACTAGATCTTTAGGAGTAATTGATTTTTGGTTTATGGCTAGCGGTAAAAGAATTCATAAAACAGTTCACCACTTCTTATTTATGGAGGTTGGTGGAAAGTTGGCCCCGCAAGTTACCGAGGTAGATGATGTGGCTTGGTTTCCTATTGATGAGATTGTCAGCAAGTTGGCTTATCCCGATGAGCGAAAGTTAATTGCAAAATCAGGAAAACTAACGCCGTGAGAAGAGCTCTCCTTCTCACCGTTGCGCTGTTGATTTCAAATCTATTTTTAATTCCGCAAGCAAATGCTGTTCAGGAGGTTGTAATCTCCGAACCCACCCATCGATTATCAGATGGTGTATTTATTGATGATCAACTAGCCCAAAAACTTTTACCCAATGGTGAGTTAGGGTTACTAATTTTCTCACCAAGCCAGGCGGTGCGAAGTTGGTTAATCGATCCAGCAACTGTTGCAGAGGTGGTTGCGATGAGTAATGGATATGGTATTGCAGATGGCTCAACACCTGCTGGACAACAGGTTGCAAAGGATTGGCTTAATCAACTAATTAAGGTAAGTAAAAATGCAAAGGTTTCAGTTCTTACCTATGGAAACCCCTCCACCTATTGGGTGGATCAGATAATAAGTGAGCAGATCACCTATATAGATGCTAATGGGAAAATCTCACTTGAAACAGTATTGGGTAAAGCTACTAACCAGAGTTTGGTTAAAAATAGAAAGCGACAGGATTTAAGCAAGCAAAATATTAACTTACTTAATTATGCCCAACGCCAGATTGAGCTATTAGGCACATTAGTGGACCAAAAAGAGTTACTTTCATATCAATTAAGATTGGCGCAACTTTTAAATCCAGAGATTGAAAAAATTAGATTGCAATCCCTGCTTAGAGATTATGAAAAATCTATAACTACTTTAAGAAAGAAATTAAAGATAAATAAAACTAGATTCACTATCACCTCCGCTAAGGAGGAGCTGCCAATAACTTTGGTTAATGAGTTTGATCAAGTTGTTGATTTAAAGTTAAGTATCAGAGCATTAAATAGCAAGGTTATTGTTGGCCCTACCGGGCAGATCAGGCTTGAGGCAAAATCTAAACAGCAGGTATTACTTCCCATTGAGGTTTTGGCCACAGGTGAGTCAGCACTTCTTGCCCAATTAACCAACCTAGATAATAAACCTATTGGTGATCCAGTGAATATAAACTTAAAACTTTCAGTTATTAGTCCAGTTGCCACCTGGATCACCTCAGGTGCTGCGGTACTTTTATTTGTCGCAGCGCTAATTCAAAGTGTGCGCCGGGTCAGAAGGGGTAAATAATGTCAGATCATCATTTATTTAAAGCCTCCTCTGTAATGGCAGTTGGCACGATCGCTTCCCGGGTAACTGGATTAATTAGAAACTTAATGCTGGCAGCACTTCTTGGTACTGCCATTCTTGGTGATACCTACAACGTAGCAAATACCATGCCAAATATTTTGTACAACCTATTAGTTGGTGGTGCGCTAACTGCAGTTTTTGTTCCACAAATAGTCAGATCTCTAAGAGATGCTGATCATGGCTCTGCATTTATCTCTAGATTATTTACGGTGACTGTTACTTTCTTATTTGCGCTAACAGCAATTGGTATTTTATTAGCTCCGCAACTTGTCAATATTTACGCACCCGAGTACTCCGGCTCTAAAGAGTTTGATGTGACAGTCACCTTGATGCGCTACTGCCTACCGCAGATATTTTTCCTTGGTTTATTTGCATTGCTTGGCCAGATAGCTAATGCAAAGGATCGATTTGGCCCCATGATGTGGGCACCAGTTTTAAATAACTTAATGGCGATTGCACTTTTCTACTTTTTATTAGTCAGCCGAGATGAGATCTCCCTAGCAAATATTTCAAATCAAGATCTACTTTGGTTAGGGCTGGGGACCACGGCAGGTTACTTAGCACAAGCCTTAATACTCTTTCCGGTAGTTATTAAATCAGGTGTTAAATTATCTTTAAGATTTGACTGGGCTAACTCGCAAATTATCAAGTCTTTTAAGTTAGCTGGTTGGAGCTTTGCCTATGCTGTGATCTCTCAGTTGTCATACTTAGTAACAATAAATATAGCCACCTCAGCAGCAGTTAAATCTGCTGCAGCTGGGGTTAGTACTGGCGTTGGTTACACACCATATGCAAATGCATATCTAATTTTAATTTTGCCCCACTCAATTATCACTGTATCGATTGTGACAGCACTTCTACCTAAACTATCCAATCTGGTAATTGATAAGAAGTACAAAGATGTATCAGACTCTATGTCGCTTACTATGCGATTAATGGGAATTTTCATAATCCCTGCTGCAGTTTTATTTCTACTCTTTGGTGAGGTAATTGCTAAGGTTTTGTACTTTGGGATTCCAACTGATGATGCAAACTACTTAGGAGTTACCCTCTCTGCTTTTGCACTTGGATTGATTCCAGTCAGTATCAATTTGGTATTACTGCGTGGGTTAAATGCCTTTGAAAACCTTAGATCACAGGTTTTGGGTAACTTTATTATGAACCTAATCTCAGTGATCTTATCTGTAATTGCAGCTATTTATTTAGAGCCAAAATGGGTAACCGTTGGCCTGGCAGCAATTTTCACAATTCATTACTTTATTGGCGCCGGCATCTCCTTCATATTGATTAAAAAGCACCAGGTGCAGATACCGATACTGAGTTTGATCACCTTTTACCTTAAGTTAATCTTGATTTTTGTACTCGCCGCCTTACCAATGTGGTTGTTTAGGTACTCAATTCCAGGTGGGAATTTAATTTACCTTTTGCTTGTTTTAACTTCATCAGCGATTTTTTATCTGTTGCTGCTGCGAGCTTTTAAGATAATCGAGGTCACAACCTTGATAAAAGTAATTAAAGGTGAAAGGCAATAGGCTAAAACCATGAGTGATATCAATGAGGTAGTAATTGTTGGGTCTGGCCCTGCTGGTTACACCGCAGCTATCTACGCAGCACGTGCGCAGTTAAAACCGATAATTTATGAAGGTTCAGTAACAGCAGGTGGGGCTTTAATGACTACTACTGAGGTAGAAAACTTTCCAGGATTTGCTAGTGGAGTAATGGGACCTGAGTTGATGGAGTCAATGCGTAAACAGGTTGAACGGTTTGGTGCCAAAATAATTACCGATGATATTACCGCCATGAAACTTACAGGTGATGTTAAAGAGTTAACGGATGGTTCTGGCAATACCGTGAAAGCAAAATCAGTTATCTTGGCAATGGGCTCAGCTTATAAAGAGATTGGATTGCCAAATGAAAAAAGATTATCTGGTCGGGGAGTTTCCTGGTGTGCAACCTGTGATGGATTCTTTTTCCGTGAACAGATGATTGCAGTAGTTGGTGGTGGAGATTCTGCGATGGAGGAGGCAAATTTCCTAACTAAATTTGCCAGCAAAGTGGTATTAATTCATCGCCGAGATAAATTCCGTGCCTCTAAAATTATGATTGATCGTGCTGCTACAAATCCAAAGATTGAGTTTTTGTTCAATCATGAGGTAATTGATGTTTTAGGCGAGGATAAGGTAGTTGGGTTAAAGTTAAAAAATACCCAGACTGGGCAAGAGAGCACTAAGGATTTCACTGGATTATTTGTTGCAATTGGTCACCTACCAAGAAGTGAGTTAGTAAAGGGGCAAGTTGAGTTAAATAGTGATGGCTACGTTCAAGTTGAGGGGCGAAGTACAAAAACTAAGATTCCAGGAGTTTTTGCCTGTGGTGATCTAGTGGATTTCACATACCGACAAGCAATCACCGCCGCAGGCTCTGGCTGCCAAGCAGCCTTAGATGCTGAGCGGTATTTAGCAGGACATTGAGCGTTAAAAGTAGAATAAGCAGATAACCAAAGGAGAAAAGATGGCAACAACAAAGGTAACGACAGCTGATTTTGATTCAGTTGTTTTAAAAAGTGCAACACCAGTATTGGTTGATTTTTGGGCAGAGTGGTGTGGTCCTTGCCGCGCAGTTGGGCCGATCTTGGAAGAGATCTCTAATGAGTATGGTGATAAATTAAAGATTGTTAAGTTGAATACAGATGAAGAGGGTTCGATTGCCATGAAATATGGCATCTCATCTATTCCAACCATGAATGTGTTTGTGGGTGGGCAGATAGTAAAGACAATAGTTGGTGCTAAACCAAAACCAGCCTTGCTGAAAGATCTAGAAAACTTCATTAAGTAACTGATTAAAGTTGCATTAACCCATGAGCGACCTACCAAAATTAGGAGATCGCTCTAATGCAATTGAGTTAATCTCAAATACATTACTTCGCCTAGGTTTTATCGCAACACCATCTGATATCTTCGATGAAAAACTAACTCAAGGTATCAAAGCATTTCAGCAAGAGCGGGGTTTGACTGCAACTGGCGTGATAAATGAGATTACAGCTCGTTCTCTAGAGGAGGCTAGATTTAAATTAGGAGACCGGGTTTTAGTTTTTAACTCAACTGCCTTAATGCGTGGTGATGATGTTAGTAATCTGCAGGATCGCTTAATTCAAATGGGTTTTAATTGTGGCAAAGTAGATGGTATTTATGGTCTTGGCACAGAGGGTGCGGTAAAAGAGTTTCAAAAATCTGTTGGCATTGTCGCAGATGGTAGATGTGGGCCAGCTACCTTAATCTCATTAATGAGATTGGTTAAGACTGTCTCTGGTGGCACACCAGCTGCATTAAGGGAGAGTGTTAAACACTCAGTTAGATCACCTGCCTTAGCAAATAAAGTTATTGTGATTGATCCAAGTTGGGGTGGTGAATTTACCGGCGAGAGTGCAAATGGTGTTATTGAGTCAGAGGTGGTCTTTGACTTAGCGCAAAGATTAGAAGGCAGATTAATTGCACTTGGTGTCAATGTAGTTTTAACAAGAAGTGCTAACAACTCACCCTTAGAGAAAGATCGAATAAAGGTAGCAAACTCAGTTGGCGCGGACTTGGTGATTGCCTTAAAGGTGGATAGTTATAAAAATGAAAAGGCCAATGGGGTGGCAACCTACTTTTATGGCAGAGATGACAAAGGGGTTAGATCTGTAGTAGGTGAGCGATTTGCAAACTTAATTCAGCGAGAGATTTGTGCCCGAACAGAATTATTAAATTGTCATACTCATGCTAAAAGTTGGGATCTATTAAGGCTAACAACTGCTCCAACGGTAAGAATTGATTTGGGATATCTTTCAAACCCCCAAGATGCTAAACGATTAGCAATAGCAGCTTTTAGAGATCAATTGGCTGAAGCCATGATTGTTGCAATCCAACGGCTTTATTTATCTGCAGAAGATGATGCTAAGACTGGAACCTTGAAAATCTCTGATCTGCGCAGGGCTGGGCTTCGTAACTAGTTTTATCAAAGCCACAAGGTGTGGCAAACTTGGTTAATGGAATCAGGTAGAAATCTAAGAGTTGTTAAATCAGATTCACCTGTTCGTGTTCACACTGGAAAGCCAGAGAATCTGCCAGAGCGTTTAGCTAATCGAGCAGTTGGTATGAAGGCCAGTGAGATTAGAGCTTTGTTTGCAGTAGCTAGCCGCCCTGAGATCGTCTCTTTAGCTGGTGGTATGCCAAATCTAACCGCCCTGCCCATGGAGATGATGGCATCAGTCACCCAAAAATTAATTTCTGAAAATGGCGCAGAGGCATTGCAGTATGGATCAGGACAGGGTCATCCAAAGCTGCGTGAGCAAATCTGTGATGTGATGGCATTGGAGGGGATTAAAGCCCACCCTGATGATGTAATTATTACTACCGGATCACAACAAGCACTTGATTTAATCTCTCGGATCTTTGTTGATCCAAATGATGTGGTTTTAGTTGAAGCACCCTCTTATGTTGGCGCACTAGGTACCTTCAAACAGTATGAAGCTCAGGTTGTCCATGTGGCAATGGATCAAGATGGATTGATTCCATCAGCATTAAAAGATGCAATTGCAACCACAAAATCTGCCGGTAGGAAAATTAAGTTTTTATACCTAATTCCAAATTACCAAAATCCAGCAGGGGTTTTACTACCAGCTGATAGACGAAGTGAAATTCTAGATATCTGCCGACAAGAGCAAATTATGGTAGTTGAGGATAATCCTTATGGATTGCTTGGATTTGATAAACCATCTCCAAATGCAATGCGTGCTGCAGATTCAGAGAATGTTATTTACTTGGGAACCTTCTCAAAAACTATCGCCCCCGGCCTTCGAATTGGTTGGGCATTAGTCCCTCAATCTTTAAAGGAGAAGATGGTAATTGCATCTGAGTCTTCAATTCTTTGCCCATCTAATTTCACACAACTTGTAATCTCCTCTTACTTAGCAAATCAACCTTGGCGAGATCAAATTGCCTCATTTGCCAAGTTATATAAAGAAAGGCGAGATGCCGCACTTGCTGCGTTAGATAAGTACTTTCCAAAGAGTGCAACCTGGAGTAAACCAGGTGGTGGCTTTTATATCTGGGTTACCTTGCCACCTGAGATTGATACAAATGTTTTAGTTCCAAAAGCAATTGCTGCAAAGGTGGCGTATGTGCCAGGAACTGCCTTTTTTGCCGATGGTTTTGGCTCTTGGTCACTTCGAATCTCTTACTGCCACCCAACCCCAGAGCGGATCACTGAAGGAATTAAATCCCTTGCTGGTGTGATTAAAGCTGAGATGGAGTCTCGCCAGATAAATTAAGGTTGCTTGGCAAGTGGCATTAAGATTTTTTTAAGATCTTGCTATTAATTCTCTCTAAATCCTCAACAGTTGCAAACTCAATTACTATCTTACCTTTTTGCTTGCCCAACTCCACACTCACCCTGGTGTCTAGGTGATCTGATAATTGATCTGAGATCTCCTTTAATTTAGGTGTGATCACCTTGCCACTTCTTACTGATCCGCCTTTTGTTTTTGCCCCACCAGTGGCAACAATCTCCTCTACCGCCCTAACAGTTAGACCCTCAGCAACAATCCGGTTAGCTAAATTTTCAATCTCTTTTTCATCTGTTAAAGATAGGAGCGCTCTAGCGTGCCCAGCTGAGATAACACCGGCAGCGACCTTTCGTTGCACAGATGGGGGCAGATTTAATAGCCGCATGGTGTTTGTTATTGCCGGTCTTGATTTACTTAATTTGGCTGCTAACTCATCATGGGTATAAGCGAAGTCATTTAATAACTGTTGGTAGGCCGCTGCCTCTTCAAGTGGATTTAGTTGGCTGCGGTGGATATTTTCAATCAAAGCCTCACGAAGTAATTGATCATCGGTGGTTTGTCTAATGATTACCGGAATACTTTTTAAGCCAGCAAGTTTTGCAGCACGGAATCTGCGCTCGCCCATAATTAATTGATACTTGCCATTACCAATGGATCTAACTACTGGTGGTTGTAGTAAGCCAACCTCTTTAATAGAAAGTGCTAACTCAGTTAATTGATCCTCATCAAATACCGTTCTTGGTTGTTTGGGATTAGCACTGATGTTACTTAAATCAATCTCATCTCGATTAGCTGTTACAATACCTGTTGAAGTTTTTATCTCAGTTGGCATTACTGAGGTAGGAATTAATGCATCTAAGCCTCTACCCAAACCACCTTTGCGAGTGCTCATTAGGCAGACTCATTTTTGAGGTTAATTGGTGTGCCACCTCGGTTTGCAATCTCTCTAGCAACTGACATATAAGCAATTGCACCTGGGCTGGATGAATCATATGTCATAACAGTTTGGCCATATGAGGGAGCTTCGGAAACTCTTACCGCTCTTGGTATTGGAATATTTATTAACTCAGTTGGAAAATGTTTTTTAACATTATCTGCCACATCATTTGCCAATCTAGTTCTACCATCAAACATTGTTAAAACAATAGTGGTAAGTGAGATTTTTGGATTTAATCTCTTTTGTACCTCACCTAATGTTTCAAGCAGCAATGACAAACCCTCTAATGAGTAGTACTCACATTGAATTGGAACTAGTACTTCATCAGCTGCAGCTAGTGCATTAATAGTTAACAAACCCAAACTTGGTGGACAATCAATAAATACATAATCAAATCTTTGTCCAGCATTTTGTTTTGCTACTAGATAATTTTGTAACGCAGCTTGTAATCTAAACTCTCTTGCAACTGTGGGAACTAGTTGTATTTCAGCACCTGCTAAATCAGAGTTTGCTGCCACTGCTTCTAAATGTGGAAAGCCAGCAACCTTTACTGCAACATTTGCAATTGGTAGATCATTAATTAAAACATCATAAATTCCACCATTTGCACCTCGATCAATTCCAAAAGCAGTTGAGGCATTTGCCTGTGGATCTAAATCAATTACTAAAACCTTTAACCCACCCATTGCAAGTGCTGCTGCGATATTTACCGCCGAGGTGGTTTTGCCTACCCCGCCCTTTTGGTTGGCGATGGTGAAGATTCGAGTCTTTAATGGGGCAACCATTGGCTCTTTTAGCCGGCGCACCCCAATAACTGGCCTGCCTCCACCCCCTGGTTGGGGATTTGTTTCATGTGAAACATCCTCTGCCCTCATGGGGCGAAGTTAAGCACCCTTACTCACCTCAACCACCCGTGCCACAGGCAGATTGGGTAGTGATATTTCATGAAGTTTTGTAGAAGCACCCTTTTTTAGCTTGGTGGCAGCAAGTTCATCCTGAGCACTTTCGCCCTTTATCGCCAAAAGGTGACCACCTTTAGGGATCATGTGCCAGCTGATCTGGATTAACTTTTCCAGTGGGGCAACAGCTCTTGCGGTGACCACCTCAAACTGTTTTTTGGTTGTTTCAGCCCTGCCCCTGATTACCTCAACAGGTATCTCAAGTTGATCAATTACCTCTGTTAGAAAATCCACCCGCCGCTGCAGGGGCTCAATCAGGGTCACTTTTAAATCAGCTCTTGCTAAGGCGATAACCACCCCTGGAAGTCCTGCCCCAGAGCCGATATCTGCCAGCCGCACCCCCTCCTTGATAAGGGTGGTGATTGGAATGCAGTTTGCGATATGGCGCTCCCAGATCCGATCTGCTTCCTTGGGGCCGATGAGGCCACGTTCAATACCCTGCGATTTAAGCAGGGTTGCAAAGCTTTGGATCTTCTCCTGGTTTTTGCCAAAAAAGGCTAAGAGCTCAGGGGTTGGTTTCACGTGAAACCTTAGGCAGGAAGTACTACCACGCAGCGATCTGGGTCCTCACCCTCAGATTCACTGGTTAGGCCAATCTCTTGAATGGTGTCATGGACAACCTTTCGCTCAAAGGCATTCATTGGGCGAAGCTTTATCGCCTCCCCAGTGGATTTGACCTCCTCGGCGGTCTCCTTTGCTAGCTGAGCCAACTCCGCTTTTTTATCACTTCTAAAGTTATCGATATCTAGCATCAATCTGCTTCGTTCACCCAAAGAGGTTTGCACGGCAAGCCGGGTTAGCTCCTGTAGTGAGTCAAGCACCTCACCTCTTGCACCAACTAAGTGGGCAAGCTTTCCGCCAGCAATTGCTAAAGCTGCTCGATCATTTTCAACATCAATATCTATATCACCATCTAGATCTGCGATATCAAGCAGACCCTCTAAGTAATCTGCTGCCACATCCCCCTCCTCTTCAAGTTGGGCGATCAAACTCTTCTTCTCAGCAACCTTCTCGCTCTTTACCTCACTCATTACCCCTCCAAAGTGTTATTTATTATGATTTGATAGTTTTTGTACTAATTTGTGCTATTTATCTACTTGCGCTTCTTCTTTCGTTTTTTATCCCGTTTTGGTTGGTTTCGTTGGCCACCTTGATCTGGCCGCTCCTCAACAATTGTGGTGCCATCTGGGCTCTCACTTTCTTCATCAAGTAATCCCTTTGCTGCCCTCTTTTTTTGCAACTCTTCATAAGCTGGAGAGCCAGGTGCTGGGTTTCGCTTAATTACATAGTACTGCTGTCCCCAAGTCCATAGGTTTGTAGTTGACCAGTAGATTAAAACTCCAATTGGAAAGTTAACTCCAGTTACTGCAAAGATAATTGGAAATAAATACAACATAATTTTTTGCTGTTGCAACATCATATTGTTTGATGTGTCCATCTTCGGCATTCCCTTAACCATCAATTGGCGTTGAGTGGTGAAGGTGGTAGCTGACATAGAAATGATTAACACAATCGCAATTGCTTTGGTGATGAAATCAGTTGATCCTAAAAATGTGCCAGATAATGGTGCGCCGAAAAAGGTTGCCTCTCTTGCTGAGGTTAAGTACTCACCCTTTAATAGACCACGAGGTTGGTTTTGGCTAATACTGTTTAACACCCAAAAGAGAGCAAAAAATATTGGAGCTTGCGCCAGGATTGGAAAGCATGAGGCGAGTGGGTTTGTCTTGTGCTCCCGATATAATTTCATCATCTCTTCAGATTGTTTTTGACGATCATCCTTATATTTTTTTTGGATCGCCTTCATATGTGGTTGCAGAGCGGTGAGGGCTCGTTGAGATTTAATCTGTTTTACAAATAATGGAATCAAGATAATACGAATCAAGATAACCAGCGCAATAATGCCCACTACCCATTGCAGATTAGGGTTATTGGTAAAGGATAGAAGATCATGGAAGGTGACTAATACCCAAGAAACTGCTGTATATAAGCCGTTTAATATCGCATCCATTAGCTCATCTGCCTCTCTCTAATAACTAGGGCTGCTTGCTTGGATGGATAATCCACACCGCCATGTGAAAATGGATTACACCTAACAAATCGATAGATACCCATAGCTAAACCTTTAATACCAAACTCTCTTATAGCTAACTCGGTATAGGTGGAACAAGATGGGTAGTACTTACATCGTGGTGCAAAAAAAGGTGAGATGTATTTTTGATAACCTTTAATTGGCAGAGTTAAAACAAATCTCATTTTTCTGCCTTATTGTTTTGAGTGGAAAATTTTAATAATGTTTTTTCAATTAGTTGTGAAACCTCATTGCTGTAATCATCTTGTGGTTTTAACACTCTAACAACAATCATTAAACCATTTGGCAGGGTAGGAATATATTGGGCAAAGTTGTGGCGAAGTTTTCTGGTTACTAAATGACGGGTAACTGAGCCACCAACTGATCGATTAACAATAAAGCCAATCTTTGGTTGATCACTTTTTGCTAAGTTGGCATACAAAACTATGTTGGCACCAGAAAAACGTGCACCGGTTTTTGTAATTAGATTAAAATCTGCCCCTGCCCGTAGCCGGTTTGGTTTAGGTAACACAGAGATAGCCAGCTTGGCTTAGGCAGAGATTTTGGCTCGGCCTTTTGCGCGGCGAGCTGATAAAACACCTCGGCCGCCACGTGTGGCCATGCGGGCACGGAAACCATGTTTTTTAGCCCGTTTACGGACATTGGGCTGGAAGGTGCGCTTCATAAATCTCTCCTAAAATTATTGATTTTCCCGTTTAAGGGCCTCAGCGGTATGGGTGGTAAGGGTAGGGGCTGGGGACAAGATGGGTCAAACCGGTCCTACCCCACCCCTTGGTAGCTGGTTTGGTGTGGATAACCACTTGCAATCCTTGACGATAAGACCTATCTTCGCCCTCTATCCACAGATTTCCCCCTCTATGGCTAGAAGTTGAAGTTTAAAGGACAGGTTTAGACCACAGCCTGTGGATAACTTTGTGGGTAACTTTTTAGGGCTTTTAGCCGGGATTGTGGGTAGGTAGAGATGGCAACTCTTGCACAGGTAGATCTACAAAAACTCTGGGATCAGGTGGTCTCATCAGTCTCCACCCCGCAGTACAACGCATTTTTATCTAGAACAAAACCATTGGGCTTACTACCAGGTGATGATGGATCAAATCTACTGCTCTCTGCCCCCGACTTATTTACTAAAGATGTCTTAGAGACCAGGCTCCGCGCCATTTTAACTGAGGAGCTAACAAATCAATTGGGTGAAAAAATCAACATCGCAGTTACTGTCACCAATGATGGCAAAGGTGAAGCTAACGAAACCACTGAGTTTGATGATCAATCCTTAACTGAAACATCAAATGAGACCAAAGGTGGCACTGGTCGCAACTCAACCTCATTAAATAGCAATGAAAGTGCGCAATTAAACCCAAGATATATCTTTGAAACCTTTGTTATTGGTGCATCAAATCGATTTGCTCATGCAGCAGCGGTTGCGGTAGCTGAAGCACCAGCTAAGGCTTATAACCCGCTATTTATTTATGGGGATTCAGGGCTTGGCAAGACCCACCTGCTACATGCAATTGGTGCCTATGCTAAAGAGTTATATGGCTCAGTTCGGGTTCGGTATGTATCCTCTGAGGAGTTTACAAATGATTTTATTAACTCAATCCGTGATGATAAAGCTTCGGTATTTCAAAAGCGCTACCGTGATTTAGATATTTTATTAGTTGATGATATTCAGTTTTTAGAAAACAAAGAACGTACCCAAGAGGAGTTCTTTCACACCTTTAACACTTTGTATAACGCCAACAAACAGATAGTTATCTCAAGTGATCGACCACCAAAGCAATTAACTACTTTGGAGGATCGTCTTCGCTCCCGGTTTGAGTGGGGTTTAATTACCGATATTCAACCACCTGAGCTTGAAACTCGTATTGCAATTCTTCGCAAAAAAGCAGCGCAAGATAAATTAAATGCACCAGATGATGTTTTGGAGTACATCGCTAGCAAAATCTCAACCAATATTCGTGAGTTAGAGGGTGCCTTAATTCGAGTAACCGCATTTGCCTCTTTAAATCGACAAGGTGTTGATTTATCTTTGGCTGAAATAGTTTTAAAAGATTTAATTCCAGAAGAGGGTGGGCCAGAGATCACTGGTCCAACAATTATGGCTCAGACCGCCTCCTATTTCTCATTAACAGTTGATGATCTTTGTGGCACCTCCCGCTCTCGGGTTTTGGTTAATGCCCGCCAGATTGCGATGTACCTATGTCGAGAGATGACTGAGTTATCCCTTCCTAAGATTGGGCAGGCCTTTGGGGGGCGAGATCACACCACAGTCATGCATGCTGATCGAAAGATTAGACAGTTAATGGCAGAGCGGCGCTCGATCTATAACCAGGTAACTGAGCTAACCAACCGAATTAAGCAGCAATCTAAAAAGTAGTGGTTTCTAACAACTAAATAGTGAAAAGTTCTCCCCAACCTAATACCCCCAACATGGGGATAAGTTGTGGATAAGTGTGGATACTCTTGTTTATAACTGGTTTTATCTGGTGGTGTAAACAGTGCCTCCACACACTTCCCACACTGTTTGGGGTTAACTTTATGCGGGCTGACCTGCGGTTTTGCCGACAACCCACAAGCTTTAATTTAGTTATTACTAACCACTATATAAAAGGGTTTAAGGGTGAATGGCTGCGAACTGTTGGATAAAACTTTAAGTAGTTAAGATTTTCTAATTAATCAAGAAGAGGGCCTAAAAATGAAGTTTATAGTTGAGCGAGATGCCTTAGTTGAGGCGGTCAACTGGGTTTCAAAATCAATTTCAAATAGACCTATCACTACCGCCCTACTTGGGATCGTAATAGATGCAACAGATGAGATAACTTTATCTGGCTCTGATTTAGAAACCGCTGCTAAAGCAAAGTTTAAAGCAGAGGTTTCTCAAAAAGGAAAGGTTTTAGTTCCAGGCAGATTACTAGCTGAGATCTCAAGATCACTTCCCGCCAAACCAATTACATTTACCTTAGAGGGCAGCCGGGTTTTAGTAAGTGCAGCAAGTGCCAAGTTTACTCTTCCCACCTTGCCATTAGTTGAGTATCCAACCCTGCCGGAGTTACCGAGTGCCTCAGGAAGTTTAAGCTCTGATCTATTTGCAACTGCGGTAAATCAAGTTGCAGTAGCAGCTGGAAAAGATGACTCACTTCCAACCCTAACTGGTGTTTTTGTTGAGATAAATAAAAATCAAATCACCTTGGCGGCAACTGATCGATACCGACTTGCGGTTCGAGAGCTAAGTTGGAGTGCGCAAGATGCCAATATTGAAACCACATCCCTGCTTCGCGCTCGCACATTAGCCGATGCGGCAAAATCTTTAATCACCTCAAGCCAGGTAACAATTGCATTAGCACCAATTGATTCCAGCGAAAAATTAGTTGGCTTCATATCAGAGGGCAAAACCATGACCTCTAGAGTTCTAGATGGCTCCTTCCCACCATTTAGACACCTACTACCAAGTGAATCAACCGCGGACGCAGTAATTGAGGTTGCGCCATTTTTAGATTCAGTAAGACGAGTTGCGCTAGTTACCGATAAAACCGTGCCACTTAGGCTTAATTTTTCAAATAACACTCTACAATTAGAGGCGGGTACAGGTGATGAGGCCCAAGCTAGTGAGAAGTTAGATATTAATTACAAAGGCGAGGATATAAATATTGCTTTTAACCCAACATTTTTAACAGATGGTTTAAATGCGATAAACACCGCTTTTGTACATATTGCATTTACTGGAGCTAATAAACCCGCTGTTCTAACTGGACAAACAGAGGCAGGTAGTGCGCCAATAACAAATTACAAGTATTTGCTGATGCCAATGCGTTACTCATCATAATTATTAAAATTAAATTTAAGTGTTAATCACCAACCTAAATCTCACCAATTACCGCTCTTACACAAACCTAGATTTAACCCTAACCCCAGGCACATCAATCTTTGTTGGTAAAAATGGGGAGGGAAAGACAAATATCGCTGAAGCGATATTGTATTTAACCTTCCTAACGTCCCACCGAGCAACTGGTAATACCCCACTAGTTAAATTGGGAAATCAAAGTGCATATATCCGCGCCAAGGTTAAATATCCAGAGCGGGAGATTTTAGTTGAATTTGAAATAAATATTGATAAAGCAAATCGTGCAAAAGTAAATCAAAATCAGCTCCGAAGCCAAAAAGAGATCTTTGGAATTGTGCAGGCAATCTACTTCTCACCTGAGGACTTAGATATTGTTCGTGGTGATCCAAGTGAGCGACGACGATTTATTGATCAATTATTAACCCTTAGATCCCCTCGGGTGGCAGCTGTAGTTTCAGATTATGAGAGGGCGGTCAAACAACGAAACTCATTATTGAAAACCAGAGCTTCTATAGACTCACTTACCCCTTGGGATAAACAGGTAGCAGAGTTAGGGGGTGAGTTGGTAACTTTAAGAATGATCGCCTTATCTGAGTTAAAACCAGTGTTTAATCAGGTTTATAAAGGTATTTCTGAGAGTAAACCAGCAGAGATTGTTTACAAATCAAGTATTGAAAACCCATCCTTAAACCAAAAAGAAAACAGTGAAAAGATTTTAGAAAGATTAATAAACAACCGAAGCGCAGAGTTAGAGCGGGGTTTAACCTTAACCGGCCCACATCGAGATGACCTACTTTTGATTTTAGGAGATCATTTAGTTAAAGGTTATGCCAGCCATGGAGAATCCTGGTCAATTGCCCTCTCACTAAAATTAGCTACTTATAATCTTTTAAAATCTGATGGCTTATCACCCATTTTAATTTTAGATGATGTATTTTCTGAGTTAGATGAAGAGCGGCGAGAAAGATTAGCAGTTGTTGCACAAAGTGCTGAACAAACAATAATTACAGTTGCAGTAGAGGGTGATTTACCAAAATCTATCTCTGGGACAAGGTACTTAGTTAAATCGGGATCGGTTAGTAAATTATGAAAAGAGATATAGCTAAAGAGTTGTATAAATTTTATCGCTCGGGCTTTAAAAAATTTAAAAATACAAACCAACAACAGGTCGGGCAAAGTAAATTAACAGATCCACAATCTTTACAATCGGTTTTATCTGAGGTAATCGCTGGTAGAAATTGGGGCCAAGGAGTTGCTGAAGGAAATTTATTTAGTAATTGGGCACAGGTGGTAGGTGATGAGATCGCTCATCACACCACACCAATCTCATTGGTAGATGGCAGATTAACAATTCAATCATCATCATCGGCTTGGGCAACTCAAATGAGGTTGATGCAAGAAGAGTTGCTAAAAACAATCTCAAACTCAGCACCTGGAGCGTTAGTTGAAGAGTTAAATGTGATTGGCCCATATGCACCCTCTTGGAAACGAGGCTTGCGTTCAATTCGAGGGGCTAGAGGCCCAAGAGATACCTACGGCTAGTATCCACCCACGAAACTTCCCTAAAAGAGGCGCATTTATCCCCTAAAACCCTGATTTAGGTAATTCAAAACTTGATCTGCCGATAGGATTATCGAGTGCGCCGGTCAAAAAACGGCCAGATTCAATTTATAGAGGAGTTTGGGGGTTTTAAGTGCCGACAAAAAACACCCCATCTCAAGTGAGTGCCAAAAAAGAGCACAAAGGTTATGACGCCTCCAATATCACCGTTTTAGAGGGGCTGGATGCGGTTCGAAAAAGACCAAGTATGTATATCGGCTCAACTGGTGAACGAGGATTACACCATCTAGTTTATGAAGTGGTTGATAACTCAGTTGATGAAGCTTTGGCTGGTTATTGCAGTGAAATAAATATTGTTTTGCAAAAAGATGGCTCAGTAAAGGTTATTGATAACGGCCGCGGAATCCCAGTTGATATTCACCCAGTTGAAAAAAGACCAGCACTTGAGGTGGTGTTAACAGTTTTGCATGCTGGTGGAAAGTTTGGTGATGGTGGTTACTCAGTATCTGGTGGATTACATGGAGTTGGTATCTCAGTAGTTAATGCATTAAGTACTGATTTAAGTGTTGAGGTTAAACGAGATGGTTTTATCTGGAGTCAAAGTTATAAATTAGGTGTACCAACTGCGCCGGTTAAAAAAGGTAGCGCAACCCAAGAATCAGGAACCACAGTTACCTTCTGGCCCTCTAAAGATATTTTTGAAACAACAGATTTTTCATTTGAAACACTTTCTACCCGATTTAGAGAGATGGCATTTTTAAATAAAGGTTTGGTTTTAACCTTAACTGATGAGCGAGCCGGACATGTGGATGATAAAGGAAATCCAGTATATGTTCGATATGAGTACACCGATGGGATTATTGATTTTGTTAAACATTTAAATATAACAAAAGGTGCTACCCATAAATCAATTATCTCTTTTGCAACCGAGGAGGCAAAATATAAAATCTCCTTAGAGGTTGCGATGCAATGGAACACTGGTTTTTCAGAATCAGTATATACATTCGCAAACACCATTAATACCCAAGAGGGTGGAACCCATGAGGAGGGTTTTCGAACCGCTTTAACATCAATTGTAAATAAGTTTGGTGAAGAGTGGGGATTTATTAGAAAGAAAGAGGATCGGTTAACTGGTGATGATGTCAGAGAAGGTTTAACTGCAATTGTCTCTATCAAAATTGCAGAGCCTCAATTTGAGGGGCAAACAAAAACTAAATTAGGAAATACTGAGGCAAAATCCTTTACCCAAAAGGCTATGAATGATTACTTAACTGCATGGTTTGAAAGAAACCCAGGAGAGGGCAAGGAGATCGTTAGAAAATCAATTGATGCTGCGGCAGCTCGGGTGGCAGCAAGAAAAGCTCGTGATCTATCCCGTAATCGCAAAGGCTTATTAGAGGGCCGGGGAATGCCAGGAAAGTTAGCTGATTGCCAATGGACTGAGCCAGAAAAGTGTGAGCTTTATATTGTGGAGGGTGATTCAGCTGGTGGCTCCACCAAAGGCGGGCGAGATTCTCGTTATCAAGCAGTTCTTCCAATCCGAGGCAAGATATTAAATGTTGAAAAAGCAAGAATTGATCGGGTGCTACAAAACAATGAGGTGCAAGCTTTAATTACCGCACTAGGTACTGGCATTCATGATGATTTTGATTTAGCAAAACTTCGTTACCACAAAATTATTTTAATGGCAGATGCTGATGTTGATGGTCAACACATCAGAACACTTTTACTAACTCTATTATTTAGATTTATGAAGCCATTAATTGAAAATGGTTTTGTATATCTAGCTCAACCTCCACTATACAAATTAAAGTGGGGTGGCAAAGAACCAGTTCAATATGCATTTAGTGATAAAGAGCGTGATGGTTTTATTCAGATGGGTCTAGAAAATGGTAAGCGGCTACCAAAGGATGATGGAATTCAAAGATTTAAAGGTTTAGGAGAGATGCCAGCTAAAGAGTTGTGGGATACCACAATGGATCCCGCAACTCGAGTGTTAATTAAAGTTACCTTAGAGGATGCTGCAGCCGCTGATGATTTGTTTTCAGTCTTAATGGGTGAGGATGTTGAGCTGCGCCGATCATTTATTCAACGCAATGCTAAAGATGTTAGATTTTTGGATATTTAATTATGGATAAAACATTTATTGATCAACAAGGTGAGACTGGTAGGGATCGACAAGAGTCGGTAGATCTACAGGTTGAAATGGCTAGGTCATACCTAGATTACGCAATGAGTGTAATTGTTGGTCGAGCACTTCCTGATATTAGAGATGGTTTAAAACCAGTTCATCGCAGAGTTTTGTATGCAATGTATGACGCTGGTTATCGACCAGATAAGGGTTATTACAAATCATCTCGAATTGTCGGAGATGTGATGGGTAATTACCACCCACATGGAGATGGTGCTATTTATGATGCAGTAGTTCGTCTTGCCCAGTTTTGGTCACTTCGCTACCCATTAATTGATGGCAATGGAAATTTTGGCTCACCTGGTAATGATCCAGCTGCAGCTATGCGATATACCGAAGCGCGTCTTGCCCCGCTTGCAATGGAGATGATGCGAGATATAGATGAGGAAACTGTTGATTTTATTTCAAATTATGATGGCAGATCTTTTGAACCAACTGTCTTACCATCACGTTTTCCAAACTTATTAGTAAATGGATCAGCCGGAATTGCAGTTGGTATGGCAACTAACATCCCACCACATAATTTAAGTGAGGTAATTGAGGCAACCTGTTTTGCATTAGAAAACCCAGAGATGGAATCTGAAAAACTTCTTGCCAAATTGATGACAATTGTTAAAGGTCCAGATTTTCCAACCAAAGCATTGATCGTTGGCAGAGGTGGAATTACGGATGCATACAAAACTGGTCGAGGTTCAGTAATTATGCGAGCAGTTGTTGAGGTGGAGGAGATTAACAAGCGAACCTGTCTGGTAGTTACTGAGCTTCCATACCAGGTGAATCCAGATAATTTAGCGCTAAAGATTGCTGAGTTGGTAAAAGATGGCCGGATCAAAGGAATTGCAGATGTAAGAGATGAAGGAAATGAGCGACTTGGTCAGCGCTTAGTAATTGTGCTGCGAAATGATGCGGTAGCAAAGGTGGTTTTAAACAACCTTTACAAACACACACAATTACAGGATTCATTTGGCGCAAATATGTTGGCGCTCGTTGATGGCGTGCCAAGAACCTTGCGTCTTGATGAGTTCATCCGTTACTACATAGAGCACCAGGTTGAGGTAATTGTTCGGCGCAGCAAGTACCGATTAGTTGAGCGAGAAAAACGAGCCCACATATTAAAAGGTTACTTAAAGGCATTAGATGCGCTGGATGCAGTAATTGCACTTATTAGGGCTAGCAAGACACCGGAAGAGGCCAGGGCTGGCTTAATGAAATTACTTGAGGTAGATGAGTTACAAGCGAATGCCATATTAGATATGCAACTTCGAAGAATTGCAGCTCTTGAGCGGCAAAAAATCATTGATGAAAATGATGAGTTAATGAAGGAGATTAAAGAGCTTAAGGTGATTTTAGAGAGCCCTGAAAAGCAACGATTGATCATTAAAAATGAGCTAACTGAGGTTGGTGCTAAGTATGGAAATGAGCGACGCACCCAGATTATTGCTGGCGACACCGATCTATCAGTTGAAGATCTAATCCCAGATCAGGATGTGGTGGTAACAATTACAAAAGGTGGCTACTCAAAGCGAACTAAAGCCGATGCTTATCGTGCCCAAAAACGTGGCGGCAAAGGTGTTAAAGGAGCTGCATTAAAAACAGATGATGTGGTTGAACATTTCTTTACTGCAAGTACCCATAACTGGTTACTTTTTTTCACCAACAAGGGTCGGGTATACCGGGCAAAGGTTCATGAACTTCCTGATGCCGGACGTGATGCTAGGGGTCAACATGTTGCAAATCTGCTTGCTTTCAAACCAGATGAAACTATTGCGCAGGTAATTGCCATCGCAGATTATCAAACCCAACCTTATTTAGTAATTGCCACCAAAGCTGGCATAGTAAAAAAGACACCACTACCTGAGTATGACTCACCAAGAAGTGGTGGCTTAATCGCTGTCTCATTAAAAGCAAATGATGAGGTGGTCTCAGCAACCTTAGTAAGTGAAAAAGAGGAGTTGTTGTTAGTTT
>Ga0194122_10001858_pt1 | contig 24511 bp, 25 predicted proteins | sample TA2MahCa10mmetaG_FD_155487 | JGI IMG/M metagenome (GOLD analysis project Ga0194122, IMG submission 155487) | Freshwater microbial communities from Lake Tanganyika, Tanzania - TA2015021 Mahale Deep Cast 10m | ecosystem: Environmental > Aquatic > Freshwater > Lake | place: Tanzania: Lake... | reverse complement strand
TGTTGCAGCCTCAGCTCTCGTCAGCGGCCACCTCAACGCTGAGGAAGTCTTTGGCCAGTTCGGTGTTGGGGAAGATCGCCCGTGCCTCGTTCAACAGATCGTCGGGCGTGACCGGGTTGCCCGGCACATAGCGCGGGCTGAGGTGCGTGAGCATCAGCTGCTTCGCGCCGGCGGCCAGGGCGGTCTGCGCCGCCATGGTGCTGGTGGAGTGCTGGCGGGCGAAGGCCATCTCCGCTTCCGCGTGGGCAAAGGTGCTCTCGTGGATCAGCAGATCGGCCCCCTGGGCCAGCTCCACGGCGGCTTCGCTGAACACCGTGTCGGTGCAGTAGACAACGCTGCAACCGGGCCGCTCGGGCCCGCAGAGGCTGGCGCCGTTGATGATCCGGCCGTCGTCGAGCACCACCTCGCGCCCGGCTTTGAGCTGGGCGTAGATCGGTCCTGGGGGAATGCCGAGGGCGCGGGCCTGCTCCACATCAAAGCGGCCGGCACGGGGCTTCTGATCCACCCGGTAGGCGTAGGCGGGCACCCGATGGATGAGCTTCGTGCAGCGCACCGTGATGTCGTCGTCGTCGAGCAGCAGCGCGCCGCTGGCGGCGGCGTCCTTCACCCGGTGGCTGCGCAGCGGGTAGCCGATGCGGGTGTAGGAGGTGCGCAGCACGCCTTCGAGGTAGTCGCGCAGGGGATCGGGGCCATAGAGATCGATGCCGCTGCAGGTGCCGGCCAGCCCCAGGCTGGCCAGGAGGCCCGGTAGGCCGAACACGTGATCTCCGTGCATGTGGGTCACGAAGATCCGCCGCAGCTGGCTCACCCGCAGCTCGCTGCGCAGGAACTGGTGCTGGGTGCCTTCACCGCAGTCGAACAGCCAGAGCTCGGCGCGTTGGGGCAGGCGCAGCGCCACCGCCGACACGTTGCGGCCCCGGGTGGGCACGCCGGAACTGGTGCCGAGGAAGGTGACCTGCACGGCCGGCCGGAGGCTCCCCGGTGTGACTGATCTGATCGTGCCATGGCGCCGCCGCTCGGCACTGGCGGGATGGTCAGCCGCTCGTCACAATGGCCTGCCTTGCTGATGTGGCCTGCGATGGCTCGCCTGAGACGCCTGCCGCTGGGAGTGTTGGCTCTATCGGCTTCCTTGCTGGCCGCCCCGAGCGTTCTGGCGCGATCGGCCCAGCCCCAGGCCGCACAGGCCCCCGCGCTGAATGAGCCGGTGCTGCGGGTGCTGGTGCTGCAGGGCCCCCAGGCCAGGCTTCGTCCGGCCCTCTCGGCCGCGGGCCTGCGCCTGCGCGACGCGCAGGGGCGCTTGCTCTCAGACCTGAGTGGACAGGTGGTGCTGCAGGTGGCACCGGATGGCGGTTGGCTGCGGCTGCTGCGAGCCGACGGGGCTGAGAGTGAGCAATGGCAAGTGCGGGAGGTGTGGCTGGAGGCTGTGCCTGGTGCTGAGGAGCGGGATCCGGGCCTGTGGGTGGGGCAGCGCCGTTACCGAGGGCGCCTGCAGCTGTTGCCGCAGGCCGGGCAGCTGCAAGTGGTGAATCACGTGCCCCTGGAGACGTACCTGCCCAGCGTGGTGGGTAGCGAAATGCCGGCCAGCTGGCCCCAGCAGGCGCTGCAGGCCCAGGCGGTGGCCGCCCGCACCTATGCGCTCAAGGCCCGAAAGCCCTCGGCGTCGTTCGATGTGCAGGCCACGACCGCCAGCCAGGTTTACAAGGGTGTGGAGGCCGAGACCCCTTCCACCCTGGCGGCGGTGATGGCCACGCGGGGGCAGGTGCTCACGCACAACAACGCCCTGATCGATGCGGTGTTCCACAGCAGCAGTGGTGGTAGTACCGAGAGCAGCGGGGATCTCTGGCCGCGGCAGCTCCCCTACCTGGTGAGCGTGCCCGATTTCGATCAGGCCTCGCCGGTGCGCGATTGGCGTCAGCCCCTGGATCGCAGCCGCCTGCAACAGGCCTTCCCCGAGCTGGGCGGAGCCCTGGGGATCGATGTGCTGTCCACCACGCCCACCGGCCGGGTGCGTCAGGCGCGGGTGGTGGGTCCCAGCGGGCAGTTGTCGCTCACGGGCGCCCAGCTGCGTTCGCGCCTCGGCCTGAAGAGCACCTGGGTGCGCTTTGAGCTAGTGCCCACGGCCAGCGCTTCGGCTCCGCGGCTGGAGGGGCCACTCTTGGAGGGGGCTGCGTTTGATTCCGCCAGCGGGGCTGCCCCAGCCCTTCCGCCGCCGCCCCTGCCGGCCTTCTCGCTACCGGTGCCTTCCACCAAGACGCCGGAGGTGGTGCAGTTGGTGGCGGTGGGCCGTGGTTTCGGCCATGGCGTGGGCATGAGCCAGTGGGGTGCTCTGGCGATGGCCCAACGGGGTGAGTCGTACGACGCGATCCTCAAGCACTACTACCGCGGTACGGAGCTGCAGCCCTACAGCGATCTGGCGCGCACCGCCGCTGGGCGAGGCTGGAGCAACGACACCCCGCGCTCCCTGGCCGTTTCGCCTTGATCGCTTCCCCCGCATCCCTCGCCACCCTCACCTGGCCGCGCCAGTTGCGGGTGGAGGCCAGTGTGGATGCGGTGGCGGCCCATGTGGCCGAGCGTTTGTTTCAGGCCCTCGAGCAGGCTGCCGTTCTGGGTCTGGCCACCGGCCGCACGATGGAACCGGTGTATGCCGCCCTGCGGCAGCGGCTGATGGCGCTGCCGCCTGCGCCCTTGGCGTTGTTGCTGAGCCGCTGGCGCAGCTTCAATCTCGATGAGTACGTGGGCCTCGGCGGCGACGATCCCCGCTCCTTTGCGGCTTTCATGCAGCGCCAGCTCGCAGGGCCGTTGCAGGTGCCCGCCGGGGGGCTGCAGATCCCGGATGGCTGTGCCGCGGACCCGGATGCGGAAGCCCGTCGCTACGGCGCCGCCGTGATCGCCGCCGGTGGCCTTGATCTGCAGCTGCTGGGCCTGGGCAGCAACGGCCATGTGGGTTTCAACGAGCCCCCTTGCGGTCCGGAGGCTCCCTGTCGCTGTTTGGAGCTGAGCCGCGCCACCCGTGAGCAAAATGCCGCAGCGTTCGGGGGGGATCCAGCGGCAGTGCCCGAGCGGGCGATCAGCCTGGGGATGGCTGAGATCCTGGCGTCCCGGCGCGTGCTGCTGGTGGTCACAGGCGCCGCCAAGGCCCAGATCCTGCGCCGCGCCCTGCAGGACCCCCCGTGCCCGGAGGTGCCGGCCAGCTGGCTCCAGCACCACCCTCAGCTTGAGGTGGTGGTGGATCAGGCCGCGGCAGCTGGGCTGGAGCTCGGCTGAGCATTCAGCGCAGGTCGTGGGCTGCTGCGATCAGCTCTCTGTAGGAGCTGGCGTTGAGCACCGAGGCAAACGGCACAACCTCACCGCTGCTGCTGCCGGGGCTGAGTAGGCCTGTGCTGCCACGGCCGGCGGAGGAATCGTTGGAGAAGATCTGCCCCTCGTTGCCGGCATCGAGCGTGCTCCAGAGCGCATTGCGGGAGAAGCGCCCGTTCTCCCGGCGTTTCACATAGGCCGTGCCGGCAAAGTCGCCAGTGCTGGAGCTGGCTGAAAACGGCATTTGATAAATGCCATTGCCGGCGTAGTAGATCCCCTCGAAGTGGGTCACGTAGATGTTGTCTGTGTCGTTGTTGTATTGGTACGACCGTTGGTTGAAGGTTTCGCCGGTGACCGGGTCGTAATCCACCAGGGTTGCAGCGCCGAGGGCTTCGCCCATGAAGCCCAGCTTCTTCACAGCTGGATCGATCACGGAGCGCCCGCCGGCAATGGTGTAAGTCTTTTTGTTGTTGCTCCACTCCTGTTTGCCGTTGTTCCAGATGCCGAACGCGGTGTGCGACGTTGACGTGTCTTGGTAGGTGAGATTGTGTTGTTGGCCGGTGACGGTGTCGTAGACAAACGCGCTGCTGTCGAGCCCTGTGTTCAGGGTTAGTGCCAGGAAGCTGTTGGTGAGGGTGTAGTTGCCGGCCACCAGGCGGCCACTCCAGCTATGCAGGAAGGTGTCGTAGGTGGGGCCGCCATCGGGTCTGATGGCCGTGAAGGCCGTGAAATCCTTGCCTTTGGGGTTGTTGGTGAGCGGGCCGGAATACACAAAGCCCAGGGTTTTGTAGGCCTCTTGTCCGTCAACGCTGATCGGCTGGCTGTAGGTGCCCGCGAGCTCGATCGAGCTGATGCCGCCTGGGCCGGCGCCACCGTCAATCGCCCCTGGCCCGTAGATGGAACTGGAGGAAGCATTCCAGCTTTCGGGCACATCCATCAGCACCCAGGTGCCGCTGCCCTTTCCCTCGGCGGTGGAGGCTCCATTGATGCGACCTACGTACACCGCCCCCTGGCCGTCGCTGCTGATGTTGCCGGAGGTGCCGGTGATCACATAGCGGTTGCGCCCTGGCGCCTGTTTGATGCCCTGGTTTCCGTTCTCTGAACTCGAGCCAGGACCGGTGTAAACGAAGGGGCTATAGAAGCTCGCGGGGCTGGTGAACGTGGATTGCTGAGCCACTGCGTCGCACGAGAAGACACAGCCTCATGCTGTCGATGCAGCGTCAGCTGATCAGCGATTTCATGGTTTCTTCATCGGCTTCCAGGTTGCTCGTCACACTGCGCACGTCGTCGAGGTCCTCGAGGGCATCCAGCAGCTTCAGGCAGCCGGCGAGGGCGGTTGGTTCATCGAGGCGGCAGGGGGTGCTGGCGATCCAGCGGTGCTCCCAGCTGCTCACGGGTAAACTCAGGCTGCGCAGGCCGTCCTGCAGGGCTTCCAGCTGCTCGAAGGCTCCCAGCACCTCGGCCCCCTCCGGATCGAGCTCGTAGCCGAGCACGCTGGGGCCACCCTGTGCTTCCAGCTCCAGCAGCCGCTCGAGCAGCTCCTCTTCCTGCAGGTTGCTCTGCTCGAGGCGCACCACGCTGCGGTGTTCGAACAGATAGCCCACGCAGCCGGTTTCACCGAGGTTGCCGCCGTTCTTGCTGAAGGCCAGGCGCAGCTCCGCTGCCGTGCGGTTGCGGTTGTCGGTGAGGGCCTCGATCAGCACGGCCACACCGCTAGGGCCATAGCCCTCGTAGCGCACCTCTTCAAACGCATCAGCCCCGCCCCCTCCCTGGCCGGAGCCTTTGGCAATCGCCCGTTCGATGTTGGCGTTGGGTACCCGGGCCGCCTTGGCCTTTTCGATGGCTGTGCGCAGCTGGAAGTTGCCGGCTGGATCGGCGCCGGCTCGGGCCGCCACCATGATTTCGCGACCCAGCCGGGTGAACACCGCACCGCGTTTGGCATCCACCACGGCCTTGGTGCGTTTGATCTGGGCCCATCGGCTATGGCCGGCCATGCGCGTGCGGAGTGGAACGAAACAGCGAGATGAGGATCCGGCGTTCAGCCGGCGGCATCGAGCACCAGGCGCGGCTGCAGCTGGCCGCTGGCCTGCACCCGGGCCATGCCCGCCAGGTTGCCATCCGGGCCCACCACCACCACCGCTGTGTCGATGGGCCAGGCGGGTTCGCAGGCCTGCAGCCTTCCGCAGCGCCAGCCCGCCAAGGCTTCGGTGGTGAGCTGATGCCGTTGCAGGTGGCTCAGGGCCTCGAGGGGATCCACCAAGGCGGGCGGTGGCAGGGCCTCGAGCTGCTCCCAGCTCACGCTCTGCTCCAGCTGGAAGCCGAGGGCCTCGGTGCGCCGCAATTGGGCCAGGCAGCCGCCGCACCCCAGGGCTTCGCCCAGATCGCGGGCCAGGGAGCGGATGTAGGTGCCGGCTGAGCAGGCCACCTCCAGCTCCAGCCTCCCCAGCTCGGGATCCCAGTGCAACAGCTCCAGCCGGTGCAGGCTCACGGGCCGGGCCTGCAGCTCCACCTGTTCGCCGGCGCGGGCCAGCTTGTAGGCCCGCTGCCCATTCACATGCACGGCCGACACGGCCGGTGGACGCTGCTGGATCAGACCGCGGAACGGCGCGAGCGCCGCCTCGAGCTCGCTGGCGCTCAGCGGCGGTGGCTGCTGCTGCTCCAGCACCTCGCCTTCGAGGTCGTCGCTATCGGTGCGCACCCCCAGCTGCACCACACCCCGGTAGGCCTTGTCGCCGCTGAGATAAGGCAGCAGGCGTGTGGCGGGCCCGAGGGCAATCGGCAGCACGCCGGTCACGGCGGGGTCGAGGGTTCCCCCATGGCCCACCCGCTTGAGGCCATAGGCGCGCCGCACCCGCGCTACGCAGCCGTGGGAGCTCAGGCCGGCGGGCTTATCGAGCACCAGGAAGCCGCAGGTCAAGGCAGGGGGTGTGCACTGCCTTGATGCTCCCATTGCAGATGGCCGTGATCCCGCCAGGCTTGGAAGGCCTCAGCTGCCGCTTGATGCCCCGCGGGACCCTCCCGAACGCCCTGGATCTGCCGCCTGCCGCACTGCAACGCCGGCGTGAGCTGGCCTTCCTGGTGCTGGCCGGCTTGTTCCTCGGAACGATGGGGATGCTCAACATCCTGGGGCTCACCCGCTTTCTGCAGCTGGGCAGCATCGGCTCCTGGCCGGTGGTGGTGGCGGTGGGAGCCCTGCCCTATCCGATCACCTTTCTGTGCACCGATCTGATCAGTGAGATCTGGGGCGAGGAGCGCGCCAGCCAGCTGGTGTGGGTGGGCTTGTTGCTCAACGGCTGGATCGTGGTGATCCTCTGGCTCGGTGGGGTGTTGCCCGGCCTGCCGGGCGCCCCTGACAGCACCTTCTTTGCAGTGCAGGATCTGGCCTTTGGTGCGGTGGGCGCTTCGATGGTGGCCTACATGGCGGCCCAGTTCACCGATGTGCGGCTCTTCCATTTCTGGAAGCGCGTGAGTGGGGGGCGGGCCCTGTGGCTGCGCAACAACGGCTCCACCCTGGTGAGCCAGCTGGTGGACACCACCGCGGTGGTGCTGATCAGCCACTACGCCGCCCATGTGTTGCCGGTGAAGCCCGAACTGCCGGTGCTGCCCCAGCTGGTGAGCTTCATCGCCAGCGGCTATCTGTTCAAGGTGCTGGCGGCCCTGGCCGACACCCTGCCCTTTTACGGGCTCACGGCCTGGCTGCGCCGCTGGCTGGTGGTGCCGGGAGAGGGCAGCGAATTGGATTCGGCGCTGGGTCCGGTTCTGGGCTCACCACTACGGTGAGCAGCCATGAGCCCTACCGCCACCCTCTCCCTCGATCACTTTCTCGAAGGAGGCTTTGATCTACGCCGCCAACTGGCGGATCATCTGGCATTGGAGCTGGAGGAGCTGGAGCGGCGCCTGCCCCTGGCCACCGACACGCTGGCCGCGGCTCATCCAGGCGCCTTTGATCCCAGCAAGGCCGAAGCCTTCTACGAAACCGCGGTGGGCACCGGCCACCTGCTGGAGTTGGCGGCCTGGCATCTGAGCAGCGCCGATTACATCGCCGACACCCTGCGCCTGCAGCAGCAGTTCGCCCGCGGGCAGGTGCTCGATTTCGGTGGCGGGATCGGCACCCATGCCCTGGCAGCGGCGGCACTGCCCCAGGTGGAGGCGGTGTGGTTTGTGGATCTCAACCCTGAAAACCGCCGCTTCGTGGAGGCGCGCGCTGAACGCTTCGGGCTGCAGCACAAGCTGCGCTGTTTCCGGGATCTGCACGCGCCTCAGCTGCCCAGCCAGTTCGACACGATCGTGTGCCTGGATGTGCTGGAGCATCTCAACGATCCGAGCGCGCAGCTGGAGCAGTTCGCCGCCCGCATGACGCCCTCGGCCATCGCCTTGCTGAATTGGTATTTCTTCAAGGGCTTCGCCGGCGAATACCCCTTCCATTTCGATGAGCCCCAGCTGGTGGAGCGGTTTTTCCGCACGCTGCAGGCCCGCTTCCTGGAGGTGTTTCACCCCTTCTTGATCACCACCCGGGCCTACCGGCTGCTCTGAGCCGGCACAACTCCGCACACAACAAAGCCGGCGCCTTGGCGCCGGCTTGAAGGCCTGAAGGATCAGGCAGAAGCAGGAGGCTGAACTCAGCCGATGGCCACGTTGATGCGCTTGCGGGTACGCAGGCCACGCTTGATCGTGTCGAAGCTCACCACGCCGTCCACGAGGGCGAACAGGGTGTCGTCGGCGCCGCGACCCACATTCAGGCCGGGGAGCACGGAGGTGCCGCGCTGGCGGATCAGGATCGAACCGGCGTTGACGGACTCACCGCCGTAGCGCTTCACACCGAGGCGCTTGGAGTTGGAGTCGCGGCCGTTGCGGGTGGAGCCGGTGCCTTTCTTGTGGGCCATGGTTCAGAGGAGTGTTGGGTTGAGGAACGCTGCGGCTGATCAGGCCAGGGCTTTGCCGCCCACGCTGATGGACTTCACCATCACGCGGGTCAGTTCCTGACGGTGACCGTTCTTGCGGCGGGTCTTCTTCTTGGGGCGCATCTTGTACACGATCACCTTGGGGCCGCGGCGATGCTCCATCACCTGCAGTTCCACGGTGGCGCCTTTCACGTAGGGCTGGCCCACGTTGGCGGCCTTGCCATCGTTCACCAGGAGCACGTTCTCCAGGGTGAGGGTGCTCTCGACCTCAGCGTTGATGCGGTTGAGGTCGTAGTAGCGGTTGGGCTGGACCCACACCTGGGTGCCGGAGGTCTCGACGATCGCGTAGGGACCGGTGCTGGGAGTGGTGCTCATGGCGTTAAGGGCGTGGACAGGCTGACGGCCCGAGGGGCGCTGTCATTTCGGCCTGCCGCACGGCAATCGAAAGACAAACAATGATCTTCCCCTTTTGCCCTCCGTCCCGTCAACACTGGGGGCGTTGCCAGGCCCCGATCGCGGCGCATGTCACAGCCGGCTCTCACGATTGCCTCGCTGCTGCCGGATCCGCGCGTGGAGCGGGCCTGCCGCAGCTGGTTGAAGGGCGGTCGCTACCAGCTTGAGGATCTCGGCTCCCTGGCTGATCCGATCCAGGAGCTGCAGCAGCGGCGCGAACTGTTCGATGTGGTGTTGCTGCAGCAGGGTGTGCACCCCCCCGAGGTGTACGACGCGCTGCGGCAGCAGGGGTTGCTGTTGCCGGCCGTGGTGATCGGAGAGGTGAGCGGCCGGGTGGAGTACCACGAGGCCGAGGTTCACCTGCCCCAGGACCAGCTGGAGCAGATCGCCTACAGCGTTGATGCGGCCGTGTCGCGGTTTTTGCGCCGGGGGTCGCCGGCGGCCGCGGCTGGTGGGGGCGATGGCGCTGGTGCCGACACGCCCGAGCGCTGGCGTTTGCCCAATCGCCTCAAGGGGCGCCTGGGCTACCTGGGGGTGTTTTACAAGCGCGATCCCTCGCTGTTTCTGCGCAACTTGCCCCAGGAGGAGCGCGAAGAGCTGCTGCGATCGCTCAAACGCAGCTACCGCGATGTGCTGATCGGCTACTTCCGCGACCCGGCCGCTGCCAACCAGGCGATTGAGAGCTTCGTGCACTCCGCCTTCTTCTGCGACCTGCCGATCAACAAGGTGGTGGAGCTTCACGTCGATCTGATTGACGCTTTCTGGAAGCAGCTCAAGCTGGAGGGGCACAAGAACGATTTTCTGCAGGACTACCGCCTCGCTTTGCTCGATGTCATGGCCCATCTCTGTGAGATGTACCGCCGCTCCGTACCGCCCGACTTGCCTCTCGGAGCTCCCGAATTGTCCGAGCCAGCCAGCCAGTCCCCATCTCAGGAGGTGATCTAGATGAGCCCGCGCAAGACCTACATCCTCAAGCTCTACGTGGCAGGGAATACGCCCAATTCGATGCGGGCGCTCAAGACCCTGCGCAACATTCTGGATACCGAGTTTCAGGGGGTCTACGCCCTGAAGGTGATCGACGTGCTGAAGAATCCGCAACTGGCAGAGGAAGACAAGATTCTGGCTACCCCCACCCTGGCCAAGATTCTTCCCCCGCCGGTCCGCCGCATCATCGGTGATCTCTCCGATCGTGAGCGGGTGTTGATCGGTCTTGACCTCCTCTATGAGGAGCTCAGTGATGAGGCGCTCAGTGATCCCTACGCCGAGGAGGAGGACCCGGGCGGGCTGCTCTAACCCTCGTGTTGTCGCCGGCCATCCGGCCCTCTCTGCCCCCTGTGCATTCAGTCAGATCCCTCTAGATTTCCCTCAGGCCCACACGTTCCATGCAGGACCCCTCCGCCACCAACCATGCTCTCTCCTCGGTGCAGAAGCTGCCCACCGGGATTGAGGGTTTTGATGACATCTGTCAGGGGGGTCTGCCCATTGGACGCTCCACCCTGATCAGCGGTACCTCCGGCACCGGTAAGACGGTGTTCTCCCTGAATTTTCTCTACAACGGCATCCGCCAGTTCGACGAACCGGGGATTTTCGTCACCTTTGAAGAGTCGCCGCTGGATATTCTGCGTAATGCTGCCAGCTTTGGCTGGAACCTGCAGGAGATGGTGGAGCAAGACAAGCTCTTCCTGCTCGATGCCTCCCCCGATCCGGAAGGTCAGGATGTGGCCGGTAGCTTCGATCTGTCGGGCCTGATCGAGCGCATCAATTACGCCATCCGCAAATACAAGGCCCGGAGGGTGGCGATCGATTCGATCACCGCGGTGTTTCAGCAATATGATGCTGTTTCGGTGGTGCGGCGTGAGATTTTTCGCTTGATCGCCCGGCTCAAGGAGATCGGTGTGACCACGGTGATGACCACCGAGCGCATCGATGAATACGGCCCGATCGCCCGTTATGGCGTGGAAGAGTTCGTGAGCGACAACGTGGTGATCCTGCGCAATGTGCTGGAGGGGGAGCGCCGGCGCCGCACGGTGGAAATTCTCAAGCTGCGTGGCACCACGCACATGAAGGGGGAATTCCCCTTCACGATGGGTTCCCACGGCATCAGCATCTTCCCGCTCGGGGCCATGCGCCTCACCCAGCGCAGCTCGAATGTGCGCGTGAGCTCCGGTGTGCCTCGCCTCGATGAGATGTGCGGAGGCGGCTTCTTCAAGGATTCGATCATCCTGGCCACCGGCGCCACCGGCACCGGTAAAACGCTGCTGGTGAGCAAGTTTGTGGAGAATGCCTGCGCCAATAAGGAGCGGGCGATTCTGTTTGCCTACGAAGAATCACGGGCGCAGCTGCTGCGCAATGCCACCAGTTGGGGCATTGATTTTGAGCAGATGGAGCGCGATGGCCTGCTCAAAATCATCTGTGCCTACCCCGAATCCACCGGCCTTGAGGATCACCTCCAGATCATCAAAACGGAGATTGGCCAGTTCAAGCCCTCGCGCATGGCGATCGATTCGCTCTCAGCTCTGGCCCGCGGGGTGAGCCACAACGCCTTCCGCCAGTTCGTGATCGGGGTGACCGGTTATGCCAAGCAGGAGGAGATCGCCGGCTTCTTCACGAACACCTCCGAGGAGTTCATGGGCAGCCACTCGATCACCGATTCCCACATCTCCACCATCACCGACACGATCCTGCTGCTGCAATACGTGGAGATTCGCGGTGAGATGGCCCGGGCCCTCAACGTGTTCAAGATGCGCGGTTCCTGGCACGACAAGGGCATCCGCGAATTCATGATCACGGGCAATGGCCCCGAGATCAAAGACTCCTTCTCCAACTTTGAGCGGATCATCAGCGGTGTGCCCCACCGCATCAACACCGATGAGCGCAGCGAGCTCTCGCGCATTGTGCAGGGTGTGACCAGCGACGAGCGGCTGTAATCCCCAGCTTTTAGATCAGCTCCAGGGTGCGGCTGGCTCGTTCAGCCTCCAGCCGCAGCTCACCGTCGTCGGCCTGCTCGAGCGGTAGGTCGAACCAGAAGGTGGTGCCCACACCCAGCTCGCTCGCCATGCGCACCTGGGTGCCGTGTTTCTCGAGGATGCCGCGCACAATCGAAAGGCCCAGGCCTGTGCCCACCTCGGTGTGTACGGCGTTCTCCACCCGGTAGAAGCGCTCAAAGATGCGTTGCTGGTCTTCGCGGGAGATGCCGGATCCCGTGTCGGCGATCTCCACTCGAAGGCGCGGCAGGGGTGCCGTGAGCGCGCAGGTGGGGCTGTCGCCCGTGGCTTCGGTGCTGGGGTCGATTGGGCAGGTGTCGGGCCAGGGGTAGGCCCGCAGCATCAGCCGGCCGCCGCTGGCGGTGAACTTCAAGCCGTTGCCCACCAGGTTGTCGAACACCTGCAGCAGCAGATCCCAATTGCCCCGCACCCGCGGCAACTGTTCATCCACCTCCAGGGAGAGCTCCACCCCCTTGTCTTGGGCATTGAGGCGGTAATTGCGCAGGGTTTGCTCCATGGCGGGGCGCAGCTCCACCGGTTCCATGCTCCAGGTGCGATCGCTCTCCAGCCGCGAGAGATCGAGCACATCGTTCACCAGGCGGGTGAGCCGATCGGTTTCGGCGTTGGCAATCGCCAGAAATTCCTTGCGGTCTTCCTCGCTCAGCTGATCGCCCAGATCGTGGAGGGTTTCCACATAGCTCTTGATGTTGAACAGCGGCGTGCGCAGTTCGTGCGACACATTGCTGATGAAACGGCTCTGGGCCGCATTCAGCTCCACCTCGCGGGTGAGATCTTGCACCGTGACAGCGATGCCCTTGAGGCTTTCGCCGCTCACATCCCGCACCGACTGCAGCACGATCCGCAGGGTGCGTGGCGGCTCCCCAAAGCTGCAGCGCACATCGCTGCTGTCGCGCTCACCGCTGAGCAGCGTTTCGAGGGGCGTTTGCAGTTCCAGGGCGAGCACCTCCGGCAGCTCATCGCCCACGAGCGCCCCTTCGAGCTTGCGGCCTTCCCAGCGGAACAGCCGGCGGGCGGTGGGGTTCACCAGCACCACGCGGCCCTCGGCATCGAGTAGCAACGCGCCATCGGCCATGGTGGCGATCAGCGACTGCTGCTTCACCTGGGCGGCGGTGAGCTCTTCGATGTTGGCTTCGTTGTAGGCCTCGAGCTGGGAGGCCATGTCGTTGAAGCCCTCCAGCAGTTCCCCCAGTTCGCCGCCCACCGGCAGGGCGATGCGGGCTTCGAAGTCGCCGCTGGCGATCGAGCGCACCCCCCGCAGCAGCTCCTTCACCGGCTGGGTGATCGTGAGGGCGTTGAACACAGCGCCAAGGATCACCAGCACCCAGATCGAGATGAACACGGCCACGGTCACCTCACGGCTGAGGGCGGCGCTGGCCAGAGCGGCCTCGTTGGGGTTGATGCCCAGGGCCAGCACCCCCAGATAGCGATCGCCCGCCACGAGCGGCACGAACACATCGGTGACCTGCCCATCGGGGCTGAGGTGCTGGCGAATCAGCGGGTTCTGGGGGCGGCGGGCCAGATCGGCCGGCAGTTCCAGCCGGCGGCTGAGCAGCAGCTCACTGCTGCCGCTGCTGCCACTGATCGGGATCCCCAGGTAGATCACACCATCGGGATCGGCGAAAAAGATGTAGCGCAGGCTCCGGCTCGATTTCCAGAAGCGTTCGGCTACCGCCGCCAGTTCGCGGTCGTTGCCCTCGGCCACCAGTGGCGTCACGTTCGCGGAGAGCAGCAGCCCCAGATCGCGGGCGAAGCGGGTGTCGCTCATGCGCACATCCGCCTGGATGCTGTTGAGGGCAAAGAAGCAGATGCCCGCCATCACCAGGCTCACCACCAGGGTGGCGGCGGCCAGCAGCTTGGTTTGCAGGCTGAATTCGGCCCACCAGCGTGCCAGCCGCTGCCGCCAGTTCAGAGGGGCGGTGCCCACACTCATCGGCTGCGCACCTGATGGCCGATGTCGCGGCGGAAGGTCATCCCTTCAAACGTCACCTGAGCCAGGCCGGTGTAAGCCCGCTCGAAGGCGTTGTCAAAGGTGTCGGCCTGGGCCACCACCGCCAGCACGCGCCCGCCGCTGGTGAGGCAACGGCCATCGGCCTGCCGTTGGGTGCCGGCATGAAACAACTGCAGGTCGCCGGAGGGTTGCAGCGCGCTGTGGATCTCATCGCCTTTGCGGATCTCGCCGGGATAGCCCTGCGCTGCCGCAATCACGCAGGCGCTGCACTGCGGGGCAATGCTCAGTGCGGGCGCCTGGTGGAGGGTGCCATTGGCGCAGGCCAGCAGCACCGCGGCCAGCTCAGGCCCCAAAAGCGGCATCAGCGTTTCGCATTCCGGATCGCCGAAGCGGCAGTTGAACTCGATCACGCTGGGGCCGTGTTCGGTGAGCATCAGGCCCGCATAGATCACCCCCTGGTAGCGGATGCCGCGGCTGTTCAAGGCCGCCAGGGTGGGCTCCAGCACCAGCTCGCGCACCTGCTCCAGCCCGGCTGCATCGAGCAGGGGGGCTGGGGCGTAGGCGCCCATGCCGCCGGTGTTCGGGCCGGTGTCGCCTTCCCCGATGCGTTTGTGGTCCTGGGCGGGGGGGAGCAGCACCATGCGCTCGCCGTCGGTGAGGGCAAACACCGACACCTCCGGGCCATGGGTTCGTTCTTCCAGCACCAGCGAAGCGCCGGCGCCGAAGCGGCCTTCGAAGATCTCCTCAATGGCGCTGCGGGCTTCCTCGAGTGTTTCGGCCACGGTGACGCCCTTGCCGGCCGCCAGACCATCGGCTTTCACCACCAGCGGCTTGCCTTGAGCTTCCAGGGCGGCCAGGGCTTCCTCACGGCTGTTGGCCTTCCAGTAGCCGGCCGTGGGTACTCCGGCCTCCACCATCAGCTGCTTGGCCCACTGTTTGCTGGCCTCCAGCTGAGCGCCGTCGGCGCCGGGGCCAAACACGGGGAAGCCGGCGGCGCGGAGCTTGTCGGCCAGGCCTGCGGCCAAGGGGGCCTCCGGACCCACCACCACCAGCTCCACCCCGTGCTCGCGGCAGACCGCCAGCAGGCCGTCGTGGTCGCTTTCAGCGATGCTGAGCTGCTGGCAGCCCTCCAGCTCCTGGGTGCCGCCGTTGCCGGGGCTCACCCACACCTGCTGCACGCCATGGCTGCGGTGGAGCGCCCAGGCCAGGGCGTTTTCGCGCCCACCGCCGCCCACCACCAACACGCGGGTTGGGCTCACTGCGGGGGCGGCGGTGCTCATGGGCCAGCGGGAAAAGGTGTCTGCTCCAGCGGACTCCCCTAGGTTGAGGCCAAGAGGACTGCCGCTGGTGCCATCCCTTCTTTACACGCCGGTGGTTCCCAGCCCGCCCCGTCTTCGGTGGCGTGCCCGATGGCGCGGGGCTTTGCCCGTGCTGGTTGGCCTGATGGCTCTGCTGGCGGCCCAGCCCGCTCCAGCCCAGGAGCTGTTCATCCTGCGGGTGATCGGCGGTTTCTTTGAGCCCAAGGCGCCGGTGCCCGAGCCTGGGCCCTCCGCTCCGCCGGTGCCCGGCAGCATGCCCGAGGCGCAATTCCAAGAGCTGCTGCAGAAGGGTGATCTGCCGGCTCTGAACCTGGCCTGTGTGGAGGCCGATGCCTTTGGCTTCACCAAACGCTTGCAACTGCTGCAAGCGCGGCTTCTGGTGATCGCCCCGGCTCCCCAGCCCTTTCAAACGGTGCTGGTGAATGCCAATGCCCTGCTCAGTTGCCGGGCGCCTGATGCGGCCCTGATCGTGCTCAACCGTTTCAGCCCCCAGCCGGGGGTGGAACGGGATCAATGGCTGGTGCAGCGCTGGCGGGCCGCCCAGGCCGGCTTGCATCACGCTCTGGCTGTGGAAACCCTGGAGCAGTTGGCCAAGGGCAACCCCGCCAGCCTGGAAACCCTGGCGCTGCCCCTCAAGCTCCGCGACGACGGATCCATCGCCACGCGCCCGGGGCTCGATGTGTACGTGGATCATCTGTTGGTGCTCGGCCGCCGCAGTGATGCCGCTGCGGCGCTGCTGGCTGGCCAGATGCCGGGGAAACCGATGGCGGAGCGGCTGAAGCAGGCGGTGGCGCTGCTCAACCAGCTGCCGCTTCAAGAGCGCGATCAGCTGCTGGAGCGGGCTCTGGATCAGGCTGCGGCGGCGGAGGCCTGGGGCCTTGCGCTCGAGCTGCTCGAACAGCAGCGGGCGTTGCTGGTGGCAGAAGGTGCGGAGGCCAGTCGGCCCCGGGAGCGGCTGGAGCGCCTCAGCCAACGGGTCGACGATGCCTACAGCGCCTGGCAGCTGGCACGGCAGGATCCTCAACAGAGCGAGCGCAGCGCCCAGCTGCAACAGCAGCTGCGCAGCCCCCGTGCCAGCGGTGGCCACGCCGCCGCACGCCTCGCACCCTCCTCCCCCGCTTCACCCCCTTCGCCGCAGCCATGACCAGCTACAGCCTTGGATCGCTGCTTTATGAGGGCAAAGCCAAGCGGGTGTTTGCCACCGATCAGGCCGATCTGGTGGCGGTGGAATACAAAGACGACGCCACCGCCTTCAACGCGCTGAAGAAGGCGCAGCTGGCTGGCAAGGGCGAGCTCAACTGCCAGATCTCAGCGCGGTTGTTCGAGCTGCTGGAGCGGCAGGGCATTGCCACCCACTACCTGGCGCTGCAGGAACCGAATTGGATGCTGGTGCGTCCGGTGCAGATCGTGCCGGTGGAGGTGGTGGTGCGCAACACGGCGTTTGGATCGCTGTGCAAGCAGATGCCGATTGAGCCCGGCACTCCCCTGGATCCACCCCTGCTCGATCTCTATTACAAAGACGATGCCTTTGGTGATCCGCTGCTCACCGATGCTCGCCTGGAGCGCCTGGGGGTGCTGACGCCGCAGCAGCGCCAGGAGCTGGAGCGGCTGGCCATGGCGGTGAATGCCTGCCTGCGCCAGTTCTTTGCCGACATAGCGCTGCAGCTGGTGGATTTCAAGATCGAGCTGGGCTTCACCGCCGATGGAGCCTTGGTGGTGGCGGATGAGATCAGCCCCGACACCTGCCGCCTGTGGGACTTGCAGGTGAGCGACGCCAGCGATCGCATCCTCGATAAAGACCGCTTCCGCCAGGACCTCGGCGGTGTGGTGGAGGCCTACGGGGAGGTTCTCAAACGGGTCCAAGGCGCCTGCCCTTCACCCCGTTTGGGCAAGTAAGTTCGGCGGAATTTGCGGCTCTGCCGCGCTCCTGCTGTACCCATGGCTGCCACCCCTCACGGTTTGAGCCGCGCGCTGCGCCTTCGTGGCTCCCTTGGGCTGGCTTCCATGCTGCCTCTGGCGGCAGGCGTGGTGATGGGCGCAGCTCCGGTGTTCGCCCAAGACGCCACGCCCGCACCGGCTGCGGCGCCGGCTGAGAGCAGTCCTCCGGGTGAGGCTCTTGCGCCGCCGGCCAAGCCGGAGCCGAAGGTGCTGATCAGCGAGGTGGTGGTGAAGGGGATTGAGGGGCACCCCGAGCAGGAGCGTCTCGAGATCGCCGTGTACGACGCCATGGCTACCCGGCCTGGCACCCAGGTGACCCGCAGCGAGCTCCAGAACGACCTCTCGGCGATCTACGCCAGCGGTTGGTTTTCGGATGTGCGCATCCAGCCAGTGGATGGCCCGCTGGGCGTGCAGTTGGTGGTCACGGTGGTGCCCAACCCGGTGCTCACCGAGGTGGAGCTCGAGGGCATCGGGCCGAAGACCAAGATGCCCCCCAACCTGATCCCAGACATCTTCGCGGCCGATTACGGCAAGACCCTCAACCTCAACACCCTGCAGGCCCGCATCGGTGAGCTGCAGAAGTGGTACGCCGATCAGGGCTATTCTCTCGCCCGGGTGAGTGGCCCCACGCGCGTAAGCCCCACGGGTGTGGTGGAGCTGCAGGTGCGTGAGGGCACCGTGGCCGGCGTGGAGGTGCAGTTCCTCAACAAGGAAGGTGAAGCCACCAACGACAAGGGTCAGCCGATCCGCGGTAAGACCAAGCCCTGGGTGGTGACCCGTGAGGTGTCGATCAAACCTGGCGATACCTTCAACCGCCGCCAGCTCGAAGACGACATCAAGCGCCTCTACGGCACGGGTCTCTTCGGTGACGTGAAGGTGACCCTGCGGCCTGTGGCCGGCAATCCCGGTGAGGTCACGATTGTGCTCGGCATCGTCGAGCAGTCGAGCGGTTCCCTCTCCGGTGGTCTGGGCTACAGCCAGGCTCAGGGTGTGTTCGGTCAGGTGCAGCTGCAGGACAGCAACCTGCTGGGCCGGGCCTGGGATCTGGCGGTGAACTTCACCTATGGCCAGTTCGGTGGCCTTGGCGATATCTCCTTCACCGATCCCTGGATCAAGGGCGATAAGTTCCGCACCGCCTTCCGCGCCCGGGTGTTCTTCAGCCGGGAGGTGCCTCAGATCTTCCAGAGCCAGAACAACGGCACGATCAACACCGTGTCGGATGTGTCGAACGACTTCTTCAAGGCGCCTTCCAACGCCACCGCCTACAACATCCAGAGCAAGAACAACCCCACCGGCACGTCGTTCGGATCCATCTCCAAGGCGGAGAAGGCTGATCCCAGCCTCAACTGGTTCAACCTCGACAACAACTCGATCGCCCTGCAGCGCATCGGCGGCAACGTTCAGTTCGTGCGCCCGCTCAACGGCGGCAACCCCTACAAGCGCGCGCCCTGGAATGTGGTGCTTGGCTTCAGCGGCCAGGAAGTGACGCCGATGAATTTTGGTGGTTCGGTGATGCCTTACGGCATGAACACGAACAACTACGGCAATGGCAAAACGCAGGTGAAGGATGTGATCTGCATTGCCTACAACTGCGCCGAGCACAACCAACTGGTGGGCGTTCGCGTGGCCGCCACGATGAACAACCTCAACGATCCGCGCAATCCCACCTCCGGCAACTTCCTCAGCCTCGGCACCGAGCAGTTCTTCTCGGTGGGTCCGGATTCACCCACCTTCAACCGTCTGCGTGCCAGCTACACCCACTACATCCCGGTGAACTGGCTGAAGATCTTCAAGGGTTGCCGTCCTAAGCCTGGCCAGAAGGAGGATTGCAAACAGGCCCTGGCCTTCCAGGTGACGGCCGGCACCAATGTGGGCAATCTGCCCCCCTACGAAGCCTTCTGTCTGGGTGGTTCCAACTCCGTTCGCGGTTACTACGACTGCGACCTGGGCGTGGGTAAGAGCTTCGGTGAAGCCACGCTCGAATACCGCTTCCCGATCTTCAGCATCATCAGCGGTGAGGTGTTTGTGGATGGCGGCACCAGCTTCGGCAGTCAGCCCAACGTGCCCGGCAATCCCGGTGGTTTGCTGCTCAAGCCCGGTGACGGTTTCTCGGTGGGTACGGGTCTGATCGTGACCACGCCGGTGGGCCCGCTGCGTTTGGAGGTGGCCAGCCAGGACTTCACTGGTGAGTGGCGCTTCAACCTGGGTGTGGGTTGGAAGTTCTGAGCAGCAGCGTGACGATCTGGCCCAGCGATTACTCCCAGGCCTGGACCCTGGCGGCACCGGTGGAGCGCTCCGGTGTGGGGCTCCACAGCGGTGCGGTGGCGCGCCTGCGCCTGGAGCCGTTTGAGCAGCCCGGCTACTGGGTGGCCTGGCTGGATGATCCCAGCCTTCCACCCCAGCGCCTGCATCCGGATCAGGTGTGTGAAACCCAGCTGTGCACCGCGTTGCAGCTGGATCAGCGTCGCCTCGCCACGGTGGAGCACCTGCTGGCGGCGCTGGCTGGTGTGGGCATCAGTTCGGCGCTGCTGCTGGTGGATGGTCCGGAGATTCCGTTGATGGATGGTTCGGCCCAGCCCTGGGTGGAGGCGATCGCGGAAGCTGGCCTCAAGCCCCTCGGTCGCCGGCCCGCTGCGGTGCCGCTGCCCGGGCCCATCACCCTGCAGCACGGCCAGAGCTTTGCCACGGCTCTTCCCTCCGATTGCTTGCGGTTGGGGGCGGCCATCGAGTTTCCCCAGGCGGCGATCGGCCGGCAGCTGTTCAGCCTTGAGCTCACGCCAGAGGCATTCGTGGAGCAGATTGCCCCAGCCCGCACCTTCGGTTTCAAACAGCAGGTGGAGCAGCTGCTCGCTGCCGGGCTGATCAAAGGTGGGGCCCTCGATAACGCTCTGGTGTGTGATGGCGAGGGTTGGGTGAACCCGCCCCTGCGCTTTGCCGATGAGCCGGTGCGCCATAAGCTCCTTGACCTGCTGGGGGATCTCGCCCTGGCGGGGCTGCCCCAGGCCCAGGTGTTTGCCTTCCGCGGCTCCCACGGGCTGCACACGGCCCTGGCTGCCGCTCTGGTTTCTTCGAACTGACCCCCTTGACTGCCACCCCCTCAGCCACGGCACCTGTGCTCACCAGTGAGCAGATCCAGGGTCTGCTGCCCCACCGCTATCCCTTTGCGCTGGTGGATCGGGTGATCGAGCACGAGCCTGGCCAGCGAGCGGTGGCGATCAAGAACGTCACCTTCAATGAGCCGCAGTTCCAGGGCCATTTCCCCGGGCGCCCGCTGATGCCGGGTGTGCTGATTGTGGAGGCGATGGCCCAGGTGGGTGGTCTGATCGTGACCCAGATGCCGGATCTGCCCAAGGGGCTGTTTGTGTTCGCCGGCATCGATGGCGTGCGCTTCCGCCGGCCCGTGGTGCCCGGCGATCAGCTGGTGATCAGCTGTGAGCTGCTCAGCCTCAAGCGCAAACGTTTCGGCAAGGTGAAGGCCGAAGCGAAGGTGGATGGTGAACTTGTCTGCGCCGGGGAGCTGATGTTCTCCTTGGTGGACTGAGCGCCGCCGTGATGTCTTCAGTCGCCATGGAACCCAGCACGGCCGAAACCAGGATCCATCCCACCGCGGTGGTGGATCCCTGCGCGCAGATCGATACCGGGGTCGAGATCGGCCCCTACGCCGTTGTGGGCCCTGAGGTGTCGATCGGTGCTGGCAGCCGGATCGGCCCGCATGTGGTGCTCGATGGTCGGGTGACCATGGGCCGCGGCAACCGCATCTTCCCCGGCGCCTGCATCGGCGCGGAGCCGCAGGATCTCAAATACAACGGTGCCTCCACCGAGGTGGTGATCGGCGACGACAACGCCATTCGTGAGTGCGTGACGATCAACCGCGCCACCCACGATGGTGAGCAGACGCGGATCGGCAATGGCAATCTGTTGATGGCCTACAGCCATCTGGGCCACAACTGCCTGCTGGGCGATCGGATCGTGATCGCTAACGGTGTGGCCGTAGCCGGCCATGTGGTGATCGGTGACCGCGCCGTGATCGGTGGGGTGCTCGGCATTCATCAGTTCGTGCATATCGGCACGATGGCGATGGTGGGTGGCATGAGCCGCATCGATCGCGATGTGCCGCCCTACGCGATCGTGGAAGGCCACCCCGGTCGCCTGCGGGGGCTCAACCGCATCGGCATCAAGCGCAGCGGTTTGGCCGAGCTCGATGGCGGCGCCCAGGCCAAGCAGCTGCAACAGGTGTGGGCTGAGCTTTATCGCAGTGATGCGGTGCTGGCTGAGGCCCTCCAGCAGGTGCGCCGTCAGCCGCTCTTGCCACCGGCCGAAATCCTGGTCAGTTTCCTCGAAGCCTCGATTGCTCCCGGGCGCCGCGGCCCGCTGCCTGCCGGCCGTTCATGAGGCGACTGCTGATCAGCACCGGCGAGGTGTCCGGTGATCTGCAGGGAGGCCTGTTGGTGGCGGCCCTGCGGCAGGAGGCTGAGCAGCGCCAGCTCCCCCTCGAAATCGCCGCCTTGGGTGGCGCCCGCATGCGCCAGGCCGGTGCTGAACTGCTGGCCGACACCACCCCGATGGGCTCCATCGGCCTGTGGGAGGCATTGCCCTTGGTGCTGCCCACCCTGCGGGTGCAGCGGCGCGTGAGCCGCTGGCTGAAGCGCAATCCGCCGGATGCGCTGGTGCTGATCGACTACATGGGCGCCAACGTGAGCCTGGGCCTCAAGGTGAAGCGGCGGCTGCCCAACGTGCCGATCTTCTATTACATCGCTCCGCAGGAGTGGGCCTTCCGCGTGGGCGAAGGCAGCTCCACCCGTTTGATCGGCTTCACCGATCGGATCCTGGCCATCTTTCCGGAAGAGGCTCGCTTCTACGCCGCCCGTGGCGCCCAGGTCACCTGGGTGGGCCATCCGCTGCTCGATACCCTCGCCGATCTGCCCAGCCGTGAGGCGGCCCGCGCCCAGCTGGGGCTCCAGGTCGGTGAACGGCTGCTGTTGCTGCTGCCCGCCTCGCGCAAGCAGGAGTTGCGCTATCTGCTGCCGCCCCTGGCGGCTGCCGCCGCCGAGCTGCAACGCCGCTGCCCTGGCTTGCGGGTGATGGTGCCGGCCGGGCAGGCTGCTTTTGAACCGGTGCTCGCCGAGCTGCTCGCCGCGGCCGGGGTGCGGGCGGAGGTGGTGCCTGCCGCCCAGGCCGATGCGCTGCGCCCCACGCTCTGCGCCGCCGCGGATCTGGCCCTGAACAAATCCGGCACGGTGAACCTGGAGCTGGCGCTGCGGGGGGTGCCCCAGGTGGTGGCGTACCGCGTCAGCCGGCCCACGGCCTGGGTGGCCCAACATCTGCTGCGCTTCCAGGTGGATCACATCTCGCCGGTGAATCTGGTGCTGCAGGAGCGGCTGCTGCCCGAATTGCTCCAGAACGAGCTCACGCCAGAGGCGGTGGTGCGCGAAGCGATGCCGTTGCTGGAAGACCCCCAGGCACGGGAGCGTGTGGCGGAGGGCTACCAGCGGCTGCGCTCTGCCCTGGGTGAGCCGGGCGTCACCCGCCGTGCCGCCGCTGCCATCCTGGACGCGTTGCCTGCTGCTGCTTCGGTTTGATCAAGCGCACCCTCCCGGTTCTGTTGGCGCTGGGGCTATTGCTCTGGCCCCTGGCGCCCGTGCAGGCCGCTGTGGAGAAGGCCGTTCTGGCTGGCGGCTGCTTCTGGTGCCTCGAGCACGACCTGGAAAAGCTGCCTGGGGTGTTGAGCGTGGAGAGCGGCTACAGCGGCGGCAGCCTGCGCAATCCCACCTACCGCCAGGTGAGCGGCGGCGGCACCGGCCACCAGGAGGTGGTGGAGGTGCGGTTCGATAACGCCCGGATCAGCTACGCCACCCTGCTTCGGGCCTATTGGCGCAATGTGGATGCACTGGATGGCAGCGGCCAGTTCTGCGATCGCGGCACGTCCTACCGGCCGGTGATCTTCACCCTGGGGGAGACGCAGAAACAGCAGGCGGAAGCGAGCCTCCAAGCTGCGGCTCGGGAGCTGGGCAAGCCGGCATCGGCGATCCGTGTGCAGATCAAGCCCCTCAGCCGCTTCTGGCCTGCGGAGGGCTATCACCAGGATTACGCCGAGCGCAACAGCGTGAAATACAACTACTACCGCTGGGCCTGCGGGCGCGATCGGCGCCTGGATCAGCTGTGGGGCGCCAAAGCCCGCAGCAGCGCGGCTTGGGTGTCGGCGCGCTGACCTGGCGGGCCAGCGATCTTGCGGCTGAATTCGGAGGAAAAGCTGAAGCCCTCAGCCGCTTCTTTTCGCTGTTTTTGAGTGGTGGAGCGGGTTTCCGCCCTTTTTTCTCTGAACAGAGTCACCTAGCGTTGACCTGACGCGAGCGCAGGTGTGTGTATGTATCTGCTGACCATTCGCGATGGTCTGGTGACCCGTCACATCGGCCCTTACGAGAGCCCGAAGCAGGCTTCCGATGATCTGGATCGGCTGCTCGAGCGTTTCGGCGAGCGGGCCCGTTGGCAGATCCATGCCCTGGAGGCGCCGCACGAGGTGATGCGCGGCTCAGATCATCTGGCAGCTGCGGCCTAGGGCTTCTGTTGACCGGGATAGCCGCGCAACAGTCCGCTTTCCACCATCAGGCCCACGCCCGCCACGATGGCCACCAGGCTGAGGGTGCCGTACCAGAACCACGGGCCATGAGCCTGGCCAAGGGTTTGCAGTGTGCGGCGCTGAACAGCTTCCCCGAATAGGCACAGACCGGCGGGTAGCAACAGCACGCCGATCTGGGCCTTCACGAACCAGCGGATCTTGCGAACGGCCATGGGGTTGTGCTGGGTCGATCGTTGCAGGCCAGCCTAGGCGGGGCCCCCGGCCTGCACCCAGTTCACCAGGGTGCGCACGCCATAGCCCGTGGCGCCTGCCGGATCCAGGCCTCGGCCTTTATCGCTCCACACCGTGCCGGCGATGTCGAGGTGCGCCCAGGCCACCTCCGGCGCCACGAAATCCTGCAGGAACAGGGCCGCGGTGATCGATCCACCGGGCCTGGGGCCGGTGTTTTTCATGTCGGCCAGGCCGCTCTTGAGGCCGGCGCGGTAGGAAGCCCGCAGCGGCATGCGCCACAGGGTTTCGCCGCCCTGGGCGCCCGCTTCGATCAGGCCCTGAGCCAGCGGATCGCAGGGCGACCAGAGGCCAGCGATCTCTTCCCCCAGGGCGATCACGCAGGCCCCGGTGAGGGTGGCCAGATCCACCACGGCATCGGGCTCGAGCTTGCAGGCGTACACCAGCGCATCGGCCAGGGTGAGCCGGCCTTCGGCATCGGTGTTGTTGATCTCGATCGTTTTGCCGTTGGAGGCCGTCACGATCGCGCCGGGGTGGATGGCGCCGCCACTGATCATGTTTTCGCAGGCGGCCACGATCATGTGCACCTCCACGCCAGCGGGCTTGAGCTCGGCGATGGCACGCATGGCCCCCAGCACCGCGGCGCTGCCCCCCATGTCGTACTTCATCATCTCGATCTGGGAGCCGGCGGTTTTGAGGTTGTAGCCCCCGGAATCGAAGGTGAGGCCCTTGCCCACCAGCACCAGGCGGCGATCCGCTCCGCCCTCGGGCCGGTAGGTGAGATGGATGAATTTCGGCGGAAGATCCGAGCCCTGGGCCACCGCCAGATAGGAGCCCATGCCCAG
>Ga0194122_10001842_pt1 | contig 24620 bp, 24 predicted proteins | sample TA2MahCa10mmetaG_FD_155487 | JGI IMG/M metagenome (GOLD analysis project Ga0194122, IMG submission 155487) | Freshwater microbial communities from Lake Tanganyika, Tanzania - TA2015021 Mahale Deep Cast 10m | ecosystem: Environmental > Aquatic > Freshwater > Lake | place: Tanzania: Lake... | reverse complement strand
CATGCTCGAATTTGCAAGGCTGACGGAAGAGGCAGGATTTCCTCCTGGTGTATTTAATGTGGTAACTGGCCATGGTGATCCATGCGGTCGAGTTCTTTCATCACATCCATTAGTACAGCGTGTATCATTCACCGGTGGACCCGAAGCAGCTCGTCAGATTGTTCGCAACTCCGCCGAAAACTTTGCTCAAGTTTCTCTAGAATTGGGTGGAAAGTCGCCCTTTATCTTATTTGATGACGCTGACCTTGAGAGTGCAGTAAATGGTTCAATTTCAAGTATTTTTGGCGCGACAGGTCAGTCTTGCGTAGCAGGATCAAGATTGTACATTCAAGATAAAGTTGCCGATCGATTCCTGGATACTCTCGTTTCAAGGGCAAGGCAGATTCGAGTGGGAGATCCGCTTTTAGAAGAAACACAAATGGGTCCCCTTGCAACAAAAGGGCAGCTCGATCGCATTGAAAGAGAAGTCGCAATTGCTCAAGATCAAGGCTGTAAAGTTTTAACTGGAGGCAAACGTTCAACAGGAATGAATCGAGGTCTTTTTTATGATCCCACCATCATTGAATGCCGAAGTCAAAATGACCGAATAGTTGACACTGAGCTGTTTGGTCCTGTGCTGAGTGTCCTCCGTTTTAAAAATGAGGACGAGGTTATTGGTCTTGCTAATGATACAAAATATGGGCTGGCTGCAGGTGTGTTTACAAGAAATGGCGCGCGTGCTTTGAGAGTTTCCAAAAAATTACGTGCAGGAATCGTCTGGGTAAACACATATCGCGTCGTTTCACCGATAGCGGAATTTGGCGGATTTAAAGAATCGGGCTTTGGTCGGGAAAGTGGCTTCCAGGCTCTTTACGATTATACACGACCAAAAACTGTTTGGATCAATACATCCGAGGAGCCGCTAGCAAACCCATTTGTGATGCGTTAAGTAATTCTCATCAAAACATCAATTGCACATGTATCGTACTTGCTAACAAAAAGTGGATTGATCTCAATCTCGGCCACTTTATTGAGTGGATCTGTGGCAAAGTCAGTGAGTCGTTCAAGGGTTGATAGTAATGATTCTATATCAGCCGCTGACTGACCGCGAAAACCGTCAAGTAATCGTTTGACCTTCAACCTAGTTAGAGCCCGAATAAGATCATTCCTGGATGTAGGCAATAAAACTGTCGTCGAATCTGCCAATAATTCTACAAGAACTCCACCTGTAGCGAGTGTCATCACAAATCCAAATTCTGTTTCATATCGGATATTGACCATAAGTTCTGCAGCAGGTGCGTCAATCATAGTTTCCACAAGAAACACATCTGTAAACGCCGCAGAATTAAAAATTTCGACATTAGACTTTATCTGATCAACAGCTTCCCTGACCTCGTTCGGGGATCTTAATCCGATTCTTAGAGCACCTGCTTCAGTCTTATGGGGCAACAGGGTACTTACTAACTTAAGTACGACAGGAAAACCTAATTCGCTCGATAATTGAACGATTTCGGATCCACTACCAATTCGACTTTCAGGAATGGGAATACCATTCTTTCTAAGCAATTGCTTTCCCGCCGCCTCATCAAGCTGACGAAACACTTCGTTCGGCTCTAGTTTAAACATCTGTTTCAAGTCGGAGTTTTGTATTTCAGAGCGACGAAATCCATACCAAGCTGCGTTGGCTATGGCGGTCATACATTCTTCAATGCCTTGCATTGGCGCTATACCGTTCTCTACGAGAAACTTTCGAGTTTCCTTGTCGAGATTCTCTGGAATTGTACTACAGACAGCGCCTGGAATATTACGCGCCTTAGTTGCAGCTATAAATGATAAAGTATCATTTCTGTAAAATTGTTTACTATCGTCAAGACCTGGAGCAGGATAGTCTTGCACGATAATTGCTACGTCATGATCTAATGATAAAAGTGTGTCAAATACGGGACGTGTTTTCTCCGCTATTCCCCAAATTGGAGTAGTATAATCAAGAGGATTAGACACGGTTGCGGTAGGTGGTAGTCTAATTCTTAATTCTTCAATTGTTTTTGCTTCGAGTGGAGTAAAGTTTAATTCAAATCGATCTGCATAGTCCGCGAGCATTGTGGCGCCACCCCCAGAACAGGTAAGACCGGCAAGTTGCTTGCCGCGTGGTACACCTCCAACACAAATAAATTTTAATGTTTCCAAAAGCTGAGAGGGACTTTTAACCCGTATTATTCCAAGTCGATCAAAAAGTGCGTCGTAAAGCTCATTAGTGCCTGAGAGAGTGCCGGTATGACTAATAGTCAGACTTGAGCCTAATTTTGAAGTGCCCGTTTTTAAAGCCACAATCGGTTTACCAAATTGAAGACTTTTCAAAGCAGCACGTTCAAAGGCGGGGATATCCTTTAGCCCCTCGATATGAATTCCAATCGCGCGTACTTCAGGATGCTCACACAACTCATCAACAAAATTTTCGAGACGCAATATCGTTTGATTTCCTGCGGATACCATGTAAGCAAATGGCACTTCTCTTTGACTCATTGTGAAGTCTGACGACAACATTCCCGACTGTGTAATTATTGCCGCTCCATAACCAGGATATGAGCCACCATGGCTGAAGGGCCAGAGCGCAACTCTGTCAACATAATTAATAATGCCATAGCAATTAGGACCGACCAGCGCGAGATCGCCTGCAGCAGCGACAAGCCGCCTCTCCGCATCCTCTCCTTCAAGGCCTGTTTCACCAAATCCGGCTGTATAACAGACAACCCCTCCAACTCCCATTGAATTCAATTTATTCAGCGCATGAATTGCAGGTTCTTTCGGTATAGCCAAAAAAACAGCGTCAGGCGCCTCAGGAAGATCCTCAATCGTTGGAAAACAGCGATGATCACCGATATGACTCCGCTTTGGATGCACTGGCCAAAAAGAACCTCTAAATCCAATTCTCTTGCATTCCTTGGCTACCGTTTCAGCATCACGACCACCAATGACTGCTACATGCCGCGGTTTCAACAATCGAGACAAATTATTTTTAATTATTGGTTTCATGCACTGAGCGACCGAAGAAGAGAGCGAGAAATTATGTGGCGTTGAATTTCTGATGTACCGTCCCAAATTCGCTCTAGACGTGAGTCGCGCCATAAACGATGAATTGGAAGCTCCTCCATCAAACCCATCCCACCAAATATTTGAACAGTATTGTCGGCAACACGATTTAACATTTCAGAGCAAAAAAGCTTAACCATCGAAATATCAGTGTCTGTGAGCGTATCTGCATTTGCTCGTCGAATAGCGTCTTCCACAAGAAGGTCACCGGCGCGTAATTCAGTCGCCATATCAGCTAGTTTGAAACCAGTACCTTGGAACTTGCCTATTGACTGCCCAAATTGCTTACGATTGGCCGCCCATTCGGTAGCAAGTCCTAGTAGCCGCTCAGCTTTACCACAGCAAGATGCCCCAACAAAAATTCGACCATATGTCAACCATTGATCCGCTAATGCTAAACCCATACCTTCAGCACCCAAGACATGACTTTTGCCTAATCGAACATCATTGAAACTTAATTGAAAAGTTTTATAACCACGATAACTGGCACAGTGGGTGCCCTCGCGAACATCAAACCCACTTAAACCAACATCTACAAGGAAAGCTGTAATACGTTTTCTTGGACCACGAGGCGTTTCATCGGTGCCCGTCGCCGCAAAGACGACAGCAAAATCAGGCATCACCGGCCCTGAAATGAAATGCTTTGATCCATTCAGTATCCAATCACTTCCGTCCTGGCGAGCATTAGATTTCATTCCCATAACGTCAGAGCCCGCTTCGGGCTCTGTAAGAGCAAAAAGTTCACGTTTCTCGCCTTTTACACATGGAATAAGATAACGTTCACGCTGTTCACCCTCACAGGCCAAGAGTAGCTCTGTGGGTCGCGCCACCCAACTATGGAGTGCATGGCTTGTCTTACCAAATTCACGCTCCATAATTGTTTTCGCCTCTAAACTAAGGCCTCCTCCGCCAACACTTTCAGGTAAATTGGCGGCATAAAGTCCTTTCTCATGGGCACGCTTTTCAATTTGTCGACCAAGATCAATGGGCACCTCACCCAATTTGTCGACGAGATCTTCATGGGGTGTGAGTTCTTCGTTGATAAAGGCTTGAACGGTTTCCAATACCATACGGTTTTCAACATTATCAATTAGCTTCAAGATTATTCTCCATTTATGTTGGTCCAGTTTCTTTATCTTTTCTGCCTGACAGAAAATCAAAAGCAATAAGGAATATTAACGTCGTGACAATGAGAACTACTGCTGCGGCCGCCACCGTTGGATCGGTATTTTCTCGCATACCGTTCCACAGTCGTCGCGGAAGAGTAAAAACGTCAAATTTTGAGATAAAAATTGTAACGACAATTTCATCCCACGAGAGGATAAATGCAAAGATTGCACCAGTAATTATACCTGGCCTCGTTACTGGGAGTATGATCCGGCGAATTGTGGTTGCTAATGATGCACCAAGATTTCGAGAAGCCTGTTCAAGACGGAGATCAAAATTAGCTAGAGAGGCCGAAACAGCAATAATAACCATCGGTATTGCTAATATTGTATGAGCCATAATGATACCGATATAGGTATCAATAAAACCCAAAGGCACCCACCATCGATAAAAGGCCATTGCGGAGATGATAGGAGGGACCATCAATGGAAGAAGTAGAAAAGCCCTTATAAATTCTATTATTCGACCGGAAAGACGCCAAAGACCTATCGCTGCAAGAGTTCCAATTGACGTTGCAAGTCCAGACGAGATTACTGCAATCACTGAACTTTGCCAAAAACTTGAAATCCATTCGGGACTCGTAAATAAATTATAGAAGTGTTGAAATGATACTCCATCCCATGGAAATGATAAATAAGTCTTATTCGTTATTGATACTGGGAGAGAAACGAGCGACGGAATAACAATTATTAAAAGTATTCCCCAAGCAACAATCTGATTCAGACGACCGATAAATGATGGTGTCATCGACTTGCACCACCAAATATCGTTGAGAGTTTCATAAATCGATTGAGAACATATATCAATAAGAGAACTATGACGATCATAAGTGTTGCTAACATAGCAGCGACACCCCATCGCACGGTTACGAGTAATTGTACTGAAATATACTCCGCGATCATTTGTACTTTGCCACCCCCGAGGATCGCTGGTGTTACATAAAACCCAAGCGAACTGATAAAAACGAGAAGGGAAGCTGCAATAATTCCAGGCTTTGTTAATGGAAAAAAGACATTGAAAAACGTTTGACTACTACTTGCGCCGAGACTTCGTGATGCTTGAGAAATTCGAGCATCTATTCCTTGCATATTCGCCAATAGTGGTAAAATGGCGTAGGGTAGCATGTATTCGGTCATACCAATTAAAACACCAAATTCATTACGCATTAAAGCAAGCGGTTCAGAAATTATACCAAGTTTAATGAGAGTATTATTTAATAAACCATTGTGGCCAAGTAGCATAAGCCACGCAAAAGAGCGCACAAGAACCGAGATCCAAAAAGAAATAAGTAATATTGATATCATACGACGTCGGATGTGCGATAGAGTGTGAACCATTGCATAAGAAACAATATAACCAAGGGTCACAGCCAGGAACGTTGTGATAAGACAGAGCTTCAACGTTCTTAAAATCAAATTAGATATAGTATCACTCTCAAAAATTTTTGCATAATTTGAAAAACCTGGTTTTGGATCGATAACACCCAAAAATAAAACGTTTGCGATTGGCGCGAAATATAACATCAACACCAGAAGCACAGCAGGCGCTATCAATAACCAGTAGGGGTTGAATTTACTCGAGGAACTGATCATAAGGACATCCTACGCGCCCCAATTTTTTGGGGCGCGTAATTTTGATTATTCCGTTAACCGATGGCTTCGAGGAAAGCGTTAACGGCGTCTCCACCCTTCTCGGCCCACCAAACCGGATCATTGAAGATTACTTTATTTATATTTGTCGCAGAATTTACTGCATATTGCTCCATTGCCTTGGGAATCATGCTGAAAGCTTTTGGATTCGACGGTGTCATGCCTAGGCAGTTTAGGATCTCAAGTTGTGAATCAACTTGCAGAGCCTGTTTGATGAATTTCATTACGTTGTCCCGCCCTGCCGGATTACCACGCGGAACGATATATGCACCTGGCATTGCAATAGCTTCATTCATGACCATTTTGTAGCGACCTTGTGTTCGCTCTTCGATCGATTTCCCACGATTCTGCCATATCATTCCCATGGCAACTTCGCCATTGACAATCATATCGTGAGCTTCTGAGCCTGAGCCCCAGTAAAGGCTGTTAGCTTTTATTGTTTTAATCTTTTTAATTGCACGAGGTACATCGCAAGGATAAACTTTATCCTTTGCTACTCCATCTGCAATGAGGGCACTTTCTATCGAACCGTTAGCCCACTTATAAAGTGATCTTTTTCCTGGAAATTTTACAACGTCGTAAAAGTCGGCCCACCCTTTTGGTGGATTGCTACTGAATGCTTTTGTATCATACATAAACGCGTAGCCATAAAAAATTACACCAACACCGAATTTATAAGCAACGCCATCCTTAATATCTTTCTTATCGACAATATTATAATCGATTGCCTCAAGGTGTCCGGATTGACCGAGCGCTATTGCATCAAAACCGTCGGCATCACAAACGTCTGCTGTGACCTTTCCTGAGTCAACCATTTCTTTGATTTTACCTTGAAGTGGACCAGACGTATCAAACTTCAATGGCACTCCAGTTGCAGCTGTAAAAGGTTTTCCAATTGCATTTCCATGACACTTTTCAGATTCACCACCCCAATTCCACATAACAATTTCATTTGCCGCCGCTTCAGCATCTCCAGTGTTTATGGCGACAGAAGAAATTCCCGCTAATCCGCAAATTAGCAAAAAATTTCTTCGGTCAAGCTGTCCGGCCTTGAAGGCCAGCGCGCCATCGCGCACCATTTCACTCAAAAAAGTTCGATCTTTCATTTTAATTCCCTCCATATTTGCAGCCTTATGCGCTGCTTTAGTTATGAACATTTTGCTCGCTTATCTTAGGCGGATATGATAACCGCCTCTTCACCCCCAAAGTCCTCTATCTCAACTTGTGCTTCATTGCTCCAGCAGAGATCAACTTCTTGGGAATTGGAATATTGCTCCATATTTCTCCATGACGAAACATGAACTTCGATCGTGGGGTAACCGGGTGCATCGACCAACATTTTTAGTGAAGCGCCCATATAAGTCTTACTACGAATTTTGCCCGTCAAACGGTTAGCGCCCTTACCCTCCCCTACTGCAAAAACATCAATTTTTTCAGGTCTAAGTGCATAATAACGATTATTTTTTTTAATAAAATTACTTTTTCCTAAAAAGCTCGCAGCGAATGCAGTTTTTGGTTTTTCATATAATTCGACTGGATTTCCTATCTGAATTATTCTTCCCTGTTTCATGATTACAATTCGATCAGACATTGTGAGCGCTTCTTCCTGATCATGTGTTACATAAATGAATGTCGTACCAACTCGTTTATGTATATCTTTCAATTGCTCTTGAACATCCGCTCGAAGCTTACGATCGAGTGCACCTAATGGCTCGTCAAGTAAAAGTATTTTTGGCGAAAAACTGAGGGCTCGCGCCAATGCAACGCGCTGTTGTTGACCGCCAGAAAGTTGATGTGGATATCGATTTGCAAAGCTCTGCAATTGGACAAGGTCAAGCATTTCGGCAACACGTGCTTTTATCTGAACTCTCGACCTATGCCTAATTTCTAATGGGTAAGCAATATTTTGCATTACAGTCATATGTGGGAAAAGCGCATATCCTTGAAATACCATTCCAAAATTTCGTTTCTCAGGCAGTGTTGAAACAATAGATAAACCACCTACTAAAACATCTCCATTTGATGGAACAATGAACCCTGCAAGCATGGTAAGGAGGGTCGTTTTGCCTGAACCTGATGGACCTAAAAGGGTCAAAAATTCTCCAGCTCTGATGTGAAGGGACACACCATCAACGGCAGTTATTTGGCCATAAATTTTAGTTACATCCTGAAATGTAACATCTAATCCTGTAGACTTTTCACTCATGTAATCTTCCTTAGGCCAAGTTTTTTTCGCGCTTCTTCTGGTGATATAACGCGCGCACCCATCCTTTCAATAATGCCTATAACTCGGTCAACAAGTTGAGCATTGGTAGCTAGTACACCACGATCTATATATAGATTATCCTCCAGGCCAACGCGTACATTACCGCCCATTGATATTGCAGCAGCTGCCATCGGCATTTGCATGCGCGAAATTCCAAAGCTTGCCCAGCTTGCATTAGCGGGCAGTTGATCTTTCATTGCCTTCATATTGTCCACTGACTGATCAGCACCCCACGGTATTCCAAGACAAATTTGGAACATCGGCGGATCCTCAATCAAGCCTTCTTTGATTAACTGTTTTGCGAGGCGAAGATGACCAAGATCGAACACTTCAAGTTCGGGCTTCACGCCCCACCCTTTAATAAGTTCAGCCATGCGACGCAGATAAGGCGGGGTAGATAAATATACATAATTGCCATCGCCGAAATTCATCGAACCGCAATCAAGGCTACAAATTTCAGGACGCAGCATTTCGACGTGGCGAAGTCTTTCCTCGGGACCAATCATGTCCGTTCCAGCACCGGGTCGACATGGGTCGTCATCGCTAATCACCCAATCTCCACCCATACCGGCGGTAAGATTAATGATTACATCAGTACTACCTGAGCGAACCGTGTTAACGGTGCGCTTGAACAATTCCGAATCGCGCGATCCTTTTCCAGTAGCGGGGTCCCTAACATGAATATGGACAGCGGTAGCACCAGCCTTGGCAGCCTCAATTGCAGCCTCCGCAATCTCATCTGGCGTAACAGGGACTGCGGGACTTTTGCCCACGGTGTCGCCCGACCCGGTTACGGCACAAGTCACAATGACTTCGAAGTTCATAAAACTCCCCCAGGCCCTTTTCTTTACAGACTAAATGATTTGCCTTGACCGTGTCGAATGTTATAAATTTTTCGCTATCAATTGGGATTTTTCGCCTGTAACTCCATGACCATATCATCTGTACTTGATGTTTCGGAGGGTAAATTGACGCGAGTTAGTTTCGTGTTGATACCCCGTTACAATATGATGACCCTCACAATGCTGATGGAGCCGATGCGGATTGCAAATTATCTTGCACCGCACAAACTATATGAGTGGGACTTTCGGGCAGCCTCAGCCGAGCCAATCCTGGCTAGTAATGGCCTCACCGTAACCTGCCAAAATCTTGATGAGCCAAGTTTACCAATTCCTGACATTATAATTGTTTGTGGAAGTTGGGGAGCGGAACATCTCAATGATCAAAGATTATTGCGCTGGTTGCGCAAAAATGCACGTTCTCCAGCGCAAATGATAGCAGTGGAACTTGGCGTTTATGCTTTTGCTAAGGCTGGTATAATCAAAAACCAAAAAGTGACGACGCATTGGTCAATGATAGCTGGTCTTTCAGAGGCTTATTCGGACCTTGAGGTGGTTGAGCAACTTTATTTGTTTGAAAAGCCACTAATAACTTGCGCAGGGGGGACAGCCGGCCTCGATATGATGCTTCATATCGTTGGAAGCATTAATGGTGATGGATTGGCCGCTGAGATTGCAAATCAAGTGATGCATCATCCGCGGCGACCTCCAGATACACCGCAACGCTATATTACCGGTGAAAAATATAACGATATTCATCAAGAGGTTAGAGCAGCAATGATGTTGCTTGAAGGCCAAATCGAAGATCCAACGCCTATTCCTAGAGTTTGCCAAGAACTTGGCGTTTCGCAGCGAAAGCTAGAGCGTCTCTTTAAGCGCGACGTTGGTTGTACAATAGTTCAATATTCAAATCTACTGAGACTTCAATACGCTCGTGTGTTACTAAGTTCAACACGAATGTCTATACGGGAAGTTTCAGCGGCTTGCGGCTTTAACTCCATGTCTTATTTTTCACAAAGTTTTTTTGAGACGTTTGGTAAAAAGCCAAGCGAGTATAGAAACGCCTGGCCGGCTGACGATGCTTCACCTTCTTGGCCAGGCACTGTATACTCGTTTTTACAAAATGCTCGGAAGAAAGCTGGAAAGAGAAGCTAGAATTTATCACGCATAGCGCGAGTAACCTTTAGCACACCCACGATTGCTTGATCGCGTTGAGCTGCCATTTCTTCAAAATGCCGACCCTTGACAATTTGATCGCACCCATTAACCATTCTGTCTCTCAACTCTTTTGTAAGTTCTGGTGCCTGAAGTCGTGTCCATGGTAGCTTTAAAGCCGGACCAAATTGATCCAGATTGGTTGCCATCCCGCCTTCGCCACACGCCACATGGAAGGCTATGCATTGACCCTGAACGGCAAGGCGCGGTCCGGGGCCATTCATCAAAGCAATGTCAATGTCCTCGGGTGTTGCCTCTCCATTTGCCACCATGTGTAGCGCTTCCCGCCAAAGCGCCTCCTGAAGTCTTGTCGCCACGAAACCGGGAATTTCCTTTTTCATAATGAGTGGTGATTTACCTGCATGAGCATAAAAATCTCGGGCCCAAGTCACAGCCTCGGGAGATGTTTTCTTTCCACCAATGATTTCAACCAATGGTAAGAGATAAGGCGGGTTGAACGGATGGCCAATCACAGTTCTTTCGGGTGTAGAACATAGATTTTGAATATCGGTCATCATGAAACCGGAAGTCGATGATGCAATTATGACGTCATGGGAGACGATATTGCCCAAAGTTTTGTAAAGATTTTGCTTCAATTCTAGTCGCTCTGGCGCGCTTTCCTGTAAGAAATCAGCACCAGAGACCGCTTGCTCAAGATTGTCCGTTAGCGTCAGCCGTTCAAGGGATGCTCCTTGCACGAGACCCAGTTCGGAAAGGCTTTTCCATGCAACATGAAGCATTTTCAGATAGGATTTTTCTTCGCTTTGGGAATGGATGTAGCCCGTAACATCATAACCCCGAGCCAAAAAATGAGCCGCCCAACCCGCGCCGATGGGACCTCCTCCTATGCTTGCCACCTTCTTAACGTCTTTAGCGGCCAGCCGTGCCATAGTCATCTCCCCTTAAAGACGGGTTCACGCTTCTCTACGAATGCCTTTACGCCCTCACTGGCGTCTTCCGATTTAAGCATAGCGCGATAGACGGGCAGATCATCTTTTCGCATAGTTTCAAAAGTGTCTCTTAACGGTTTGCATTCTATGGCACGCAAAACTTCTTTAATCGTCTGAATTGCGAGAGGCGCTGAACGCGCAAGGTGTCCAGCCCATTCGCGGGCTGCAGTCATAAGTTCAGAATAAGGTACAATTTTATTAATCAGTCCGTAACGTGCTGCTTCTTCCACACCCATGCGACGGCCTAACAATAACATTTCCATTGCAATATTATGAGGAATGCGCCGTGGTAAACGCTGCAGAGCACCGGCATCAGGTACAATACCGAGTGGCATCTCAGGGAGCGCAAATTGAACATGATCTGCTGCAATTATCAAATCACAAGATAATGCAATCTCGAAACCACCGCCAACAGCCAATCCATTCAACGCTGCAATTACAGGCTTATTGAGTTTCCAGTTCTCGGTTAATCCGGCGAAGCCGCCATCGCCATAATCGCCGTCCTCCCACCAATTATCAAGCTTGATGTCGCCAGAGTTTAAAGACTTCAAGTCCCATCCAGCGGAGAAAATCTTACTACCCGAGGCAGTTAGGATTCCAACCCTCAATTCAGGGTCATCACGCAAATGAGCAAATGCTTCACCCATCTCACGGCTCATCACATGATCAATCGCATTAACCTTCGGCTTATTGAGTGTTATTTCTAAAATGTGACCATCACGAAAAACTTCAACAAATTTTTGCATTATGTAAACACTCACGTAAAGGCGGGGATAACTTCATTGCAAAATAATTCGAGGGATCTTTTTTGCTCTTTATGGCCAAGGCCCAGGGATGCATAATAAGTAAATTGGTCGACGCCCAATCTCTCATACGGGCGAAGCTTTGCAATCACTTCATCGGGAGTGCCAAACATGAGGTTCGCAGATAGCATTTCGGGGTTGTATTCTGCACGATTGGCTAACTCGGAAAGTTCTATCTCGCGCGGAAAACCATCTTTAACATCACCCATATTCTTATAAAGGTTCTCGAATTGACCTAGCTGACGCTGCGCCGCTTTTACAGGTGTCATCCAATCCTCTTTTCGATCATAGACAGCGGTGTGACGCATCATCGCAAAGATCGGCCGAGTTTTACCTGGATTGTTCATCAGAGCTTCGTCAAGGCGAGATTTATATAGTTCCGCTTCTGACATAGGCCGGGTAATAGGCCACGACATGATGTTAAGCCCGTGCTTGACAGCAAAATCGTAAGTAATGGGCGCACGAGCTGCGACCCACAGTGGGGGATGGGGTTTCTGCAGTGGCTTTGGAACTGAAGTCGCGAGAGGGAAATCCCAGAATTCGCCTTTGTGTTCATAATCCCCCTGCCATAGAGCGAGGACCGCGGGCAGCATTTCCTGCATGTATTTCCAGCCGTCGGTCTGTTTGAGGCCCGGAAACATTCGATCGAACTCGCGTTGATACGCGCCTGATCCGATACCGAATTCAAGTCGACCACCGGTAATTAAATCTGTGAAAGCAGCTTCACCCGCCAATTTGATTGGATGCCAATAGGGGGCTACTGCTACCGCAGTTCCAAGTCGAACCTTGTTGGTATGGGCCGCCCACCAGGTCAAAATTTGAAAGGGATCGGGCGCAATTGTCATTTCAAGCGCGTGATGTTCAGCTGACCAAACTATATGGAAGCCACCCTCATCAGCTATTTGCACCATTTCAAGTGTATGACGCGCGACTTCTCGCATGTCCAAACTATCGTCCATTCTTTCCAAATTAATGGCTAGTTGGAATTTCATTAATTCCCCCGCGTCGATTTTTTTGAATACCTCAGTTATACGCAATATGTCGTCTGAAATTATGCGCAATATTTCGTATGAAATACCTTACAATTGTAAGAATTACGACAACAAAGCAGAAAATTCGACTATCCTCATCGTAGTTGCTCTAGCGCCTGTTCGAGAGCCATAATAATTTCATCAAAATAGCCGTCTTTTGCTCCATCTTCTGTTTCTAATACGCTGAAAAAAGCCGCAGCAGCCTGATTGAACGGATCTATCATTAAGAATTGTCCAGCATAACCTGGATGACCAACCCAAGTTCCATTAGTTAAAAGGTGATTTCTATAACGACGCGAAGGTGACGAACTATAGATCGTTCCCGCGCCACTCATTGTATCACGAAGGAAGTCGCTATTTTGCCTCGCAATAAGTAAGCCATAACGAACAAGATCGCGCGCTGTCATTACACCGCCGCCACTTATAACAGGTACCCCCATACAGTCAGTGGAAATATGGAATGTTGCCTCAATTCCAGCATCCGTAACGATATCTTCGATATGAGAGGCCAGCAGTCGTCCACTTGCTCGCTCAATTATCCAGCCAAGCAAATCCGTATTGGGAGAGGTGTATAAGGTAACGCCATTTGGAATCCTGGGTTTTTCGACGAGCCAAGCAACAAAGTCTCTCACTCCAAATTCATTTTCACCGTCAGGCGGCAGACGCCAACCCATGGCAATTTCTTGTCGCGCGTAGCCGACCGGATCTCCACGTACTGGACACGGTGTGTAGGGGGCGATGTAATTCTCAGCGAAGTTTGTACCAACGTCCATATCGAGGACTTGTTGTATACTGACCTTAGCATAGGCGTCACCTGCTTCCGGTACGTATTCACCCACAGCGCATTCGGGATCGACCCTTCCGCCCTCGATAAGCCTCCCGAGAGCCAAATGTGCAAGCGTTTTGGTTATAGATTGAATACTGTGGAGTTGGTCAGTGGCAAAATCAGAGGCATGGCTTTCGTAAAGAATTTGATTGTTTTTAGCGATCACAACAGCGCAAAAACTTGATGTTTTTTCTAGTTGCTTAAGTAAATTTATACTATCGATATTATTTTCAGAAGTTTTGAACAAGTTCAAAATCGTAGGAGCACGAAAACATAAACTCCGACGATTAATATATTGAAGGTTGCGAAAACTTTTTCGCCGCCTTTCAGCAATATTCCATTCGGCTAGTCGTTGCTTATTGACACTAAGTTCAAGATTTCTATACATCGTCTATAGGCAACAAGTTATGTTCTGTCAGTACTTCACGAGCAATACGAAAACATTCCAACGCTTGTGGAATTCCACAATAAATACCTACAATATGAATGATAGCCCGTATCTCAGCCGCTGATACGCCGTTCTTTATTGCTCCATGGCAATGGATCTGCCACTCATGCATTTTTCCCAAGGCTCCCAACATTGCTAAGTTAATCATCGATCGTGTTTTAGGATTGATCGTGGGGTCTCCCCATCCAAAGCCCCAACACCATGCTGTCATTGCTTCCTGGAAAGGTCGTGACAGAGAATCTGCTTGATTGAGATTATTATCAACATATTCTTGACCTAGAGTTTCACGCCGCTTTTTAAGGCCTTTTTCAAATAAGTCATTCATCACTGAAAGCTTCTCCTAATTATTCAACTAGCCTGACCCCATGAGGTGATCCAGTGGTTATGTTAGTTCAAGATTGCGTTTTGTGCCAGTAGTTGGGTGGCCGGCGTAGCTGGTTTGAGTTGCGGAGCCGGCCATTGCAGAACCTCAGGTGCGGGCGGTTGATATCGAAGCGAAGAGTGCGGCCGGATTGTGTTGTAGTGGCGCCGCCATGTTTCAATCACGATCTTGGCCTCTTTCAGTGTTTAGAAGATCTCGCCGTTCAGCAGCTCGTCACGAAGCTTCGAGTTGAAGCTTTCGCAATATCCGTTCGACTTAAAATCGCTCCACTGGAGCGATTTTTTGACGGTCTTACCCCACGGGCTTCCTGGCATGATGTAGGCCGTCTTTGATCCGACAGCTGCAAGCCAATCACGTAGAGCCTGTGCGATGAACTCCGGTCCGTTGTCCGACCAAACATGTGTCGGGATGCCCCTCATAATGAAGAGATTGGAGAGCACATCGATCACGTTAGTGGATTTAAGCTTCCGGTTAATCCGGATCGCCAAGCACTCCCTATTTAACTCGTCTATCACATTCAGCATCCGGTATTTTCTCCCGTCATGTGTACGGTCTTCGACAAAGTCATAAGACCAGACATGGTTCGGATATTCAGGCCGTAGCCGAACGCAGGAACCGTCGTTGAGCCATAGGCGCCCACGCTTTGGCTGTTTTGATGGAATTGTTCGGCGGGCCATCCTTTCACTGGAAGGATGGCGTTATCCGCCTCACCCCACTCGCGCCGCCAGATCCGCGCCACCCGCTTCGCATTCACCCGCCAGCCTCTTTGCCGAAGCATCGCTGTGATCCGGCGATAGCCATAGCGGCCATATTGGGTAGCGAGTGACGTGATGTCGGCAGTTAATGCCATTTCATCATCGGGTCTTGTCGGTTTCTTGCATTGTGTCGATCGATGCTGCCCCAGAACACGGCAAGCAAGCCGTTAAGAAGACGCCGTGCTTGGCAATGACAAGCTCCACGCACGCACGGCGACGAGCGGGGCTTAGAAGTTTTGCTGGCGCTGCCCTTCGGGTCCCTGTGCTGCTTCCTTTAAGATGAGCTTTTTAATGGTCAGATCAGAGACTGCTCGACGAAGCCGATTGTTCTCAGCCTCAAGCTCCTTCAGGCGCTTCACTTGATCGCCCTTCAGGCCGCCATACTCGGATCGCCACCGCTAGTATGTCACTTCCGTCACGCCTATCGATCGGATGGCTTCCGCAACCGGACGCCCTTGCGCCGTCAATACCTCCACTTGCCGCAACTTGGCGACAATCTCTTCAGGCTTGTGTCTCTTCTTGCTCATTCTTCCGTCCCCCATCGGCTCAACAGCCATACATCAGGGAGGATCACTTTTCTGGCGGCGGTCCACTACTATTCCGGCATTACGTTGAATAAAGATCTTCACAATCTAGCTTTCCGAACGCTTCAACTTCCTCATTACATCTCCAGTAAAACACAATCAGCATCTCTGATTTCAACCTATTTCTGAAAAAGGCAAGTCTAAGACGTCAACCTAAGCTTACGAGCCAGGCAACACCCGCGAATGAGATGACAATCGAAAGCCATTGCTCGCTCCCGACCCGCTCACGGATGAAAATTCGCGCTAGGACAATGGTAATGAAGCCAAACATTGATCCGACGACTGCAGTCATGCCGGGAAAGTGGGTCGATCCACCTGCAAGCAGGGCAACATAGCCTAGCGTATCAAGTGTGCCTTGGGCCGCGAGCGGTCGGATGGCCTTGCCTAGTGGCGGGAGTCTGAACATTCCGACTGCTAGTGCCGCAAGCAAAACGACAACACTTGAGGCGCGACCGATCAATGCCACGGTGGTTTGCCCCATGCCAGACGTGGCAGCTTGCCCCGTGATGATTAATAAAGCATAGGCAAGGCACCCCCCGAATGCCAGCATAAACGTGACTTGCTTTCCTCCGCCCGGGCTTTCCGGGCGCGCATCCCCGTTGGCATCCTGCTGAACGCTGAAGACGCTAGCTCCCACTACACCGGCTATCACCAAAGCAGCGGCAAGCAGTTGCTCCGTTGACAGGCTGATTAATCCTAACGCGATTTCATAAATGATGATCAGGACAGGGTGTGCAGCAACAACAGGGACGACCAGCGACACCGGTCCGCGGACCAGGGCAGCGTATAGCATAATGGACATTACCGTAACGCAGAGGCCATGAAGGCATGACATTGCTAGTCCGAACCTTGTGAATATCAGGTCCTCGCCAGAAATGTAAATGAAACCGGCCGTTATCAGTGTTCCAAGCATAACCACGTAGGTAAAGGCTGCTACTGGTCCCACGGCCTGGCTAGTTGATCGCGCAAGGTAGTCCGCAGTTCCGAGGGAGAGCGCGGCAATCAAGCCCCAGAACAGAGCGTCCAACATTCACCATTCACCTGAAACGGATTTGAATTTCGGCCTTTCAGCCATTAGGGCCACGATCTCAGGAAACGGCAACGGCAGAATCAAAAAATAAGTTTACCCCTCCACGTAGAGGGCCGCGGCCTTATCCTTGTTCACGAGGATATGTTCTTCCGTTTCGTGCCTCGCGCCGTTAATCTGATTGCGTTTAAGATGCGCGATTATGCGCTCATGATACTCGATCGAGCGACGGGTTATGAGTGTTGCCTTCATCAAGCGGTAGCGCACGGGCAAGGAAATCTCATTGACATATACTATGACTTCGCTGATCGGCCGGTTCTGCGTATATGTAATGATCCGATCGTGGAATACTTGGTTCTCGGCAAAATAGGACTCAATATCGCCGGCTTGGAAGTGACGCTCCATGGCCCGGTTGCTACCCTCGAGTTCGGCAATCAGTGGTTCAAGCGGACGTCCTGCGAGTGATGCCATCACAAGTCCCTCCAGGCTTGCCCTTAGGTCGTAAAGATTAAGCACATCTGCAACTGAGTAGGTCCGCACTCTGAAACCCCGCCGCTCCTGATATTCGACCAGGCCGTTTTGTAACAGCATGCGGAGGCTTTCCCGGATCGGGCCGCGGCTGGACCCGATCTCCTTCTCAATGTCCTGCTCGCGCAGCGCCTGACCTGGTGCGAACTCCCCGGTGATGATGCGCCACCGCAGCAATTGCAAAAGATGATTCGACAAGGTTGTGGGCAACACGGTTGGAGGGCCCGTTGCATTATCTTTCGAACCCACTTTACCCGGCGACTGGTTTCGAACCACCATGGGTTTCCTTTGCAGCATTCCTCTCACGGTTCCGACCTGACTGTCTCAACGATCTTTGTCAACGCCGAGTTCAGAATCTCTCTTTCGAGGTTTATCGGCGGCATCAACATCAGGCAATCGGATTGCCGCCCGCCTCCGTATACAAGGAACTGCTCACGCAGTAGCCGACGCTGTAAATTTGCACTCCTGCTGTCATCGGGTAGTCCGTCACGATGGAATTGGATCGCGGCCTGGGCGCCAACGACGCGAACAGCAGCGATGCCGGGCAGGCCCACAAGCCCCGAGAGCGCTGTTTCCATGGCGGGCGCAATCACGCTGCTCACATGAGACAGCAGATTGTCCCGGCGGATAACGTCGATCGTGGCGACGGCCATCGCGCAGGCTGCTGGATTGCCTTGGAAGGTGCTTGTATGCATGCCCGGAGGCCAAACTCTCAGAAATAGCTCTCCTGCCGCAACCGCGGACAGGGGAAGCCCGGAGGAGAGACCTTTACCCATTACAACGATGTCTGGCTCGATCCCGGCGTGCTGGAAACCGAACCATTGGCCGGTACGGCCGAAGCCGTTCCAGATTTCGTCGAGCAGAAGAGGCACGTCATGGCGCGAGGAGATTTCCCTGACACCCTTTAGGAAGTCCACATTGGGGCCAATGACGCCCGAAACTGCCTGGACCGCCTCTATGACGATGGCGGCCGGCAAATCGTTCTCCCGCCAAAGGGCTGACAGCCGCTCATCAAGCGCTGCGAGCTCGGCATTCACCGAACCGGCCGCATCAGGATAGGGGAGGAAGTCTACAAGACTGTCCAGTGTTGAAAATGGCGCCCGAATACGTTCGGCATGAGTGATGGAGAGGGCGCCGATAGTTCGGCCGTGATATCCGCCCACGAAGGCTATTAGGCGCTTCCGGCCGGTTGCGAACTGCGCAGCCTTTATTGCGGCCTCCATTGCCTCCGCGCCTGAATTGGCGAGATGAAAGCAATTGAGCTGGACGGGCAGCACTTTGCACAGGCGTTGGTAGAGTTCGGCGCGGAACACAGAAGGAAGCCTCGTACCGGTGTGGAGAATGCCCGAGTCCAGAACTTCGCTTAGCGCCTTTAGGTGGGCTGGATGCGCGTGGCCGAGATTGGTCGTGGCTGAGCCGCAGACAAGGTCAAGATAACGCCTGCCATCCTCATCGAGGAGCCAAGGCCCATCGCCCCGCACGAACACAGGTGGATCAGCTACAAGTCGGAAAGTGTTACCCGCCATGCTCTCGCGGGCCCTCGTGATGGAGAGCGCCGATGGCGGATCGAGCCTCATGATGTTCGCGCCAGCACAGTAGCCGCAAGGTCGGGCACATGAACGCGCAACTTCTCGCCATTCACCGGGACAGGCTCTCCACGCGAGCTCTCCACCTCGATCCTCGAACCGTCTGCCGTTCGTAGGTCGAGCCTAACGGAGCCTCCAGCAAACACGGCATCCTCGACAGCAAGTTCAGCACCTTCGGCAAAAGGTATTATGGATTCTGGCCTCACCGCAACGCTGACTCGTGAGCCCATGGTGGGAGCGTTCACTGCATGGGCCCTTATCCGCCCGAGCGATGCCGTCTCAACTTCGAGGGTTTGTCCGTCAAAAATTCCGGCCTTACCCTCCACCACATTGCAGCGGCCAATGAAGCGCGCGACGAATTCCGTCAACGGGCGGTCGTAGATCTCGCGCGGCGTGCCTGTCTGCTCGATGCGTCCATCACGCATCACCGCGATCCGGTCGCTCATTGTGAGCGCTTCTTCCTGATCGTGCGTGACAGCGATAAAGGTCAGCCCTATATCCCTGTGCATGCGCTTTAGCTCCCCCTGCAGTTGACGGCGCAGATTTGCGTCCAGCGCGCCGAGCGGCTCGTCAAGCAGCAGGACTCCTGGTTCGAGGATCAGCGCTCTCGCCAGCGCCACCCGCTGGCGCTGGCCGCCCGAGAGTTGCCCCGGCATTCGCCGACCATACTCCGTAAGTCCCATGCGTGACAGCCATTCGGCAGATGCCCTGTCACGCTCAGGGCGCACCACACCGCGCATCTTCAGGCCATAGCCGATGTTGTCGTTCACGCTCTTGTGGGGGAACAAGGCATAGTCTTGGAACATAATCGAGATGTCCCTGCGGTTTGGTGGTAGCGACGTTACATCGGTTTCACCAACACTGATCCGCCCTTGTGACACGTGCTCCAATCCCGCGATCATGCGTAGCAATGTAGTCTTGCCGCAACCCGAGGGGCCAAGCAGCGTGAGGAACTCGCCGGGTGCTACCGAAAGATCGAGTGGCTTGACCGCCTCAAACTCGCCAAACAACTTACTGACGCCTCGAAGCTTCACGGATTTTGCGCGCATGATTTACCTTACGTCCTTGCGCATGAACAGCGCCTGCGCGGCGATGCCTAGCGTCATCGAAAACAGAAACACTATGGTACCTAGCGCGTTAATTGTCGGATCGAAGCCCGTCACCAGCGTTGTCCAAATCTTGATCGGAAGGGTAATCGAGAAGTTTGTGAGAAAATAGGCGATAACGAACTCGTCGAAGGCGAATGTAAAGGTCAGAATGAAGGTGGCCAGAAGCGCGAAGCGGCAGGCCGGCAACACCACATCGCCGATGGCGCGGAGTTGCGAGGCGCCGAGAGCCCAGGAGGCCTCCTCATGGCTTTTTGGAATTTGGGCAATACGGTTTCGCAGGTTGAGCACCGCGAGCGGCAGCACATAAAGAACCTGACCAATCCATACAAGCCAAAGGGAGGGCTGAATGCCAAGCTCAGCGAAATATAGCCTGAGCGAAATGCCGACCAGCAACAAGGGCACCGCAAGCGGAGCCAGCACGAACAGCGTGATCAGCGTCTTGCCGGGAATGCGGGAATTTACCAGTGAATAGGCGCAGGCAAAGCCGATTGCCGTTGCGGTGACCGCTACCGCCGAGGCGAGAAGAATGCTGTTGAGAAAGCCTTCGCTATATTGGCCGTCAGTGAAGACGCGCACATACCACTCTACGGTGCCGACCCTGAACGGTAGCGTTTGGAAGCGGCTAGAGGAAAAAGAGAAGATCGCCATTACGACGATGGGAAGGTAGATTATTGCTACTACCGTCATAAAGAGTAGACCAAGAAGGCGTCTTGGCAAAGCTGTGATTGCCATGATCTAACCCTGCATTCGGACGCTGCGCACAACAAGCAAAAGTGGGGTGCATGCAGCCAAGATAAGAATAACCAGAATAGATGCGAAGGTCGCCGCTATTGGGAGGTCATAGGTACCTTTAAGGACCGACAGCATCACCTGGGCCAGAACGGGCTTGAAACCACCACCGAGCAATGCGGGAACGGCATAGTCGCCTACCGCGATGATAAACGTGAGCACGGCGCCGATCGTCCATCCGGGTAAACTCAGCGGCAGGATCACCTCGCGGAACGCACTCCACCAGTTTCCACCCAGAACGGTATTGGCCTCGATCAGGCGCCGGTCGATGGTGATCATTACCGAGTAGATCATAAGAGTGATCAGCATCACGCCGAAAAGCGAAAGACCGAAGATCGCGGCCGCCATCGTGTAGAGAAAGCCGAGGGAGATGTTCAATCCAGTGAGCATGCTAGCGAAGGAGGCGATGACGCCCGTATCCGACAGCACGAGTTGCCAGGAAAAGGCGCGGATCGTGAAGCTCGTCCAGAACGGGGCTACGAGTATGAAGAGGCAGACGGTGCGCCAAGCGGGCGTGAGAACGAAGGCAAGGTAGTAGGCGAGGGGAAAGGCAATCAGGCTAGATATCGCCACCACCGACAGGCCGAGGATCTGGGTGCGCAACAGTGCGTCGAATAGGCGATCCTCGGAGAAGAAGGTTCGGTAGTTGTCGAGGGTAAAACCTTGATTTGCATCACTGCTGAAGCTGAGGCCGATCGTGTAAGCGATTGGCATAGCAAAGAAGCCGGCCATCAACAAAATGGCTGGCAGAATACCAACCCAAGGGTTTGAGATGGTCGAGCTAGAAGCAGTTTTCATCGCGTCCAGGTCACGAACAGCGCCCGCATCATAGCGCCGTCGATGCAAGTCGTCTTCAGGGGAATTGACATGAGCCAGGTACGGTCGCAGCCAATCTTTCCAATGTCGCGCAGGTCCTCCACAAACGGAACATTGCGATTGAACACAGCATGATGGGTGACAAACTCATTAACATAAACATGGCGGAACGGCATTTCCCGCGCGACATAGTCCTGCGGGAAATCTAGCACCAACGCCTTTGGCTTCTGGTCGAGCAGCCACTCGGCGGCAGCAGGCTCTAGGTTCGGTGCTGCGAGATGCCACTGGCGGCTCTCGTAGCCCATCCGGTTAGTTAGGTCAGAGCGTAGCACCACCATATCACCCTCGCGGATCACTCCGGCGCGCGCAGAGATGAGTTCTGGCGTGAGTCGCGTCGGCAGCGGAAGGTCGGAAAGGTCGATAATCTTCGCCTCGCCATTGAATACGTTTAGGCCCTCGTTGGGCAATTGTTGGATGGTCAGGCCGTCACGGCGCATGTGTCGTGGGGCATCGCAATGGGTGAACCCATGGCCTCGAATAGTAAAATCAATCGCCTCGCTATCATCGCCATCGGCAAACGAGTGTCCGTCGTCCACGTCAATGTACCATCTCCAATGGTTGAAGAGTGGTGTCGAGACATCAAGGAGCTCGGGCTCGTCGGCCGGCCATTGCGTCCATGCGACGGGACGGACCGGCGACAAGGTCGCGCGCGGAATGGCAAGCGGAAGCGAGGCAAAGAATACCTCTTCCTGCTCAAGAGCGGGGAGGTTCTCCGCATTCTCCGTCAGCAGCAAACCATGCGCATGTAGCGAACTGCGGAAGTGCATGTTTGGATTAGAAACATGGCCTTCAGCCAGCGGCCGCCGCGGCGTCAGTTCATCGCAAGGGATGTCAGTGACAACATGACGAAAGCCTGCTGCAGCGATGGCGGCCGCAACCGCGCGATCTATTTGTGGCGCTGACCGCCAGTACGCAATGTGGCTGTTTCGCACGCGTGCCGAATGCCCGGTGCGCAGGATGAGGATCCGCCGCTGTGGTTTTGCTGAGATCTTCGCCAGTTGTCCGATAACATGCTCAGCGCTCACCTGCGCGAGTCCTGATACGTCCACGATCGACGCAACTGCAGCGTAACAGTCGAGTGGATAGTCATCGAGCCGGGCGGCACCTCGCATCATCCAACCGGGGGCGGACACGAAGGAAAAGCCGGGCCCCCTCCACTTCAGCCCAAATTCCTGAAACTCGTCGCCTCTTGCTGGCTCCTGGCTGACGAACGGATGGCTCTGCCAATGAAAATGCGACTCGATGAGAGCGGAACAATCGATGATCGCCATGAAGCACTCGCGAAGCAAAGAGGAAAGGTTGCTCCGGCGCTAGAGGCAGGCGCCGGAGCATTTTCAGTTGGCTACGGTCGTCAGCTGTTCTTAAAGTTCTCCCATGCCGACAGCCACTCTTTGTCGTTCTCGGGCTTCTTGCGCGGGCTGAGATTGGCCATGAAAACCTTGTCAAACTTATTTAGGTCGGCGAGGTTCAAGAGTTCCCGCTTGTCAGCGGGAAGTGCCTCGGCGGCCTTTTTATTAGGCACCATGCTGTAATAGGTCTTGGCGACCGCCAGTTTGGACTGGAACACGGGCCCAGTAATATACTGCATGAATTTGACTGCATTTTCGAGCCGGGTAGTGTTCTTCGCGATGCAGGGGGCCTGGTCCCAAGTGACGCCACCTTCTTTGGGGACGACCGCCTTAAAGGGCAGTCCGGAGTCATACATACCTGCCTGCACCCACTCGCCCGCGATGGCAAGATCATAGCTGCCACCGGCCATCGCCTGCTGCACCTGGCTGGTATTGCCTACCATTCCAACTTGCGGCCTTAGGGTTTTCATCGTGTTGGCGAGCTTGTTGAAGGCAGATGAGCCCAGATCATAAGGGTTGGCGTTGCCATCATATTTCGAGATGCAGCCCATGTTCGGAAGGTACCAGTCGAACAGGGCCACACGCCCTTTTACCTTCTTGTCGAACAGTAGCGCCCAGCTCGAAGCGTCAGCCTCGCTATACTTTTTATGATTGTAGGTGATGCCGTAATAGCCAAAACGGTTGACAATGGCGTAGCGCTTGCCGTCGACGATCGTTGGGCTCCAGCTGGCGATAACTGGAAAATAGTCCTTGAGCTGGTAATCGGCATCATTAAGTTCCATCAGGACGCCGTCACGCGCCGCCTGAGGAATGAAGGCAGAGGTTGGCGTCATAATGTCGAATGTTCCGGGGGCCGAGGTCTTGACGAGTGCAACCATCTCCTCGTCGGAACCGTCGTGGATTTTGAGATTAACCTTTATGCCAGTCTCCTTCTCGAAGGGTTCCAACATGCCCGGCTCCTCATAGCCCCCGAAGGCCAGTACGTTGACTTCGCCGGCCGCATGTGCGCGCGGCACCCAGAGCCACGGCGTCGCGAGCACTGTTCCGGCTCCGGCGGCCGCTTTGAGTATGCTGCGCCTATGGAGGCGCACTGAGTCCAACCGAATGATACCCGTCATCTCTTCCTCCTTTGCGGAAGCGGCCGTCAAAGCCACCCCTTCTGTAACTAAAACAACGGTACATGAATATTGTCAACAATTGACAAGAAATACTGTGCGCGATTAGGTTAAAAAAAAATGCGTAGCGGTGATTGACGCATCCGTCCGCGTAACGAAGCCGTGTAACCGACATGACGAGTGCAGAACTGCTCAAGAAATCCAGTCACGAGCATTCTCCGGAACATACCGGACATCCCGTAGTGGTTCGCCTTTCG